>ERZ1035014.110-NODE-110-length-42020-cov-516.630097_pt1 | contig 42020 bp, 55 predicted proteins | sample MGYA00520620_ERZ1035014 | MGnify/ENA primary metagenome ERZ1035014 (study PRJEB33766, sample SAMN09781744) | gut metagenome | biome: gut microbiome | host: Homo sapiens | place: Madagascar | study: EMG produced TPA metagenomics assembly of the PRJNA485056 data...
CCCGCCAGTCGCGGCGGGAGGTTATTACAATTTGAAAGGAAGTATCAAAATGGCAGGGATCATGGATATGTTTTCGGTCGAACTGGATGAGTTTGTAAAGGACTATGACGATCTGCACTGGGACGTCAGTTTCCGCGGCGAGGAATACCCGCCGCGGATCGTGATGGAGCAGGCGACGCCGCCACTCTACAAGATCGAGGATGACAGCTCGAAGACGCTGGAACCGAACCCGACCATCCAGATCATCGGCAGGCCGGATCTGCAGGTAATTACAACGGGAAAGCTGGCAATCAGAAAGAAGGATCTCACGAAGATGGTCAACCGGGCGGCCCAGCTGCTGGAGCTGTTCCTGCACGGGTTTATGCAAGAGCGCAAGGAAATGGAGGCGGCGCAGAATGACTGAAACAGCGAAAATCTATCAAGCCGCAATCGAGGTATTCGGCGGCGATATGCAGGTCGCTGTAGCCATCGAAGAGATGGCAGAGCTGACAAAGGAGCTGTGCAAGGCGCAGCGAAAGCTATTTGCGGCCGAAATGTTCATCGGCGATGGGGAAATCGACAACCATGACGAGATCGCAGAGGAGATCGCGGACGTCCAGATCGCGCTGGAAGAGCTGACGCTGCTGTTCGGCGTTCCGGTGGCAGTGCAGATAGCCAGAAAGCAAAAGCTCGCACGGCTGGAAATGCGGATCGAGAAGGCAAGAGAGGAACGCGGGGACAATCGTGAGCATACCGCACATTGGGAAGACCCGGGCCAGAAGGGGGATCTGTGGCATGCAAAGCTGAATGGGCCGGGGCCAGACCCCAAAGGAGCGCGAGGTGCGTGGGGGCACTGCCCGAAGTGCGGGGCATCAGATTGCGAATGGGACGCTGAGACAGACGTATGCACATGCAAGGCATGCGGATACACGAACTGACCGTTGAAACTGTGGCCGGAATTTCCGGCCACGCTTTGAGCGGGCAGAGATGGGAGGAGCTGAGACTATGGTGAAGAGACACAAGCGCCGGAAGTTTTCCGGGAGGGTCTGCGAGCAGATCGTGTACACGGTGGCTGGCGGCACAGATCCGAAGATCAGCCGGCCGAAGAAGCCGCGGTTCCAGACGCGGGAAGAGCAGGACGAATTCAACCGGAAAATCTCCGAGGGGAAGCTGGAAGCGCTCGTCAATGCCAACTTCGGCCCGACCAGCCTGTATTCCACGCTGACGCTCGACGCCGAGAACGAGGTACATACTGCTGCCGAAATGCGGAAGATTCGGAACAGATTCTATCGACGCCTACTATATAAATACCCAAACGCCAAGATCGTGATTGTCTACGGGCAGGGCAAGTCGACAAGCCGGTTCCATCTGCACATGATCTCGGACGGCATTCCGGAGGATGAGATCGGCAGGATCTGGGGCCTCGGCAGCGTGATCGAGGTTCGGCACTTACGGGAACACAACTATTACATGGACGAAAATGGAAACAAAGTCGACCACGGCCGGGATTATAAGGCGCTGGCCGACTACCTGCACGGCCACTGGAAAAAGGAATTCGGCGGGCACCGGTACAAGGCCAGCCGCAGCTGCGTCCGGCCGGAGCCGGAACCTGCGACCGAGGCCGTGCGCGAGTACAGCCCCAAGCATCCGCCCGTCGCCCCGCGAGGTTACATACTCGTAGAGGCCCGGACGACAAAGTACGGGTATCAATATTATAAGTATGTAGTCGACCCAAGATCAGAGAACAAGCGGAACGGGAGCCGCTTAAATTAAGCCTTGTATATGCGTAAGGTTTTAAGACGAAAGGGTGATAGGGACGAGCGACTACTGGCACAGGGAGTATATCTGCCCATTCTGGCAGGCAGCCGGGAAAAAGACGATTCGCTGCGAGGGAGAATGCGTGCTCGCATTTCCTGAGCGGCGGGAGACGTCAGACTACATCACGCGATACTGCGCCAGCTTTGACTACGTGCGGTGCAGCATCGCGGCGGCGAAGCTCCGATACTACGAAAGAACAGAATGAGAGCCGAAGCGCATGCGGAACGCCGTATGCGCTCATTCTGCGTGCGTGGGGTGAAAAGATTTTCCGGATACGCTATGCTGAAAAGCAGAAGGGAGGCGTGAGCCATGGCGAGAAAACCGAAGTATGAATCCGTGGAGCAGATCGAAGGGCTGATCGAGGCGTATTTTGAGAGCTGCAAGGGAGAGATCCTGCGGGATAAGGACGGGGACATCGTTTTCAACCAGAAAGACGGGACACCGGTCTGGGTGGGGCGGAAGCCGCCAACGATCCCGGGGCTTGCGCTGGCGCTTGGATTTTCCAGCAGGCAAAGTCTGTACAACTACAAGGCCAGGAAAGAATTTATGGACACGATTTCGCGCGCGCAGACGCGCGTGGAACAATATACGGCCGAAAGACTGTTCGACCGGGATTCTCAGCGTGGGGCACAGTTCGCGCTGGAGTATGGGTTCCGGTATCGCAGAGACGCCGGGGACGAAAAGCAGGAGACTGGCGGAACGCGGATCCTGCTGGAAAATGACGCGGAGGAGTCCAGCGAATGAAGACGTTGGATCTTGGAACTGCGCAGCCGAAGCAGGTGCTTTTCCTGAAAGACAAGCACAGGCATATCGCCTACGGCGGCGCCCGCGGCGGTGGGAAGAGCTGGGCTGTGCGCGTGAAGGCGATTTTGCTTGCCAGCAAGTATCCCGGTATCAAGGTGCTGATCGTCAGAAGGACATACAAGGAACTGCAGAACAACCACATTGCGCCGCTGCAGGGGATGCTGCATGGGATTGCGAAGTACAACAAGACGGACAAGGAATTCACATTCCCGAACGGTTCGAAGATCTCCTTCGGCTACTGCGCAAAGGAAAGCGACGTTGGACAATACCAGGGCGCAGAATACGACGTGGTATTCCTGGACGAGGCCGGGCAGATGCAGAAATCGTGGATCGATGCGATCAATGCTTGCGTGCGAGGAACGAACGGATTTCCAAAGCGGACGTATTATACGCTGAACCCCGGCGGCCCGGGACATGCGTATTTCAAGCGGGTGTTTGTCGACCGGAACTTCAACGACGATGAGGACCCGGATGATTACTTTTTCATTCAGGCGAAGGTACAGGACAACAAGGCGCTTATGAAGGCGCAGCCAAAGTACCTGCGGGAACTGGAGAAGCTGCCGCCGGCGCGCCGCGCCGCATGGCTCGAGGGCCGGTGGGACGCATACGAAGGGCAGTTTTTTGAAGAGTTCGTGGACGACCCAAAGCATTACACGGACCGGCGCTGGTCGCATGTCATCGAGCCGTTTGAGATTCCGGACGGATGGACGATCTGCCGGAGCTATGACTTCGGCTACGGGAAGCCGTTCTCCTGCGCATGGTGGGCAGTTGACTATGACGGGACGATCTACCGGATCATGGAGCTGTACGGCTGCACGCAGACACCGAACGAGGGCGTCAAGTGGACGCCAGATCAACAGTTCTCGGAGATCCACAAAACAGAGACACAGCACCCTTGGCTGAAGGGGAAGAACATCCTCGGCGTGGCAGATCCGGCGATCTGGGACGCGTCACGCGGCGAGTCGATCGCAGATACCGCAGCGCGGTACGGCGTATATTTCACGAAGGGCGACAACGAGCGGATCGCGGGGTGGATGCAGTGCCACTACCGGCTGCAGTTTGACGAGGACGGATATCCGCGGATGTATGTCTTCAACACCTGCAGGGCGTTCATCCGGACGATCCCGCTGCTCATCTACGACGAGCACAAGGTCGAGGATCTGGATACGACGATGGAAGACCACGTCGCGGACGAATGGAGATATTTCTGCATGTCGAGGCCGATCAAGCCGATCCGGGCTGTGAAAGAGCAGCGGATCCTTTTTGATCCGCTGGACATGATGAAACGGAGGTAAGGCCATGCTGGCACCACAACTGACGGAGACTGAGAAGCAGACCATGATGACGGAGGCGTTCGGCGGGTATGACCACAACCTCGAGCTGGCGGACGGGGAGTTTTACGACATGGAGAATCTGTCGGCGGACGAGTATCCGCTGCTCGCGCCGCGGCCAAGGCGAGGGACGGCGCAGGCGATCGAGGGCGTGCAGGGCATTCTGGCGAAGGATGCGCTGTGCTGGGTGCAGAACCAGGTGCTTTATATCAATGGCGCTTCCATGGAGGCGTATATGCCGTCCGTGTCGATCTCGGCGGGGGAAAAGCAGCTCATTTCCATGGGCGCATATCTGTGCATCTTTCCGGACGGGATCTACTTCAACACCGAGAAGTACTCGGACAACGGGTACATGGGGCAGGAGAATGTGGTCGACGCATCGAGCACGAACGTGGAAATTTCTCTTTGCCTCGTCGACGGGACGGCGCTGACGGTGAGCTATAAGCAAGCCAGCCAGCCGGAAAACCCGACGAATGGCCAGTACTGGCTCGACACGTCCGGCAAGCTCCACACGCTCAAGCAGTGGGCGGAGGCGACGAGCCAGTGGGTATCCGTGCCGACGGTGTATCTGAAGCTTTCCGCGAACGGCATCGGGAAGGGCTTTCAGCAGTACGACGGCGTCCGGCTTTCGGGGCTGACCGGAAACGAGCAGGTCGAAAAGCTCAACGGCAGCCAGATCCTGTACGACGTGGGCGAGAGCTACCTCGTGATCGTCGGCCTTGTCGACGAGACGACGAAGGTGACGAGCGGGACCGTGAAGACGGCGCGGAAGGTCCCAAGCATGGACTTCATCACCGAGAGCGGGAACCGGCTGTGGGGCTGCAAGTACGGCGTGGCGGACGGCGAGACCGTCAACGAGATCTACTGCTGCAAGCTGGGCGATTTTAAGAACTGGGAGTGCTACCAGGGCGTGTCGACGGATTCATGGCGCGCGAGCTGCGGCACGGACGGGAAGTGGACAGGCGCGGCGACGCTGGCGGACAGCCCGGTGTTCTTCAAGGAAGACTGCTTCCACCGGGTGTATCCGTCGGCGACGGGCGCGCATCAGGTGGTCGTGCAGAAATGCGCGGGCGTGCAGAATGGGTCGAGCAAGAGCCTCGTCGTGGTGGACGACCGGCTGTATTACAAATCGCGGATGGGCGTTTGCGTGTACGACGGGAGTCTGCCGCAGGAGATCGGCAGCTGCTTCGGGACGAAGCTCTACTACAATGCCGTCGCGGGCGGCGCCAGAGGAAAGTATTTCATCAGCATGGAGGATGAAGGCCATAACTGGTCGCTGTTCGTCTACGACACGAGAAAAGGCCTGTGGCACCGGGAGGACGCGACGCACGCGGAAGCTTTTGCCCGGGTGGACGATGAGCTGTATTTTCTTGAGGACGGGACGCTCAAAACTGTGTACGGGAGTGTCGGGACGCTGGAAGGCCCGGTCGGCTGGATGGCGGAAACGGGGATCATGACGTATGGGCTGGTCGGGAAAAAGTATGTGTCCCGGATCAACCTGCGGATGCAGCTGCCGAAGGGGTCGAGCGTCGATTTCTGGGTGCAGTACGATTCCGACGGCATCTGGCGGCACTGCGGGCATATCGAGGGACGGGGGCTGCGGACCTTCCTGCTGCCCATCCGCCCGGCCCGGTGCGACCACCTGAAGTTCCGGCTGACGGGCAAGGGCGAGATGAAGCTGTTCAGTCTGGCGCGGGTGCTGGAAGCGGGGAGTGATGCGTAATGGGATCTTTGACACTTGCATACCCGTCCATCGCGGGGAAGACGACGCAGGAGCAGCTGGAGAGCATGCGGCGGTATCTGTGCAGCGTGACGGAGCAGTTGAACCTCGCGGACTGGTCGGCGAAGGCGACGCTGACGGAGATCTCACAGGCCATCGACGCGGACAGTTTGCCCGAGGCGGAGAAGAAGACCAAGCTGTCGGGCTACGGGGCGCTGAAAGCGCTCATCATCAAGACGGCGGACTTCGCCGCGGCGAACTCGGAGACGTGGTCGACGAAGCTGTCCGGCAGCTATGTCGCCATCTCGGATTTCGGCAAGTATCTCGAGAAGACGCAGCTGACGATCGAGGGAAACTCGGTCGGCATCAAACAGCTGTATGACTACACGGCGGGCGTCAACAACCAGTTTTCCGTCAATTCGCAGCAGTACATCAAGACGGGGCTGCTGTACTACAAGGACGCTGTGCCGGTCTACGGCGTGGGCGTGGGCAACATCGAAACGACGGTGACGGATGGCGGTGAACGGGTCATCGACCAGACGAAGAACGAGCTGGTGACGGTGACGCCGGACCGGGTGAGCTTCTGGCAGGACGGGCAGGAGGTCGCGTATTTAAGCGACAAGAAGCTGCACTTTCCGTCCGGGACGCTGGAGGCGGCGGGGGCGGTGCTGTCGGGGAAGATCACGGCGGCAGCCGACTCGACCTTCGGGCCGTGGACGATCTCGGAAAGCAGCATTTACCGCACGGCCAACGAATTTGGGGGCAGCGCAAGCATGTACTTCGGCACGAGCGGGCTTTCCATCAAGGACAAATTCAAGGTGGACGCGAACGGCAAGCTGACGTGCACGGGGGCTGAGATCGGCGGAACGATCAACGCGACGGATCTGAAGCTCGACGGTACGAGCATCCAGAAGAAGCTCAAGCAGATCATGGATGAGATCAACATCATCAGCAACGGTCTTGAGATCGCGGGTACGAACTTCTCGAACGGCAAGATCAGCGGCGCGGAGGGCAGTCTGCAGTTTACGTCCTCCAGCTCGGCGGCCTATGCGGTCGACCTGTCTGGCCCGGCGGTGCGCGTGCGCTCGACAAGCGGCGATGTGTACCTGCAGAACGCGGCTGGGACAGCCAGTATGCAGATAAAATCGGACGGGAGTATCCGGTTTATCGCTTCCGGCGGCGTAAGCGGCATTACGCCGGTGTTCGGATAAGGGGGCTGTCTGAATGGCAACGCTGTCCGGCGCGTCGGGAACGCCGACGAGTATCACGCTGACGGTATCCGGTATGTCGTCAACGACGAAGTACAAACGGAAATATGAATATATCCTTGCGGGACAGGTCATGGCGACGGTGACGGACTCGACTGCGGGCACGACAACGGCCCACCGGGTCATTACTGGTCTGACACCGGACACGCTGTATATCTGCCGCGTGCGGATCTACAACAGCAGCACGGGGGCGCTTGTCGCCGAGACAAACTCCATCAGCGTGCGGACGCTGGCACAGTCGACCTCGCAGGCGACGGTCAGCATTCTAAACTTCCTGGATAACCTGACGCAGCTGGCGAGCGGGTCCTTCAAAGGCGATATCGGAGATACGTTTTACATTTCGGCCGCGGGCACGCAGTATCAGACGTACTCGCAGCAGTATAATTTCCTGTACTTCCGGCTCTCGTCGCAGAACTACAACACAGAGCATGGAGCGAGCTACCCGATCCCCATCCAGGAGGGGCAGACCGTCAAGGTCTACTACCAGAGCAAGACCACGACGATTCCGATCTACAACTACCTGGACGGGCAGCACACGCTGTCAGACGGGTCCGTCTCCGGCACGATCGGCAATTCGTTCTTCCTGTCCATGTCCGGCACGCAGTACCAGACGTATTCGCAGGAGTATGAATTCCAGTATTTCAGGCTCGCGTCGGAAGGGTATGCGACAAATCACGCGGCGACGGAGACGATCCCCATTACGAGCGGGCAGGCCGTGCGCGTGTACTACAAGACGAAGATCACGGCAGTCGCACCATACATCAGCGGGGTCACGCTGACGAAGAACACGGCGACGGTCACGTGGAACAAAAACGGCGGCGGGTACGGAAGCTGGACGCTCTACTGGGGAAAGACGAGCTATACGGCCATCGGCTCGCAGTCGATCGGCAGCTCGCCGGTGACGGTCTCGGGGCTGGAACCGGGCACGACGTATTATTTCTGGATCGTCAACAAGGCCGGGACGGACTCGAAGACATCCAACACCGTATCCGGCAAGACGAAGGCACAGATCGCGGCCTTCGCGTGGACGAGCGACGATGCGTCGTATATCGCGGCGGGGAAGGCCGTGACATACCTGACGGCGGCGAGCTGGAACCGGCTGACGGCGAAGATCAACGAGGTCCGGGCCGCCAGAGGCTACGGGAGCATTTCCTTCACGACGGCCTACGCCGGGCAGACGATCACGGCGGCCATCTACAACGAGGCGGCAAACGCCATCGGGAATCTGGCAGGCGCGGGAAGCGTCAGCACGGTATCGGCAGGGACGAAGCTGGAAGCGACGTGCTTTGCAAACAGCTATTCTGCGCTCAAGGAAGCGCTCAACCGGGCAATCAACAGTTATAACGGATAGGAGGAGCTATGAATATCACAAAAGCAGTGGTGCAGCTGCGGGGGCAGCTGATCGAGGCCATCAACGAGGCGGGGCTGCCGCCGGTCATCGTGGGCTTTGTGCTGGACGGGATCCAGAACGAAGTGGCAAGACTCACGGCGGAAGACCTGCGGAAGGAGGAAGCGGACAATGCAGACAGAGCAGATGCAGACGACCATGCAGAATGACACGGCGAGCGGGATGACGGCGCGAAAGGCCATCGGCGAAGAGCAGGCCAGAAAGGCCATGGACACGCTGCAGAAATACCGGCAGGGCAAGAGTGCGCTGGAGGCGCGGGTCATTGCTTCGGAGGACTGGTGGCGCATGCGCAGCTGGCAGCGGATCCAAAAAGGGAACCCGGAGGACGACAAGTGGACGTCGGCGTGGCTCTTCAACGTCATCATGGGCAAGCATGCGGACGCGATTGCGGCCTATCCGGCCCCAGCCATCCGCCCGCGGGAACCGGACGACCGGGAGGAGGCAGCGAAGCTTTCCTCAGTGCTGCCGGTCATTCTGGAACAGAACGACTTCGAAGAGGTCTATTCGGACAGCCAGTGGACGAAGCTCAAGCAGGGAACGCTCATCTGGCACGTGAAGTGGGATTCTTCGAAGCTGAACGGTCTCGGGGATATCTCGGTGCAGCCGGTGGATATTCTGTCTTTCTTCTGGGAGCCGGGCGTCCGGGATCTGCAGAAGTCGAAGAACATCTTCCTGACGGAGATGGTGGACAACGATCTGCTGGTCGAGAAGTACCCGGAGCTGCGGGGAAAGCTCAACTCCAATCCGCAGATCCAGCAGAAGTACAACACGGACGACGTCATCAATTTTGACAACAAGTCGATGGTGGTGGACTGGTATTACAAGAAATATCAGAACGGACGGCAGGTGCTGCACTTTGCGAAGCTGGTGGGCGACACCATCCTGCAGGCGACGGAGAACGATACGGAACAGAAATATGACACGCTGACGCTGCCGGACGGGAGCATTGTACAGCAGCCGGTCGGAAAGCCCATGGCGGAGACGGGCCTGTATGACGACGGGGAATACCCGTTTGTGGTCGACGCGCTGTTCCCGGTGGAGGGGAGCATAGCGGGATACGGCTATATCGACATCGGCAAGTCGACGCAGGAGCAGATCGACCGGATGAACCAGGCGATCGTGAAGAACGCAATCATGACGTCGACGCCAAGGTGGTTCAAGCGGTCGGACGGGTCGGTCAATGAGCAGGAATTCGCGGACTGGACGAAGCCGTTCGTGCATGTGGATGGGAATCTGGGGCAGGACAGCCTGCAGCAGATCCAGGTCAACATGCTCAACAGCAATTATATCGCCATTCTGCAGAACAAGATCGAGGAGCTCAAGTGGACAACGGGAAACACGGACGTAAACAACGGCGCGACAAGCTCCGGCGTGACGGCGGCATCGGCCATTGCAGCGCTGCAGGAAGCGTCCGGCCGGAGCAGCAAGGACTCCACAAAGTCGGCTTACCGGGCCTACGCGCGGATGATCCGGATGGTCATTGAACGCATCCGGCAGTTCTATGATCTGCCGCGGCAGTTCCGGATCATCGGGCAGCGCGGGGCAGAGCAGTTCGTACAGTACAGCAATCAGGGCTTGCAGCCGCAGACGCTCTACGGCGCGAACGGACAGCCGGACGGGCTGCGGAAACCGGTCTTCGACATTGAGGTCTCGGCGCAGAAGGCGAGCGAGTACACGTCCATGGCACAGAACGAGCTGGCACTGCAGTTCTTCCAGCTGGGATTCTTCAACCCGCAGATGGTCGACCAGGCGCTATCTACACTGGACATGATGGACTTCGACGGGAAAGACTCGATCATCCAGAAGATCCAGGAGAACGCGGACCTGCAGCAGCGGCTGGTCGAGTGGCAGCAGCTGGCGCTGGCGTTGGCAGACCGGTACGATCCGGTCATGGGTGAGGGGCTGGCGCAGCAGATCCTGCAGGAGGGCGGACAGGCAGTCCCGCAGGCGAGCGCCGCGGCAGCAGAGAAACCGGAGATCAACACCGGCGAGACGCAGGAGCCGAAGATCGTGGAGAATGCGCGCAAAAAGTCGGAAGAAAGTGCACAGCCGACTTGATCCGCGTGGGGTGAAACTCTGAAAAGTTTGTGCTACGATGATTTTAGAATAAACGCCAGAAAGGAATTTACAGCATGGAAGGCGAATTCACGGGCGCAGGCGCTCAGACCACGGGCGCAGCTGACGTCGCCGGTCAGCAGAGCGGGCAGGAGGCAGCAGCACAGGCGCAGGTGCAGCAGCAGCCGGCCAACGTCCCCGACGCTCAGGGACAGGGTACACAGCAGGAAGAAACGTTTGACAGTCTGATCCGGGGCCGCTACAAGCAGGACTTTGATTCTGCGGTGCAGAAGGTCGTAAAGCAGCGCGTGCGCGGGCTGAACCAGTACAAGGGGCAGGCCGAGGCGATGGCGCCGATCATCGACCAGTTGGGCGCGCTCTACGGGATCGACACGTCGGACCCGCGAAAGACGGACTTCGCGGCACTGGCACAGCGCTTTTCCGCTGACGAGCGGCTCTACAGCGCGGAGGCCATGGAAAAGGGCATGTCGGCGGACGCCCTCAAAAAGGAGTACGCCGGCAGGGCCGAGAATACGGCCATGCGGCGGCAGCTGCAGGAGTACCAGATGCGCGAGGCCTTCGCCGGGATCCAGGCAGACTTTGCCCGGGATGTGACGGCGCGGTACGGCGCGGACTTTGAGACCGAGATGCAGAACCCGGATTTTGCACGGCTCATGGGCGCGGGCGTGCCGCCGAAGACGGCCTATGAGGTCATCCATCAGCAGGAGATCGCACAGGCGCAGGCGCAGCTGGTGGCGAACCAGGCGCGGGAGAACGTCATGCGGACCATCCAGGCGCAGGGCGCGCGGCCGCAGGAGATCGGCTCCGGCGCTGCGGGCGGAGAGAACGTCCCGATGAAAACACACTGGTCACGCGCGGAGGTGGAGGACATGCGACGCCGCGCGGCAAGAGGGGAACGAGTGATCCCCTGAGAAAGGAGATAAGAAGCTATGTTTAAATCCAAAGTCGGATTTCAGTTTTTTGCTGACGCCGGTACGCTCGTCAACGCGACCGGAAACTATGTAAACGCCGGTACCGGCCAGACCACGGAATTCAGCGGCAACGATACGCTGTCGCCGACGATGAAGACGTTCTACGACACGCAGCTGCTGGAGAACGCGCGGCCCGAGCTGGTGCACGCGCAGTTTGCGGGCAAGCAGGCGCTGCCGCGCAACCACGGCAAGACTGTGGAATGGCGCAAGTGGAACACGCTGAAGGATGCAGACGAGCTGACCGAAGGCGTCATCCCGACCGGCCAGAAGATGGGCCAGACCAGCATGACGGCCAGCATCAAGCAGATCGGTACGTATGTGAGCGTTTCTGACCAGCTGGAGCTGCACGCGCTGGATAACGTCATTCTGGGCGCAACGGAAGAGCTCGGCGCTTCCGCCGGTACGTCCATCGACAAGCGCGTGCGCGATACCATCGTGGCGGGCTCGAACGTGCAGTACTGCGACAAGGTCGCAGCGGGCGGCGCGCATACGGCAGTCACCAGCCGCGCAGGCCTCGACCTGACGGCGAAGCTGACGCCGGACGAAATCAACAAGGCCGTGACGACGCTGAAGAAGCTGAAGGCGCGGAAGATCAACGGCAAGTATGTCGCGATCATCCATCCGTCTGTCGCGTATGATCTGCGGTCGAGCAAGGAGTGGATCGAGGCGCATAAGTATGCAGCCGTTACGGAGCTGTTCAACGGCGAGATCGGCGAGCTGCACGGCGTGCGCTTCGTGGAGACGACGGAGGCGAAGGTCTTCAACAACTCGACCTGCCCGGTCAAGTCGGCGGCAGGCAATGAGGGGACGCCCCCTGCAACCTACTACAGCGTGTACGCGACGCTGTTCCTCGGTGAGGAAGCGTACCGCATGATCGATCCGGAGGGCGGCAATCTTGAGATGATCGTCAAGGGCAAGGACGAGATCGGCGGCCCGCTGAACCAGTTCTCGACCGTCGGCTATAAGGCCGAGATGGCGACAAAGATTGTCTATGAGGACAGAATGGTTCGCGTAGAGAGCTGCAGCGCGTACTCTGACAGCGACGAGGCCAACTGAGGAAGGAGAAAACAGTCATGGCAGAAGCAGTAAAGAAAGCGGCTGAGGAAGCCGTGGAAGTCAGTCCGTGGGACGTGAAGAAGACCATTTTCCTGCCCCGCGGGCAGGAGAACGAGGAGCAGAGCCGTTTCGTGGCGGTGAACGGCCGGACGTTCATGGTGCCGAAGGGCAAGGACGTGCAGGTCCCGCTGCCGGTGTATGAAGTCCTGATGAACGCGCGGATGGCGGAGGAGGAAGCCTTTCGCCGCGCGCAGGCGGACAACTGACAAGTGAATGCCCATGACGGCATGAAGCAGAGGAAGGGGCAGAAATGCCCCTTCTTTTGGTAAGGAGGAAAAATGAAAATTCGGGAAGCGATCGAGACGGTCGACCGGTTACTGCCGAACCAGTACGAGACGCCGGATAAGGTCCGGTGGCTGTCGGAGCTGGACGGGATCGTGTATCGGGATATCATCTGTACGCACGAGCACGAGAAGGAACCGGAGCCGTTCATGGGCTACGGGGAGGACGTGGACTTAAAGACACAGCTTCTGATCCCGTGGCCGTATGATGAGATCTACCGCTGGTATCTGGGGATGAAGATCTGCGACGCCAACGGGGAGACGACGAAGTATGCGAACGAGGCGGCGAAGTACAACAGCTACTATCAGGGGTACTTCAATGCCTACAATCAGGCGTACATGCCGAAGCAGTACGCGACACATTTCAAGCTTTAAGGCGGTGAGACTATGAGCGTATATCGAGTAGAGTCGGGCGGCAGGGCCCCGGCTGGGCTTTCGACCGGCGACGAGGTCGTGACCGGCGGCGGCACGTACCGCATCACGGGCGTGAACGCGGACGGCAGCTACCAGTCGCAGCTGGTGAACAAGAACCAGACGACGAGGAACTACGGCGGCAGCTATCAGACCAGGAACAGCCCTTACACCATGTCCGGCGTGTCGGACTACACGAGAAGCAAACTGAACGGGCTGGAGAGCGGGTACACGCCGTCGGGCAGCGTACAGGCGGCGCAGGCGTATCTGGAGCAGGTCAAGGCCAGCAAGCCGGGCGCGTATCAATCGCGATGGGACGATGAGCTGACGAGCCTGTATGACCAGATCCGGAACCGGAAGAAATTCAGCTATGACATGGGGACGGACCCTCTGTACCAGCAGTACCGTGAGCAGTATCAGCGTCTCGGGCGGCTGGCCATGCAGGACACGATGGGGCAGGCGGCGGCACTCACGGGCGGCTACGGATCGACCTACGGCGAGCAGGTGGGCCAGCAGGCGTACAATGCGTATCTGCAGAACCTCAACGACATTGTGCCGCAGCTGCAGCAGCAGGCATATCAGCGGTATCAGGATGAGGGGACGGACCTTTATAACCAGTACAGTCTCGTGAAGGGCCGGGAAGATACGGACTACGGCCGGTACCGGGATACGGTCAGCGATTATTATTCGGATCTTTCGGATGCGCGGAGCGCGTACAACTCGGAGCGGTCGCTGGACCAGAGCCAGTGGGCGACGATGCTCGACTACTGGGCGCAGAAGGCAAACAACGAGAACGCAGCCTACCTGCAGGCGTTGGCGGCGGAGCAGGCCGCGGCGAAGAAATCCGGCGGCGGAGGCGGCGGAGGCGGCGGCGGAAGCAGTTCATCTTCCAAGCTGAGCGACAAGAAGAACAACACGCTTGCAAAAGCGGCGCAGGCGTACCGGGCAAAGAACCCGAATGTATATCTGGACAGCCGGACGCTGGATAACTACCTCAACAGCAAGGGCTACAATGCGCTGGAGGCCAATACGTTCAAGGCGTATCTGGAATACTACGGCGCGACATATCTGCGGCAGCGGTAACGGAGGGCAGCATGGGACGAATCACACTGACAGAGGAACAAAAGCGGATTGCAGAGAGCATCCGCAGCGGACAGGGAGCCAGCACGCAGCAGGCTCCCTCCGCCTATCGCGGCGGAAGAATCACGCTGAACCAGAAGCAGATCCAGATCGCGAGCAAGTACGGCCTGCCGAACCCGGACTACGGGAAGAACGCGCAGAGCACGCAGACGACCGTAGACGATCCGCTGCATAAGCAGTATGCAGCGTTTATGGCATATCAGAATGCCGTGCGCGAAGCGGAGCTCGCGCAGATAAAAATAAAGCCGTATTTGAGCGGGACGAAGAAGACGCCGACAAATACCTCAGAGCAGCTTACAACACAGGAACTGCGCCGCGAGCAGACGGAACAGAAAAATGCTGCGGCGCGGATGCGGGCGCAAGGAAATCTCGGAACGCAAGCTCTGCGCCAGCAGAGCGCACTGCTGGCCGGCCGGTTTGCGCCGGCCACGCAGCAGGCGCGGGGGGACGTGGATGCGCAGAACCGGCGTGCAAAAGCGGCGCAGACCGCGCAGCGGGATCAGGTGCGCGGGATGCGGCGGACGTCGCAGGAGCTGGACAAGCAGATTGAGGCGCTGGAGATCGAACAGGCGGACACGCATTTCTCCGGGACCGGGCTTTCGGAAAATGGGAAGAGCGTGACGCAGCTGCAGAACGAGATCGACGCGCTGAAGGAGCGCAAGGCGCAGGTCGACAGCCAGAGCGTGCTGGCCCGGGCACAGGAGGCAATCGGGAACCTGAGCGAGGAAGACCAGAATCTGCTCCGGCAGTACCGAGGGAAGGAACTAAACGGGTATCAGGTGCGGGCGTATGCGAAGTACGACGCGAAGACGGCGCTGAACGAGAAGGGATATGACGACGAGAAGCTGAAGCAGCTGGCGGAATGGCAGAAGGTGCTGGACGACTACGACAACGCGCAGAAGCTCGACCAGGCGGCGCAGGAGATGGGAAGCGGATCCTTCGCGGGGAAAGCCGCGGCAACGCTGTTCTCTGCGGCGCTGGCGCCGGGGAAGGCACTGGGCAATCTGGAATCGCTGCGTGGCGTATTGCCGAAGTGGGCGGGCGGCTATCGGAACGAGGATATGCCGACGAACATCTACAGCCCGGCGTACAACGCGTCGCGCCTGTCCTACGGCATTCGGCAGAGCGTGATGCAGAATATGAACCCGACGGGGCAGTTCCTCTATCAGGCGGGCACGTCGGCGCTGGACAGCGCGGTCAACATGGCGGTCTCGACGGGGCTCGTCGGGACGGTCGGCGGTGCGGCCGGGGCGGGCGCGAAGGACGCGATCGCGGAGACGATGAACTGGGTGATGGGCTCGCAGGTCGCGGCGGATTCCGTGTATGAGGGGATCCAGAACGGCAAGTCCAACGCGGACGCGCTGGTCGACGGTATCGTCGAGGGCGCGATCGAGGGCTTCACGGAAAAGTATTCTGTGGGCGATATCATCGAGAACATGTTGAGCGGGAAGGCCGTGTGGAGGAAGGCGCTGCGGTCGTTCGCGTCGGAAGGCGCGGAAGAGATCGCGTCCAACTGGCTAAACCGTGCGTATGACGTGGTGGCGAAGCATGACCGGGGTGAGGTCATGACGGCCTACGCAAATTATATCGCAGAGGGCAGGACGCCGGCACAGGCGCTGGCGGCGATGGTCGGAGACTTCGCAAAAGAAGACAGCCTTTCGTTCCTCGCTGGCGGCCTGTCCGGCCTTGCCATGTCCGGGACGTATGCGGGCGTGAACCGCGTAATTTTGGAGGCAAACGTCACGCAGACGGCCAGAGCGGTCATCGAGGCGGGCGAAGTGCAAGACGTCATCGACTATGGCATGGCGCAGGAAGAGGGCACGAAGGCGCACCAGCTGGCCGAGGAACTGCAGCAGACCGTGGACGATGGCGGCGAGGTGACGCAGAAGGCCGTGGAGAACACGCTGCGTGAGGTGGCGAAGGAGCAGCAGGCGGCCGTGGACGAAGGGCAGGAGCCGCGCGTGCCGGAGACGCTGACCCGGCTCGAGCAGCTGCAAGAACAGGCCCGGCAGGAGCAGGCGCAGACCGAGGCGGACGAGAAGACATTCCAGATCTACAAGAGCGCGGCGGAGACGGCGCAGGAGAACCAGAGGCTTGCACAGCAATATCAGCAGGAGCAGGAACAGAGCCGCGCACAACAGTCTGTACAGGCCGTTCAGCAGGCCCAGCAGGCGGCGCAGCAGCAGTATAACCAGGACAGCTTATTTGCACCCATCCCAGGAACGGAGAGTATGGGTGAGCTGGATCCGGTGCAGTACGCCCGGCAGCAGACGGCGGGCGCGGAGCAGGCGCTCGATGAAGCCGCGCTGCAGCAGGAGGAACAGTATCTGCAGACGCAGGCCCAGAGAGCGGGCTACGACGAGCAGACGGCGGCGTATTTCCTGAACGGGAACACGACGGGAATGCCGGCGGAGCAGTATGCGCAGAGCTTTGGGCAGGTCTATGAGCAGGGCAGACTTGGCGCGAGCGAGAAGCGGGCCATGCGCTATGCAGAGGGAATGAATCAGGACGTGGCGGCAGCCGCCTATCGAGCGGGCCTTGCCGCAGGGCAGAAAGGGGTAAACAATGGCAGTATCGAGGTTACTGATGAAGGACAAGTCGGGCAGGCTGGTCAGCGTGCCGAAGGACAAGCTGGAGGCGTTCGCCAAAGCACAGCGCAGCAGCAAAGAGCTGACGCCGGAAGAAAGAGAGCGCAGGGTGCAAGAGATCTCGCAAAGGCTTGGGATGAAGTAGAACTTTCGACGCTCGGCTTTGGAAAGGACAACACGCAAAAAGTGCGCGTCATGCCGAAGGGACAGGAGGCCAGAAGCGAGGATATCCAGGCGGCGGAAAAGTTCTTCCGGTCGATGGGCGTGCAGAACGCGCGGTTCTTCACCGGGCAGCTGACGCAGGAGATCGATGGGCAGACGTTTTATGCGGACGCTGCCGTGACGGAGGATGGCTCCGTGCTCATCCGGGCAGACAGTGAGGAGTATTCTGCGTTCGAGCTGGCAAAACACGAGGGGTATCATCTGCTTGTCAAGCGCTGGCCGGAGATGGCGGCGAAGATCCAGAAGCGGCTGCTGGGCGAGGGCAAGATCACGAAGGAGATGATCGAGAGCTACGTGGACGCATACGCCGGGATCTACGGCGACGACACGGACGCCTACGTAGAGGAGATCGTCGCGGATACCTACGCCGGCATGAACCGCACGGACTACGGCACGAACAAGCTGCGCGCGGACGTGAGGATGGAGGTCGGCCAGTGGCAGAAAAAATCCGGCAGCGCGAGAGCGCCGCCGGCGAAGATGTCCGCATCAAAAGCAGAAAAGTATGATTTCACAAAGCCGTTTGCAGAACAGGTGGACGACTGGAAAGCCGGGAAAATCGAAAAAAATGATACGCTGGTGGTCGGGTCGACACCGGAGGTATTTCAGAAGGTGGGCTTTAATGCGCTGCCGGTCACAATCAATCAGACGCATGTGGACTATGCCATCAATGGAACGAAAGATGAGGAGCATCACATCGGGGAACCGATGTTGAAGCAGCTTCCGCGTGCGATGAAAAGCCCGGTCGCGATCATCGCATCTGAATCGCAGAGAGGAACGAGCGTCGTTGCGCTGTTGCCATTCATCAAGGACGCAAAATCTGTGATTATTCCGGTGTACATTGACGGGTTAGGCAGACAGAATTCGATTGTCATTGACAGCAATGCCGTTACCAGCATTTATGAAAAGAAGAATGCGGTGACGGGACTGCTCACAAACGCGATTGAGAAATCCAATAACGGCGAAACAACATTGTTCTACGTAGACAAAGTAAAAGCCGCTGCTTTGTACCAGGTGGCAAGGGTCCCAATGCCCAAGATGCCTGATACTGACAACGGCTTCGTAACCAGTATAAGGGATGCGGGGTCGGCTGTCAAGCCAAAGTTAAATAATGTAACACAATCGCAACAGTTTAAGCGCTGGTTCGGAGACTGGAAGAATCACCCGGAGAGCGCGAGCAAGGTTGTGAATGCGGACGGGACACCGAAGGTGGTTTACCACGGGACGAATGCGAAATTTAATACTTTCCAGCAGGAGAACGGAGCATACTTCTTCAGTGAAAGCAGGGATTATGCAGAGAGCATGGCAGATGAACGCAGGGGAAACCGTATCATTGAAGCCTATCTCAAGATGAAGAATCCGTACACGGTGAAGTTGCCCCCGGAACAATTCACGGATAACATTGCAGAAGCACCGTTTATTCGCTACGCCAAAGAACATGGGCACGACGGCGTAATTTTTGAATATGATGGAAGCAAAGAAGATCTGGCCTACGACAAATTCTATGTTGTATTTGATTCCGCACAGATCAAATCCGCTACGGATAACATCGGAACATTCGACAAGACAAACCCGGATATCCGGTATTCTTCGCAGGACGGGCGGTATCGGGACCTGATGGGGGAGAAGGCGGCACAGTACACCAGGAGGGCGGAAAACTTCCTGCTGTCGAGGATCGCGGGGAGCTTCGGCGTTTCGCCGGAGGCGAAGCGGGAGACGCTGCAGCCGTTCACGGAACAGATCGTGCGGAAGTTTTTGCAGACCGGCGAGCTGGACAATAAGCTGGTGGGCGATTTGGTCGACGCGGCGGTGGAGGTCAGCATGGAGGAAAACCAGTCGTACTACGAGGAGTACAAGGGGGTCCTCAAGTTCATCGAGAACCAGAAGATCTCCATCCCAGCGCAGGACAAAGAGGATATCCGATACTGGAATCAGTTCCGGCAGCAGGCGGCGAAGAGCATGCAAATCAGGGACGACGGGATGCCGGTGCGTGACGTTTACTGGACGCTCCACAAGAAGGCGCCGCAGCTGTTCCCGGCGAGCAACAAAACGGCGGGCGCACAGATCATGCAGATCTACAAGGTCGCCGAAGGGATCCGGCAGACGCGCGAATGGATCGAGGGCTACAAGGGCGTGGACGCGGCAGAGGTCAGCAAGGTCAAGCAGGATGTGTTCGAGGCCAGAGCGACGAATGCGCGGCTGGACTGGGCGAAAAATGACGCGAGGAATGCGGTCAAGGAATTTGCCGCAGATCTGCGGGTCACGCAGCGGTATCTCGACCGGCAGAAGAAGGCGAAGGACCTGCTGGGGCTGGCGATCCCGCAGTCGGCAGGAGAAGCGTTGGAACTCAGCAAGGAGGTCAAGAAACTCCGTGGGCGTGTGCAGTATGTTATGAATAAGAACCTGCTGACGGCGGAAGACCAGAAGATCGTCGGCGCGCTGCTGCGCGGAGATATCAGCGAGGAAGCCGTGCGGAAGATGAAAAACAGCAAGGGCATTCTGGACGTCTATGAGGCGAAAGCGGCGTATGACGCGCGGATGCTGACGCTGCGGGCATGGCGCGTGCAGAACAAGCAGCGGATGCTTGACGAGGTGGACGCGGATCTGGACGCGGCGAAGTTTGACCAGTGGGCCGACAAGGGGTCCGGCTGGGGCTACAACACGGAGACGCCGGAACGAAACTTCGCGGACGTGATGCGGAAGATCCCGGGCGGCGATGTGCTGGCGAAGGAGTTCAATAACAAGTACATCTACAAGATCAAGCAGAACGAGAGCGAACGGAAGAACTTCATTCTTGAAATTCAGGAGCGGGTCAAGAAGCTGGATATCAGCGAGAAGGTCATGAGAGGGAACGCAGACTCCGAGGCTTACGCCGTGCAGCTGCTGGGCGAGGCACAGGAGAACGCGGAGATGCTGAAAGGGCAGGACGCGGAGGCGAAGAAGGACGGCAAGACCTATGAAGAATGGCTGGCTGTCATCCAGAAGCTGAAAGCGGATAACCCGAACATGGACTTCGCAAAGATCGACAAGGCGATCACGGAGTTCCATAAGATTTATGATGAGCTGCTCGACATGATAAACCAGGTGCGCGTGCAGTTCGGCTATGACCCGGTCTCCTACCGGCGCGGCTACTTCCCGCACTTCACGGAAAATGAGGAGAGCATCCTTGCGCGGTTTGGGCGGGAGCTGGGCTTCACCGGGACGGTCTCACCGCTGCCGACGACGATCAATGGGCTGACGTCCAGATTCCGGCCGGGCATCCGGTATTTCAAGAATGCCAACGAACGGCTGGGTTACGCGACGGCGTACAATGCGATCAAGGGACTTGATCTGTATCTGGATACGGCGAGCGACGTGATCTTCCACACGGAGGATGTGCAGCGCATGCGGGCACTGGAGACGCAGATCCGCTACCGCGCGAGCGACGAAGGCATCCGGCAGCAGATGGACGCGATCAAGGCAAATGACGCGCTTGACCCGGACCAGAAGCAGCAGCTGATCGATGAGCTTTCGAAGAATGGGCGGACGCGAATGTCGCACATGGCGGCATGGCTGACACAGTACACGAATGTGCTGGCCGGGAAACGCACGGATCTTGACAGGAAGCTGGAAGAGATCATCCCGCAGAAAATCTATAACTTCATGCGGAAGGCTCAGCAGCGCGTGGGCGCGAACATGGTCGCGGCGAATATCGGCTCGGCGGTCACAAACTTCATCCCACTGACGCAGGCGTGGGCGCAGACGAGCACAGTCAATATGATGAAGGGCATGTGGTACACGCTGGCGAACTACGTGCAGGCGGACGGGCTGGACCAGCAGTCGGTCTTCATCAACAACCGGAGCGGGTATCACGGACTTTCACAGTCAAGCATGGATAAGGCGTCTGAGATCGCGGGCTGGGTGATGGAGAAGATCGATGGATTTACGACGGGGTCCATCGTCCGGGCACGGGTGATCGAAAACATGCAGCGAGGCATGTCGCAGCAGAGCGCGCTGGAGGAAGCCGACCAGTTCGCGTCCGGCATCATGGCAGACCGCAGCAAGGGCGCGACGCCGCTCATGTACACGGTGCGCAGCCCTATCGTGAAGATGTTCACGCAGTTCCAGCTGGAGGTCAACAACGAACTGAGCTGGATCTTCAAGGACATGGCGCGGGAGGAACGAAAGAAGGGCGTGGCGGCACTGGCCAAGGCCATGTTCAAATTCCTCATCGGCGCATGGCTCTATAATGAGGCGGCAGAAGCAATCCTTGGCAGGCGGCCGGCGCTGGACCCGCTGGACATGCTGAACGATACGGTCGGCGACGTGTCGGGGTACAAGGTGCCGAACACGTGGCAGGCGATGGCCGAGTACGGCGTGAACCCGAAGAACTGGGATTATACGACGGAGAAGAAGACGCCGGAGGAAGTATGGAAGGGCTTTGCGAGCCGCGTGGTCGACGAGCTGCCGAACACGCAGCTGCTGGCAATGTTCGGGCTGGACGAATGGATGGGGCTTGATCTGCAGGGCAACCGCATTGCGGTCATCTCGGCGTTCCCGGATATGGAGAAGGTCAACAAGGCGCTGCTGTCGAGCAAAGAGGACATGGCGACGAAGAAGAAAGCGCAGGTGCTGGTAGACGAGCTTTCGAAGCCGCTGTCGTATGCGGCGCTGCCGATGGGCGGCGGACAGGCACGAAAGAGCCTGCAGGGCATCATGTCCGTGGTGAACGGCGGCAAATACAAGCTCAACAACGAGGGCGAGCAGCAGCTGCAATATCCGACGTACACAGACCGGCCGGGCGATGTGCCGCTGAAGCTGGCGCAGGGCGTGCTGTTCGGCAGAACGGCGACGCAGGAGGCGCAGGACTGGATCGAAAATGGATTCAAGTCTTTGTCCGTCAAGGAGACGAAAGCCTATCAGGCGATCACGGAAGGCGGAGAGGACCAGAGGAAGACCTACACGTTCGTGCAGGCAATCAAGAACGTCGAGAAGGAATACGACAAGAAAATGCTGCTCAAGAGCTACAGCATCAGCGACGCGGCAAAGACGGCGTATTTCTATCAGGTGTTCGCCAACGAGGACCAGCAGAAGGAGATGGACAAGCTCGACGAGCAGGGCAAGATCGACTTCATGAAGAAGTACCTCGCAGAGGCCGAGGACAACCACAACCGGGACGAGCTGCGCGACGCGGCGGTCGCCGGGACGGTCACGCAGGAGAAGGCCATCCAGCGGATGGTCGCCAACGACTGGGCCAAGAACGAGGACGACGCGTACTGGAAGTACCGCGAGTGGGTCCGGAAGGCGGACGACAAGGACTACAAGATGTACGATGATTTCCTGAACGCGATCGAGGCGGGCGGAGACGTCAAGGAGGCAGCGAAGGAATACCTCGAGCACGGAAAGGAAGCGAAGGATCTCAGAAGGGAGGTCACGACGGCATACAAGGAGCAGTACCTTGCCGCGACGCCGGAGGAGCGGAGAAAGCTCAAGCAGAAGCTGCTCGAGATCTACGCGGCGCTGGGCTTCAACCGGAAGGAGAAATCCAAGGATATCGACAAATGGGTGAAGGATGCCACAAAGGAGAAGAAGGACAAGTAAAACAAAAAGGCCGGGGCGGATGCCCCGGCCTTCGGTTTTGGAGTTACTGCGCTTTTTCCAGCTCCGCGAGGCGCTGGCTGTGCAGGTGGACGACGGATTTGAGGAAGGAGACCTCTTCTTCGAGTTCTTCGACGCGGCTCTTCGGTGCGAGCGTCTCACGGAGGGCCTGCTGGCCTTCGATCAGGAGGTCCAGCTTCTTCATGACGCTGCTCTCGATGATGACGCGGGTGTTGGCTGCGGACTGCTTGAGCATGTCGTCTTTGGCCTGGTCGATCATGGATTGGATTTTCCCAATATCTTTTTCGTCGAGCATGGGGAAGCCTCCTTGTATTTGATGGTTCCAGTATAGCACCGGCGGGCGGGAATGGCAAGGGGAAGTTGCGCTGCGCGTGGGGTGAATCCGGCGCGGGGGTCTGCTACACTGGATGAAAAGGAGGGATGCGGCATGGCGACGCCAATTCCGGGGGCTTATCCGAGCCCGAGGATCGACAAAGGGGTGCTGCGATGGTACGAGGGAGACACATTCACGATCGTGCTGCGGTTCGACCTGAAGGACCAGGACGGCGAGTCCGTCACGATCGGGACGACGGACAGCATGGCGGTCGTGTTTCTGGACGATACGCGGCAGACCGTCCACACGTTCAGCTTTGCGAAGGTGGAGAATGACCAGGTCACGCTGAACTTCGACGCGACGGTCACGGCAAAATTCACGAAGGGAAAGTACACCTACGATATCCGGTACACGCACGGCGACAAGACGACGCTGGCGAGCGGGAACCGGGCATTCGTGGAGTAAGGAGCAGGCATGAGGGTAGAAATTCCGAATCAGATCACGGTGACGATCGGCGGGCTGATCTCCCGTGGGGTAAAGGCCGTGGAGGTTACGGACGCGGGGAAGCTGATTTTCACGCTGACGGACGGCAGCGTGATAGACCTCGGCTCGGTCATGGGCCCGCAGGGGCCGAAGGGCGAGACGGGACCGGCGGGGCCGCAAGGGCAGACCGGACCTGCCGGCGCACAGGGCGAGACCGGCGAGGCGGGCGCGAGCATCACGTCGATCACGAAGAAATCGCAGAGCGGGACGACGGCGACGTACACGATCGCGCTTTCGGACGGGAAGACATTTGACTTCAACGTCGAGACCGTCAAGGGTGAGAAGGGAGACACCGGCGCGAAGGGTGACACCGGCGCGACTGGCCCGCAGGGAGAAACCGGCCCGCAGGGGCCAAAGGGCGAGACCGGCCCGCAGGGCGAGCAGGGGCCGAAGGGCGACACCGGCGCGACCGGCGCGGAAGGCCCGAAGGGCGCGACCGGCGACACTGGCCCGAAGGGAGAGCCCGGCGAAAAAGGAGAGAAAGGCGACAAGGGCGACACTGGAGCGACTGGCCCGCAGGGAGAAACCGGCCCGCAGGGGAAGACCGGCCCACAGGGCCCGGCAGGCCCGACCGGCCCGAAGGGCGATACGGGAACGGGCTTTACGGTCAAGGGCTATTACGGCTCGGTCTCCGCGCTGCAGGCGTCGGTCAAGAACCCGGAGGTCGGCGACGCCTACGGCGTGGGCGCGGCTGCACCGTATGACATTTACATCTACGACGGCGTGACGAAGGCGTGGGTCAACAACGGACCGCTGCAGGGCGCAAAGGGCGACAAGGGAGATCCGGGCGAACAGGGGCCGAAGGGCGAACCGGGCGAGACTGGACCGCAAGGACCTACGGGTCCGCAGGGTGAGACGGGGCCTCAGGGGCCAACGGGTCCGGCCGGAGACAACGGCGCGCCAGGCGCAAACGGCGTGACGCCGACGATCGGCACGAATGGAAACTGGTATCTGGGCGAGACCGACACCGGGAAGCCGTCGCGCGGTGAGAAGGGGGAGCAGGGCGGAAAAGGCGACCCAGGCGCGAAGGGAGAGCCGGGCAAGACGGGCCCACAGGGCCCGACCGGTCCGCGAGGTGAGACTGGGCCACAAGGCCCAACCGGGCCGCAAGGGCCGGCGGGAAAAACGCCGGTCAAGGGCACAGACTACTTTACAGAGGCCGATAAGCAAGAGATCGCTTCGGAAGCTGCCGGGTTGGTCGATCTGTCTGGCAAGCAAGATGTGATTCTCGCCTCCGGCGCTGCCGTCGGGGACCTGATCAAGGTCAAGGCGGTGGACGCAAGCGGCAAGCCGACGGCGTGGGCGGTGGCCGTGGCGGGCACGGATTATATGAAGACCGGCAACATCACCAAGCAGACGCTGGTCTCCGCGGAGACCACGCCGACCGAGAACATGGCCATCAACTGGCAATATGAGTGAGGAGGCCCCATGGCGCACAAGACATTGATCTCCGGCACGGCCTATTCCGTGACCGGCGGCCGGGAGCTGATCGGCGGCACAGGCTACGGCTGCAAAGCCGGCAAGACCCTCATCGGCGGTACGGCGTTCACCGTACCGTTTTCGAAGGGCATTCCCCTGAGCACCATCACCCCCGGCGCGATCCTGTACCTGAACGAATCCGGCAGCCCCGTGCCGTTTTATATCGCCAAGCACGACTACGAGAGCGGGCTTAACGGGGCAGGGCGGACGCTGCTGGTGCGGAAGGATTGCTATAATGATTGTACTTTCGGAGGGCACAACAGCTATGCCAACAGCGAATTGGATTCTTTGCTCTGCAACACCTACCTCAAGTTGCTGGATGCTGATATTCAGGCCGTAATCGGCACGACAAAATTCTATTACACCCCCGGCAACGGCAATAACACCATGACCACGCTGCAGCGCGCGGTGTTCCAACTTTCTCTTACTGAGTTGGGAAAATCTGAAAGATACGCGAACAAAGAGGGATCAGCGCTTCCGATTGCAAGCAAGCTTCAGATTGCATACCGCAACGGCTCTGCGGTTGACCAGTGGACACGAACTCCGAGCAGGGCCGATCGCTACAGCGTGTTCTTCTTGGGTTCCGATGGATATGTCGGCGATATGTCTGGTTTTTCTTACGGCTCCCGCCCAGCCTTCACCCTTCCCGCCACCACCGCCGTCGTTGCCAACGCCGACGGCACCTACACCCTAGCAGCATAAAGGAGGACCCACATGGGCACACACCACATTTTGAAAGACGGCACGTCCTACGCCATCGAAGGCGGCACCGACCTGATTGCTGGTACAAGTTACCAAATCGGGGGGGGTCGAACGCTGGTGGATGGGACGGAGTATGAGATAGGATTTGGGCCGTCTGGACCGTTCAATTTTACGGTAAAGATGGTTAGTGGAAACGGAAATGTACAATATTACTGCTACGCGAAGGCAAATGGGAAGATTATGCATGGCGAAAGCTATATGGATGGCAACTACGTTCTGGATAAGGGAACGACCGTAGAAGTGCATTCTTCCGCCGGCGTTTTCGTGAATGGTGTCAGAATGACAACAGGAAGTGAAACATATTCATTCGAAATTAAAAGTGATGTAATACTTACCCCAACCTGGGGTAGCAATGGCGCTGGCGGAGAAGGCTGGCAAGCAAGAATTACAATGTAGGAGGTTAGGCAATGATCTACTTCAAAGCGAATAACACCGAATACCCGGCGGCGATTGCCGGGAAAGTCACCGACCGGGACTGGGGCGGGCGCGAGAGCAAGGCCGTCACGCTGACCATGACCCACGCTGCCGCCGCGCAGCTGTTTGTGGACGGACTGAGCTGGTCCATCGTCCAGCGCGATACCGTCCCCGTCTACGACACCGACGGCAACCCCACCGGCGCGACCGAAGAGCAGGTGCAGGAATGGGACAACGCCGACTACGCCGTCGCAGGCCCCATCACCGACAACCGCGACGGCACCATCACGGCGAAGATGGGCAAAAAAACGGCCAGCGATCTGCTGGCGGAACTGGAGGCGGCATATGACAGAGGCTAAACTGGCACAGGTAAAGAAAGCAATTACGGACGGCAAGCTCGTGCAGGCCGCAGGCGGCATCACCACTACTGTAACCCAGTCCGACAAGCTGGGCTTCGACTGGAAGAACTTCTTCGTCAACGACGTTCCCGTGCGGCGGGAATACGTCGAGCAGGCCGTGAAAGCCGGCACGGCGGACAACCCCATCGTGTGGAAGGCCGGCATGTCGCTGATCCAGAATGCTTATTACACCAACAACGGCGAGACCAAGGTCTGGATGGGCGAGGCCGGGAAAAAGGCCGACTGGACAGACGCGGCCTTCGTGCCGATCTGATCGCGCGGAAGGGAGACACCATGGACACCAAGACCATCATCGTTACGCTCGTCTGTGCCGTGCTCGGCTCGTCCGCGCTGACGGCGGTCGTCAACGCCGTCGTCGGCGCGATACAGAAAAAGCGCGGCAAGGCCACAACGCAGGAGGCGCACCTGGCCGAGATCGACAAAAAGCTCGGGAAAATGCAGGAGCATCAGGACGAGCAGTATCTGGCGATCCTCCGGCTGACCATCATGTCGGAAGAAATGCCAATGGCCGAGCGCCTGATCGCCGGGCAGAAATACGTCAAGCTGGGCGGAAACGGCGATGTAAAAAAGTTTTTGCACCAGCTGGAGGCGCAGTGCGAACGCAATGGAGTTTAGCAAGAAGTGGCTGATCTGCAGCGCGCTCGTCAGCCTCGCACTCATCATCGCCTGCGCGGCAGGCGCAGACCTGACGGAGATCACGCTTGCAATGCTGGCTGAAACGACAGCTTCCAGCGGATTCTATCTCTGGAAGGCCAAGAACGAGAACCGCGCGAAGTACGCGCAGAAGTACATGGATAAATGGGCCGAGAAATACGGCCCGGAAGCGGCAGCACGCATCGCGGAGATCGTGCTGAAAGATTGAAAGGAGCATACATATGGACTACACGCAAATCATCTCAGCAGTGATCGCGCTCATCAGCGCGCTCGTTTCGGCATTTCTGATCCCGTGGATTAAGACGAAGATCGACGCGGATAAACTGCAAACGCTCCGCACTTACGTTGAGATCGGCGTAAAGGCGGCGGAGCAGCTGTACACCGCGACGGACGGCGCGGCGAAAAAGGCGTATGTCGTGAACTTCCTCGCCGAGAAGGGCATTCAATTTGATGTGGAAACGATCGACAAGCTGATCGAGGCCGCCGTGCTGCAGCTGCACCACGAGCTGTACGGGAGTGAGCGGGTATGAGTATCAAAATTGGACAGGCCAGTCTCGGCGAGACGGGCGGCCGCAACCAGCAGCCAGGGAACCAGACCGGCCGGGAGCTGAATATCTCCAACTGGTACAATGGCCGCTGGCTCGGCGTCCTGCGCTACAAGAGCCGCAAAAAGGCCGAGCGGGCCGCGCAGACGTGCGAGGCAGCGATTAAAAACCGGAATATCGGTTACGACATGAGCGACCGGAACACGGCGTATGAGGCCGCCAGAGCCGTCGGATGGGACGTGAGCAAGATCACAAAGCCCGTGGAGACGGACTGCTCCGGCCTCATGACGCTCTGCGCCGTGGCTGCAGGCTGCGCGTCGGTCGAAGCGCTCTACCGTCGGCAGGGCAACAGCTGCACGACATACTGCATGCTGCACGATTGGCCAGCAACGGGAGATTTTGTGCTGCTGACCGGCAGCAAGTATCTGACGACGGACGCCAATCTCCTGCGCGGGGACGTGCTGGTAAGCGAGGGCCATACGGTCATGGCACTCGAAGATGGAAAGAACGGAGAGGGGGAAAAAGAAGTGGTCGAAAAGAGCAAGATCATCGTGGACGGCAAGGAAGTCGCCGTTGAACGCATCCTGAAAGACGGCACGAACTACGTCAAGGTGCGCGATATCGCCGCCGCGCTGGATCTCGAAGTGAGCAACAAGGGAAATATCGCTGTGCTGAAGCACAAGGAAAAGTAAGCCCTGCCCGGCGGCGGGCCGAAGGGAGTGACGAAAGCATAACTGCGCGGCTGGCTCTGCCGAAGGAGCTGGAACACCTCACGCGCAGCGACTGGGAGCGCGTCACTGACGAGGGACTTTTGGACGTGATCGATCGGCAGATCGTGAAGCTTTATATCGTGCGCAGGCTCCCGCAGATGGACGCCGCCGCCGAGATCGGCGTCGACCGCAAAACCATCTCCCGCCGCCTGCCGCACATCTACAACACCGCCCGCCGTCTGGCACAAAGCAGCCCGCCCTGAGCATTACGCTCCGGGCGGGCTCTTTTACATTCAAATCATATTTTTTCAGCCGAAGGTTGCTCTGCTGGCATGTTTTGCCGCATATACGCGTCGATCCATTTGCGGATCAGTTCATTCGGGGTCGTACCGTTGGCTTTCGCCGTAGCCTTAAAGGTTTCCGCGATCTCCCGTTTTAGCTTGCAGGAAATCACGGACATGTTTTCTGCATCCCACTTGTTGCGAGCGCGGCGCTGGGTGTCAGTCGGCATAGCATACCTCCCGCGCGCAGATGTTCGCCGCATTCAACGCGGCAGAAATCAGCGCTTCGGCGTCCACGCCCAGAACGCCGGAGATTGACCGCAGAACGCCCAAGACATCCTCCGGGGTGTCAATGGACGCATCGTCCATTGTGCCGTCGGAAAAGCGCCAACAAAAACCATCAGCGGTCACGGAAAAATACACGCGGCTGCCAAAATCGCCGCAGGACGTGTCGTCGACATCAACGGTGACAAGCTGGCCGTTAAGGTCGACAACGATACCGCCGGAAAACTGCCAGTAACCTCCGCCATTGTTTGCAGTGTCCGGGTCATAGTGGGGATTTGTCTGCGCTCCCCACGCGGAAACGATATTAAACATGTCTGCCATCCTCCGATTTTTTGTCGTGTTTGTTTTGCTTTGTGTCTATGGCTATATTATATACTGTAATACCGTATATGTCAAGAGGCTTTCAAAATATTTTATAAAAAAAACAAAAGTCACCACAAATGGGACAGAAATGTCCAGGAAATGTCCCCCATAAAAACCGGGGAAGCGGCAGAATGAGAGTAGGAGCTGGCCAGCTTACTACTTTTACCGGAGGATTTTTTTATGGAATACGCAAGCAAGGGACTCGCGGGGACTGCGCTGGGCTTTGGCATCGGCGGCGCCGCGATGAGTCTGGCAAACGGAGGGCTCGGCAATCTGTTGGGCGGCCTCGGCCAGAACAACAAATCGGCAGCCGCTGACATCGCTGCGGCGGTCACGCCTGCCGTGACGGTCGCCGCCATGCTCGCCGCACGGCAGCAGGAGCCGACGTGCAGCGAGAACATGCCGGTCACGCGCTACGATCTTGAACGGGAGCAGAAGCTGGCCGCGAAGGACAGCGAGATCGCGCTGCTCAAGGCCAACACGTACAACGACGGCAAGATGCTGGAGGTGTACGGTTATATCGACAGGCAGCTCAAGGACGTCCGTGAGGCGCTGTGCAAGCAGGCCGTCCACAACCAGCGCACCGAGGACAGCTTCACGCTGGTCAAGCAGGACGTCGAGTCTGTCCGCAAGGAAGCCCTTGGCGCGGTCAAGATGGAGGCCGAGCGCCGCTGCTGCGGCGACAACGCCCTGAAGACCTATGTCAACGCAACCTTTTATCCCAAGCAGGTCGCAGATGTCACCACCGGCACCGCGACCACGGCGCAGACGCTCTACGATCCGCTCCCGAAGTGCTGCGGCTGCTGCAACAACTAAGCCAAAGGGGCGGCGATAGCCGCCCCCATCCTTAAAGGAGGGAACCTGCGATGACAGTGACGATCGATCAGGCTATGCGCGGCGCGATGCGCTACGCAGACAATGAGGTCATCCCACACCTGCCGGGCGGCAAGGGCATCGGGGCCGGGATCATGCTGGCGCTCATCATGGAGGGAAGCCGCGAAAAGATCCTTGCGCTGCGCGAGAATCCGGCGATCAAGATGATGCAGATCTTTGACGACGCCGGAAACATCGACCTCGACAAGCTCTACAACGCGGCCAGGCCGCGCTTTGAAAACAAGCTGACCGTATCCGTCCCGCTGCTGGGCGATCTGCGGTTTGACCAGAACGACGTCGATAAACTCTACCGGTATATCCAGGAGGCATGACGAGATGAAAGAATATATCGAAAAGCTTTACACAAAGCTGCACGAGGCCATGGAGAAACCCGTGACGCTGGGCAGCGCGGAGGAAGTCGGCCTGTACGCGAAGACGATCTGCAGGCTCGAAAAGCTGCACGGGCACCACGACGAGCCGGAGACGGCCACATTTGATCGCGAAACGGCGATGCAGTGGGCAGCAAACATGCAAAACGCCGACGGCACGGCAGGCCCGCACTGGACGATGGAACAGACAACGGCCGTGGCCGAGAGCATGGGCATTCAGGCACCAGTGGTCCCGCGCTGGGCGTGGGGCGTAACCATGAACATGATGTACTCGGATTACTACCCCGTCGCCGTAGAATTCGGCCTCAACCGCCCGGAGTTCTACGCCGCGCTGGCCAAGGCGTTTTTGCTAGACAAGGACGGTCCGGGGCCGGAACAGAAGCTCATGGCGTATTATGAGCATATCGCAAGGAGCTGAGAACACAGAAAAGGGACTGGACACAGAATAAACACAGTTTGCAAATTAACATTGAAAATACAGTGTTTTTTCAGAGTTCGAGTCTCTTCAGGTCCACCAAAGATAAAGACGCAGGAATTTAAATTCCTGCGTCTTATTTTTTATCTTTTTTGGTAGAATAGCATTTAAAAGACGGATTATTTATGATTGAACAAAACTTTTTGCGAGAATTGCAAAGTAGCAAGACGTAGCATATCCTAGCACGAAAATACACGGGTATGAACACAGTGACCGACACAGTAAAAAAGTGCAATTAAAAGGCCGCGTCCATCTGGGCGGCGACTTTATCAATGCGGGTATCGAGGATGTCGGTGTAGATATCCATGGTGGTGGAGAGCTGCGCGTGGCCGAGAAATTTTTGAGCGAGTTTGAAGTCCACACCGGCCTCGTAGAGCGCGGTCGCGTAGCCGTGGCGGATCTCGTGCGGGGAGACGGTGACGCCGGTGCGCTTGCGGTAGGCGTCGAATTGGTCGGTGACAAGCCAGCCGGGGAGCGGACTTTTTCCGCCGTCGTTGGAAAAGATATAGCCGTGCTCCTTTTGCGGAAGCGCAGCGGCCAACGCTGGGAGCAACGGAACGGGGCGGATGCCGGCGGCAGTCTTTGGCTCCTTGATCTGGGGCGTCGGACCGGTATGGTAGACGCTGCGGCGGATGTAGATCCTGCCTTTCTCCCGGTCAATGTCCTCGTAGCGCAAGCCCTCGGCCTCGCCGCGGCGGCAGCCGGTATAATAGATCAGGAAGGCAAACAGGCCGAAGTCGTCGTTCAGGTTGTCCTTGATCTTCTGGATCTGATCAGCGGGCGGCGCGTGGCGGCGCTTCTGCGGAAGGTTCTTTGGGAGAAGAACTGCCTGCGCAGCGTTAAAAGAGACGTAACCTTCGCGCTGGGCTTTATTCAGGATCTGCCGGATGATCTGGCGCTGGGTGATGACGGTCTTCTTTGCGTGGGTCTTGGCAAACTGGTTGATGTACGTCTCAATCTCTTTGCTTGTGATCGTGGCGACATCCTCCGGGCCAAACTGCACGACGGCGCGCTCATAGGCAGGGGAATAATTGCGCAGGGAATTCGGCGCAAGCGTTGGCTCGATCTCGTTCCACCAGGCGTGGGCGACGTCGGAGAACGGGACGGTCTTTGGCTTCTCGGCTTCAGCGCGGTAGGCCTTGATCTTATTCCAGACCTCGCGGTCCGTATTGCCGCGAAACGCTTTGCGCTTGCCGTTGACTGTGATGATGGATTCATGCAGGCCGTCCGGCCTGACGTAGTATTTGGGAATTGGCATCGTAAAACCTCCAAGAATACCGCTCCGGCGCTGGGCCGGGGCGGTTTTATTTATGCGCGGACCCAGCCGATATTGGGATTACAAAGGTCGACGAGGAGCACCAGAAGCACGACGAGAACGATGCACACAAGCACACCGATCAAAACATCCTTGCGCCGCGCCTCGACGGACTTCTGGCTGATGATCTGTTCCTGCTTGGAAATGATCGCTTTAGCATGCTTGAGCCGAAGCTCAAGCTCGGCGATGCGCGGCATTTTATCCGGCTGGTCCAGCAGCACGGCGCTGTCCGTGTCCATCGCGTCCGCGATCCGGTGCAGAGCGGACGAAGGGACGTCGCAGCCGCGCTCATAGCGCGAGAGGCTGGCGACGGAAACGCCGGAGGCGTCGGACAGCTCGTTCAGCGTCATGCCGCGAGACAAACGCTCTGAACGGATGCGATTTTCACAGGTTTCCAAGGTTTCCACGATCCTTTCCAAAAATGAGAATCCAGAAAATGCGGATTTCTCAAAAAATCTCATAAATTCTCATAACTGGTAGTTGCTGAAAACGAAAAACAGGCATACGCTGGAAGCGCAAGGACGGCTCCCGGTCGCCTGCGCAAGCAAAAGCCCGCGCCGTTGTTCGGCCAGCGGCGCGGGCGACGCCTACCTATATCTTACAACTTTTGGGAGGCGCGAACAAGAGGCAAAGATTAACAAAAAATGAACGCGGTTTTTGTGGAGAAATGGAGACGGAGATGGAAAAGACGATGGAACGGATTGAAAACATTTTAGAGCGGGCCACACTGGATCAGCTGAAAATCATCCTGCGATTCCTGCGGCACATCATAAAATAAGCGCCGGAACGGGAAATCGTTCCGGCAGGCAATCATGCGGAATGTGCAGAGTCGTCAGAAGGCTTATCAGGAATGATGTGACGCATAAAAAACAGCCCAGAAACGAAGAAAATAAGACCGACGACGGAAGCTACAATGCCACCGACAGACGGAGATTCGAATGCAAATAGGACAACCATGAGCCACGTGATAATAATTATTGTGAAAAGGCAGCATGTTCCGATGGAAACTTGCTTCTTTTCAAAATCTTTTCCAAGAGCAAGACGTAGATACAACAAGCCAATAGAGCGGAGAAGACCTGTGAGCATAAATTATCCTCCTGTGATTTAATATTGGGGTGGAAGGCGGAATGCACGACCGTTTTTCGCGTCGTCATAGCCGCGCGTATATGCGTCGCGCTCCTTTTGCTCCCACTTGTTCATGTGGCGGGAAAACTCAGCAAAATGTACGAAGTAAGCGGCGAGACTCACGGCAGCGCCGAGAACCAAGAAGATAAACGAAATCCACATTAACACATGGTCCAAAATCCACATAAACGTTGTTTCCGGCTGGCCTTCTGGGAATTTTCTTGTGTGGATTTCGAGCAAGACCTTGCCGATGAACCAAGAAATGAAACCATAGCCGCAGTATGTGACGATTTTGGGAATATCCATAAATACCACCCCCTACCAGAATACAAAAATAAACGGAGACGGTCAAGCGTCTCCGTTTAATTTTTTTACGAAATTTTCAATTTCGCTCCATTTTTCCGGCGGGAGCGCCATCAGGAGGGAGATGAAGCGTTTCCGGAAGGAGTCATCCGCGTCGGACATGATGTTCGAGACCAGCAGGGCAAGCTCTTCGTTTGCACTGCGCTGGACATACATTTTCCCGACGCCATCCTCCAGCCATGCGAGGGAGACGTTTAACTTTGTGCATATGGCGTCGATCAGGCTATCGGTAGGTGTGACCGTCCCATTGCATATCTTGGACACATTAGACTGACCAAAGTGGAACATCTCGGCAAACTTCGCCTGCGTCAAGCCTTGATCTTTGATCAGAAACGCGATCCGTTCGTTGATTGTGTTCATGGATTCACCTTCTTTCTGGCACTACGTTACCACGGCGGAGAATAAATGTCAATAAAAAATATTCTTAAAGAATAAAATAATGCTTGACAATAGTCTTAAAGACTGCTATCGTATGAGTAAAGAATAAACCAAGCGAGGTGAGATCAATGTCAGAGGAGCAGAAGCAGCAGGCCGAGAAGATCTCGGCGGAAATCAACAAGCTTACGCCGGAAATGCGTGAGAAGGCGCTGATCTTTATGCAGGGCATGGCTGCTATGGTGCAGCCGGCGAAGAGCGAGAAGAAGGAGGCGTGAGGGGATGCCGAGAGAGCTGGAAGGATACCGGCCGCAGCTGGAGCTGCTGACGGATATGTTTCCGGGCCGGGCGGCGATCGGGATCACGGAATGCCAGGCGGCGCTGGGGATCGACCGGCGGACGCTGCTGGCCGACCGGCGGTTCCCGGCCCGGCACATCGGGAACAAGTACACGGTGTCGCTCACGGAGCTGGCACGGTGGATGGTGCAGAGATAGGAGGCTGAGCCATGGCGAAGGTCAAGACCTACACCCTGACGCTGGATGCGCAGGAGCTGCACGATCTGATCGAGGCGGCGATGGTCTGCGAGTGCCAGGCGGCGCAGATTATAAACGGGCTGAAACGCAAGGGGCTTGACCTGGACGCGCAGAAGCTCGTTACACAAAACGCCCGTCTGGCGCGGCTCGTCAGGCGGATGCAGGAGACGAAGGAGGATAAGCGGAATGCGGAAACTGATTCTCAGCGGAGACGATTGGTTTGAGCTGAAGCACGCGCTGGAGCTGCTTGTGATCGTGACAAACAACGCGGCGAATGAGCACGAGAAAATGACTGCACACACGCGAGTGGCGGAATTGTCTGAATGGCATGCAAACCTCGCAAAACGCAACAGGGAAAGGATGGAGGACTACAAGCGGCTTATGGCACTGGTAGAATCGGCAGAACGCCTGCCGGAGAAGAAGGAGGACGCAGAATGAGAACCAATCTTGCAGAGCGGCTCGGGTATGAGCCGGAGGAAGAGATCAGGGAGCGGCAGGAGCGGCTGCTGGAGGAGCTGCGGTACCGGGAGGCCATGCGGCGGGTGGCGAAGACCTGCTGCGTGTGGCTGGGCGGCGCGGCCTTTGTGCTGGCGGTGATCGCCGGGTACGCAGAGATGACCGACGCATGCGTCGCGACCGGCGCGATCGCGCTGGGCCTGACGACCTACGGGATCCTGTGAAGCCGGTGAAGGACGAGCCAAAGATCCCGGTAGAGCTCCGGCCGGATCAGCTGGCCGACATCATCGACGCCGTCCTGGCCTTTGCCGATGACTGCGCCAATGACCGGGAGATCCTGCAGAGCATGCCGCGCGTCGACCGGGACACGGTCGAAGACCTGCTGCAGCGCGAGACGGCGCTGCAAACGCTCGCGGCCTGGCTGCAGCACGTACAGGAGGAAGCGGAGTGAATTACTTTGCGCCGCGCATGCGGCCCATCCCGCCGCCCTGCGGCCGGAACTGCCCGGACCGAAGCGGCACATGCCGCGCCGGGTGCTGCACATGGACGCTATATGAGAGCATCCGGAACCATATCTACGATGTAAACCACCGCGACAGGGACAGCCTGCAGCCCGATCTAGCAGCGGGAAAGCAGATGGTCCATGCCGACAACCAGATAAGGAGGCGCAAACACATTGCGAAATAGCATCGACTACCCCGGCGAGCGGGCGCCACGGCGCCCCGCCGTGATCGAACAGGCAGGATATACCGGGCAGAACCACTTTTCCGTTACATATGGCGATCAGAAAGTAACCGTCCGCGCCGAGGATGGCTATGCGGCCCTTTTCACCGCAGCCAAACACTGGGGCTATAAATTCACCCGCCCGGAGTTCCACCAGAACGCCCGCGCAACCAAGCTCCACTACACGCCGGACACTCGGCCGGGGGCGCTGGTATGAGATTCGTGTGTGACGCCTGCCAGGATATCACGAACATTGAGGCCGACCGGATGGAGATCCAGGGCGACAAGCTGATGGTGTACAGCCGCGGGCGGCTGGTATACGTTGCGGATCTGGGGCAGATCATGCTGGCCAAGCTGACACCGACGGGGAAGGAAACAAAATGCTGACGCATCTGAGCCTGTTTTCCGGGATCGGCGGGCTTGATCTGGCTGCCGAGTGGGCAGGATTTACGACCGTCGGGCAATGCGAATTTGCCGATTACCCCACAAAAGTGCTGGAAAAGCACTGGCCGGACGTGCCGCGCTGGCGTGATGTCCGGACACTGACAAAGGAGAGCTTTTATGAGCGGACAGGCCTACGAACAGTTGACGTTATTTCCGGCGGATTCCCATGCCAGCCCTTCTCCGTGGCTGGAAAGCAAAAGGGCAAAGGGGATGATCGATACCTCTGGCCGGAGATGCTTCGAGTTATCCGAGAGCTGCGCCCGCGTTGCGTTGTCGGTGAGAACGTTCCTGGAATCATCAAGATTGCCGCCGGGCAGGTGGTCAAGGATCTGGAGCGTGCAGGCTATCACGTCGTCGTGTTTAATTTTGAGGCTGCGGCTGTCGGAGCGTGGCACAGACGATCAAGAGTATTCTTCGTCGGAATCGCAGATGTGGCCGACGCCGACGGCAGGACAATGCGGCATGACTGCGGTGACGAGCGGAAGACCACCAGAAAAGAGCACGCATCTAGGGGCACAGGTACTGATCCGGAGCGGGCTATGGCCGACGCCGCGTGCGAACGAATACAAAGACACGCTGCAATCTGTGCCGCCAAGCCGGCAGAAAGATCCGGGCAAATGCAATCTGACGCAGAGAGTGGCAATGAAGCTGTTTACGACGCCATGTGCAGCGGATGCGCAGGGGACGCACGGTGGGGAAAATCACAGGAGCTTGCGGACGGACGTTGCTGGGCAGCTGAACCCGACGTGGGTAGAGTGGCTCATGGGATTCCCGCCAGGGTGGACAGACTTAAATGCCTCGGAAACGCTGTAGTGCCGCAGCAGGCATACCCGATTTTTAAGGCATTGATGGAGGAGGACACGCTATGATCGCCCGCGTATTCCCTCGTAAAACGGCCATGTCGCCGACGGATGCGCTGGCGTTCTTCGGCCAGCCGACAATCGAGAATATCGCCGACTGCATCAAGGCGGGCGTGACAGAGGTACATATCTCCGTAACGTTTACGTGGGATCTCGAAAAGGCCGAAGATCTGTACTACGCATGGCAGGTCCTCGGCGTTCCGGTGGAGGTCGGCGGCCCGGCGTTTGATGATCGCATGGGAGACTTTACACCCGGGCTGTATCTGCGGGACGGAATGATCTTCACCTCGCGCGGTTGCACAAAGGATTGCTGGTTCTGCTCCGTGCCGCGCTGCGCGCACGGGGAAATCAAAGAGCTGCCGATTGTGGATGGATGGAACATCCTTGATGATAACATTCTGGGAACGTCAGAAGCGCATTTTCGGGCAGTCTGTGACATGCTCAAGAGGCAAAAACACAGATCTGCTTTTACAGGGGGATTAGAACCGGCACTGCTGCAACAATGGCAAGCGGACCTTCTGTATGAAGTAAAACCGGCGCGTCTATACACGGCATATGACACTCGTGACGATCTGGAACCGCTGGTAGAGATGGGCAAGAAGCTGCGATCGGCAGGATTTCGCCCAGCGAGCCACACTATGTGCTGCTATGTGCTGTGCGGCTACGACGGAGATAGCTTTGAGGATGCTGAAAAGCGCCTGACGCAGACCATGCAAGCAGGATTTGTGCCGTATGCCATGCTGTTTCGCGGAGAGGACGGAAAGTACGATTCTGAATGGCGGAGATTCCAGCGCGAATGGTGCCGCCCGATTATCACGGGAAAGAAATTTAATGAGTATTGGAGAGGAAAACCATGACAGACCAGGAAATCGCGCAGGCGCTGCATATCTGCGGCGAAGGCCACCCGTGCAGAGACTGCCAGCTATACGGCAAGATCGCTTGCGTTGAGACGTTGTGCAAATACGCGCTCGACCTCATCGAGCGCCTGACCGCCGAGAACGCGGCGCTGCGGGAGAAAGTGCCGCGTGGATCAGTGTGGAGGAACGGAGGCAAGGCAGATGCTTGATATTTGCCCGGTATCGCTGGCAGAGGCAAACGCCTTTGTCACGGAGCACCACCGGCACCACAAGCCGGTGGTGGGGCATAAGTTTTCCATCGGCTGCACCGATGGCGAGAAAATTGTAGGCGTTGCAATCGTCGGCAGACCGGTTTCGCGGTATCTGGATGATGGGTGGACGCTTGAGGTAAATCGCTGCTGCACAGATGGAACACGGAATGCGTGCAGTATGCTATACGCCGCCGCATGGAGGGCCGCCCGTGCGATGGGATATCACAAACTGATTACATATATCCTCGATACAGAGTCGGGGACAAGCCTCAAGGCGGCTGGATGGAAGTGCGTCGGACAGGCCGGCGGGCCTCGCTGGACAGGCAAGCGCCGCCAAGAGGTCGACCTTTGCCCCGCACAAATGAAAATTCGGTTTGAGCGGGAGGAAGGAGAAAAGGAATGAGTAAAGCTGTTTTGATCAGCATCCGCCCTGAGTGGGTGAGGAAGATCCTGAACGGGAGTAAAACGGTCGAAATCCGCAAGACCGCGCCGAAGTGCGGTGTGCCGTTTAAGTGCTATATCTACTGTACCGCAGGCGGAAAGGGGGCGCTCATGGTGAAAGCCAACGCAGTGACGCCGGCTATTACGGCGGAATCGGCCTATGAGCGCGAACAGGCGGAGGCGTTTGGATATGAGGCCGCCAACGGGAAAGTCGTTGCGGAATTTACTTGCAATAAGGTCGGCACGATCGACCCACTTTGCATGATCCCCAAATGGGCGACGGTGGTGAGAATATGGGGGGTGGACGCCTGCCTCACCCGCGAGGATGTATACAAGTATCTGGGCACGGGGAACGGATACGGCATGCAGATCGATGATCTTAAAATTTACGACACCCCGCGCGAGCTGGGCGAGTTTACTGGCCTGCGGACAACAAAAGATGGCTTTGAGCTAAGTTTGATTACCCGCCCGCCGCAGAGCTGGCGGTATGTGGAGGAAGAGCTATGGAACGACTGACAAGTCCTAATATCAACGTAGACCCGGGTACCGACCGATTTCTGCACGCCACGATCGGCGGCAAGGAAATCGACTGGAAGCAGAGCCGGGACAGCACGCTCAACGTGCTGATCAACGGCCCGACGAGCAACGGCTTTGGCAAGGATATTTTCCGCAAGATGGCCCGCGATCTGTACGGACGGCTGAAAGCCTACGAGGACACGGGGATTGAACCGGAAGCAGTGGAAACGGTTAAGCTTGCGCTGGCCGCAAAGCACATGGTTGATCTCGAAACGCTCAACAATACGCCAATCAGCAGGCTCGTAGAGCTTGCCGAGGCCGACAAGGACGGGCGCGTAAGGATCATACCGGAAAGCCAGAACGAAACATGCGGGCATTGCTACAATTTTGAGCGCGAATCGGGAACCAGACACGGGTTGTGCGCGAAGCGGCCGCACCCGCGCAACAGATACGGGAAAATAGATCGCAGCAAGAAGTTTATTGTGTACCAGAACACACAGAGTTGCAAATTGTACACACCGCTCTGCCTCTGTGCAGAGCGGGCGATGAAGGGAAAAACATGACCAGAAAACGCGCAAGAAAGATCCTCATGTCCATCGGCACGAGCCGAAACCATGCAAACTGGGGGCTGACAGCAAAGCCGCGCTGGAAGACAAACGCCGGTGTGGTAGAGGATACGCTGACGATCACCCTGTACGCGAAGCTGCTGCGGAAGAAAATGGACGAGGGCGGAATAACAAAGGAATCTGCATTCCATGCGGGAGAGATGAAGGCAAATGAACTTTGGTTGAGGGAGGTAAACCATGCCTGACGAATACATCAGCCGCGATGCGGCGCTGAAAGATTTTGAAGCCAGCAACGCGGAAAATCCGCGCTGGACACCGCAGCGGGTGAAAACGCTCCTGCTGCGTCAGCCCGCCGCCGACGTTGCGGAGGTGGTGCGGTGCAAGGACTGCAGGCACAGTAAGTATGCAGCGTGGTGCGAGGGATATGCGTGCTGCAGAACAGTTGGAGAGTATCATCACGCAGATTTTGGATGCACAGCCGGAAAACCGCGAACAAACGGAGTTACAGAATGAGCGGACTGCGGTTTGAATCCATGGCGGACATGCCGCCGAGGATGCGGGAGCTGTATGCCAGGCAGCAGATCGACCTCTCAGGCGCTGCGGAGCCAGCTCCCCTTCACAAGGGGAGCCATGGGAAGACGAAGTACGGCAGCCGGAAGGATACGCGCGGAGAGCTGCGCTTCGACAGTCAGAAGGAAGCCCGGCGGTATGACGAGCTGATGGTCATGCTGCGGGCCGGGATCATCTCCGACCTGCGGCTGCAGCCGCAATTCACGCTGCAGGAATCTTATGTGACAGAGACCGGCGAGCGGATCCGCGCGATCCGGTACACGGCGGACTTTTCCTACCGATTCGGCGGAAAGCTGGTCGTCGAGGACGTGAAGTCGACCGCCACGCGGACAAAGGAGTATCTGCGGAACCGGAAATTCATGCGGTCCAAATTCGGGATCGAGATCCAGGAGGTATAACGTGCCAGAAAAAAAACGAGAGCAGCCCGCGCGAGGCATGCGGGCTGCCGAAGCAGGGCAATGCATGTCCGTATGCAAAGCTCGCGCCGGATCTTTGCGCGCGGTGCGGCTGGAACCCGGATGAGCACGCGCGGCGGCAGACGCTGCCGCTGACCGAGAACGCCGACGGGCTGCGGCACAGGGACATCAGCCAGCCCGAGAACTAAGACCAGCAATCAGCCGGGGAACCATATTTTTTCGGACTTATGCCGCGGCCGCTCCGCCATGAGACGGCTGCGGGAGGATCACCCCGGCTCTGCACCCGGCCCGCGAAACCTCAAGCCCGCGGGCCGGGGATAAAAAGCGCGTGTGGAACGTGCGCGCGAATGGGAACCGTCAACGTTACCCCACGCCGGGTGTCGGGATCGCCCGGCGGCATCGTGTTACCTCCTTATGGAAAGCTGTCTGAGCAGACAAGGGCAGCTCGTCTGCGGCGACAGGGGGACGCGCAGGCGCAGGCGGTGCAAGTCCGCCCTGCATAGGGGCCGGGAGACCGGCCCCTGACGAAAGGAGAATGGAAATGTCACACGTAGTCGATCTGACGGGCACGGATTTTGGATATTTGCATGTCATCGGGCGGGATACCAGCAAAAAAGGAGACACGGCACACTGGATCTGCCGGTGTAAATGCGGGACCATCTGCAGCAAGGATGGGAAATACCTCCGGAACGGGCATGCAAAAAGCTGCGGCTGCTTCCGGAAAGAACGCGCGGCCACGCTCGTCACCAAGAAGGATCCAGCCAAAAAGCCAAAAGCCGAACCGAAGAAGAAAAAATTCGGCCGCGGCCCGCAGTGGGCAGGCTCCGGGATCTGTTACAACCCACTCTGCCCGACGCGCAACAACTACCGCGGCGCCTGGAGCTGCACCGAATGCCGCTTCTGCCCGGAACGCAAATTCACCCGCCAGTCGCGGCGGGAGGTTATTACAATTTGAAAGGAAGTATCAAAATGGCA
>ERZ1035014.111-NODE-111-length-41923-cov-10.354758_pt1 | contig 41923 bp, 35 predicted proteins | sample MGYA00520620_ERZ1035014 | MGnify/ENA primary metagenome ERZ1035014 (study PRJEB33766, sample SAMN09781744) | gut metagenome | biome: gut microbiome | host: Homo sapiens | place: Madagascar | study: EMG produced TPA metagenomics assembly of the PRJNA485056 data...
GCCAGCGCTTCCGCTGTCCATTTGAAGTCGAATACAGCAAAAGCATCTGTATCCTGCATTTGCAAAGACAATCCTTTTTCAGAAGCCTTGGCGGCATATTGTTCTACTGTGCTTTCAAGCAGCGGCTGCAGCGCTGCTTGCTGAGGGGAGAGTGAAATGATCCCGTTTTCCAGTCTGGACAGCTTTACGAGAGAATCGATCAGAAATCGCAGCTTTTCCGATTGTTTGTATAGTGCCTCCACATTTGCCTTCGCCGATGCAGGAAGAGCTTCCTCCATCAAAAGCTCGCTGTATAACAGCAGGTTTGCGATCGGCGTTTTCGTCTGGTGGGAGATGTCCGCAATCAAGGATTTAATTTTGTCTTTTTCCTGCGCTATATTTCGAGAAGATGCTTCTGCGGCGGAAAGATAGTGTGCAAACTTTGTTTCCAAGGCAGACAGCTGGCTTTCATCAAAAGTGGCTTCAGAAAAGGAGCCGGTCATGGCAGCGCCCAGCATCCCTTCGATTTTCCGCATCGTTTTTCTGACCTTTCGCCGCTCCCATAATACAACAGCTGCCGCTGCCAGAAAGCACAGCAGTATGATCACCATGCCGGTTTTATTCATCTTTTGTTACCCAGCTATAACCGATTCCATAGATGGTTTTAATGTATTTCTGTGCTCCAAGCTTATCCCTCAGACGTTTGATCGTAACAGACAGAGCATTTTCATCCACATATTCTGCGCCATCTGTCCAGATCCGGTCTACAAGGTTTCCACGGGTCATGGTCCGACCTCGGTTTTCGACAAGCAGACGCAGTAATTTCTGTTCTGTTTTACTCAATTCCACTTTGGAATCTCCCACATAAAAGGTCATTGTCTCAAAGTCAAATTGAAAAAGATCCATACGGATCGGCGCATTTTTATGGTTTGACGCTTGCCTTCGCAGTTGGGTATTTACCCTTGCCCGCAAAACCGAAAGAGAAAAGGGCTTGGTAATGTAATCATCAGCGCCCCTCTCCAGTCCGTCTACGATGTCCAGATCGGTGTCATTGGCAGTCAGCAGAATAACAGGAATCCTGGGAGTGTTTTCCTTGATCTCCCGGAGCAGCTCAAGCCCACTGCCATCCGGCAGATTGATATCCAACAGGATCAGGGATACACCGCCGCAAAGCAGCTGTTCCCTCGCTGTTTTCAGGTTCTGGCAGGAAATGATCTGCCGATCATCTGCTTTCAGAGCTTTGCATAAACCTTGATTCAAACCGATATCATCTTCAATGATCAATAATTGCTCCATAGATCTCGATTCCTTGTTGCTTGGTATCGGTGAATTATCTCTTCAGATACCGTATCTCTGCCGACACCTCGTCCTTGTCATTGATGGTCAGGACGATATAGGAGGGCTGGTAGCCCTGCTGTCTGGGATAGGCAAGGCTGCCCGGATTCATGACGAGAAGGCCGCCTTCTGTCCGGTGCATCTCCGGATAATGCGTGTGGCCGTAGATGGCAATCTGGCAGCCGCGCTTTTCGGCCTCGGCTTCCAGCATGGCAGTGGAGCGGCTGACCTGATACAGATGGCCGTGGGTAAGGAGTGCCTTGCGGCTTCCGATCGGGAAGACCAGGGTTCTGGGGGCGAGAGAGGAATAGTCGTTGTTGCCGGAGACATAGAGAATCGGCATGCCGGCGATTGCCTCGAAATAATCCTCGGACCCTTCGGCGTCGCCTGCATGTATGATCATGTCAACCGGAGCTTCCTGCTCCATAACCCGGAGGAAACGATCATCCATCCGGTGCGTATCGCTGATAATCAGAACCTTCATATTCAATAAGCTTTCCAATCATTCTTCCAAATCGATCTTCTGCAGGCAGTTTTCCGGGAATTCGCAGCTGGGAAGCCTGCTCCCCAGGACGCCTTTTACAGAAGCTCTCTTAAGCGGGCCGTCATGGCGCGGAAGGCCTTGCCGCGATGGGAGATGGCGTTCTTTTCTTCATCGGTCAGTTCTGCACTGGTTTTTCCATATTCCGGAAGATAGAAGACCGGGTCATAGCCAAAGCCGTGCTCGCCGGCAATGCGGTCGGCAATCTGCCCTTCCATTGTTTCGGTTACGACAATTTCCCGGACTTCAGGAGCTGCGCCTTCGCGGTCTGCAGGTTCGAGAGCTGCGGCTCCAGATGCAGCGCTTTCCGGAGCCGGAAGTAAGACGGCGGCACAGGCGCAGACGAAGCGCGCACTCCGCTCATCGCCGGTTTTGTCCTTCAGCTCGGAAAGAATGTAATTCATCTTTTCGGTATAGGAGGTGTCGCGGCCGAGAAACCGTGCAGAATAAATGCCGGGAGCTCCGCCGAGTGCATCGACCACAAGCCCGGAGTCATCCGAGAGGACGGCGATGGGGGTGGAGAGATCCTGCAGATAACGGGCCGGGTCTTCGAGCAGGATGTCTGCAACTGCCCTTGCCTTGATCCGTGCGTTCTCTTCAAAGGTTGTACCGGTTTCCTCCGGATCGGAAGAAATGCCAAGCTCCTTCATGCTGTAGACGGAGGCCTCCGGATCCTGGATGATTTCACGGATCTCACGGACCTTATCTGCGTTTCCTGTTGCAAAAACAATCTGTACCTTCATGCTGTCACCTCATGTCACCTCAATATCAGCTCGGCGCCGCCTGGACGCCGGAGCAAAGTCAGGCTAATGTCATCTCAATGTTCTTCATTGCTGTCAAGGCGGCGGGAAATGCCGGCCTTGGGCTTTGGCCCCGGGAACATATAGAAATACGTCTTGATCATACCGTTATAGATCTTGCGGTTTTTCTGTGCCTTCAGTCCAAGAGCCTTCTCCGCACCGGAGAAGGAGGTGATGACATACAGTGACCAGGACGAAAGAGCCTGAAAACGCTCGCCGAGAGTTTTATACAGAAGCAGAAGATCCTGATCCTGTCCCTTTTCGAGACGCTCGCCGTAGGGCGGGTTGGTGATGATAAAGCCGTAGGAGCGGGGATGGGAAAGCTCGGCGACCGGCCGCACCTGAAAGTGAATCAGGTCTGCAACGCCGGCAAGCTTTGCGTTCTCGCGGGCAGCGTAGACGGCGTCACGGTCGATGTCATAGCCCTGGAGATCGCAGGGAACCGAGAGATCGATCTCTCCGCGAAGCTCTTCGCGGATTTCTGTCCACAAGGAGGAGGGAATCAGCCCGGTCCAGGCTTCGGCGGTGAAGCTGCGGCTCAGGCCGGGGGCAATGTGGGCGCTGATCATGGCGGCCTCGATCAAAAAGGTGCCGGAGCCGCAGAAGGGATCCACCAGCATTCGCCCCGGACGCCACGGCGTAAGTGCAATGAGGCCTGCGGCAAGGTTCTCGGCAATGGGTGCCTGCACCTTGTATTTGCGGTAGCCGCGCTTGTGGAGGGACTCTCCCGTGGTATCAATGGCGACGGTAACCTCATCCTTCTTAATAAAAACACGAACCGGATAGGAAGCCCCGGTTTCCGGGAACTGTGTCAGGCCGTAGTGCTCGGACATGCGGGAAACCATGGCCTTTTTCATCACCGACTGAATGTCGGAGGGAGAAAAGAGCTTTGATTTGACGCTGGAAGCCTTGGTGACCCAGAATCTGGCATCCTTGGGAAGAAGCTCCTCCCAGGGAAGTGCGCGGGTTCCCTGAAACAAATCTTCAAAGGTTTCCGCATGGAAGGAACCGATCTTCAGAAGAATGCGCTCCGCCGTCCGCAGGGAAAGGTTGGCGCGGACAATGGCCTCCGCGTCGCCCTCAAAGGTGACACGGCCATCGTCGACCTCGGTGATTTCATATCCGAGGTCATAAATCTCATTTTTTACAACGCTCTCAAGACCGAAATGGCAGGGAGCAATCAGTTCAAAAGTCTGCATCATAAAAATATCCACAATGAATCTGTTTCAAATCTGTTTTGGAAAGTGACGTTACTATTATAGGAAGGCTTCTCCGAAAAGACAATTAAAGAAAACTGGAGGGAAAATCCCGGAGAAAAGATCACGCTGATAATTGACATGGAGTTTAGTAATAGTATAATCGTCCGTGGACTGAAAGTTTAGCAATAGAATATTTCAGGTTTACTGTCTGTGAGAGAAATTCCGGGGCCGCAAGGGAGGCAGGTATGGAACAGGAACAGGTAAATGAACAAATAGGACGCAAGATCAAGGATCTGCGCAACCGGAACGGGCTTACGCAGCAGGAGCTGGCGGACCGGACGGAGCTGACGAAGGGCTTTATTTCACAGCTGGAGCGGGGACAGGTTTCTCCTTCTGTTGTGACGCTCCTGGATCTGATTGAATGCCTGGGGTCCTCGCCTGCGGAGTTCTTCAAGGAAGGCGCAGAGGAGCAGGTTGTTTTTACGGAAGCAGATTGCTTTCAGAAGGTGGACGATCAGGAAAACCGGACGACATGGCTGATCCCTTCGGCACAGAAGTTTCAGATGGAGCCGCTCCTTGTGGAAATCCAGCCGCATCAGACGCTGGAAGAGGACAAGCCGCATTCCGGAGAAGAGTTCGGCTATGTGATGAGCGGACGGCTGAATGTATATCTCGGCGACAAGGTGTATAAGGTGAAGGCCGGAGAGAGCTTTTACTACCGTACAACCAAAAGACACCGTATTTCCAATCCGGGCAACCGCCCTGCAAAATATCTCTGGATCAGCACACCGCCGGAGTTTTGATTATAAGGAGAGAATTATGGAAAACAGCAACATCATCGAACTGAAGCACGTCACCAAATCGTTCAGCGACGGATTCACAGCCGTGGATGACTTCAACCTTGAGGTTCGCCGCGGAGAATTTGTCACGTTTCTCGGGCCCTCCGGATGCGGAAAAACAACCACTCTTCGTATGATTGCGGGCTTTGAGCTGCCGACCTCGGGCGAGATCCTTCTGAACGGAAAGTCCATCACCAATCTTCCGCCGTATGAGAGACCGATCAATACGGTTTTCCAGCGCTACGCGCTGTTTCCTCATATGAATATCTATGAAAACATCGCGTTCGGCCTGAAGCAGAAGAAAACGCCGAAGGATGTCATTGAGCATAAGGTGAAAAAGGTCCTTTCGCTGGTGGATCTGGAGGGTTTTGAGGAAAGAAATGTTGCAACGCTTTCCGGCGGACAGCAGCAGAGAATTGCGATTGCAAGAGCACTTGTGAACGAGCCGGAGATTCTTCTTCTGGATGAACCGCTCGGCGCTCTGGATTTGAAGATGCGTCAGGAGATGCAGATCGAGCTGAAGGATATGCACGACAAGCTCGGCATCACCTTTATTTATGTGACGCATGACCAGGAAGAAGCTCTGACGATGTCGGATAAGATCGTTGTCATGAGCGAGGGACGCATTCAGCAGATCGGAACACCGGAGGACATCTACAACGAGCCGAAGAATGCATTTGTTGCGGACTTTATCGGAGAAAGTAATATTTTCAGCGGCATTATGACCGGCAAGCTGAAGGCACGCTTCTGCGGAGGCGAGTTCAGCTGCGTAGATGATGTGGCGGAGGGAACGCACATCACGGCGGTGGTCCGTCCGGAGGATGTCGAGGTGACAAAGCCGGAGAACGGCATCATCCAGGGTGTTGTGACATCTGTCATTTTCAAGGGAATTCACTACGAAATTACCGTGCAGTGCGGACGCAGCGAAATGATGATCCAGTCCGTGAATGCGCCGAAGGTGGGAGAGCGCGTCGGCATGCGCCTGGATCCCGAGAACATTCATATTATGATCGCAGAGGACCACACGAACACCTTCCCGGTGGATATTAACCGCGATTATCGTCTGGAGTACAACGGGCAGCTCCTGCACGCGAGCCTCACAAAGCTCATCAAGGGAGGAAAGCGTCTGGAGGACGGAACCTTGGTGGACGGAAACGGAGAGGCCATCGACCTGAACCGCACCCGTGTGCTGGCGTCCATCCAGCCCGGCGATATTGAAATGACGGACAACCAGGAAGAAGGTCTGGTACAGGGAAACATCAGCAACCTGATCTATCAGGGCGATCACTATCTGTATGTCATTCATACCGAGCTGGAGCAGGATTTTGTTGTATATGATGAAGATCTCTGGAACATGGAGGACCGCGTCGGTCTGATTATGCCGGTGGAGAAGATGACCTTCAGTCTGAAGAAGTAAGGAGCGGCGACATGCATTTTAAATTTACGAGAAAATCACTCGGCATTCCGTATGCCGTGTATCTGATGCTGTTTGTGGTGGCGCCTCTCCTGGTTCTGTTTTACTATGCGTTCACAAATGGCTCCGGACAGTTTACACTGTCGAATTTTACCGGATTTTTTACGGATCCCAACGCAATGGGGACCCTGTTCTACAGCTTTGCGGTTGCGGTAGTCACGACCCTGGTCTGCCTGCTGCTTGCGTATCCGATTGCCTGCATCCTTGCGTTCAGCAAACTGAAGGCAAAATCTGCGCTCGTCATGATTTTCGTTCTTCCGATGTGGATCAATTTCTCTCTGCGCATCACGGCGCTGAAGGAGATCCTGACGGTGTTTGAGGGAAATCTTGCGATGTATCCGTTTTTCAATGCGGTAGTCGGAATGACCTATGATTTCCTGCCGTTTATGATCCTTCCGATCTACACGACCGTGTCCCGTCTGGACGGAGCGCTTCGCGAGGCGGCCATGGATCTTGGCGCCAATGAGGCGCAGACCTTCCTGCGTGTTACGCTTCCGTTGTCGGTTCCCGGAATCATGAGCGGAATTTCCATGGTATTTCTGCCGGCGATGACCAACTACGTGGTACTCGACATGCTGTACAACAGCACCTACATTATGGGAAGCCTGATCGGAAGCTATTTTTCCGCGTACAACTGGAACGGCGGATCGATGATCGCGCTGATTCTTCTTGGTATCATCTGCCTGTTCACGCTGCTGACGGATGGCGGTGACGAGTCAACAAGCCGGGGAGGTGCACTGCTCTGATGAAAAAAATATGGAAGTGGGTTTATCTGATCCTGGTACTGCTTTTTATCTATCTGCCGATTCTGATTCTGGCAGTGTACAGCTTTACGGATTCGACCAACATCGGCGCAATCCGGCACTTCTCCCTTCATAATTATGCGACGCTGTTTATGACGGAGGAGCTGCGGAATATGATTGCCGGAACACTGCTTCTTGCAATCGGATCCGCGGCGGCTGCCACCGTCCTCGGGACCATGGGGGCCATCGGTGCCTTCTATTCCAGAAAGCGTGTCGGACGACTGATTTCCACCATGAATCAGGTTCCGGTTGTCAACGCGGATGTCGTGACCGGATTTTCCATCTGCATTCTTCTGGTTGTTGTGATGCGGATCAGCAAGGACACATTCATTCCGCTGATCCTCGGACATGTGACGCTGTGCGCTCCGTTTGTTTATCTTGCGGTGCTGCCGAAGATCAAGCAGATGGATTCCAGCCTGTATGAAGCGGCGCTGGATCTTGGAGCAACGCCCTTTCGCGCGCTGATGCAGGTGGTCATTCCGCAGATTGTGCCCGGAATTGTGTCCGGCTTCGCACTGGCTATCACACTTTCTCTGGATGATTATTTTATTGCGACCTATACGAAGCCTGCCATGTTCGACACCATCAGTACGTACGTTGTCAATGCGACCAAGGGTTCCCAGACGACCATCAAGACGGCGCTGTGGGCTCTTTCGACGGTGATCTTTCTGCTGGTCATTGTCACTGTTCTGGGAATGAATCTGTACCAGACAAGAAGCCGCGGAAACGGAATGGAGAAAGGAGCAAAGGGATGAAGGGAAACGGGAAGGCTGCTGCAGCCGTGTTTTCTGCTTTGCTGGCGGCAATGACTGCGGCATCGGGGATGCCGGTAACGAGTCTTGCGGCCCAGAACACTTCCTCAAAGAAGGCGGTCACGCTTCGCATCTGCAACTGGGAGGAGTACATTGACACCGGTGACTGGGGCGAGGATGAGACGATTGATCTTCCGAGCGGAGATATCATCGGCCAAAACAGTATGATCGAGGACTTTGAGGAGTGGTACGAGGAAACCTATGGCGTCAAGGTGAACGTTGAATATTCCACCTTCGGCACCAATGAAGATCTCTACAACATGCTGACTCTGGGGGACACCTTTGATCTTGTCTGCCCTTCGGAATACATGTTCATGAAGCTGATCAGCGAGGACAGGCTGGTTCCGCTCTCGGATCACTTTTTTGACAAGTCGGATCCGAACAATTACTACATCAACGGAGTTTCTCCGTATCTGCAGAACATCTTCGAAACCAAGGACATCAACGGGGAGCCCTGGGCCGATTATGCGGCTGGCTACATGTGGGGTGTGACCGGAATTGTCTATAATCCGGAGGAGGTCACGAAGGAAGAGGCTTCGACCTGGACGATTCTGAACAATCCGGATTTCAAGCGCCGGGTGACGATTAAGGACAGCGTGCGCGAGTGCTATTTTGCCGCGGTCGGCGCACTGGAGCATGACCTGCTCACCTCCGATGACTTTATCAATGATCCGGATTATCAGCAGAAGCTGGAGGACGTGATGAACGATACCTCGCCGGAGATGATTGCAAGGGTGCAGGACTGGCTGCAGTCCATGAAGAACAACGTGTATTCGTTCGAGACGGATTCCGGAAAGGCGGATATGATCACCGGAAAGGTTCTGGCCAACTACCAGTGGTCGGGCGATGCGGTCTATACCATGGATCAGGCAGACGAGGATGATTACCAGCTGGATTTTGCCGTCCCCGAAGAGAGCACGAACATCTATTTTGACGGATGGGTGATGCTGAGGAGCGGAATCGGAAATGACGCGGCGAAGCAGCAGGCGGCGGAGGCCTTCATCAACTTCGTCTCGCGCCCGGACAATGCCATCCGGAACATGTACTACATTGGTTACACCTCCTTCATTTCCGGCGGCGGTGACCCGAGAATTTTCGAATACCTGGACTGGAACTACGGGGCAGAAGAGGATGAGACGGACACCGTGGAATACGATGTGAACTACTTCTTTGCCGGAGACGGGGATCCGCAGGATTATATCCTGACGGTGCCCGCAGAGCAGGTGGACCGCCAGCTCGGTGCACAGTACCCGAGCACGGAGACGATTCACAGATCGAGCATCATGCGGTATTTTACCCCGGAGCAGAGCGCGCAGACGAACCGGATGTGGATCAATGTCCGCTGCTACAACATCAATCAGGTCCCCGTCTGGGGCTGGGTTCTTGTGATCGGCGGAATTGCGGGCATCGTGTGGATGGGAATCCGTAAATTCCAGCTCGCAAGAAAGACAAGGAAAAACGATCCTTTTGGAAAGAAAAATGAGTAAGGAACAGCAGAAAACAGCAAATTACGGTAGACAACGGGAAACAGCGAATTACGGCGAACAACAGGAAACAGCACAGGGAACAGCAAATTATGGCGACCTGATGACAGAGGGACCGGTGAGACAGCGGATCATTCGTTTTGCGATCCCGGTGTTCGTCGGCAATCTTTTTCAGCAGCTTTACAATACGGTAGACTCCCTGATTGTGGGGAATTTCGAAGGAAGCGGTGCGCTTGCGGCCGTCAGCAGTGTCGGAAACCTGGTTTTTCTTCTGATCGGGTTCTTCAACGGCATTGCGATCGGCGCGGGTGTGGTGATTGCGCATTATATCGGCGCGAGGAAGCAGAAGGAGACAGAGCTTGCCGTACATACGGCTGTGGCAGTCGGACTTTTGTGCAGCGCCGCCATGACGATTCTGGGTGTCCTTCTGACTCCGCTGTTCCTTCAGTGGATGGGAACGCCGGATTCGGTGATGACGGATTCGGTCACATATCTCCGGATTTATTTCGCAGGTGTCGCTGGCCTGATCATGTACAACACCTTTGTAGGAATTCTTCAGGCGGCGGGAGACAGCAGGCATCCTCTGTATTACCTGATCTTTTCGTCAGGCCTGAACATCGTTCTGGACCTCGTTCTGATTGCGGGCCTTCGGATGGGAGTCGCGGGAGCAGCGCTTGCAACGGTGATCTCGCAGCTTCTGTCGGCTTTCCTGTCGATGGGGCGTCTGATGCGGACCAATGAGGTGTATCGACTGCGTCTTCGAAGCATTTGTCTGAACCGGATGATGGTCTGGAAAATTGTCCGGATCGGAATTCCCTCCGGCCTGCAGAATTCGATCATCGGGCTCTCGAACGTGGTCATTCAGTCCTACATCAATTCGTATGGCGAGATGGCAATGGCCGGGATCGGAGCCTACTGCAAAATCGAAGGCTTTGCCTTTCTCCCTGTGACCAGCTTTGCAATGGCGCTTACGACCTTCGTGAGTCAGAATCTCGGAGCAAATGAAAAGGAACGTGTGGATAAGGGCGTACACTTTGGCGTCCTCTGTGGCCTGATCCTGGCGGAGCTGGTCGGTCTGACCCTGTTCCTGTTCTCCCCGCAGCTTGTGGCAGCGTTTGACAGAACACCGGAGGTCATCCAATACGGCGTAGCCAGAGCAAGAATCGTGACACCGTTCTTCTTCCTCTGTGCGTACACGCATATCATGGCGGCAATCCTCCGGGGAGCCGGACATGCGGACGTGCCGATGGTGATCTTCCTGGTGTGCTGGTGCGCAATCCGGATAGTGATCATAGCCGGAGTGGGAATGGTAATTCGAACCATCAACATTACTTACTGGGTCTATCCCATCACATGGGTCATGAGCTCGGCAGCACTGTTTGTTTACTGGAATAAAGAAAAAGGAAAGCTGAAACCGGAATAAAACCGGTTTCAGCTTTCTTTTTTTGCTCCTGTTTGCGGCAGGATTGCCTGCCGGGAGCTTTGGAGAAGTGTCTGCGTCTTATGTTGAGCGCGGCGCTGCATCCTGGATTTGTGCTTCTGTTTTGCAGGGATGAATTTGCAGCGTCAGAATCATCCTGGATTTGCATTTTTATTTCGCAGGGATGAATTTGCAGCGTCAGAATCATCCTGGATTTGCATTTTCATTTCGTGGGGATGAATTTCTGACCACAGAATTATCCTGGATTTGTGCTTTTGTTTCGCAGGGATGAATTTGCAGCGTCAGAATCATCCTGAATTTGCATTTTTATTTTGCAGGGATGAATTTGCAGTGTCAGAATCATCCTGGATTTGCATTTTTATTTCGCAAGGATGAATTTGCAGCGTCAGAATCATCCTGGATTTGTGCTTCTGTTTTGCAGGGATGAATTTGCAGCCGCAGAATTATCCTGGATTTGTGCTTTTGTTTTGTAGGGATGAATTTCTGGCCGCAGAATTATCCTGAATTTGTGCTTTTGTTTTGCAGGGATGAATTTCTGGCCGCAGAATCATCCTGGATTTGCATTTTTATTTCGTGGGGATGAATTTCTGGCCACAGAATTATCCTGGATTTGCATTTTTGTTTTGTGGGGATGAATTTGCAGCGTCGGAATCATCCTGGATTTGCATTTTTGTTTTACAGGGATGAATTTGCAGCGTCAGAATCATCCTGAATTTGTGCTTTTGTTTCGCAGGGATGAATTTTCCAGCACGAAAGCATCCCCAGCCAGCAATTTCTGAGAAATAAGATGCATTCGCATCTCAAAAAGCATCCTTGGCGAGATGTTCCGGCGAACAGGGATGCATCTGCCGCCATTACCCAAGTCCCACAGGGAAAGTCACCAGGAACTTTGAACTCCGGTGCGAGGAACCAGGGAAAGCCACCAGGGGCTTTTGTCTTCGGAATCAGTTCTTGTCGTGCACGCGGAAGTAGAAGCGGTGACGCTGGATGTAACCGATGATGACGATCAGAAGGCTGATCGCAACACACAGGTAGAAGGAGCAGCTGCGGGACAGAAGCTCCAGCTGCAGAGCGGCTTCCTTATCCAGACAGGCATTCAGTCCATTGAACAGAAGGTAATCTGCAATTCCCATTCCACCCGGAATCGGCATGCACATGGAGCCGATGGCGGAGTAGATCTGAGAGGCGAAAACCTGGCTGACATTGCGGAAGGTTCCGCCCTGAGCAAGATAGACGAGGGACGGAACGATCGTCTGCGAGAGACGCTGCAAAAGAGCGAAGGCAAAGACGATCAGGAAGACCTGTCCTTTTCCGCGGATGACGCTGAGGCAGCTGCTGTAGTCGGACAGAACGCCGTGCAGCTTATTCTTCCAGTATTTGTTCTGCTTTACCCAGCCCTTCTTCGTCAGCCAGTCAATGATGCGGCCGCCGATCCTCTCGATTTGCTTTGCCTTTTTCAGAAGGCACACAAAGAGAGCAGCAAGTCCTGTCACAGTAAGATATCCGAGAATGACAAGAAACTTCGCAAGGAGGGTCAGACTTCCGAAGGAAGCCGGGTTCAGGATCACGGTCAGAAATCCAATGACCAGTGTCGCAAAGGTGTGAGCGATCAGGTAAAGTGCAAGGATGGCTGTGATGAAGCCCATCGGAATGCCGTCACGCAGCATAAACCAGGCGCAGACAGGCTGTCCGCCGGTTGCGGAGGGTGTGATGGCTGCGCAGTAAATATCTGCGGAGGCATACAGAATACCCTGATCGATTCTGCGCGCGTAGCCGCAGTGCTTCAGGAGGTACCAGATTGTCAGTCCTTCAAAAGCGATGTAGCCAAACATGCACAAAATGGCAAGCAGAAGCCAGCCGGGCTTGCAGGCAAGAAGCGCTGTGCCCAGATCCTGAAAGCTCATCTCTTTACTCTGTCCGAGAACCGCCCAGATGGACATGAGGGCAAGGAGAAGGGAGATGAAAGCCCATATGATTTGTTTTTTATGATTTTTTTTCATAGGAAGTAGTGTAGCAGGTTCCGGAGAATCTGACAAACGGAAGCTTCTTCTCCCGTTTGCACCTCTCCCCGCGGCCGCAATTGTACAGGCCGGATGGAATCCATGCGGGAGAGTTTGCTATAATATGGAAAGCTCGCTGAAAAGCAGGTGAAATTTTGCGCGAGGGCATCAACCTTGTGGCGAATATGGAAAGCTCGCAGTCAGGCGGGCGGAATGGAAGAATAAGAATATGAAGATTTCGGAAATGACAAAGGATTTGAAGAAGTTTCTGGACGAGAGTCCGGTGGGGCTCTATGCGGCGGCCAATATCCGCGGGATGCTGCTGGAGAACGGGTATACAGAGTGCCGGGAGGGATCGGAGTGGAAGCTTGTTCCGGGCGGAAGGTATTTTGTCATGCGGAACGGCTCAGCTGTGATTGCCTTTCAGATTCCAAAAGAAGAATCCTGGGCAGGGTTTCAGATTGCAGCCAGTCATCTGGATTCTCCGACCTTCCGGATTAAGAGCAATGCGGAGATCGTGGTGGAGAACCGCTATGTCACGCTGAATGTGGAGAAATACGGCGGGATGCTTCTTGCACCGTGGCTGGATCGTCCGCTTTCTGCGGCAGGGCGGGTGATTGTCCGCACGGAGAGCGGAATCGAAACAAGACTTGTGAACATTGACCGGGACCTTATGATCATTCCGAATGTCGCGATTCACATGAACCGGGAGATTAACAACGGCTACAAGTGGGATATGAAGCAGGATCTGCGGCCGCTGCTTGCCGGGGTGCAGGCTCCGGAAGCGGCGGTGCCGGCTGCGGACAGGAGCACGGAAGACATCGGCACCATTTTCCGCCGCCTTGTGGCGGAGGAGGCCGGTGTTTCTCCGGAGGATGTGCTGGATACGGATCTTTATCTGTATAATCGTGAGAAGGCTTCCGTGATTGGTTTAAACGGGGAGTTTATTTCCAGCGGACGGCTGGACGATCTGCAGTGTGCCTTCGGAACGCTGAAGGGCTTCCTTGCGGCAAGGCCGGAAAAGAGCATTGCGGTGTACTGCGCGTTTGACAACGAAGAGGTCGGAAGCATGACAAAGCAGGGCGCGGATTCATCCTTCCTTCGCTGCACGCTGGAGCGGATCAGCACGGCGCTTGGAAGGAGCCGCGGGGAGTTTATGGCAAGCCTTTCCTCCAGCTTTATGATTTCGGCGGACAATGCGCATGCGGTTCATCCCAATCACCCGGAGCTCGAGGATCCGTCACACCGCCCGGTTCCGAATGGCGGAATCGTGATCAAATACAGTGCCAATCAGAAATATACGACGGATGCGGTTTCCGGTGCGGTGATGAAGGAAATCTGCCGAAAGGCCGGGGTGCCGGTGCAGATTTTCTACAATCGCTCGGACCTTGCGGGAGGATCTACGCTGGGGAATATCTCCACGACACAGCTGTCGATCAATACTGTGGACATCGGACTTGCGCAGCTTGCAATGCACTCTGCCTATGAGACGGCAGGCGTGAAGGATACGGAGTATCTTGCCAGAGCAAGTGAGGTCTTTTTCTCCGGCGCGGTGACAGGAACCGGAGACGGAAGGTACCGTCTGGATTTTCAGAGCTGCTGAACCGGAGACGGAAGGTACCGTCTGGATTTTTGCGGCATATGATCCGAGCGGATGGAGCATGACGGTAAGAATTTATTTTGAGGAACGGGAAATGGACCAAATTAAAAATCTTGTTTTTGATCTGGGAGATGTACTGATTCAGTTTCGCTGGAGAGATTTCCTGCGAAATCTGGGGGTAAAGGAAGAGGATGTAGAGCGGGTTGGTGCGGAGATGTTTGATGATCCGAAGCACCTCTGGCATGAATTTGATCTTGGAAATCTGAGCGCGCAGCAGGCTGCAAAGGAGCTTGGGGAGGAATATCCGGAGGATGCGGAAGTAATTTCCTGGTTTATTCTGCACGGCGAGTACATGCCTTTGCCGCGGCTGAGGGTCTGGGAGATGGTGCATCTTCTGAAGCTGCAGGGCTACCGGATCTATGTTCTTTCCAATTATCCGGAGGAGCTGTTTCACAAGCACACGCAGTATGCAGATTTCATGCAGGACCTGGACGGAAGAGTGATTTCCTATGAGGTTCATATGGGGAAACCGGAGCTGCCGATTTATCGGGAGCTTCTGGCGCGTTATCAGCTGATCCCGCAGGAGTGCCTGTTCTTCGATGACAGGAAGGAAAATATTCTCGGTGCGAGGGCCTGCGGTATGTACGGGAGACAGGTCTTTTCGCAGGAGGGACTTTTGGAGGATCTGGAAAAGATCCATCAGGGCCGGGTGGAAGAAGTGCTCCGCACAGAATAAGCTCAGGATTGGAATAAGAATCGGAACAGGAAAAGAAGGAAGAAAAAGTGGATCGTAAGGAAATTCAGGAAATCAGAAAAACAATGACCAAGGACCGTTGCGTCATCGACCGGATGACAGGATGCTTTGTCGGAGAGGACGGGACCATCATCACGCAGCTGAAGCAGACCTTCCGGGCGCTGCAGGAGGAGGAGCTTGAGAAGTACTGTGAGCTTTTCCGGAAGACCCTGACCGGAAAAATCGGAAAGAACCTCTTCACGATGGAGTTTCCGCTGCAGGAGGAGCAGACGGGCGGCAAGCAGGCCATGATGTTCCGGATGCTGCAGTCGGATTACTCGGATGAGGAGCTGAACAACGAGTTCTTCACGCACATTCTGGAGCATCTGGATCTGGCGGGACGGCATCTGATCGTCCTTGCGCACGGCGTCTATGATGTACCGGGAAGAAGCTCGGACGGAATCGACATGGAGGATGCCAGCGAGAATGTGTATTCCTTCATGGTGTGCTGCATCTGCCCGGTGGTGGAGGTGAAGGAAGGCCTCTGCTATGACGAGGAAACCCTGAGCTTTCTGAATAAAAAGAGCGATCTTGGGGTGCAGATGCCGGAGCTTGGCTTCCTGTATCCCGCGTTTCATGATCGCGGAGCGGACATTCATCAGATCCTTTATTATGCGAAAAAGGAGGATGAGCGGCATCCGGAGCTGATGGACGGACTGATCGGCGGCGACATGCCGGTGACGGAGTCCGTGCAGAAGGAGCTGTTCACCTGCCTGGTGGAGCAGACGCTTGGGCGTGACTGCGATTTTGAAAATGTAAAGAACCTGACGGATGCTCTGGATGAGATGGTAAAGCAGAGCGAGGACAGTGAGGAGCCTCTTGAGCTTGGCAAAACAGAGGTCCGCCGGATTCTCAATGATTCCGGTGTAAAGCCGCAGGCGATGGAGCAGTTCGAGGAAACCTTTGATCAGGAGGTCGGAGAGGGCAAGACCTTCCGCGCGGAGAACATTGCCGGCCGGACGGTCATGGAAATCAAATCGCCCAGTGTGAAAATTTCCGTAAAATCGGAGATGTCCTCCATGATCACGACGAAGGTCATCGACGGGCGGGAGTATATTCTGATTCCGGTTCAGGATGATATTGAGTTGAACGGAATCCGGCTGCTGACGACAAGGACGGACAAGGAAGAGGAAGCATAGATCATTCGCAGGCAGACGCAATTTGGACCAGGGAGGGAGCTATATGGCAGCAGTCAGCATTATCGTACCTGCATATAACGCGCAGAAGACGATCGGACGATGCATAGAGAGCATTCTGAATCAGACCTATACCGATTTCGAGCTTCTGGTCATGGACGACGGAAGCAAGGATGAAACACCGGAGATCATTGACCGGTATGCGGCAAAGGACGCAAGGGTCATTGCCGTCCACAAGCCGAATTCCGGTGTGTCGGATACGAGAAATCAGGCACTGGACCGCGCATCGGGCAGATACATTCAGTTTCTGGATGCGGATGACTGGATTTCTCCGGACGCCACGCGGCTTTTTGTACGTGCCATGGAGGACAATCCGACCTGCGATATGGTCATTGCCGATTTCTACCGTGTGGTCGGCGAGAAGATGTCCCAGAAGGGAGACATCGAGGAGGAAAAGCTCCTGACCCGCGAGGAATATGCGGATGAGATGATGCGGAACCCGGCCGATTTCTATTACGGCGTCCTGTGGAACAAATTTTTCCGCCGCAGCATTATCGAAGAGTATAAGCTTCGCATGGATGTACAGCTGGACTGGGCGGAGGATTTTATTTTCAACATGGAGTATGTGCTCCATACGGACCACATTTATTCGCTGAAGGCACCGGTTTATTATTATGTGAAAACAGAAGGCTCTCTGGTTGCACAGGGCGGTGCCAGCATCAGCCGCACGGTCCGGATGAAGCTGAATGTGATTGAGTATTACAGCAGCTTCTATAAGGATATTTATAAGGAAGGCGGGTATCTTCTGCGAAGTCCCGTGATCTACTCCTTCCTGTTGAATTTTGCAAAGGATGGCGGCGTCAATCCTGTGGCTCCGGATCGGAAGCTCGGGCAGGAGCGCATCAATGCAAGGTTTGATGAGAAGATGGAGACCAATCCGTTTGCGCTGAATTTCTATGAGGACCGGCTTCTGGAGAATGCGCTGGAGCGCCTGATGAAGGGCTATGATCTGGAGGAAAAGGACGCACAGATCCTCCTGTATCTGAAGCTTGCGGGAGGAACGGCAACGCTGGCGGAGATCCGGAATTTTACCGGGGTTTCGGCAAGAGGACTGAGCGGGAGCCTGCAGAAAATGGGAAGGCGGAAGCTCGTGGAAAAGGTGAAGGTCCGGCTTCCGAAAACGGCTTCGGAGCGCTCGGTGATCATGGTGACCTTCGGCGAGCAGTCGGATCCGGTGCAGGATGCGCTCGGGAGAGCCTTCCGGGACCTGGATGAAATCCGTTTCCGTGGTTTTACGAAGGAAGAGGAGGAGCTCTACCGGAATCTGAGCGAAAAAGAAGCGCAGAATATGCGGAGTTCTTTATAGAAAACGACTATATTGTCTGATAAAATGTAATTGTTCCGTACAAGGACAAAACGAGTCCGGCTGGAAATGCGGGCCGGAGGCACGCGATACGGAACAGGCACAGGGGAGACTTGGCAGTGCAGCATTTGGAGGGCAATCATATGGCAGAGGAAGAAATCAGGAAAGAGGGGACGCAGGAAATTCAGACAACCGGTGAAGGCACTTCGACAGGAGCGGATCACAGTAAAACCGTAACCATGACGCCGGAGGAGATCGCCCGCCTCGTTCAGACCGAGGTGGACCGGGCCCTTGCAAAAGAGAAGGAGAAGGGAACCTTTTCCGGAGGAGAAGCACAGCTGGAGGATATGACGGAGGCGATCGGACGCATTTCCCGCGCCGTGGAAAAGAGCTCCCGCAGCAACAAGGTGGCTGCAGTCGGCAGTATTCTTCTCCTTGCGGTGTTTGGCGTAGCATTTGCACTGATTACGCCGGGAATGTTCACGCTTCTCGGAAACCTGAACAGCACGGTGAGCGGCCTGGAAACCACCGTCAATGAAGTGAACAACGTGGTGGCTTCGGCGAACGATACGGCGCAGAAGCTGAACGGAATTGTGGGAGATGTCGGCGTACAGATCGGGGAATCCTTCGATCAGGTGAACGATGTGATCGGGAATGTCAACGATCAGGTCAGCGGAGTCGGAGAAGCCATCGATGGCCTGAATTCGGCTGTGACTGATATTGACGATGTGGTGAAGCAGAATACTGACAGCATCAATGAAATTGTGGAAGCGCTCTCAGAGCTGGATTATGACGGGATCAACACTTCCATTGCCAACATTAAGAAGTCTACCGACGGCCTGCAGGATGTGGTGGACAATGTCAACGACACTGTTCTTGAAATCAACAAGGCGACAAAGGATGCGGACGTTGCGATCAATCAGATCAACGATCTGGATTTTGAAGAATTGAACAAGACGGTTGCGAAGCTTTCCGAGGCAGCAGGGCAGATGAATACCGTGGCGGGCCAGCTGAATACAACGGCAGCAACCCTGAATAAGACCGTCAGCAAGACCTCCGGAGAAGTGGATAATACGATGGAAGCCATCGGAAACATTGATTTTGAAGGATTCAACCGTTCGATCAAGTCTCTGAGTCAGGCGGCAGAAGATCTGCAGGAAACGGCATCCGGCATCAAGAAGGTGACCTCCACCTTCATGGGCGGAAAGAGTACCGGAAAGACAGAAAAGAAGAGCAGCAAGTAAGCACTGAGCATACAGAAAAAGTATATGGAAAAAGTCTCGGGAGCGGTAAAGCCTCCCGGGACTTTTTCAATGGAGGATGTCAGAATCGGTCCTCCGCTGAGTGCATATGGAAATGCCGGCCTGCAGCCGGCCCTTCGGAAAACTCAGGCCCGAATCTCCTTGCGCATGAAGGCAATGTAGGCGGCTGCAAAGGCTGCTGCGGTCAGCGCGATCATGACCACAATGTGCGGCCAGATCTGCAGGAGGCTCTGTCCGAGCGTCAGGTAGCTTGCAATGGCGCCCTGCTGGTTCTGCAGGATGGAGACGATGTTCGTGGAGTGCACATTCGGGTTCATGATGATCGACGTGATCTCACTGAACAGGTAGTAGGGCGAGATCCGGCAGAGCGCGGTCTGCAGCGAATAATTCTTCAGAACATTCACCTGTCCTGCATATCCGGAGGTCGGATAGATCATTCCCGCAATTCCGGAAGCAACGAGGCTCTGGAACATCGTAAGGAACAGCCAGATTGCGATGCAGGCAAGCGCCGCGGTCGCGGCATGGCGGCAGACTACGGAGAAGAACTCTGCAACGGCCATCCACATGCTGATGTAGAGCACGGCCATCAGAAGGAAAATGACAAATCTTGCCACCTGCTCGCCGGTGGGAATGAGGCCGGTTGTGATCAGCCCGATGCCTGCCATCAGTCCTCCGATGGAGAAGATGGTGATCAGGACCGCCGCAGCGCCTGCAAGGAACTTGGCGTTGATGATGGTATCGCGGTAAATCGGCTGCGCCGCCAGGCGGTTTAAGGTTCCCTGGGCAAGCTCTTCATTGATGGCATCGAAGCCGAGCATGATTCCGATGATCGGTCCGAGAAAGCCGATAAAGGTTGCAAACGAGTAGATGGAGGAACCGCTTGTGGTAAACAGGAGAAGGAACAGATACTCGGAAACTGCTGTCTGACCGTCTGAGGTCTGCTGCGCTGCCTGTCCGAGCGTCTGAATCGAGCCATAGAGACTGATGAAACTCACGACGGCAAGCATGGCGAACAGAATCTGAAAACGGACGGAATGCAGGTGATCCGAAAGCTCCTTGCGGAACAGGATGTACATGCCGTGGCGGTTTCGCCTTGCCGCGTCACTGTTCTCCTTCTTTAAAAACTGATGTAAGCCGTTCTTTAAGCTGTCCAAGCCTTCCGGCTCCCTGGCTGCCTGTGTCTGCAGTTCTGTCATCGTCCTCTCCTCCTTCCTTTGCTTCGGCGGCTTCAAAGTATTTGCGGTAAATCTCGGTCAGGTCGCCGCCCTCCTGATGCATCTCGCGGACGGTATAATCCGCATCCACAAGTGCGCGGAGGAGATCCTTCTGAATATCCCTGGATGCCTCGATGTGCACCGTCCCGTCCATTCGCCGTCCGATGATGTCAACGCCCGGAATGGAACGGAGCATGTTCTGAAAATCGGTATCCCAGACCTTCTGACCGTTTTTCTCCGCCACGATATCGAACATATGCAGCCCCTTGTTCATCAGCTGACGCCCGAGCTCTTCAATGCGGCCGCAGGCGATCAGTTTTCCCTTGACGAAAATTCCGACGCGGTCGGAAATTTTCTGGATCTGATACAGATCGTGGGAGGAGATCATGATGGTGATCCCGTCCTTCTCGGCGAGGTCACGGATGAGAGCTGTGATTTCACGGACGCCGGACGGATCAATGCCGGCGGTCGGCTCATCCATAATGATGATGCCCGGATCCTTCATGAGGACATCGGCAATTCCAAGGCGCTGGCGCATGCCTCTGGAGTAGGTGCCTGCCTTCCGGTCTGCGGCATAGGTCATCCCGACGCGCTCCAGCATGGAGGCGGCACGGTCAAGCGCCTGCTCCTTTGAGAGGCCGTTCATCATTCCGGAGAAAATAAGATTCTCCCGTCCGCTCATGGACGGATAGAAGCCGACATTGTCGGGAAGGTATCCGACCTTGTTCTTCACGGCGAGCGACTGTCTTGTGCAGTCCATGCCGTCGATTTCGGCGTGCCCCGCGGTGGGATCGGTCAGGCCAAGAAGCATCAGCGTGGTTGTTGTTTTGCCTGCCCCGTTGGGACCGAGAAGGCCGAAGACCTCACCCCGGTGAATCTCGAGGTCCAGATGATCCACCGCTTTGACATCGCCATAATATTTACTGAGATTGGTGATCTTGATGATGGAATCCTGTTCTTTGGTGGGTGTCATGAATCAGTGCCTCCCGAATTTCCGGAATACCTCATACAGGCAGGCGAAAATCGCGACGATGATGACGATGCCGACAACGCCCCATACGGTCTGCGTCTCAACGGTGACGCGGAAGTTCGCGGTATTCGAGGTCTCCTTGGCGGTTGCAGTCATATTCACGACATAGTCGCCGCTGATTGCGGACTGGGAAGGAGTGACGTAGGCGGTGACCTCCTTGGTGGCACCTGCGTCCAGAGAATCGATGGAGCTTTCGGAAAATTCGACGGTCCAGTCGGTCGGAGCACTTGCGGTCAGATTGATGTCGGTCAGTGCAACATTTCCGTTGTTGGTGACATCCAGGACAACTGCCGTCTTTTTATTTGCTTTGGCATTGAAGGAAAGGGTCTCGTTCTGCGTCGTCATGGAGACGCTGTACTTGCCGGTGATCGTGACCTTCAGATCCATTTTCAGTGTTTCATTGGCGGATTTTGCGGTAATCGGAATAGTATATTCGCCTGCGTCGACATTGTCCGAAGGGGTAACGGTGACGGTGAAGGCGGAGCTGGATGCGCCGTCTACATCGATTGCGGAGACACTGGTGGAGCCGTCGGATGCCGTATAGGAGACATTCCAGCCATCCGGTGCGTCAGCGGAGAGGGCATAGGACTGGTCCTCGGTGGAATTGTTATTCAGTGTGGAGGAGAACTTGAACGTGGTTCCGCTCGCACCCTCCTGCTCCTCGTAATCGGTGGTCAGGGTGCTGGCACCAAGATCAAGCTCGGAGACATTGAGATTCAGCGTCAGAACTGCGCTGCGGGAGCCTTTTGCATTCAGGACGATCTTATAATCGCCGTCCTTGGCGTTTTCCGGAACGTTCACGGTGTAGGTCACAAGTCCGCTGGTCTCGCCATTTTTAATGTAGACGCTGGAAACGGTGTGGCTGTTTCCCTGAAAATAACCCTCAAACCCATCCGGCAGAGAGGATGCGGAGAGCTCTGCCATCTCGCCGGCGCCGGAGTTGGTGAAGTCCAGAGAGAAGCTGATGGAGTCGCCCGCTTTTACGGAGATTCCGGGATAGCTGGTGCTTATGGTCAGACCGGATGCAATGATGGTCTGGACGGCTGCGGCGTCATTTTCTGCTGCCATGCTGGGGAAGGAAGCAAGCGGTGCTGCCATAAGAAGCGCCGATGTGACGACTGCAACCCCGGCCCTTGTCAGCGGTTTGAGTGATTTACTTTTCATGATACAATACCTCCCAATCGTTTGATGCTGGTTTTTACTGGTTAAAACACAGGGCTCCTCGCATTCGCCGGAGGAGTTTCGGGTTTTAACCTTACAAGAAGTATCCTAGAAAGTGTTTGTGTTCAAACTGTCATGAGAATGTGTTTTTTCTGTGTCGATTCGGAAATACTGACACCGCGATGACGAATTTTACGGGATTTCCTGTCGAACGCAGGAAGCGGGATGTTATAATAACAAGATGCCCGAAGGAGTTTTTGCAGAAAAGGGTTCCTGACAAGGCATCGGACAGATGATAAGAGATGATTTGAGGTTACTATGGATCAGAGAGTATTTGACGAAGAGCAGAAGCACTTGACCGAAACCTATGACAAGCTCGTTGCCATGAACGCGGAGCTTGAGGAGAGCATTGAGACACTGAATCAGCAGGCGGCAGAGGAGAAGGCGGATATTCTGACGAATATCCGGATCGACACTGCGGATGATGAGGTGCAGATGGAGTCCTACGGTGAAATGGAGACGTGGAACCGGTACATCGACACCTATAACATCAAATCCGGCACGATGTCTGCGAAGCTTACGAAGCTGAAGATGCTGCTGGAATCGCCTTATTTTGCCAGAGTGACGCTTCAGTTTGCGCCGGACGAGGAGCCGGAGAATTACTATATCGGCCGAAGCTCGATTTCGGAGAACGGCTATGATCAGCTGATTGTCGACTGGAGATCGCCCATCGCGGAGACCTATTACAACCAGGAGAACGGGAAAACCTTCTATGAGGTGGACGGCAGACGAATCGACGTGGATCTTCTGCTGCGCCGCCAGTTTGAGCTGGATAAGGATCAGCTGAAGGCTTATTTTGACACGCAGCTTGCGATCGAGGATCCGATGCTTCTGGCATCGCTCTCCAGACAGCACAGCGATAAGATGCAGGCGATTACGGTTACCATTCAGAAGGAGCAGAATGCCATCATCCGTTATCCGGATGTGCCGGTGCTTCTTGTCAACGGAATCGCGGGAAGCGGCAAGACGTCGGTCCTTCTGCAGAGGATTGCCTTCATGTTCTTCCACCAGAGAACCACGCTGAAGCCGGAGGATGTGTATCTGATTACCCTGAATCCGGTCTTTACGCAGTACATTGACAACGTGCTCCCGGATCTTGGCGAGCGCAATCCGAACACGCTGACATGGACAGAATTCCTTCAGCTGGTGCATGATCCGATTCCGGATCCCGGCGTGGAGACGACGGCGGAGTCCCTGCGGAGGATCGACGAGGCACTGCAGAGCTTTTCGTTTGAGGAGGAGGATCTTGTTCCGATCGATCAGAAGGGCAAGCCGGTCCTCGGGACGGAGAAGATTCTGGAGGCTCTCCGAGCTCATGAGGGAAAGCTTCCCGCAGGTGTCCGTCTGATTCAGGTAACCGTGGACGAGCTTCTGGAGGAGGCAAGACGTGCGCTTCGTTCGAAGAAAAATTCGGACAAGGATGATGACGGGGAAGAGCTTTTGGACGGCGCGGAGGATGCAGCGGACGAGAGCGTGTCCGGAAGTCCTCTGGATGGCAGGATGGATGTCAAAGAGGAAAACCGCATTCAGAACAATTACGGCGGTGCATTCAAGATGATCCGCGAGTGCGGATGGCTGAACCTGGATCACATCGGACAGAGAATCCTTGGTACGAAGAAGCTGACCTCGATCCAGTGGCTTTACCTGAAGATGGCGCTGACCGGTGAGTGCGACCGCACGGCAAAATATGTCTGCATCGACGAGGTGCAGGATTATACCGAGGCGCAGCTGATGATCTTCGAGCGCTATTTCGTGAATGCGAAGTTCATGCTTCTTGGGGATGAGTTCCAGTCCATCCGGGAAGGAAATATCGCATTTCAGGATATTCATCGTCTTTTTGAGGAAAAGGGAAAGAAAACCGTGGAGCTGCCGCTTCAGACAAGCTACCGCTCATCACCGGAAATCACCGCTTTGTTTGCGGGACTTCTTCCGGAGGAGAAGAAGCTGGAGGCCCAGTCGGTGCAGCGCCCCGGTGTGGAGCCGGAAATCTGCGTGACCGCTTCCGAAGAAGAGTGGAAGGAAAAGCTCCTTGCTTCCATCCGGGAAAATGAAGGAAAGCCCGGAGTCACCGCGGTGATCTGCGCGGGACGTAAGGAGCTGGACCGCATCCGGAAGGAGCTTGGAGACAAGGCACCTGCTGCTGTCAGCAAGGACGAGCCGGTTCCTGCAGGCGGATCCATTCTGATCAGTCTGCAGTATGCAAAGGGACTGGAATTTGATCATGTTATTCTGCCGAATGCAGATCCGGAGAACTATCCGGAGGGAACGCTGTCCAGACATCGTCTGTACACGGCGATTTCCCGGGCGACGCAGAACATTACGATTCTTGCGAAGAAGGAGCTGAGCCCGCTCCTTGGATGAGCGATAGATGATGACGGCAGATGCCCGCGAGGCAGCACTGATCGCACTGCGGCCTTCTTGCAACGCAGACGGCTCTGCCGTGATCGACAAAACGATGGCAGAGCTGGTTGCCTTCCTCCGGCGGGATGATTTCCCAAAGAGCCTTTTCCACCTTGGCGGGCTCCTTCACGTCATCGACAAGGCCGATGAGATTGCAGAGGCGGATGCAGTGCGTGTCGGTCACGATGGCCGGCTTTCCGTAAACGTCGCCGAGAATGAGGTTGGCGCTCTTTCTGCCGACGCCGGGGAGCGCAAGAAGCTCCTTCATGTTGTCCGGAACAATGTCATGGTACTTCTCATGGAGAATCTTCATGCATGCACGGATGTCGCGTGCCTTGGAGCGGCCAAGTCCGCAGGGGCGGACAATGGCTTCGATTTCCTCCGGAGAAGCGGCAGCAAGCGCTGCGACATCCGGATATTTCTTCAGAAGATCCACCATCACCACATTGACCCGCGCGTCGGTGCACTGCGCGGCAAGACGCACGCTGACAAGAAGCTGCCAGGCATCCTTATAGTTCAGCGAACACTGTGTGTCCGGGTATTCCTTTTTCAGGCGCTGAATCACTTCAAGCGCGAGCTTCTTTTTCTTCTCGAGTTCATTCATAGCTGCAGCTTCTTCCTTCTCTGACGATTTTATCGGATAAACTCATCGCCGAGTGCGGCATCCTCGCCCATTAAAACCTTCATGGCACGATACTGATCCTTTTTCGCAACCTCCAGATGATAAACCACGCGCTCATCATCGTGATTGACATAGTGCTTGCCGGCCCAGTCGGCCGTCTTCATGTGAGGACCGCCAAGAACAACCGGAGCACCGGTGCTCCAGGAATTGGTGCGGATTCCGGCATCGTTCAGGAGCTTCTCCTTGCGGGCAATCTCCTCCTTGCCGCCGTCGGCAAGAGTGACACGCTTTGTGAATAAGAAAAACATATGGTTTCCTCCCTGTCTGATGTAACGATCATACCCTTCACACGTTGATTTCTCAAGGCCCGCAGCTGCTGCTTATGGTACACTAGGGGGATGGAACAGACAGCAGAAGTGCCGGGTGCGGCAGGAGAAGAAGAATATGGAACTTCGGTTTGGTGAGGAAGACAACAGAAAAGACGGGAAACGGAAGAAGACTCCGATAGATTCGCACAGACAGACGGGAGATCTTCTGAAGGATCTTTACGGGGATTTATACCGGCCGGGAGTGCAGGCGGGTGAAGCGGATCCGGCCGGGAAATCGCAGGGAGGAAGAACGGACACGCAGGGAAAAGCACCGGATCCGGCGGCGGACAGACGGGCACAGAGCACTCTGGAGCAGGAGATGGATGCGCTCTCCCGCGCGCAGGCAGCGCTGATGGAGGCTGCAATGAAATTCAACCGGGAGAATGATATTCCGGTGCCGGGGGCGGTGACCGGGCAGGCGTCGGAGAAATCGGTCTCTGCGGGAAAAGCTTCTGCAGAAGAAGATTCGAAAACGGAGGTCCGGCAGCAGGCAGAGACACAGCAGGCACAGGCCGATGAGAAGAAGCCGGAAACCGATCCGATGGAGGATCTGAATGAGCTGATCGGACTGACCGGAATCAAGCATGACGTCCGGGAGCTGTATGATTTTACGAAGATTCAGAAGCTTCGCAAGGAAGCGGGAATGAAGACCGTTCCGGTGTCGATGCATCTTGTTTTTACAGGAAATCCGGGAACCGGCAAGACCACGGTGGCAAGAATCCTTGCGAGACTGTACAAGCAGATCGGTGTACTGTCCACAGGACAGCTTGTGGAGTGTGACCGGTCCGGACTGGTTGCCGGTTATGTCGGGCAGACTGCCGTGAAGACGCAGAAGAAAATTGAAGAGGCGATGGGCGGAGTCCTTTTCATTGATGAAGCCTATTCGCTGGCAAGATCCGCAGACCAGGGAACGGATTTTGGTCAGGAGGCCATTGATACGATTCTGAAGGCAATGGAGGATCACCGGGATGAATTTGTCGTCATTGTGGCGGGCTACACAAAGCCGATGGAGACCTTTATTCATTCGAATCCGGGACTTCAGAGCCGCTTCAACAAGTTCATTGAATTCCCGGACTATACGGTGGATGAGCTGCTGGCCATCTTCGATCTGAACTGCAGAAAATATGAGTATGTGCCGGATCCGGAGGCGAGAGAGCAGGTGAAAACGCTTCTGATGCTCCGGAAGGCGCAGATGCCGGAGAATTTCGCGAACGCGAGGGAGGTGCGGAACCTCTTTGAGACCATCATCACAAACCAGGCCAGACGAATTGCGGTTCTGGAGCATCCGACGAAGGAAGAAATGCAGAAAATCACCTTGGAGGATCTCCGGGATGAGGGGGATTCTTCCGGAAAGTCCAAGGAATCGGAAAAGACGAATGAAACCGAAACGTGATTATTCGAAATTCTATGAAACAATAACGGCAGGGCTCCGTAAAAAGGAAAATGCCAGTCAGCTGCTTACCGCCGCGGACCGGATTCTTGCGGCAGTGATGTATGCCGCATATCCGGTGCTCCTTGCGGTGACTGCGATGCGGGAAACGGAGGCGCGGGTGCCGGTACTTTCCTATATTCTTGTTCCCGGAATCAGCTTCCTTCTGCTCAGCTTTGTCCGCAGCAGGATAAACCGGAAACGGCCCTATGAGGAATGGGAAATCGATCCGCTGATCCATCGGGAAGGAATGGGAAATTCGATGCCGAGCCGGCATGTGTTCTCTGCGGTTCTGATCTCAATGTGTATTCTCCGTCAGAATGTTTTCCCGGGCGTGATTTTCCTGATCCTCTCTGCCTGCATCGCAGTGGTCCGTGTCCTCGGGGGCGTTCATTATCCGCGGGATGTTATTGCAGGCTATCTGATCGGGGCGGCAGCAGGGAGCCTTCTGTGGGTTGCTCAGTTGCTGCCCTTTTCCTTCTGAGCAGAAAAACCGAGAGAATCAGGATGGCAGGGAAAAAGCTGCCTGCCAGCATACCGGCCTTTAGATTGTCATTCGCACTTTGGGTCACGAGGCCTACAACACCGGGGCCTATGGATCCGCCTAAATCGCCTGCCATTGCCAGCAGTGCAAACATTGCCGTGCCGCCAAGCGGAATTTTACCGGAGGCAATGCTGATGGTGCCCGGCCACATAATTCCAACGGAGAAGCCGCAGACAATACAGCCCGCAAGACTCAGAAGCGGGAACGGAGCCAGAGCGGAGAGCAGATAGCAGGTCAGACACAGTGCACCGGAGCAAATCATGAATTTCATGAGATCCAGTTTGTCGCCGTATTTCCCATAGAAGGAACGGCTGATTCCCATCATGACCGCAAACAGGCAGGGCCCTGCGATATCGCCGAGATTTTTGGAGATGCCAAGTGCCGATTCTACATAGGCAGATGCCCACTGTGCCATGGAAATTTCGCTTGCGCCGGCGCAGACCATGAGAACCAGCGCCACCCAGAAAAGGGGAATCGTAAAAAGCTGCCGGATGCTCAGGCCTTCGCCGTTTTCGGTCAGCATTTCAATCGGGCAGGAAAGAAAATTGAAGGTGTTGTACAGCGGAATCAGTGCCCAGATGCAGGCAAGAATGCGCCAGCTCTCAATACCGAAGACGGCAAAAAACAAAGTGGACAATAAAATGACACCGACAGAGCCCCAGCAGTAGAAGGAGTGCAGAAGACTCATGACCTTATCCTTATTGTCGAAGGGGCAGGCCTCTACGATCGGGCTGACCAGAACCTCAATCAGGCCGCTTCCGATTGCGTAAATCATGACGCTGATCAGAATGCCGGCATACGGATCGGGAAGCAGCTTTGGAAGAAATGCAAGCCCGATGAGTCCGGAGGCGGATAGAATCTCGGAGGCCACGACACTTCTGCGATAGCCGATTCTGTCCACATATTTGGCACAGAACAGATCGACAAGAAGCTGCGTGAAAAAGAATACCGTTGAAATCAATGCTATTTTTCCAAGGGAAATCTGAAATGTCCGATGAAAGGTCAGAAATAACAACGGTGCAAAATTGGCTGTGATCGCCTGCGTAATAAAGCCAAGATAGCAGGCGGTTAGTGTTTTACGGTACTTACTGTTTCTGTTCATTGGCAGGAAACTCCCTTCTGTCAGAAAAGCTGCTCACAGATCACCTCATGGATCGTGCAGCACAGACGTTGACTGTATCATAAAGTGCAAAGGAAGGCCTTCCAATATAATATATGGGATATTTACTGTATAATATCGTAAAAAGAGGTTCTGAATCTGTGGAAGAAGGAAAGGGATGAAGTACAATACCTTTTATAATAAAATTCTGACGGATGCGGATATGATGGAGACCATCCAGCACAGCAGAAGCGATTATCCGTTTCGCTTTTACTACGATAATCTGGCGCTGTTTGATTTCCATTGTGTGGAATGGCACTGGCACGCTGAATTTGAATTCGTGCTTGTGGAAAAGGGAGAGGCAGAGTTTTGGGCAGGAGAACGGTATTTTCGAATGAAGGAGGGACAAGGCTTTTTTGTGAACTCCAGAGTTCTGCATCGCTTTTATTCCGCGGAAGGAGCGATTGTCCCGAATTTTGTTCTGCTTCCATCCTTTCTGTCCCCTCAGTCCGGGCTGATTTACAGGAAATACGTTGAACCGCTGGAAATGTCTGCGCTGGAATGTCTGACATTCTCACCGGAAATACCCTGGCAGGCGGAAATCCTGGATGTCATGAGGAAAATTGTGGAAATCCAGAAGACAGATGCGGATCCGGAGCTGATCACTTCGTTCCTGACACAGCAGCTGTGGTATCTCATTTATCTGCATACGGGAAAAACCGTACGGACCGAAAGAAAAGAACCTGCTGCATCTTCGCAGGGGCGGCTTCAGGTGATGATGCAGTACATCCATCAGCATTATGATCAGAAGATTTCACTGGAGGAAATTGCTGAGCAGGTCATGGTGAGCAAGAGTACGGCGCTGAATCTCTTCCGGAGATATTTGCATGATACGCCTGTCCACTATCTGCTGAAATACCGACTCCAGGAGGCGGCAAGTCTGCTTGTCGTAACCGAGAAGAAAATCGGAGTGATTTCTGAGAACGTTGGCTTTGAAAATGTGGATTATTTCTGTAAGATGTTCAAAAAGTACTACAGTATGACACCGACAGAATATAGAGTGAAAAAGAGGAAAAGCTCGGGGTGACAGAAGTTCCAGTGAGCGGATAATCGGGGTGACAGGATTCGAACCTGCGACTTCCTGGTCCCAAACCAGGCGCTCTAGCCAAGCTGAGCCACACCCCGGGGTGAATGAATTTTAGTATACTGATTTTTCCGAAAAGATGCAAATGAAGAATATGAGCGTTATGAGAGAAGGAAGGCTTCGGAAGCTGCGCGAAAAGCTGATGCAAAGAGATGGCATGATCCTGCCGATTGTGCTTCTCTCGATTGCGGTGATTGCGTCGACGATCCTGTTTGTGGTGATTCCCGGTTATCAGGAGCATCTGCGCAGCGCGAGAATTCAGGCAGATGTACAGAGTGTTGAGACGGCCAGGGATGTTGCCGCAATCACCTATCTTCAGGATGGAGGAGGCTCTCTCGTTACCTATTACTATGACGAGAGGTCTCATAAGTGTCTTCCGAGGACAAAGCTCAAGGACATTGAGCCCTATGGAAGATGCTCGGAGGAGGACAATCGGAACAATGTGACCGGTGCAAAGGGAGTGCCGAATTTCGGAGGAGAGAATGGCGCACAGCTTCTTGCGATTACGGTTGCCGATGGTGAAATTATTAACATTCGCTGGACCGGGAAGAAGTACACGGTGCTTGATTATGAGCTTATGACCGTCCGGGAGCGAAATGCACTGGATCCGAAGGATCTGGATGAGATTGAGAAGGATCGGGAGCAAATGCAGGAGAATGCGGATTCAGAGGCCGATGCAGACAATTGAGATTTACCTGCTTTGAGAGGAGAGAATATGTCATTTCGGGAATTGTGTGACCTGCCGCTTCTGGCGGGATGTGTAATCGTTCTGGCGGTGGTGCTGGGAGTGGTATTCGGGAGCTTTCTGAACTGCATGGCATGGAGGATGGTTCACCATGAGAGCGTGTGGAAGGGGAGAAGTCACTGCGCCAGCTGTGGACATCCGCTGAAGGCAGCGGATCTTGTCCCTGTCTTCAGCTATCTTTTTCTCAGGGGAAAATGCCGCTACTGCGGAGAGAAAATATCTCCGCGCTATATGGCAGCAGAACTTGTCAGTGCGGCACTATGGCTTGGCTGCGTTTTCCGTTACGGCGTAAGCTGGGAGCTGCTGCGCGCAATTGCGTTTATCTGCGTTCTTTTCGTGCTGTCGCTGGTAGATCTGGAGACCTACACGATCCCCAACCGGCTTCTTGCTGCTGCACTGGTGATTTATGCCGTGACCTTTCCGCTTGTTGAGTTTGGGCTTCCCGGCAGTCTTTCCTGCACCAATCTCGCTCCGGAAGAAGCAGGCTCTTTCGCGGCTGCTGCACTTGGAGGCCTGACAAGAGACCTTGGCGGAGCGCTCCTTCTCGGCGGCGGCCTTCTGGTTCTGTCCCTTGTATTTGACAAAATTACCGGCAAGGAAGGCCTTGGCGGCGGAGACATCAAGCTGTTCTTTGTGACAGGATTGTACCTCGGAGCACTCCGCGGCCTTCTGTGCCTGATCGTTTCCTGCCTGGTCGGACTCGCCTTCGCCGGCTTTCGGAAGAATCGGAAAATCCCGTTCGGCCCTGCGATCTCCATCGGAATTGTTCTGACTCTGTTCTTCGGGGATCCGGTGATCCGGTGGTATCTGGGACTTTTGTAGATAAACATTTTTGGCTTAGGAGTGTGGGAAAGAGATCCGGTGATCCGGTGGTATCCGGGACTTTTGCAGAGGATGATGGACGCGAGGTTTGAGAACTCTGCTATGAAAATACTGAGGTCAATCTTAAAAGTTGTGGGATTTAAAATCTCATCCCAGGGTAATTCCGAGAACGCGGCCCCTCGGCGGTGCAAATTTCATCCCTGCCGATGAAAATTCTCTCTCAGGGATGATTCTTCTCCGGTGGATTCATCTCTGCCGATGAAAAATCTCTCTCAGGGATGATTCTTATCCAGTGGATTCATCCCTGCCGATGAAAATTCTCTCTCAGGGATGATTTTTCTCCGGTGGATTCATCCCTCCCGATGAAAATCTTCTTCCAAGGATGATTCTTCCTCGCGAATTTCATCTCTGCCGATAAAAATCCTCTTTCAAGGATGATTCTTCCTTGCAAATTTCATCCCTGCCGATAAAAATTCTCTTTCAGGGATGATTCTCCTCTGCAAATTTTATCCCTCCCGATAAAAATCTCTCGCAGGGATACATCCCCTGCAAATTTCAGAGCCTGGTGGCGAATCGGTGTGTCTCTTTATGCCACTGCTCCTGCGAAAGCCGGAGAAAATCGGGAAAAAATTCGAAAAATATGATATAAGTGGCGAACAGTAACTTAATTTGAACGGTATTTATGATAAAATATTTTGGATTAACTTTTATCAAGTGTTCTATGAAATTTGAGCTGTGGAGCGAATACGCTGGAGATCCTGTCAGATATGGGCAAAAAATACCTGGGAATCGATATAGAAGACCGCTTTTTGAAGCTGGTTGTCATGAAGGACGGCAAGGTGCTGAAAACCTGTCTTGAGGTTATGCCGGACAACATAGTGATGGGCGGGAGAATTGCGGCCTTTCATGCGCTTTCGGATTATCTTCGCGACACGGTGCGCAGGAATAAAATCCGCGTGAAGGATGTCGCTTTTGCGCTTCCGTCAGAGACATATTATATTCGCCGGGTGAAGCTTCCGAAGATGACAGCGGCGCAGCTGCAGATCAATCTTCCGTATGAATTTCATGACTATCTGCAGGATGATACGGATCAGTATGTTTTTGATTATTCTGTGCTTTCCGTGGATGAGAAGAGCATGGAGCTTCTGATTGCGGCTCTCTCGAAGCGCCAGGTGGAACAGTATAAAGAAATGTGCAAGCGGGCAGGGCTTCGTCTCTGCAAGCTTGTGCCGGATGTTCTGGCGATCCAGGAGATTGTGCTTCCTTCGGAAAATCCTGCTGCCTACCGGAAACGCCTGGCAGCACAGGAGAAAAGCCGGAGCGAAGAGGAGAAGAGGGAGAATCGGAGCGAAGCCAGAGAGAAGAAACAACATCTCAGGGATCGGAAGCGAAACGGTCTCTCTGTGGAGGAGCTTTCCGCCAGAGCAGCAGAAGAAGCGAGAGCAAACGGGATGCAGCCTGCCGATGCTGTAAGCGCGACTCCCGGGAATGCAGCTGCCCCCGCAAACGGAATGGCTCCCTTAAACGCGGCGCCCTCCGGATCCATAGCAGCTACAGAAGAGAAGCGGAAGGATTATGCGGTTCTCAGCCTGGAATATAGCAGGGATCGTCTGCATTTCTTTTCCAACGGAGCCTATGAGATTACCAGAAATCTTGGAGTTACCGAGAAGCAGATCTGCGAAGTCATTGCCCAGAATGAAGGCGTAGATATTCACATCGCTCAGCTCATGCTTGATCGAAACCAGAATCATGTCCTGGAACAGGAGCAGGTTTCGGATCTTCTGCAGTCGGTCGCAACGGAAGTAATGCGAGTCATGAATTTCTACAATTACAACAATCCGCGCAATACCATTGATGCCATTTATTACTATGGCCGTGAGGTGGATTCTGCATTCCTGGAGCGGATTCAATCGATGACGGAGCTTCCGATTCGCCCGCTGACCGATCTTCTGGAGGAGTCATCGGGAACTGCAGGGGCAGGGAATGAGCTTCTGATGATGCTGCAGGGGTACGGAGCGGTTCTGGAATAAAATGCCCGAACGAACGGATGGTACCTTGCCGGTGATGCAGTTCAGAGCAGACCGGGATATCCGGAACGGACAGATCCCACATGAAGGACAACAGACATGGGTAAGAAGACACAAACGAAAGCAGGGAAGGCAAGCGCGCCCGCGAAGGTTCCCGTAAAGAATTCCATTAATCTATTTATCGAAGAGAAGCATACCGGGAAAAATGTGGCGGAGATCGCGATTTTCGCTGTATTTATGGTGGGAGTTGCGCTGTTCAGTAAATTTTGCGTGCAGGGAAAGCTTGATGAGATGAGCCGTCTGGAGAGCAATTATCACCAGATGGAGCAGCAGGTTGCAGAGGCAGAGGCGTCTGTGGAGAATTACGAGGATCTTCGCGTCGAGTATTCACACTATGGAAACGGATATCTGAGCGCTGACGAGCTTGCCATGCAGGACCGGATGGCAATGCTGGATCTGATCGAGGACGAGCTCCTGAAAAAGGGAGCACTTCTTAACTTCAGTATTTCCGAAAATGTGGCCACGCTGACCATCAATTCTGCCAAGCTTGCCAGCGTCTCAGAGGTCGTGCAGGATCTGGAGGCAAGTGATATCGTGACCTATGCCTTTGTTTCCACGGCTGCCACCAAGGATCAGAACCTGAATCAGAATGCGGAGAGCGGCAAGCCGGAGAAGGTCATTTCCACACTGACCATCTATTTCAAGTCGCCGGAGGGGGCGGAGCCTTCTGCGGAGGCAGCCGGTGAGAACTCTGTGAATCCGCTTACGCAGGCAATGGAGAATGTGGCACAGGGAGCGGCATCGGATCTGGCGCAGACAAACGTGGAGGAAAATGAAGAATGAGAAATCTGAAAAAATCCGAGGAAATCATTCTCCTCATCCTGACCGCGGCGCTGATCGGGCTGTTTTATTTTCAGTTTGTGTACAAGGGCGTGATCGAGGCAAGAAGCCAGTATGATACAAGCCTGCTGGAGACGCAGCTTACGATTTATCAGGCAAAACTGGCATCCATGAAGAGCATGGAGCAGGAAATTGAATCCGGGAAAAATGCCACAACCGGAATGGTTGCGACCTACAACAACCAGAAGCAGGAAATCATTGCGCTCAATAACATCTTCGCAGAGGCGGAGACCTTTGATTTTAATTTTGCGGCACCCCAGGCGGTAGAAGGGGATACCACGGTCCGGAGGGAGGTATCCGCAACCTTTTCGGCAGCAAGCTATGAGAAAGCAAGACAGATGTTGAACGAGCTGTATCATTGCGAGTACCGATGCCTGATCGGCGACATTTCGATGAATCCCTCCGGAAACAGCCAGGACGAGGACAGCAACCTTGCGAACGGACCGGTACAGGTGAGCTTCACCGTTACTTTCTTCGAAACGTTATATGGCGCAGAATCGCAGGATGGAATCAATTTCCTGGATGCTGACAACGGATAAGAAAACCGATCACGGCAGAAACGAACCAGGAAGACGCCGACAACGGAAACGGATAAGAAAACAGAAGGCGCGGAAGCAGTGAACAGGAAGAGCAAAGAGAAGATCAGGAATAAGATCAGGTCAGAAAGCGGAGCATCCCTTGCGGCGGCTCTGCTCTTCTTCATTGTGTGCGCTGTGGTTGGCTCGATCATCATTGCGGCTGCTATGAGCTCGGCGGGACGGATGAGCGGAATAACCTCTGCCGACAACCAGCGTTACGCGCTGGAATCGGCGAGGAGCCTGATCGAAGAGACGATGCTGTCGGATCCGGAGGATTCCAAAACCGATCCGATGAAGCGGAGCTACTACGAGAATGTCAGTGATGTCGGTTCGGAAAGTCCGACAAAAATCCCGAATCTGGAGACCGCGCAGATTACTTCCCTGAACCAGATGAAGCTTCAGATGGCGGAAAGCCTGTACACACAGTACTGGCGCGAAGTAAAAGCCACCTGGAATGAGAACAGTACGCAATCCTCTGTTTCCGGGGATAATTCCGGCGACAAGGGCGTGGGAGAAAAGGTTGTCGGCTGGACACCGTCAGGAAAGGCTGTCGGCTGGACACCGTCAGGAGAGGCGGAGCCGCAAAAGAAAACGGTAACCTTTGACAAGCTGACAACAGCATTGGGAGAAGTAGCAGGCTTTGTCCCGGTTACCGCGACCTTTACCATGAGGCCGGATTTCTCCATTCTGGTAGAGCTGCAGGCCGCGGCCTCTGCACAGAGCGGAGAAGGAACTTCTTCTGCAGGTACAGCAAATGCTTATGTAATGACAGACAGCTTTCTGCTCTATCCGCAGATCACGGTGGATTATGAATCCGTGCTTCCGGAAAGCCATGCCGGTGGGAAGAATGGCGATCCGGAGCCTGGTACTGTGGATAATCAGAGGCGGATTACCTGCAAAATAGAGTGGCTGACGGAAGGATAGAAATCAATGTTGGAGAAATTGCGGAGTGAGCGGGGCGAGTCCATTGGCGAAGCTCTTGCGGCGATGCTGATTGTCGCGCTTGCGGCACTGATGCTGGCTGGCATGACGACAGCGGCAACCCGAATCGTTGAGAAATCAGAAAAGGCCTATAACGTCTACCTGGATCAGAGAAATTATCTGGAATCCGGAGGTGCATCCGAAATTCCGAAAAATGATCCGGATGGACAGAGCAGTATTGCGACGCCGGTGCCGGTTAAAGGATTCTTACATATGAGCGGAAAAGGTATCGACGAAACAGCATCCGAACCGGTGACTGCGACCATCCTGAAATCCGGTGACAGGAATGTGAGGATCACCTATCGGTATAAGGCAGGATAACAATCCAGGAGCAGGGTAACCATTCGGGAGCAGAATAACAACTCAGGCGCAGCAGGATAAGGCAATGCAGAGACAACGAATCCCCCGCAGACTGCGGGACAAAATTCATAGCGAAGAGGGCTTCACCCTGTCGGAAACCTTGATGACGGTTGTTCTGATCGGACTCATCACGATGGCAATGGCAGGCGGCATTGTTGCGGCGAAGAATGTTTACCAGAGAATCAGCCTGCGCGCAGACGCACAGACGCTTCTTGCAACGACTGTCAGTGCGGTTACGGAGGACTTGTCCTCGGTGAGCTCTTGCGATGCGCTGCAGTCCTCGGGAAGCAGCCAGCAGACAGTAACCCTGATTCAGGATGATGGAAACCCGGTCGAATCGAATGCTTTTTTCTATGCAGAAAGCCGCGGCTACCGGATGCAGTACCGGAACGGAAGTTACGGGAATGGAGCCTCCGGGAATGGAACCTCCGGAAGTGGAGCTTCCGGGACCGGAGCCTCTGGCGGAAATACCGGTACGGAGGCTCAAAAGGGAATCCAGGTTGTACCGAAGGACAATGAGGGAGGATCGATCCCTCTTTTGCCGGACAAAGTACAGACACGGGGTCTGTATGCCTATATCAAGTCACTTTCTGTGACAAAGCCGCAGTCGAAAGAGGACGGCGGCTATTTTACGTTAAAGATCCAGATAAAAAATGGCAAAAAAGACGATCAGGTGGTGGAGGAAGCTACCGTCTGCGTGCATAACAAACTGAAATTCACATCATGGAGTGTCAGATGAGAAGATATCACAAGAACAGCAATGGATTTACGATGGCGGAAATGCTGATCACGGTGGCAATCATTGTGATCCTGTGCGGATTTGGCTTCGTTGCGGTGATTGCTCACCAGCGAAATTTAAAACGCATGGAAATGGACGAAACCGCGCAGGAAATTTTCATTGCGGCGCAGAATCATCTGACAGCGGCAAGGGCCAGCGGGCAGTGGAGCAGCTTTCTGGAGAAAACAGCAGCCGAAGGGCAGGATGGAAGCCGCGGAACGTCGATGTCCTACGATCCTTCGGATTATAACAGGGCATCCGATGCAGATGCAGAAAGCCGGAAATTTTATTATTTTACAACGGAAAGTGCAGAGGCGGTAAAGAATGGAGCCGAGGCGCTTATCCTCCCGGAGGGTTCCATCGATGAGACGCTTCGCGGACATCATTTTTATGTCGAATATGATGCGGCGAGCGGAACGGTGTTCGGCGTATTTTACACCGATTCCGATCATCCAATTACGGCAGATGACGCGACGGCGGTCAGCCTCAGCCGCACGGACCCGGATGCAAGAAGAGATTATAAGGTGGATGGAAAGCGCACCATTATCGGCTATTACGGCGGTGCGCTGGGAGAGCTGAACAGCCCGGGAGATCTGTATGCGCCTTCGGTTGCGGTGCGCAACGCAGAATCTCTGGTTCTGTATGTCGTGGACAAGAACTATTACCGGCCTGTTTCCTCCAAAACGGGAGCGCAGAGCTTCAAGACGAAGCTGAAGCTTACGTTTGAGGGCGTGACCAGCGGGGAAAAGGCGGTAAAGGAAGTAGATCCTTCGAGCCCTTCGTCTCAGACGGATGCATTCAGCAGCGCGGTGCTTGCGGAAGAAAGCGCGGAGCCCCTTGATGTCGTCATCCCGTCTTCCGGAGTCTCTGCACAGCAGACAAAGGCGGTCAAAGCGGAATACTATGCCATCGTTCTGGACAGCATTGTCCGGAAGGACGGTCATTTTGCGGACCTCTTCCCGGAGTTTATTCCCGGCGAGGACATCCGGATCACGGCCACGCTTACCAGTGACAAAGCCGGTGAGGATGTATCCCAGACGGTCACCGTAAACAGCCTGTTCAATTCGGTGAAAACAGAAAAGAATCTCTCCGGCATCGCAGCTTCGAAGACTGTGGTTACCGTGTCCAATCCAAGACACCTGGAGAATCTGTCTTCGGAGGTTTCCGGCGTTGATTTCGCGGAAATCGCGAAGGATACGACCGTGGACACGGTGTCCGTTGTGCGCAATCTGTTCTGGGATGAGGATGCAGAGGCGGAGAATGTGGTGAAGGCGCAGGATCAGAAAGAAATGGTAACAGCGTTCCTTCCTGCCATTGCTTCTGCAACCGGAATGGAGAGCCCGTTTGGTTACTATGCAGATGGAAATCGGGCAATTGCGAAGAGTGACATTCAGGTTTATTCATATACAGCGAAAAAATTTGGAACAGGAGCAGTCACTTCTGAAGATGCCAAAGCACAGATCTCAAAAGGAGCATGCTATGGCATCACCAACACCGCAATTCAGACCTTAGAAGGAAATAACCACATGCTGGCTGCCTTCCGTTTTGAGGGAATGCAGGAGGCGGCACTGATCAATCGGGCGGCAGCGGTTCTGAAGGTTTCGGATCTTGTGATTGCGGATGCAACCTCCTGCGTGACCGGAGAAGTCCTCAATGCCTCTGATGGAAGTCATGCAGAGGTGCCGACTGCGGCACTGCTGATTGCAAAGGCAAACAGCGGATATGCAGAGAATAACGGTGCATCTGTTGAGAATGTGCAGATCGTCTGGTATCCGGAAGGCACGAATAAGAATGGAATTACAACTGAGAATAGTGCAATCACCGCTGCGACTGATGCAGAAGGCACGATGGTATATTCCGAAAACGGAATTGCTTCTCTGCTGATTGGATCCATTGACGCAGATCAGAAGCTTTCTGTTGAGGAGGGACAAACTGTTCAGCAGGGAGAACCTTCAAAGAAATTTATAATTAAAAATGTCACGATTCAGGCGGGAAATTTCAATACGAAGAAAACCGTCAATGTTGGCGTGGAAGGAAATATCGCAGCTGGAATAATTGGCGAAATCAGATCCGGCGCAGTGACGATCGATGGATCGAAGGAATCTGGCGACGCAGACACATCAGAGAACAACTGGAAAACCAATTGCAAGATCAATGGCAAGCTGACACTTAATGCGATGAAGGGAACGGATCCCGTCGCAGGCGGACTGATCGGCAAAGTTGCCGATACGGTAACGAATCAGGAAGATTTGATTCTTCAAAAAGTCTATCTGGAAGCGGATACTTTGCAGATGAATGGTTTACGGAAAGAAGCTCAGAGCACTGGCATTCTTGGAGGCCTGATCGGCAGTGTGGAAGGTGGAAAATCTGTCAAGGTTGAGGAGGCGGATCTGATTGCAAAGAACGTCCATGTCGGAATTGCAGAAAACAGTCAGGAATGGAACGCAGGCACTACGGGTGGAATTATCGGAAGTGTCACTGGGGGAACAAAGACAGAATTAAAGAATGTTCGTTTTACATCGGTTAACAGTCTGCTTGGAGGGAAACAAGCAGCAGGCGGAGTAATCGGTAATTTTGCATCCGGAGAAGGCGTGCTGGAGTCCGTCCATGTGTTGGCAACCGGGCAGAATGAGAATACTGCAGAAGGCAGTTCAGGCAAAACTACAAAGACCTTTCGCGATCTCAACATAACACTGGGACAGGAGCAGCCGTCCTTGACGGTAGCAGCTGATCAGACTGTAATGGGCAGCTCTGCAGGTGGATTTCTTGGTGCAGTGACAGATCATGCATCACAGCTGTCCATCAGGAAATCTTCTTTGAAGACAATCTCACTGAATGCAGAGTCAATGGGGGCCGGAGGAAGTGCTAAAGGAACAGGCAATGCCGATCTTACTGTGACAGGAACGAATGTTGGCGGACTGATCGGTTACTGCGCTGATAAAACTACCACGATCGGAGACACGAATTCGAACGATGAAGTAATCCTGACGGTTCAAGGCAATTTCACACTGGGAAAGAAGGATAAGAAAGCAGGAAATACCGGTGGCCTGATTGGCAAGATCGGGAACAGTGCGTCTGGTGGAACCAATGTGTCTGTGATAATTCAGAATGTCCCGCTTACCGTCCGGACAATGACCGCATACGCAGAAAGCACTAATGGAAAAGAAGGTACGGTTGGCGGCTTTATCGGCAATGCGGCCACGAACGTATCCGGTATTACTTTGAAAGATTGCAATCTCTCCGCAAATTCTGTAAATCTCGGAGCGATTGAAGCGGCGTCTGAAAATGCGGTGAAGGCAGCAGGCGGAGCCATCGGCCGAATCTCGTCCGGCAAAGCTGTGTTGGAGAACCTTACGGTACTGACCGCGAAAGCGGATACTGATTGCGGAGAAGGGGCAGAAGACAACTATATCAAGGTGACCGCAAGCCAGGGAATGGCCGGCGGTCTTGTTGGCGTAGCTGAAAGCGGAACAGCAATCCTTCAGATTACGAATGCTGCAGTCTCCGGTTCCGGAACAAACGATCAGATCGAGGCTGGTGGTTCCGCGGGTGGCCTTGCAGGTGAAACACAGGCAGCTGCGACCAGCATCTCGAACAGTATGGCCTCGATGTATGTACGTTCCGAAGGTAACGGGGGCAACGTTGGGGGTTCCAGCAGTACAGATGGTGCGGGTGGCCTTATCGGCAGTGCATCTGGAACGGTTACAATTCAGAACAGCTACTCCGGTGGACGTACTTCGAAAAACGAAGAGAACAAGCCTGCTTATCAGGACAAGGAGAGTGGGCAGGGAAGATATAATGTCTTCCTTGTGTCCGGAAGTGGTGCGGCAGGGGGCCTTGTTGGAAAATCAACGGGTACCTTGAACATTACAAACGCATATTCCACAAGCTCCGTAAAGGCGAATGGAGCCACCTCGGCAGCAGGTGGCCTGATTGGTGATGCACAAAGCCTGACGGCCGGTAACACCTATTGTACCGGCAGGGTTTATGGTGCTTCGGGTACGAATACAGGAAGCAGTACTTCCTCAGGATCCACAGCTAACTATGGCTACTATGCAGGTAAACTTGGCAGTATTTCGTCAAGTGGATCTGGACGCTCCAATACCAACTATTACCTGAAGGGAATGGATGGTGCTCCGCAGGGCGCAGTCGGAACGCTGAATGGGAACTCCACCAATATCCAGCTTGCAGAGACGATACTGACGAGTGCAGACTACTATACGGAAAAATGTCCACTGAAATTGAATAAGAGCAGTGCTTCCGTATATTACTATGACAGCTCCAGCACACAGGAAGCTGCTCATTACGAGAATAATAAGACCGTGTATCCCTTTAAGACGGTTATTAATACTTCTCATGCCCGTGCTCTTTACAATCCGAATACAGGAATAAAGAATGAAGGCGCAGATGAGAACAGATATTCTCAAATCGGCGACTGGGAAGTCCCGGCGAAAGCGGCAGCAACCGAATTTGGCCCGTATGCTTTGATTTATTACGAGCGTATTTGGAATCCTGATACGAAGCAACTGGATCCTACCTTCTATTATCATGGCTATGCAATTCCGGATGGAGTCAGTGCAACAGACGGCAGCGTTCAGTATACAGAAATTAAAACGCCGGATGATAAGCTTCCCGCAGGAGAAACCTGGAACGATCATCACTTATTGACTTCCAGCGAACGTTATGTGGCAGAGGATGGGTATCTGTTGCTGGTAAGTAATGAGGCTATAAAAGAAGCAGGAGGAGAGCAGAGTTTATTTCTCCATATACGAGATTCTCAAGGTCTCAATAATACTAGTA
>ERZ1035014.112-NODE-112-length-41878-cov-6.943500_pt1 | contig 41878 bp, 47 predicted proteins | sample MGYA00520620_ERZ1035014 | MGnify/ENA primary metagenome ERZ1035014 (study PRJEB33766, sample SAMN09781744) | gut metagenome | biome: gut microbiome | host: Homo sapiens | place: Madagascar | study: EMG produced TPA metagenomics assembly of the PRJNA485056 data set...
TGGTATTGTAAAAGAGACAGGTTTTTTATCATATGTATATAAACCATCGATATGTTTGATACGAATTGCATACGAATGATTTCTTTCTAGATATGGATAGATTGTTTCAACTTCCTGTGATAGAAATGTTGACAATACATTTCTAGAAGCATCTAATAATTCCAGTACAGCATCATCTTTCCTGCCATGAGAATCTTTCACTTCAACATGAATTTCTGTATGTTCCATATTCATTGTAAAGAGTTGATTTCCTTGATCACAAACTATCTTTTTACATTCATTCATCAAATAGTAATGGGGATCTATATCATTCAACAAAGCATAATATGTTCCATTCCGAATACTTGTCTGCTCAACATTTTCAACACGATTTCCATAAATATCTTTACAGATATTTTGACATGCTGCATCTGTATACAATGTATATTTCCCGTTTACTTTCTGTTTTCCATCTAACAGCTGCAAAGTTAAATTCGTATATGGTGTTTTTGCATATGTAAATTCAATCAAAGAACTGTTTCCACTAGAAGGAATCAATATTTGTTTATCCTGCAATGAGAGATATCCTTTCTCAGAAGTTATTTCACGCAACGTATAACAAATTCCATCATGCAAAGAAGAGCTGACAAAAGACGTACCTTCTAATGAAAAACGCATCACTTCCTGTTGATTCTCATTAAGAATTGCATATGTACCACTCGAAAGTACTTTAGACGTATCTTCATTGACGAGTGAGATTGATACTGTAAACGGCTGAAAATATGCAATAATCTGTTCCTCTTTTTCAAACTCACTCGTTTGATACTGGAATGATGTACATGGATAAAATCCATCTGGATGCATTTCATCTCTAAAATCATAAGATGTATTTCTAGATAGATACACTTTTGTATTCGAGCATATTTTTTTCTGCAGCTGTTCACAATACACAGCACCATCAATATCTGCTTCCGTTTCCTTATTTCTTAAAATCACGTCAGCGATCACTCTTTTTTCATGTACAATTAGATTCATCGTTTCATTTTCTTTTACATTGATTTCTACAACACGATTCTGACGATAATACTGCTCAGAAATATCAATCTGCTTTAAATAATATGTACCTTCTTTTAATTCCCACGAAAATACTTCATCTTGTCTGATCAAAGCTTCACATAGATTTTCATGTATATCTTTTACCTGATTTTCACATGTTGCTTCTTCATACAATGCATACGCAGTTTCTTCTACTGCATTCTCTTCCTGGTCTTTTGCCTGCACATGCAATATGCCATATGCTTCATGCATACATACAATCATCATAGGTTCTTTCTCAGGTTCACTTTGAATTTCAAAAGAGACAGGTTTCATATGTTGATAAGAAGCAGGCTGCTTCTCTTGTATCGTGTATGTGTGTTGAATTTCAAAATCATATGCAATCTCACCACTTTCTTCAGCATTCCACTCCAAAAGTACAGTATTCTTGTCATCTTTTAATACATATGTTGTATCTATAACATCAGATGTATACACTACATGAATCGGAAAGCATGGAAATGTATTCTTTTCCTCCACTGCATATACTGTTGGATCAAGATAATAACCCTGTACTGTTTTGATCTGCTTTGCATACACTTTTTCCTGCGGCAGTGAAAGATTGACGGACTTCTCTTCAAATGTAATGCATACATCACCATTTTCATCCTGCACTGGTTTTTCACATTCCGCATCTTCATACAAGCCATATTTCATTCCTTCTACAGCAGTATCAAATGTATACGTATATTCCTTTTTACTCAATGAAGGAATAGTAAACAATGAGGTAAAAGAAAGTGACAATAACAGCCATTTCAGCATGCCTCTTCACCCATTTCACTAGGATCCACTACATTCTGTGCAACGATACGATAAATTCTCTTATCTGTTCCATCTGCAGCTTTGTACTTCTGATACTGAACAGTTCCCACAAAAGAAATACGACTTTGATCCGCAAAATGCTCCTGGATAAATTCAGCAACGTCATCCCAGGCAATGACACTCAGAAAATCTACCGACTTTGATGGATCTTTACGATGTACCGCAACGGTAAAGCGGCTTAGCAGGCCATTGGTCTGTGTTTTGACATACTTTGGTTCATTAAAAATCGTTCCTGTAATTCTAACTTCATTTAAATCTTGCATAATATCCTCCTTGGCTTAGTGCCTCTACTATTAATATTCACAAGATTTTTCAAAGTTCCAAAAAAAAGTACACAAATATCATGTGTACTTTTCATAGAAATTATTGATTTGCCTGCTCTTTTGCATTGATATCTGTATCAATGTGATTAGAACCATCTGCGTGTTCAAATGCGGCCAGTTCTGGATGCTCTCTCTTTTCCTTTGTGTAGTTTTCATAGGAAGGACGCTTATGTGTTTGAGAAGCCCAGATTTCATCTGCTACTGGAGCCCACTTTTCAGCATAATCCTTCGCCTTTCCACAAAGATGTTCAACTTCTTCTGGGGACTCTTCGTTTGTCTGGTATGCGCCTGTCTTGTGAACCATTTCTACCAGCAGATCAGGATTTTCAAGCATTGGACATGGTCTTAAGTGATTACGGTTGAATGGCTGTCCTTCATGATATGCCATAAATAATGGAGATTGCAGCATTTCCAGAATAGAGTGGTCTTTAATATTACAGTTAGAGAAGTGAATAAAGACGCATGGTTCTGCATCACCATTTGAATTGATATGGAAGTAGTTTCTACCACCCGCAATACAGCCACCTACAAATTCACCATCATTCTGGAAATCCATTGGGAAGAATTCAATATCACTGTCTTCTGTACGGATTTCACGAATACGGTTGATCATGTATTTTCTCTGTTCTACTGTTGGCATTAATTCAGGTACAGCATTGTTTCCAACTGGCATAAAGTGGAAGTAGAAGCCATAATGTGCACCCTTTTCACTTAACATATGGAAGAATTCATCAGAAGTAACTGCTTCCACATTTGCCTTTGTATAACAGATAGATGTACCAAATACAATTCCATACTTCTTTAATAGATCCATAGCATTCATAACAGCATTGTAATGACCTGCACCACGTCTCATATCATTTGTATCTGGTGTACCTTCAATTGAAAGCATGAATGAAAGGTTGCCAAGTTTCTGGATTTTCTGACATAATTCTTCATCAATCAATGTGGAATTCGAATAAGCAACAAAGAAACAGTCATTATGTTTTTCACAAAGTTTCAAAACATCCTGTTTTCTTACCATTGGTTCACCACCAGTCAGCATGTATAGATGTGCACCTAATTCCTTGCCTTCTGTAACGATCTTATCCATCTGTTCATATGTCAAGGAAGATTTTCTTCCATATGTTCCAGACCAGCATCCAACACAATGCATATTACATGCCATTGTTGGATCAAATAAGATCAACCAAGGAATATTACAGTTATACTTCTTTCTATTTTCACGAATTGTCCTTGTTCCTCTGAAGAAAGATTCATATCCTAGATTCAATAACATCATCTTTGCATAGTGTGGATCAGCATCATCAATAATATGATTGATCATGCGCATCCATCTATGATTTGGATCAGATACATATTCTCTGACAGAAGCAATCTTATCCTTAGCTTCTGGATAGAACTTTTCAGCAAGGTCAACGATTTCAAGATAAATTTCTGTTCTTTCACTATAATCATTTGCATCATTTAATTTCTTCAATAAACGATCAGCCATAGCAGATACTGCTGCTCTTTCAGCGCTGTGTTTTGCATTTTCTAAAATACCCATATACTCTCTCCTCAACTAATATATCTGCATTTTATTTCTTATAAGAAAGAAAAAAAATATACAAAAATGAAAAAACGTCATTTTTTTACAAAACAATGTTTTTGTATACTTAGAGCACTCTCACGCGAATCATGCCATCTAAATTCTTTAATTCTTCGACTGCCTTTTCATTCACTTCACTATTTACATCAAATACAGAATACGCAAATTCACCTCTTGATTTATTTGTCATATTTTCAATATTGATCCCATCTTTAGAGAAAACAGGCATAATATTTGTCAACATACCAGGAATATTCTTATGAATCAGACAGATACGATTCATTCCGCTTCTTTCCAGCGTTACATTTGGAAGGTTCACAGAATTCTTGATATTGCCATTCTTCAAATAATCATCAATTTCTTCTGCGGCCATACGTGCACAATTGCTTTCTGCTTCGTGAGTTGTACCACCTAAATGCGGTGTCAATACTGCATTTGGCGCCTTGCACATTTTTTCTGTTGGGAAATCCGCAACAAATCTTGCCACCTTGCCACTGTTCAATGCTTCAATCATCGCATCTTCATCAACAACTTCACCACGTGCATAGTTAATGATTCTTACACCATCTTTCATCATAGCAATCTGTTCTTTTCCAATCATGCCACGTGTTTCATCTGTTAAAGGCGTATGCAGTGTCAAATAATCTACATGTTTGAATAAATCATTTAAAGAAGAAACACGGAATACTCTTCTAGATACTTTCCACGCTGCATCTACAGATAGATACGGATCATACGCATAGACTTTCATACCTAGATCTAAAGCAACATTTGCGACTAAAGAACCAACATTGCCAGTACCAACGACACCTAATGTTTTTCCATAGAATTCTGGCCCAACAAACTGCTTCTTGATTTTTTCCATGTATGCTTCAATTGGTCCATGTTCTCCTTGGTAGCTATTGACCCAGTTGATTGCTCCAATCAGGTTTCTGCTCGCTGCAGTAATACCAAATAAGAATTGTTCTTTCACCGCATTAGCATTTCCACCAGGTGTATTAAATACAACAATTCCTTTACTGGCACATTCTTCTAATGGAATTGTATTCACGCCAATACCAGCTCTGCCAATACATTTGATGTTATCTGTCCAAGGATAATCATGCAGATCAGACGCTCTTACAAACAACGCATCTGGATCAGCAACTGTATCAGACATTTCATACTCATTTTCATTTAAAACTTCTTTTGCACTTGGGGAAATATTATTTAATGTTTTTACTTTGTACATGTTAAATTCTCCTTTTCAAACTGTATCATAAATTCTCTCAGTTTCTGCACACCTTCCACTGGCATTGCATTATAGATACTTGCGCGCATGCCATTTGTTAAACGATGTCCTTTTAGATTTTCAAGACCAGCATCTTTTGCTTCTAATACAAACTTTTTGTCTAATTCCTCATTTCCTGTTGTAAACGTAACATTCATATCAGAACGTGATTGTTTATCCGCATGAGCAATATACAGCTTAGAATGATCTAATACATCATAAAGATATTGTGCTTTTTGATGCTTGATCTGTTCCATTGCTTCTACGCCACCTTTATTTTCCAGCCAGTCCATTGTCAAGCCAAGCATATAAATACACCAGCAAGGAGGTGTATTATACATAGAATCTTTCTGGATCATTGTCTGATAATCCAGCATCAATGGCGTACAGTCTAATGGCTTCATGACGAGATCCTTTTGAATGATGACTACCGTTACACCAGCAGGAGCCATGTTTTTCTGTGCGCCTGCATAAATCAGACCATACTTTGAAATATCCACAACACGGCTTGTGATATCTGAAGACATGTCACTGACAAGAACAACACCATTTGTTTCAGGAATATAATTCCATTCTGTACCATAAATTGTATTATTCGCACAGTAATGGAAATAGGATGCATCAGAATGCAGACATAATTCATTTTGAGAAGGAATATGCGAGAATTGAAGACTGCTTCCATCATATGCACATCTAGCTTCCCCATATTTCTTTGCTTCTTTATACGCGATTGTAGAGAAATTACCAGTCAAGGCATAATCTGCTTTTCCCGTATTTCCAATCAGATTTAAAGGAACCATGGAGAATTGTGTAGATGCACCTCCTTGCAGAAATAACACTTCATGTGTATCTGGAACATGCATCAATTTCTTGAATTGTGATTTCGTATGATCAAAGATCTGTTGAAACATTTTAGATCGATGACTCATTTCCATAACAGACATTCCTGAATGTTCATAGTTCAGAATTTCTTTCCCAGCTCTTTCTAATACTTCATCAGGAAGCATGCCTGGACCTGCAGAGAAATTAAAGATTCGATCATTTTTCATAATATTCCCTCCGTTTTGAACTATTTTAATGAAATATTATGCTTTCGTCCATTGATTTTCATAGTTATCTGAAAGTTAAAACTATCTTTTTTCATTAAAAATGTAACTATTTTCTATAGAATTGATGAATGTGTATAAAAAAACATCTAAATCACCTTAATCAGTAACTTAGATGTTCATTTTATTATTCATGCATTGATTTCTGTAGCCAGTTCGATGTGAAATAGTAAATTCCCGTCATAAGAGCTGCCATTGCCCAAGTAAAGCTATAGCCGATACCAATAATAGAAATATGATGATATAAAGGAATTGCAACTGCCAGAAAGATTTGTCTCATCAATACAAATGCGATGATGGAAGTAATCATAGGTACAGAACTTCTTCCAGAAGCTCTCAGCGCTCCTGAATATACTTGATGGAAACATAAGAAGATATAACAAGGACACATGATTCTTAAAATGATTGTTCCATCTTCAATAACATCCATATCACTTGTAAAAATGCGCATCAGAGAATCAGAGAACAAGAATACAAAGATGCCCAATGTTACGACAATACTGATAGACATAACAAGTGCTGCTCTAACACCTTGCTTTACACGTTCATATTGTCTAGCGCCTAAGTTTTGTCCAACGAAAGTTGTAATCGCAAGCATCAAACTATTGACTGGCAATCCCATAAAGTTATCAATTTTATTTGAACAGGAGAATCCAGCGACACCACTTGCTCCAAATTGATTGATATATGCCATAACAATGACATTGGATACAGATACGATCATTCCCTGTAATCCTGCAGGTACACCTATTACAACGATTTGCTTCAAGACAGAAAAATCAATCTTTAGATTTTTCAATGTAACTTTGTATTCATTCTTCGTACGCATCAATAAATTGATGACTAATAACATAGAGATACATTCACTGATGATCGTTGCCCACGCAGCACCATCAACACCCATACCAAATCCTTTTACAAATAACAGATCTAAAAAGATATTCAAAATAGACGTCGCAATCAAGAAATATAAAGGGTTTTTAGAATCACCAACTGCCTGTAAAATACCAGTTCCTGCATTATAGACAATTAAAAACGTTGCGCCTAAGAAATAGATTGCAAGATATCCATCCGCATCAGTGTAATAATCCGATGGTGTATTCATCATTCTTAGAATGATTGGAGAAATAAAATATCCAACGATACTTAAAGCAATACCAAACAAAATGGAAAACAAAAGAAAAGAGTGAATTGCTTTCGATTCATCCTCCTGTTTTCTAGCACCATAATACCTAGATACAACAACACCAGCACCCGTTGCAAGACCTTGAAAAAAAGCAATCAGAAGGTTAATAATTGGTGTACTTGCGCCAACTGCAGCCAAAGCTTCCTTTCCAACATAGTTGCCGACAACAATAGAATCGATTGTGTTATACATCAGCTGAAAGAAATTACCTAACAATAATGGAATCGCAAACAAAGCTATCTTTTTATAGATATTTCCTGATGTCATTAATCCTTTACTCTCACGCATATATTTCCCCTTCTTTTAACAAATATTTTACATCTAAATACAAATACATATAAAAAAGATGCTCACTTTTCAGCATCTTTGATTTTGTTTTTTGTATCTTCATCGATTCTTTGTTTTAAGGCAGATAAGTATGGAGAAAATTCAACATTTTCTTTCCCATATGTTAACTGCAGATCATATTCTAGAGGAAGCCATGTAGAAATATCAGCTTCATCATGTGCAATCAAAGCTTCCAGCTTATCTAAAGCTTTGTATGTTTTTGCTTCCACTGTTTCTAAAGCATTCATTTCTTTTAACAACGCATTCCATTCTTCTTTTTGTGCTGCAGGAAAGGAATTCACCCAGGAAAAGAAGATTTCATCTTCCTTATTTTCATCTTCTTTGTTTTTATCAAATACAGGAATATCACCTGTAAAAGCTTCTCCTAAATCATGAATCAGACACATGCGAATCACTTTATTCATATCCACATTTTTAAATTCATCTTCTTTTGAAATTAACATTGCCATTAAAGCAATTCTCCAGGAATGATCCGCAACAGATTCTTTTCTTTCACCAATTGTCCAATTATGACGTGTATTGATTTTCAACATATTTGCACGATGTAGTATTTCTAATAGTTCTTCTGGTGTCATATTTTTCTCCATTTTCTTAAATATTTTAGAGAAAACATAAAATGAATGCAATGTTTCAATTGCATTTTGAATCAGATTCATGTATTATAAATAAGCAGTTTCAAATGCCCGAGTGATGGAATTGGTAGACGTAGGGGACTCAAAATCCCCCGGTGGTGACACCGTGCCGGTTCGAGTCCGGCCTCGGGCACTTTTTTTTTTGATTTTTTAGCATAACTAAGCCATTTTAGAAAAAACTGGGAACAAATTTGGGAAAGTTTGCCTAAGAAAATAGATCGATGATTGCCTTCACCGATCTATTTTTATTTATTTTTTGATTTTTCAATTACCTTATCAGCAACTTCCTTTGGAGCTGGCTGATAACGATCGAACTTAGAAACGTAACTGCCACGTCCCTGCGTCATTGCACGTAGTTCTGTAGCGTATGTCAACATTTCAGCTAATGGAACTTCTGCCTGAATTACCTGATCACCATGATCATTTGTTGTCATATCAAGAATGATTCCACGACGCTTTGTAATATCTCCCATCAAAGTACCCGTGTAATCTTCTGGTGCAACAATTGTAACCTTGCCGATTGGTTCCAATAATGTTGGTTTTGCATTTGGCATAGCAGCATTATATGCAAGTCTAGCAGCTTCCTTGAATGCATTTTCCTTAGAGTCAACTGGATGATAAGAACCATCATACAATGTGGCCTTGACACCAACTACCTTGTATCCTGCTAATACACCATGATTCATGCAGTCACGAAGTCCTGCTTCTGTTGGAGGGAAGAACTGTTTAGGAACAGCACCACCAAATACTTCTTCCGCAAATACCATTTCTCCATCAGGATCATCGCTTGGTTCAAATCTTACCCAGACATCGCCATACTGACCTGCACCGCCATTCTGTTTCTTATATTTTCCTTGTGCTTCTGCTTTGCCACGGATTGTTTCACGATATTGAACAGTAGGTTCTGCAGTAGTAACTTCAACCTTATATTTAGACTTTAATTTAGAAAGAATCAAATCAATATGCTGTTCACCAATACCATAAAGAACCTGTTCATGTGTTTCTTCGTTATTGACAAAGCGAAGTGTCTTATCTTCCTGCATCATATTCTTGATTGCTGCTGACATTTTATCTTCATCTGCCTTTGTCTTTGGCTTGATTGCATATCCTAACATTGGAACAGGATATTCCATATCTGGATAATGAACAACTCTGCTTCTTGTGCAAAGCGTATCGTTTGTTTCAGTTACAGATAACTTGACAACTGCCCCAATATCACCAGTAAACAGCTTACCAACACCAATCTGGTATTTGCCATTGATAACATAGATCTGGTTGATCTTTTCAAGTGTATCTTTCTTTGAGTTAAATACTTGTGAATCACTGTTCAATACACCAGACATTACTTTCAAGTAGGAAATCTTTCCTACGAATGGGTCAACGATTGTCTTGAATACAAATGCAGATAATGCTTCATCTTCATTTGTCTCCATATCAATTGTCTGATCTTTATCATTCAATGCCTGAACACGTCCCTTTTCAGCATAGGAAGGCATGAATTCTGTAATCAGATCCATCAATCTTTCAATACCTGTTAAATTTAATGCAGATCCACAATATACTGGATGAATATCACCAGAACGAACACCAATTCTTAATCCCTTGGCAATTTCATGTTCATCAAATTCTTCACCAGAGAAGAATTTATCCATCAATTCATCATCACTCATTGCGATTGCTTCTGCAATTTCATCATAGTATTCTTTTACCTTAGGCTGAATTTCAGCTGGCACTTCTTTTGCTTCTGCAGGATCATCATAATACCAGGCCTTATTTCTCAAGATATTTACAGAACCAATAACTTTTCTATCCTTGATAATTGGAAGTTCAAACAAGAATACAGATTTACCAAACTTTTCTCTTAGATCTTCAATGACTTTAGAGAAGTCTGCATTTTCGTCATCTAATTTATTTACAAATAAGATTGTAGGAAGTTTTCTTTGCACAACAGCTTTCTTCCATGCACGTTCTGTTCCAGACTGTAAGCTATCCTTTGCACTGACAACGATCAATGCATTATCACCCATTGTTAAACCCGTATCTTCTTCACCTTCATAGTCAAGATAGCCAGGTGTATCAATGAAGTTGATCTTCTTATTCTTCCATTCAACAGGTGCTAGATGTGCATAGACAGAAACACCTCTTTTACCTTCTTCTGCATCAAAGTTCAAAGCAGTTGTACCATCATTATTTTTCCCAATTTTCTCAATTGCTTTTGTCTTAAAAAGACAAGCTTCAATCAATGAACTCTTACCTGCACCAGAATGTCCTAAAACAGTAACATTTCTTACTTCATTCGCTAAATAGTCTTTCATGATCATGCCCTCTTACTTTAACAGATCCTTCAGATCATCTAGACATTCTTTACGAACATAATGAATTGCTAAATTACCTTCGTAATCTTTCTTATCTTTATCTGCACCACGATCAAGCAGTAAATGAACGAGCATTGGAATACCAATGTATGCAGCTCTCATTAATGCTGTACAACCCTTATTATCCGCAGCATTCACATCTGCCCCATTCTTCAATAATACTTCGATCACGTCATCTTTATACGCATTTACAGCTTCCATTAATGCTGTACGACCCTGTTCATCTGTAGCGTTGACATCTGCTCCCTTAGAAATCAAATATTCAACTGTTTCTGTTTCACCTAGAAGCGCAGCTCTCATCAATGCTGTACGTCCTTTATTATCGTGTGAGTTGACGTCTCCACCAGCATGAACGATCATTCTACAAATTTCTGTGTGACCTTTTTTTGCAGCACCCATTAGAGCAGTCTTATTATTTTTGTCACGTGCTCTTGTATCAGCGCCATTGTCTAATAAGAAACGAACGATATCTTCATATCCTCTTTTTGCACTTCTCATTAACGCAGTACGTCCGTCACCATTTCTAACGTTAACATCTGCTCCCTTAGATACTTGTGCGCAGACCTTGCCGAAGTCACCAGCGGCAGCTGCGTCAAAAAATTCCTGATTTACCTGATCCATAATGATTTCCTCCTGTTAGATAATTCATTCAATTTTTTAAATAAAAAGATGGACACATGAAAGCTCCATCTTAAAACCAATATTCGTGATGATTGAATTCCCCGCCGAAAACAACCCTTTCTGTGTTTCTATTTTGTACAATGAAAACAACTTTTACGTTCTTCATGATAAATACTCCAATCTAGAAATTCAAAATCATCTGTTAATTACATTTTACAAAAACTATAAAATACTTCAAGTGTAAGCGGTTACTTTTTCGACTATTTTTATGAATTTATGAAAAAAGAAACAGATTCATTTTCAATCCTCTATTTCTTTTCGATAATTTCAATTTTCTGGTATGGAATTTCAATATGATTTTCGTTAAATGATTTTAACAGTTTTTTTCTTACATCACTTGCTGCCTGAAATGAGGAAGAAAAATCTTTTGTATACAACGGGAATAATAACCGAATGCCACTATCATCAAATGCCTCTAATCGAATCGCAAATGGAAGTACACCATGCTTCTTTTCTTCTTCACTTCGAATATCAATGACATTCTCTGTATGTAATACTGCTTCATAAATCAATTGTTCTGCGCGATCAATATCACTGTCATAGCCAATGTCAAAACTGATAATCTTCTTATATCCCTTTTCATCACTGATACGGTTTTCAACGATTGCACTGTTCATAATACTGTTAGGAACAATGACTCTTGTATTTTCCACTGTATTGATCACTGTATGACGAAATGTAATTCCAATCACGCTTCCAGAAATATCTTTATCCTTTAGATAAATGACATCACCTACATTAAAAGGATGATACATCGCAAGAAAAAAACCAGCAATAAAATTTCCAAACGACTCCTGTGCAGCTAAACCTACAACAACAGACATCACTGAAGTTGCCCCTAAAACTGCACTCGAAAGTCCAGATAATGGTTTAATACCACCTAAAACAGAAAAGACAGCGATACTGTAAATAATTGCACGCACAACTCTTCCTGTAAATCGTAATGTCATTTCTTTCTGATCATCTTTTTTTGCCGCATTCGCAAATAATTTCCACAAAACTTTTGCGATGCTGAATGCAATCAGAAGAATCAATATACTACGAATGATAAAGTAGAGAAGACCTCCATCAAAAAAGTTTTTTCCAATATTCCAAATTGTTTTATCCATGTTTCTTTCTCCTAATGATTTAAGTAGTCACTGTATTTCTTATAGTCTGGCATATATGTTTTTACAACTGCATAGAAATCCTTTGAATGATTTGCCACAAGGATATGTGCATACTCATGTAACAGCACATATGTGAAGCACTCATGTGGAAAATGAATCAATCTTGAAGAAATTGAAATATTTGATTTTGCAGGTGTACAGGATCCCCATCTGCTTGTCATATATTTAATGCGAATTCGAGGCAGTGGCTTTTGATTCTTCTTGCAGATATGTTCATCTAGAAACTCTCTTTCCTGCTGAATCAGATACAACAGATATTTATTTGCTTCATGATAAAATGTCTTTTCAATTGTTTCTGCACTTCTATTTTTGACATGAAATACAATCACATCATCTTCAAAAGACATTGTATTTCTTTTTGCATCTGCAAACTTCACTGGATATTCTTTTCCCATACACGTTGCAGAAATACCATCAATGCCTGTTTTTACTTTCTCTTGTTTTTGCATTTGACGATTTCTCGCCTGAATGATCCATGTTTCTTTTTCTTTCAAAAAGGCATAGATTTTCTCTTCACTGACATGTGGAGGACAGCTGATCATTACATTTCCAGCATTATCCAGACGCAAGACTATATTTTTCATGCGTTTTCTTTTGACTGTAACCGCCAATTCTTTTCCCTGTATCGTTATAAGCATGTAGAAATTATATCATTCTTTACAAACATCGACCCAGGATACGTAATTCGATGCATCTTCTAATTCTTCTAATGACATCTTTACTGCACTTTGACTATTACCACAAGCTGGATACACTGTCTTGAATTTCTTTAAGCTTTCATCTAAATACACTTCAATCCCTTCATTGATTCCAAATGGACATACACCACCAGGTGCGTGACCAACAAGTGCTTCTACTTCATCAAATGGAATCATTTTTGCTTTGCTATGAAATGTCTGCTTATATTTATGATTGTCGATTTTTGCGTTTCCTTCGCATACGATCAATATTACTTTTTCGTGAACAAGCAAAGAAATTGTTTTCGCGATTTCACATGGCTGTACACCTAATGCAGCAGCAGCTTCTTCTACAGTTCCACTGCATTGATCAGGAATCATAATATGAGACGCATATCCTTTTGCTTCTAAATATGCTTTTGCTTTTTCAAATGACATACAAAACCTCCACGAAAATAATAGTTATAGTATAGAGCAAAAAAATTTTAAAAAAACTATTGCATTTTTTATTGCACCTATGGCATAATAGTTAAGCACTGTGGCGGCTATGGTGAAGTTGGTTAACACACTGGATTGTGGCTCCAGCACTCGTGGGTTCGAGTCCCACTAGTCGCCCTGAGATAAAAAGAAGCTTGTTAAAAAGGCTTCTTTTTTTATTTTTTCACAATTGCTTCTAAATCTGTATCATATGCATCAGAAGTCATCACAATCTCAAACACCCCATCTTTCAAAGAATTCAAATACAATACATCATCCTGATCCACAGCCAATACAACTGTATGTGGTATACCAGTACTATCTTCACTTGAGATATCTTTTCCAGCAATATCTTCAATTGTCAGTATACGCGCATGTTCGATCAAAAGATTCGTTTCTCCCTCTTTTGTATACAGTACATTCACTCTCATATTCCTGACACATTTCATTAACATCGCTGCATCTACTTCACATTGAAAAATTGCCTGATGCTCTTTTAATAAGCTAGATGCAATATCTGGAATATCTTCTGCATCTATCAGCATAGATCGATAGAACAAAGACCCTGCAGGAATCTTTCCTTGAATATCTGTATATTTTCCAATGATATCTTTCTTTTTTATAACAACATTGTGATCAATAAATGCCTGCGGATAACGCACGTACAACAAATCCTTTTCTGCAATACAGCTTCTAGGCAATATATCATTTTTCGCAATATAGACTTCCTGCAACGATAAAGAAGTATCGATTTTTGACTGTATCATCATAAAAATAATTCCACCAATCATACAGATGCAGATGATACACAATATACATTTCAAAATAATTTTTCTCTTCATATAATACATATTCACAAAATTTCATAACATTCCAAAAAAAAGAGGGAAATTTTCCCTCTTTTGAATGCTTACGCATTTTGAACATGTTCAGCAAGATACTTTTTGATCTGTTCACGTGCTTCTGGTTTACATGGTTTACAGCCTTCTGGTGTAGCTTCGCCATTGACAAGTTTGTCAGCCATAGCTGCACATCCAGGGTTTCCACAACCACCACAGTTATATCCAGGAAGCATTGCCAATACATCATCTACTCTAGTATCTGGTTCAACATAGAACTTCTTTGATGCAAAGCCTAATACTGCACCAAGTACAGCACCAAGTACAAGCATCAATACGAATGCTTTAACAATTGCCATTTTCTGCCTCTTTCTTCTTTTCATATGTTCCACGCATTGCACAGTCTTTCATTCCACATGCACTGCAGTCCGGCGTGAGATTTTCACAGCCTTCTGGAACAGGAGTTTTTTTATTCAATCTAAGCAAAACAACATTCAACAGGAATAGTCCAGCAGCCAATGCAACTGCGACTATAATTCTTACCATCTTATACGAGACCTGCAAGAGCTGAGAAAGCGATTGCCATGATACCAGCTACTACGAAAGCAATTGGATTACCCTGGAATGACTTTGGAACATTGTTTTGATTTAATCTTTCTCTGATTGTTGCGAAGATGACAAGCATTAACATGAAACCTGCTGGAGTAGCAATGGAGTTAACCATTGTTTCAACAAGTGTGTATCCCTGTGTAATGTTATCCTGAGCAACATAGAGAACTGTACAGTTTGTTGTGATTAATGGTAAATAGATACCTAACTGCTTATAAAGAGCAGGTGAGAATTTCTTTACAAATAATTCTACGAACTGTACGAAAGCTGCAATCAATAGAATGAATGTAATTAACTGCATATATTCCAGATTTAATGGAACTAATACGAAGTAATACAAGAAGTAAGACAATACAGATGCACCAAAGATAACGAAGATAACAGCTGCACCCATACCAATTGCAGAATCAAGATGTGTAGATACACCCATGAATGGGCACATACCTAAGAACTTAGTTAATACAATGTTGTTGATCAACATTGCGGAAATAAATAACGCTAGAATGTTCATACTTAAGCTGCCTCCTTAGCTGCCTTTTCTTTAGCAAGCTGTGCTGCTTTTGCCTTTGCTGCGGCAACTTTTGCTGCCTTTTCAGCTGCTGCTTCAGCTTCAGCAAGTTTGTTCTTGTATAAAGCAATTAATGCAGCTAATACTGCAAATGTGAAGAATGCACCTGTTTCACCAGTAAACATTGGAATAATGAACTGTTCAGGAATCAATCTGATTGAGAAAATAACTGCACTTCCAGCAAATGGGTTTGTTAACTCAAGAACACCTGTACCAAGAACCTGTCTAATCAATGACATTACAAGTAATGACAATGTGTAAGATAAGCCCATCATCAATCCATCCTTAGCAGAATCCTTGACGTTATGGTTACATGCATATGCTTCAGCACGACCAAGAATAATACAGTTAACAACGATCAATGACAAGAATGCACCTAATGCTGTATACAGATCTACTGCATATGCATTCAAGAACATCTGTAAGATTGTTACTAATGTCGCAATAACTACAATGTATACAGGAATATGGATATCATCTGGAGTAATTGGAGCGATTAAGCTGACTACAACGTTACTTAATACCAATACGAAGATAACACCAGCACCCATACCAAGTGCGTTATTAATAGAAGTTGAAATAGCTAATGTTGAACAGATACCAAGGTATAATCCAAATACCGGGTTATCTGTTAGCATCTTAGAGAAGAAGCCTTGCTTTTTTGTTTTCTTTTCACTCATGTTTATCTCCTCCTTACTTGCTAGATGCTAAAGCAGCATTGATCATTGTCTTAACTGCTTCACTTGTAAATGTAGCGCCACTGAGATCATCGATTTCACTAGCATCAGATACACCTTCTAAGCTAGATGCATCTTCAAACCAGTCATCACCAACGCCATCGCCATTATCATCACCCTTGAGGTCTTTGACAGAAACAACTTTTCCATCCTTGACTTCAATTGTTGCTGTTAATTCACCAGCGAATCCTTCTGCTTTACATGCAAAAGTTCCATCGCCATTATCGCTACATGCATTAGCAGTAGCATTTGCAGAATCTAATGCAGCCTGAATCATGCTCTTAACTGCGTTAGATGTAACTGTAGCACCTGTCATAGCGTCGATTTCATCAGCACTGGATACACCTTCTAAGCTAGAAGTATCTGTGAACCAGCCATCACCATCATCATCGCCCTTAAGATCCTTAACACTGACAACCTTGCCATCCTTGACTTCAATTGTTGCTGTTAATTCACCAGCGAATCCAGTTACCTTGCATCCATATGTACCGTCACCATTGTCTGTACATGATGCATCAGACTTCGCGCTTGCATTTTCAGCAGCACTTGCAGCTGCATCTGCATCAAAATCGATACCCTGGATTTCGTTATAAACACTTTCAGCTTCTGTAACTGCTGCGCTGACAGCCTTAGAAGTTACAGTTGCACCAGAAATAACAGGAACAGCATCTGTTGAAGTTAAACCAATGACCTGATTTGCATAGTCATCCTTGAATAACTTGTCACCCTTACCAGCAGTTTCAGAGTTTGACAGGCCTTCGTAGCCAACAATGTTTCCATCGTTGTCGAATGCAATCGCAAACTTGAATCCATCTGAAGAGTATCCAGTGTTATGAAGTGTGAAGACATATCCTTCATCCTTTGCTTCATAAACACCATCGATAAGTTCTGTTTCATCTGTTTTATACTTGTCTGTTACGTCAGTAAATTCTCCATTTGGGAAGAAGTTTTCAAGAGTTGATTGTACTTGTTTTAATGCGTTATCAGCAATGACTGGAGCTGTAACGGCATTGACTGCAGATAACAGTAAACCTGCACAAGCACTGACAACACCTAGAAGAACTGTTTTATAAATACTTGAATTCTTATCCATGTTGTCTATCTCCTTACTCTACATTTACAGTTTCAACGACTGCTGTTTCTTGATTTGCAACGCTAGCACTTTCTGCTTCAGGATTCTTTAAGAAACCACCAACAAGAAGTGTGATAACTAATACAACTGCAGAAACAATACAAACTTTACGCTGAATTGTTTTTGCATCCTTGATCTGGGAACCATCACATAGCTTATCAATTGCTGGAGTAAGCATGTTCATTAACAAGATAGAGAATAAAGCTCCATCTGGTAAAGATGCCTTCCATCTAATCAATAATGTTAAGCAAGCTGCACAAATCGCAAATAAAATCTTACCAGGAATAGATACTGGTGTTGTCACTGGGTCAGTAATCATAAATACGCCACAGAACAATACACCACCAACCAATAAGTTGAAGATTGCAAATTCAACACCTGCACCATGGATCAAACCTGTAATCAAAGATACAACGAATACAGTTACAAAATATGTAACAGATAATCTTGGATCAATGACTTTCATATAAATGAGCCAAGCACATAAGATAATCAATAGCAATGCACAGCTGCCACCAATAACAGTTGCATAGTTGCCGAGGATCATAGAACCAAATCCGCCAAGATCACTAACAACACCAGAAACAACAGTCTGATTGGAAGCCCATCCCTGTGCTGACATTGATGTTAATGGGGTAGCACCGGATAATACTTCACTTGTAACCTTGGCATCAGCACTTGCACCAAAGCTGTTCATAATCAATGCTTCGCCAAATGCTGCAGGGTTAAAGATATTCTGACCAAATCCACCAAATACAAGCTTGCCGAATACAATCGCAATCACAGTTGAAACGAAAATTGCATAGTAGCTGACATCAATCTTTGTAATTAATACAATGATCATGCCTGTAACCCAGCCATAAGATCTAGAAACATCCTTCATGATATTCTTAGATCCCATGATCTTAAAATAAATAGATTCTGTTAGTACTGCAGCTACAACTGCACATACACCCATCAAAATTACTCTTAAACCATATGCAAATGAGAATCTCATTCCATACCATGCAGCTGAGAATACAAATACACAAAGAAGTGCAATTGTAAGAACATGCATAATATGTGTTGTAGATTGTTCATTACGATAGTTTGGAGAAGGTTTAAATGTAAACTTCATACTTATTTCTTACCTCCCTGTAATCGAATGAAATTCTTTGCACGTCTGACATTTTCAGTAACTGCAATCTTAGATGGACAAATATATGTACATAAACCACATTCAATACAATCCATAACATGTAATTTATTCAATGTAGCTTCATCTTTGCTCTTACCAGCAGCCGCAATACGAACTGGCTGTAATCCAGATGGACATGTTGTTGTACATCTGCCGCAACGTAAGCAAGCAACTTCATCCTCTTCCTTATTGATTAATACTGTTAAACCATTATTCTGTGGTGCAATTACAAATGCATCATTTGGAATTGTTCTACCCATCATTGGTCCACCAGCAATCAATAATACGTTATCAACACCTTCTTTATATCCACCAACAGCTTCAATAATTTCGTGTGCCTTTGTACCTACTGGAACATATACGTTCTTTGGATCCTTTAAAGCATCTCCACTAACAGTTACATACTTATGTGTAATAGGCATGCCATTGTCAATTGCATTACCCAATGCAATTGCTGTAGAAGCATTGTTGAGAATCATACCAGCTTCAATAGGAAGCATGTTATATCTCTTACCTGTTAGTTCATATACAAGTGTACGTTCCCAGCCCATTGGGTAAATATTTGGAACTGTACGAATTTCAATTGGAGTTCCTTCGAATGTCTTCTTAAGATCTTCAATCTGCTTCTTCTTGTCTTCCTTGATTGCAATGCAACCCTTCTTAGCCTTAGAAAGCTTAAATAAAGCCAATGTACCTGTCTTTAGAAGACTTAAGTTTTCTTCAATGTTCTTGTAGTCAGCTGTTAAGTATGGTTCACATTCAACAGCGTTTACCGCAAATAAATCAACATTTTCAGGCTTTAAATATTTCACGTACGTAGGGAAGCCTGCGCCGCCTAAACCGAGCATACCTGCATTCTTAACGAACTCAAGTAGTTCTTCCCAAGTAGCTTTTTCATAATTGAAAGCTGCAAAAGCTCTAACAGCAGTGTGCTTGTGATCGTTTTGAATCTTCAAATGGTCTGCTTGTGTCATTGAAGATGTCATGAATTTTTCTACTGCAGTAACAGTACCTGATACTGGAGAGAAAATTGGCAGAAAGAATCGATCGTTTCTTTCAGCTATTTTTGTGCCGACTTTAACTTCATCACCAACTTGTACACATGGAGTGCATGGCGCATTACCATTTACAAGTGGAATATAGACATAATCAGGGTCAATGGACTTTAATACTTCTTTATCCATTGTCAGATCTTTATGTCCATTTAGGTGATAATGCATCGGACCTGTAAATAATGACATAGTTGTCGTCTCCTCCTAACAAATCTCTAATATTCTAGCATCATTTACAAACGTTTTCTCGCTTTTTCGCAAAAGTTTGTGAAATTTTCGTAATTTTCAACTTGTGAATATTTGAACAATTGAATGGAGATTGAACTGTTAGCGTTTCAGGCATAATCGTGCTAGAATAGCGGCTGTTATGAAAAGAAAAATATTAGCGAAAATAGGATTAGCACTCACACTTTGTGCTGGATGTGCTACAAACCCGGAATCTTCTAAGAAAGTATCAGATTCCTATGCAAACACTTCTCTAACAGAAGTATTTGACACAATGTATTCATTCAAAGAATACTCTGCAGATCACGACTTATGTGTATCTCATTTCAAAACAAGTGAGAAACTATTACAGAACTATACACAGCTGTTTGATATCTACAACAATTATGATGGCATCAACAATCTAAAAACAATCAATGACAACGCTGGAAAACAGCCAGTTGAAGTTGATCAGATCATCATTGATATGTTAAAGATGGCAAAACAGTTCTATGACTACAGTGATGGAGAATTCGACATCACAATTGGTTCCTTATTAAAAGTATGGCACAACTATCGAGAAGAAGGCATCAAACTCAATGAAGAAGGAAAACTCGGAAAACTCCCAGGCAAAGAAGAACTCGAAGAAGCAAGCAAACATAAAGGATGGGATAAAGTACAGATTGATGAAGAAAACAAAACTGTATTTATTACAGACCCAGATGTTTCTTTGGATGTTGGCGGCATCGCAAAAGGATATGGTGCAGAACTTGCTGCACAGACGATGAAGGATAATGGTATGGAATGCGGCATATTAAATGTCGGAAGAAACATTCGGCTCATCGGCAAGAAGGAAAATGAAAACTGGACAGTTGGCATTACAGATCCAGATGGAGATCCTGAAGGAAAATTTCCAAATGGTCTTGTTGTACTTTCCTTAAAGGAAGCAAATAGTATTGTTACAAGTGGTGACTATGAACGTTACTACAAGGCAGAAGACGGAAATGTATATCCACATATCGTAGATCCTTCTACAATGTACCCTGCCCGTCTATATCGTTCTGTCTCAATTATTACAGAAGATTCTGCCGCAGCAGACTGTCTATCTACAGCGTTATTTACTTTAGATATTGATGAAGGAAAGAAGCTTCTCGAAGCTTACAGTAAAGCATCTGGTAAAAAATGTAATGCAATTTGGATTACAGAAGATGACAAGACGCAAGGACACGAAGGAAAAAAAGTTGGAAATTATACTGTTATCTATACAGATGGTATTGAGGAGGACATCCTTTGGAATTAATTTTAGATATTTTATTAGATACATTTGAAGACGTTTTAAAAATTATTCCTTTCTTATTTATTATCTATCTGATTCTTGAATGGATGGAACAAGAAGCTGGGCATAAAATGGAGCGCTTCTTAGAAAAGCATCGCAGATTAAACCCACTTGCAGGTACAATCTTTGGATTGCTGCCTTCTTGTGGATTTGCTGGAGCAGCTTCTTCCTTATATGCAACAGGTGTGATCTCTGCAGGTACACTTGTCGCTGTCTACTTAAGCAGTTCTGATGAAATGCTATCCATTATGTTATCAAAGCAGACACCATTTCATGTCATTGCACCAATCCTAGGTGTAAAACTCATTGTTGGCTTAGCCGCTGGCTATCTATTAGATCTCTTCAGCAGGCACAACATGATTCATGTCAATGAATTCTGTGAAGCGGAACATGATGATCATTCTCATGGCATTCTTTACAGCAGTGTCATGCATACGATTCAGGTGACAATCTGGTTATTTGTGATTACATTTATCTTCAATAGTATCGTTTCACTCATTGGCGAAGAAACGTTATATAACTTTATTATTTCTCATCCAAATAAATCAGTTCTTGTTTCTTCCCTTGTAGGGATGATTCCAAGCTGTGCGTCTTCAATATTATTAACAACGATGTATCTTGAAGGTGTGATTACATTCCCTGCTGTTTGTGCTGGATTATTAGTCAATGCCGGCAGTGGCATGTTGATTCTCTTCCGTGTTAATCGCAACATGAAAGATAACATGATGATCTTATTTGTTACATGGATATGTGGTTTAGCTGCAGGATTTATACTAGAAATCATCTCAATGTTAATGCTTTAAAGAGTCTACGGACTCTTTTTTTGATGACAAAAACCAGATATGAACAACATACCTGGTTTTCAGTTTCTATAATTTATATTCTTTTGCTTTTTTCACACGGTAATAGAATGCTGGAATCAATACAGTACACGCAGCACACCACGCAGATACTTCAGAAAAGGCAATCCCGTCAAATCCAATGAGTCCTGGAAGTGTCATTGTAAAAATGATTCTAGAAAAGAATTCCATGACACCAGATACCATTGGAAGCACTGTATCTCCCATTGCCTGCAAAGAACAGCGATATACCCATAAAAGTGCAAGAACAAACAGGAAAATATACATAATTCTCATGTATTGTACGCCAAGTTCAATCACTTCCACTTCACTGCTTCCAATCATCCATCCAAGGAATGTTCTCGTACAGAAGTAAAGTACAATACCAAATACGATATGAAATACTCCCATCACAAATGCTATTTCATTTACGCCCTTTAAGATACGTTCCGTTTTACCAGCACCAAGATTCTGTCCAACAAACGTAGCACATGCATACCCAAATGTACTGCCAACCGTTTCTAGAAGAACCATGATCTTGCTTCCAGCAGAATATGCGGCAATATGCTGGGTTCCAAAGCTATTAACACCAGCCTGCAATACCATAACACCAACAGCAGTAATAGAATTCATGATTGCAACCGGGACAGACAGGAAGAATGACTTCTTTAATAACGGAAGATCTAATTCCCAGTCTTCTTTTTCAATACGCAATTCTTTGATTTTCAGATAACTCCATAAACAATACAATGCAGAAAATGCCTGTGCAATCACTGTTGCATATGCTGCCCCAGCAACGCCCATATGAACATACATGACAAGAACAACATCTAATACGACATTGATAATGCATGCAATCACCATCGCAATGACTGGATTTTTAGAATCACCTACTGCACGCAAAATACCAGACAAGAAGTTATATGCGTAGGAAATACTCATAAACAAGAAAATGATTTGAATATAGCTCATCGCATCATTCATAATTGTTTCTGGCGTTCCCATCAATAAAAGTACATCTTTTGTAAACAATAAGGATAGTACTGTCATCAATCCACATACAACAATGGATATATAGATATTCATTGTAATGGATTTCCGTAATCTTTGATAATCTTTAGAGCCAAAGAATTGTGCAGTTAATATAGAAACACCTTGCGCCATACCCATAATAAAACCAAGAACAAGAAAGTTAATCGACCCCGTAGCTCCAACAGCAGCTAAAGCATCCACACCAACGCCTCTACCAACAACGATTGTATCGACCATGTTATAGAGCTGTTGCAATAGGTTTCCCGCAAGTAATGGCATTCCAAAAGCAAGAATCAGCTTAGAAGGATTGCCAATTGTCATATCCTTTGTTTGTGACATACATATTCCCCTCATCATGAAAAGCGAGCGACGGGAATCGAACCCGCGTATTCAGCTTGGGAAGCTGACATTCTACCATTGAATTACGCTCGCATGTAAAATATTATAGTCCAATTGGCTTTGAACAACAATCAAGTTATAATAAATATCTGATGAAATATAGTTTAAAAATAAAAGATGCAAAAGAAATTGCAGAATGGTATCAAAAAAATAAAAGACAGCTGCCATGGAGAGATACAAATAACCCATATGATGTATGGCTGAGTGAAATCATGCTTCAGCAGACACGTATTGAAGCTGTTAAGCCAAAGTTTCTTTTATTCAAGCAGACACTTCCAACAATTCAAGATCTTGCGAATTGCGAGGATGATGCTTTAATGCGCCTATGGGAAGGATTAGGGTACTATTCACGTGCAAGAAATCTAAAAAAATGTGCAATTACACTTGTTGAACATTACAACGCTCAACTGCCAGAAGAATATAAAGCATTACTGAAATTACCTGGCATTGGTCCTTATACTGCAGGTGCAATCTCTTCTATTGCATATGGATTGCCTGCAGCCGCAGTCGATGGTAACGTTATGCGTGTATTAGCACGCTACTTTGAGATTACAGAAGATATTCGAAACGAAACATTAAAAAAAGAAATCGAAAAAACGATCTTAGAATGTTTTCAAGAAGACAGTACACCTTCTTTTGTATCCAATTTAAATCAAGGCATTATGGAACTTGGAGAAACGATCTGCGTTCCAAATGGAGAAGCAAGATGTTCCATTTGTCCTTTACAGCATACATGTAAAGCACATCTTCACGAAACAACAGATACCATCCCTTATCGCAGTGCACTCAATCAAAGAAAAATCATTGAAAGAACACTATTCATTATTCGTGATGGTGATCAATTCCTCATTCATAAAAGAGCAGACAAGGGACTGCTTGCTGGATTATACGAATTCATTGGCGTAGATGCACATCTGAATAAAAAAGAAGTCATTCAGGAAGTAGAAAAGCATAACATTCATCCAACACATATCAAACGCCTGGAAGATGCAAAACATATATTCACACATCTAGAATGGCATATGCATGCCTATGAAATCACAGTAGAACAAATCGAGCATTTACTGCAGAAAGATTATCTACTGCTAAACAAACAAGAACTCGAGACAAAGGCAATTCCTTCAGCATTCAAGAAATATATCAGCTATTATACAATTCGCAAATAATTTTTTTCAAAAAAGTGTTGCAATATAGTAATAGTCTATGGTATATTAATTGAGCGCTGGCGAGTTGGTGAAGCGGCTTAACACACCGCCCTTTCACGGCGGCATTCACGGGTTCGAATCCCGTACTCGTCACCATAGAAAAAGCTCATGGAAACATGGGCTTTTTTCATTTCTAAACAATTGTTAACTTCCTCAAAAAAAGTTTAAAAAAGTATTGCATAGTATACATCATTATGGTATATTATTTGAGCACTGGCGAGTTGGTGAAGCGGCTTAACACACCGCCCTTTCACGGCGGCACTCACGGGTTCGAATCCCGTACTCGTCACTTTTATTTTAGGGGTATCGTACAATGGTAGTACATCGGTCTCCAAAACCGCTGATGGGAGTTCGATTCTCTCTACCCCTGCCTACAAATACTCATTCGAACTAATGATATTATCGAGTGAGATTAACCTCTGATTCGTCAGAGGTTTTTTTGTGTTAATGCTATAATGTTTGATATAAAGGAAATAACTATGGACAGAGAATATACACAGCACATAGATAAAGAAGTTGATGACGCTTTTGAGACTGTAGAAATTATCGTTCGTGCAAAAATAAACAGATTATGCAACGAATCGAGACATGATGAAGCAGCTGAATTAGATAAAGCTTTAACTCTTATCAACAATACAGATTTTTCAAAATGAAAAAGCCAGGCATTACACCTGGCTTTACTCTATTCTTTAGGCTTTGTGTATGTCAATGCTTGTTCACTGTCTGCAACTCCACTTGTGGTTGGATCCGTCACTGCATTGAATACACTGACTACTACTAATCCAAGTACATAAGGATTACTCAATGCACCTATTAGCAAATCACCAAGTGCCTGCCATGTAGTCAGATCTTTAACTGTCAAACCTGCATAAGCAAGGATTGGTGTCAGTACTGCAAGAATCATCTGAGCAATAAATAATGGATTTTTAAATCTTACTTTCCAGTTCATACTATTTTTCCTTTCAATTCATCAATTTTTTCAAAAGCAGTCTTTAGATCGCGCTCAACAACTGTCACTCTTCCGCTTAGAGAGTTTAAGTCCTTATTCAAACTCTTGATATCTGTTCTTGTTTCGGAAGTAGTTGCACATAGCTGATCTAATTTTAGATTTGCTTTTAATAGACTTTTTTCAATATCCGTAAACTTTGTATCTTCCTGCTTGATATCTTCTTTTCGCTCTTTGCTTCCGCTTCTGAAGAACGTGATAATCAGAATAATCAACGATACTAGACTGATAGACCAAGGAATGATTTTTTCTAATACTTCCATTACTTCACCTTGATCTTCTGACCAATATAGATTTTGTTTGGATCAGCAATGCCATTGATCTGTGCAAGTCTTTGATATGTTGTTCCGTACTTGGAAGCAATACCAGACAGTGTATCTCCGCGCTTTACTACATAGTAAACGTGTGCAACTTGTTTTTTAGCAGCCATCTTCCGATTGACCATCTGTTAAACTGCATTATAGTCATATCCTGCAGCAGTCAAACGCTTCTTTCTGTCTGAACCATTGCCCCACTGCCCTGCGATTACTTCATCAGCAAGCTGATCAACTGTCTTGGTCACAGGCTTTGGCTGAGGCTTTGTTGCACTTGTTGACTTGCCGACATACGCATCCCATGTTGACCGGTCTCCGTAGAATACATCGCAATCCAGGTTACCATTGTAGCCGTTCAGACGGCCGGAGCTTGTCCACTGCCACATGCAGTAGAACTTCCACCACTTTACATGCGGACGTGATCCAGCATTTGCCATATTGTAGTTATAGTCAGGATTGTTGTCTCTGTACTTTGCTACCCATAATCCGTAATCTGCCGCTGCAACCGCTGACCAGTTATTCGCGTTGACTACTGATTCGGACATGTAGATCACAGGCTTTACTCCTGAAAGCTGATATACTCTGTCGAGCCATCTCTTTGCCCATGTGACGTTGCTTGTGTTCCCTGATTCCCAGTCGAGGATAGGGATACCCTTTCCAAAGTAGCCACGGCAGCTGTTGTAGAAAAACTCTGCTTCTCTAATTGGATCGTTGGTTGGTCTTGCGAAGTGGTAGAAGCCAAATGGTTTACCTAGTTTAATTGCTTGTTGAATATAGCCATCGCAATATTTATCAACACAACCAATACCTTCTGTCGCTCTTGCAATCAAGAAATCAAAAGCAATATTTGATAAATTGATTCCTGCTTGCCAATTTGAAATATCAATACCATTCATTGTCATAGTTTCTTTTTCCTTTCATCAAAAAAGATGCATTCTGCATCTACTATTTGTCCTTTGTTAGTTCATCGTATTCTTCCTGCGTTAGTTTCTTTTTGGCAAGGAGTACGTCTAAACGTTCCTTGCTCCAGTACTGTGGGTAGTACTTCTTAGCTAATTCAAATACTGCTTTCATTTGATGTTTCCTTCTCAGTAGTTGTCGTGTCAATGTCAGACAGAACACTGATATATGCAATGTCTGCCTGTGCCTGTGTAAGCTGCTCAGTTAAACTTGGAATCTTCTTGCATTCTGCTTCCATACTGTTCAATCTGTCCGTTAAATGGTATTTCGATAGATTAAAAGAAGTCTGGTTGAACTGTAGTGAATACCCGATATCATTATCTAAAGTTAAATTTTTATATGCAGAAATTGGATTAAATTTATCGTCTTTAATAAATACAGTTTCTAGATTCTCCTCGGTGAATTCCGTGAGAACTGATTGCGTAACACATGTAGGAATAGATAAACTAATATAATCCGTGCAATCCTCATAATTAGATAACAAGAATTGCATTCCGTTTTTCAATTCAATAATCATTTATATCTCCTTTATTGGTCTGTTACATAAAATATATGCAGTTCGAATTGAGTTACTTGTCTAGTTGGGTCAGCAATGCATTGCCATCTAAGTACGTCATTTGCATTTAATACCTTCAAGAAAACCGATGATGCAGCACATGTATAGAATGTAGCGAACATGTCATACTGATCGGTTGCCCATTCTCCAGAATTATCAAGTTTATTGACTGTATATCCAATTCCAAATGAGCCATTTTGTTGCACGTTTGTACCGTGTACACGACAAACAATCAGGTACATTCCTTTTTTCTTAACTTGAATGGATGGGTAACTTTTGTCATTATCAAAGTGCTTTGACGCATAAGCTGGGTCGTATACATAAACATCAGTGAACCTATGCCCAGCCATTCCTGAGTTCATGTATACTTTCGAACTGCCACTCGGTACATGATATCCTTGAGCAATATAATGCATTGCTGGGCTGGCTCCTTTAAATCTGAATGTTTCCGCACTGATTCCATTTGGAGTAGATATACTTCCATTAATATTTGCTGAACCGCCAACAGTCAAATCGCTTCCGACATTGAGCTTCCCACCAACCTTGACGTTATACTTGCCCATCCATAGCGCATACTGACCAACACCTAGTGCAGCTGTTGCTTCGACTGATTCGCCGAACCCATCAGTAACCTTTACCTTAATAGTAAAGCTCTGTACATAATTTAAATCGGTGTATGCCTTGTTAAAGGTTATCGTTCCACTGCTTAGCGTTGGATAAACAGTCGTACCATAGGTGTCATCATTACGCTGAATTGTCATAGAAATTGTATTGCTAAGAATAGTTGAATATGATCCATTAACAACGAGCGTTCCTTCAGCAGAGGTTTCGCTTTCTCTTTTTAAAGCAGCTGTTATAAACGGTTTATCATATTCATAGAATGTCTGTTCAGCTGCATTACTAGATTGCAGACCTCTACTGTCAGTAGCGGTTATTTTATACGTCCCGTTCAACTTGTTAGAAATATAACCTGTATAGGTGCCACTATTATTTGAGAGTTCAATACCATCACAAGTTACTCTTTTAATACTTGCTGAATATTTAGCACTTACTGGTACTGATACTAATTTCTTTGAAATCTGTTGAACCGTAACATTCGGATTCTTAGCTTTTACACCAGCATGCTGTTCTGTTAGAGTTATTTCTCCAATAGTAGGTTCAGAGCCGCTTGGAATATGCAGGTTGAAGTTACACGTTTTAGTTTCTCCGATTTTTGTAGAGCCGCTATATGTTTCAACTAAAATTCCACCATATCCAACAGTTGCTGTAGTAATCTGATCTAGCAGAGAAGTCGGAGGAGTCCATGAGCAGTTATCTACTACACCAGTCGCAATCGTTCCAGATTTTTTGCCAAATGAATATTTAACCGTATGAGTGAAGTTAGCCTGCTTATTCATATGAATAGTACAAGCTGTTCCAGCGGTAATATCAGGTGAGTTACCTGGCCATGTATTGATAGATGGCTGTGAAGCTCTAGCAATCTTCGTAAGAGTTAGAGTAAACTCTTCGTACGGCATATTTCCGTATCCAGAAGAGTAATATGATCCAACTGTAGCTGAGCCTGTTCCATCAGCATTGTGCGGAGCCCAGAAGCCACCACTGACTAGCTTAACCCAGCCATTAGCTGATAAATGCGAATTAGTATATCCGCCACCACCTGTAACGTTGCAGTCTACGTTGTAAGCTGAGTAACTACTACCTAAGATCCATAATTCTGTGGAAATATAAGATCTGTTATTCGCTGTATCGACCTGTGTTTCATCCGCATAAACATGAATGCTGGTGTGAGAAGTTATGCCATAATTTCGTCTTTCTGTTGCCATTATTGTATGTCTCCTATCCAGTAGAATGCTGTTCCTTGTTCTTCGTTAATTGTTGACAATTCAGCTCTATGTGCACCAAACATCATGTAATCTTTGACAGCCAGGTTATTCATCTTTGACTGCTGCCCAAACTGTGCAACGTCATTGCCATTATTAAACACATGCATTCCATCTGATTTGATGTGCGAATAGTTCTTTGAATTTTTTGATTCGAGAACACGAACACCACTTGAGTCTACAATTACAACTTGCTCTAAATCATTAATGTCATTCCACGCATTTGTTGCTAATGCTTTAGCGGCATCGGAATCTTTCTGTGCTTTATCAGCTTGGTCTTTAGCTTTCTGTGCTGCCGAGCTTGCAGCTGCTGAATCAGCTTTTGCCTGATCAGCTTTAGCAGAAGCATTATCTGCAGAGCTTTGAGCATTATTAGCAGCGTTTTGAGCATTGTTAGCATTTGAATTAGCCTTATCTGCCGATGACTGAGCATTGCTGATATCTGCATCTATATCTTCTGGTGCAGGAGACCACCCTGTAAAAGTTGTTCCTTTTGAAAGAAAAGCTTCATAAAAGTACGAATTTATATTTATCTGTGGCTTAATTTCTACAGACTTGTTCAAGCTGTCTGCATCGATTCTTTTTGTAAACAATTGCCATGAATCTGTGGCTTCAAATGATACATCAGTTCCTAAAATTTTAAAGTTGACAGTACTGTTTACATCAGTCTTTACCCATATTGCGAAAACATATGTTCCTGCTTCATAAATAAGGTTGCTCAGGATATATGCATCTGACTGACTGTCTAAATTAATGTTTAAAACTTTATCACTTTTTGCATAAGGATTTAAAGTATCAACTTCTTTAATAACTGACATAACTAACTTCCTACGGCGATCCAATTATATGTCGCATCATACATGAAATTTCCTAAAGAGGAATTGTCTGTCCATTGGAATGTTCCACCACTTACGGAATATCCTGTTGTCTGTGTTATTACATTGCACTGCTTAACAAAATTGTTGTAACTACCACATACAGTCAACGTTACGGCTGACTTGGAACTGTCATATACAACATTGACAAGTCCTTCTGATGAAATCTTATCCGAATACATAATGAACTTGTCAATAGAGCTTAAGCCTGTATCAATAGATGTTAAAGTAGTAGTTCCTGTTTTGACTTGAATACCGCTACTTGATGCACTACCTTGATAGGAACCTGTAACGCCTAGAATAGTAATACCTTTCTTTATGTTTGAAGCAATCAGTTTAGAAGCATCTGTGGAACTGATTTGCACGCTCCCAGAGCCATCATGATAGCCTTTGCTGATAGTATAAGAAGTATTAGCACTGCTAACATTGATTGTCTGACTTCCGTTATTTTTCATGCTGCCGATAATACGACCACTTGCACCATAGGCAATCTTTCCTGATAATATATCACTTGCATTAACTGTTGCATCGCTTGTATCAGTTCCACCACTTGATGTTGCAGTTTTTATAGATGCGATTTCATTTGCCATCTGACTAGGCAGCATCTGATTTGCAGTACCTTTCTTATTTCGTATTGCATTGGCAATATTCTTCAGATTCACGTCATCAATAATTCTGTTAGCCATTAATAGTACTCTCCTTCCGCACTTGGAGGAATTTTGTCGTTCACTTTTTCTTCAACAATTTGTGTAATCCTTTCTTCACTGATTCCAACATTCAATTTAGACAGTTCTATTTTTTTGACCGCATTTGATTGAATGAGTACAACGAAATCATTACTGTTTGAGCTTGTTGCTGTTGTTACTTCTGTTAATTTCTTATCTGCCATATATACTCCTATGCAATGAATCTGTTCATTGATTCATCTGTCAAAATATTTCCGTTTTCATCAGTCAAGAATGAACTGATGGATGATGATACAAGGCTGTATGATTCGAAAATCATTGTCTTAGAGTTTCTTATCAGATTTCTTATTCCTGTACTGCCTTTATCTCCCTGCACACAAGATGGCTCTGAATAACTGATTTCACCTTTCTTGTTAATAGTTTTTAAACGCTGCCAGATGTAGTTGTTTTCTGCCCATTGAGGACTTGTTTCAGACCATTCACCACCTATCGGCTCTGTTGGAGATGTACTTACATACCACTCTGTTACTGCTTCGGACAGACTCGATGTGATAGTATTTTCTGTTGCTTCGTCAAAGCTACCAATCTGCAGTGATTTTGCCTTGATTAGATTGCCGTCCATTTCACCGAAAGTAACCATGCTGGCATTTACGTGGCCGTCTGTAGTGATAGCCACATTGTATCTGCCGTTAACACCTTTGTCTGTTCCAGCAAGTCCTTCATAATTCAATCTGAGAACCTTGGCTGCAGTTTCTAAAGAACCGCCATCATAGGCATACACCTCATTTGTTTCTCCGTTTGCATTTACAGCTAGAATGACATGACCGTTTGTTCCACCACGGATCTTATCTACTGCGCTGTCAATGGATCCTTGTACTGCTGATATTGTGTCTTTCTTTACAGTTTCTGCCTGATTATGAACTTCCTGTTTGATAGTTTCTCCGAGTTTGCTCTTGGCAGATCCAATAGATATCGAATCATATTTTTCAGCCAGAACATCATAAACAGTCTTGTTTACGATAGCTTTAACGTTAACTCCTAGCAGTTCAAAACGTACTGTAACTGTATCGCACAGGCAGACTCTTTCTAGAGGTGCTATTGCTTTGTATTCCTCGGTTCCCCATAGAGGGATGAAAGAGACATCAACGCTCACAGAAGGTTCGCCTATTCGGTTATTTACTGCGTAATTTAAAGCCTTTGCGTTGAGCTGTTCAACCGTCGGTGTATCTTCAAAGTCAGAAGAGCAGTCAAGCATGTAGATATACTCACGAGGATAACTGGTATGGCTCACAATATATTGGATATCACCACTTAATAGCTCTTCTTTGTCTTCTCCCTTTTTCTGCCAGTATGCAAGGACTCCTGTATAGACGGATTCGATGGACGATTCCATCTTGCATCCTGTTAAATTCTTTGCGTATCTGATAGACACACCACTGTCAGTTCCTCTGTGTGCATGGAGTTTGACGTTGAATCTATCAAATTCGTATTCGCATCCGGCAGAACCACTGAATGTATCTAGGATGCTGCCTTTTTTTCCACCTAAAAGACTGCCTAAAGTTCCAGGCAGTCCCACATTGAATTTGCTTGATCCATTAACAATGTCTGTATAGAAAGTAAATGGATGCTTGATCAGACTGTACTGTTTGAGTCCACCAAGTGCATCATTGATACCTTGTGCATTAAATGGTGATACAGGAATACCATTCATTCGATATCTGACATGCTGCGCATAAATAGTCACAGTCATCTTATCCATTGAAGGAGTAATCTCCTTGATATCAAATGGTTGTGGATCTGACGTCTCGTTCGGTTTGGCATAAATGATTCGATTGTTTTCAATCAGATCATAATGCAAACCTCCGACTGGATATTCCATTTCAAGCTCATAGCAGCCATTTCTTTCTTCTGTTACTTTGCAAGAGATTGCATCAGGCAACGATCCCAGGCCGTTGCTCACAAATTCCATCTCTGTTGATTCATACAGTTTAGGTATCATAGTGTCCACCACCTTGGAGTAATTTCTACTTTAGTAATACCAGTTCCAAGAGTAATTCCATTACTGCCTGGAACTAACGTCGGAAAGTCTGTTAAAGATACATAAGAATTACGGTTTGCAGTACCCTCAAAACAGTCTTGGATATCGCAATCGATGTCGATATACTCCGTTGGAGCTTTCAATATCTCGATTGTCTGATTTCCGATCTGAACAATACCTTTGCCGTAGATACGTATCAATGGTTTAGCAGTCTGCACAGTTGGATTGTTGATTGATCCATTATTTGTAAACACTGTTTTTTGTTCGCCACTCTTCAGCCACTTTTCAGGTTGACAGTCAAATGTGAGTCTGAATACTGCTTGTGTTTCAGTCTTTACAGACAGATGCATTGCTTCTAAATACATAGCTTTCTTATAGACATCAGGTTCAAGCGTGTCTTCAATTCGTTGGTACCCATTTAAACTGTGTAAATAATTAGATAAACCTCGTACATTACTGATCATTGATTTTGGAATATACATGTCATACCACAGTTCTCGGTTAACAAATTTTTCTGATCCGATTACTGTAAGAGTTCCATTTCTTCCAGGCACATCGTATGTATCTACAGATCTGCTTGGCGAATCAAACACATTTGAATCATATATATAAGCATTGAAAGAGGAGGAACTAACTTCTCCGATTGTAAAATAATCCATTAGAATGTCCTCCTCTTAATTTCCTTATTTAAAATTTTGCATACTTCTTCAGCAATCTTCTTTTCATCCTGATCCTTTGCGTAAATATTGATAACAATTGGCCTGTCATCTTTATATTCGCTCTTTGCTTCCTGTACTGCAGTAGAAATATCACGCATCAGCTGTGATCTTCCGTACAGAACCTCTTGCCCAGCTTCGCCACCTCCTAGCAGTTTTCCGTTCATGGAACCGAAGATCTGTGCTCCATCCAGGATTCGTGGCTCAGCCATTGCCTTTGCATACCAGTCAATACCAAGCTTTGGAATCTTGCCTTTCAGCAAGTCTCCTACACCCCATCCTCTAGGACTGATAGAAAAGTGTGGCATTGGAATATGTGGCCATGAAATATTAAAGTTAAAGAATCCTTTAATTGTATCGATAACACTTTTCACGATACTCTTTGCTTTGTTCAGAGGTGTTTCAATTGCCGATTTAATTCCATTCCATACAGATGCAGTAGTATTCTTAATCCCATTCCATACATTTGTAATTACAGATTTAACGGTATTGAATACTGTAGAAATAACAGAAGAAATCTTATTTACTACACCAGAAATCGATGAAGAAATGCCATTCCAAGTATTGATTGCAGTCGAAGAAATGCTTGCCCAGAGATTCGAGAGAAAAGACATGATTGCATTCCATGTGCTTGTGACGAAATCTCTAAACTGTTCGTTACTGTTCCACAGCTGAGTCAATGCAACTATGATTCCAGCTATGGCAGCTATAGCCAAAGAAACAGGATTCAAGCTCAATCCTGTAATAGCTGCACTGATTGCATCAATCAGTCCTGGCAGTGCAATGACAGCTTCCGTTGCCGCAAATGCAGCAAATGCGCCTGCTATTGATTCAATTGCTATCTTGACTGTTTCTGCATCGATTATTCCGCCAAAGGCCTCAGATATGCTTTCTGAAATTGAATTCAGTCCAATCTCAAGTAATCCAGGTACTGCTTCAAATACAGCAGCTACGAATCTGCCAACAGCAGGTATCAGATTGTTGAACACAAATGTTCCTATAGAATCAACCAATGGCTGGAGATACGTGTTCATGTCAACTCCGTCCTTGCCGTTCATCATAAGTCCAGCTAGAAAGTTATCCCATGAAGCTTTCATGGCTCCTAAAGAACCGCTGAATGTAGTTGAAGCTTCTTTGTTGGTAGTGCCCATGATTCCCATCTGTTCCTGTGTGACATGGATTGCCTGTACAATGTTGTCAAATGACAAGCTTTCCGCATCTACAGAATCGCTGACTGCAGCTGCATCTTTGATTAAGCGCTGCATTTCCTCTTTTGTACCACCGTAGCCAAGCTTCAGGTTGTCCAGCATTGTGTAGTTCTGCTTTGAAAACCCTTGGTATGCATTCTGAATAGCGCCAATATCTGTCCCAAATTTATTTGCATTGTCTGACATGTCTACCATTGCGGTATTTGCATATTCAGCAGCCTTAGCAGTATCACCGCCTAATCCCTGCAGCAGTGAAGCACTGAATGAGGTTACATTCTTCATGTATTCATTTGCACTTACACCTGCAGTTCTGTATGCATCGTCGGCATATTTTCTGATAATCGCAGAACTTTCAGCAAAGAGAGTTTCAACCCCGCCAATCTGCTGTTCTAAATCGGCACCAATATCAAATGCTTTCTTTATTGTTGCACCGATGGCAAGCGTTGAAACAAGCTTTACAGCTGTGCTTTTCAGTGACTGCATCATACTTTTTCCGCTTGCTTCGCCTGCTTCATTGCCTGCCTTTACACCTTCGCCATTTAAAAAGGCAGAGATTTTAGAACCTGTGCCTTCCATAGATGGGATAATTTGTATATACGCTTTGCCCAGTGTTGCGCCATCTGCCATATTATCCACCTCCTAATATTCTCTGCTTGGCTTTTTCATAGCTGTTGACAGAATCAAAAGCCATGTTTTCTTTTTGCTCAGTAATATTCAGCCATTTTTCTGCAATAGATGCTGGTCTATTGATACCGTGCTTTGCATTTGGAGTCATTGAATAGAGATAAAAATTCAAATCATCATAAATGGCAGCAAGCATCAGTTCTGACTTTGAAATATTCTGATTATAAAGTTTCCGCATTATTCGTGAGTCTTCAGGCAACCCTGCGGCTAGAGTTGCAACGGACTCAACAGTCATAGATCTGTAGTCAAACACATGGTAATACTGTGCAAGATCACAGATCAGACTGTCTTCATCTGTTGCAATCATGGTTGCCATGACCATCAGTTTTTTACTTTTTTATTGGCTGCTTTGCACTGATTCATGATTTCTGTGAACTCATCCATAACTGCACTGATATCTGCAATGCCGTCATTGTGATCTGCAACATGCTGAAGAAATCTTTCCTTGTCAGATTTAGTGAAAAGCATTTTCAGCATCTGCACAGTCGCATCCATCTTGTTGAGATCATCTTTGCCTTTAACAGTTTCAACTGTTTGTTCTAAAAAACGGAAGTCGAGGATCTTACTCTCATTGACTTCCGCTTCAAAACCTGTCTTTGTAGTAACCTTGATCATTTATTATTCTCCCTGCTTGATGTAGTAATCGTATGATGCTGTTCCTGTAGTATCTACAGAAGCAGTAATAGTGACGTTGTATCCAACTGGTTCACCATCCTTGTAGGAAATATCTCCAATAGCTGTGATCTTTCCACTTGGAATGACAGTACGCTTTAGAACATTTCCATTCATGATCTGTTCAACTACTAGTACTTCCGGTTCCAATTCACCTGAAGTATTCTTTACAGTCATGCCAGTAGTGAAATCACCTGTAACATTGCCAGCGCCATGTGTATACTTCTGAACCTCTTCATTCAATGCTTCAATCAGAGTCAAAGAGAAAGTAGTTGTCTTGCCAGTCTGATTGACCATTACGACATCTCCGCCCCATGCTTTGACAGTATTTGTATCAATGGATGTAGATTCAGTCAAACCGTCTTCTGAAATGTATCCCAGGTTCTTGAATGCCACATTTAAAGCTGTCTTAGCATCTGTAGGCAATTCAGTTCCTAAAGGTGCATGGAAAAAAGCACCACCGACTTTAGGAGTTCCTGCTGTAACATTTGCTGAGTTATTTGTTGCCATATGTTATTCCTTTCTACTCATAGTGAGTTAAATAAAATACCGCCTGGTAGCGGTATTCCTTTGTTTCTGTATCTGTAAAATTGTAATCAGAATTCAATCTGCATGAAGAAACGCCATGTGTTCCAGGCAGTGCATACATAGCTGATTTGACACGCTCATTTAGTACTGCTGCATCATACATGGATTGGCCGATTGACTGCACTGCAAGAGTTGCATTGTTTAGCAGATTCACTCTTCCACCGCCTGTTCTTTCAATCATGACGTACTGTTCAGGCATATTCTCTTCATGTTCTAGAAATACCGGAAGCTTCAGTTCTGCTTCCAGATAGTTTCTAACAACAGCTTCTATGATCATCCTTTCACACTTCCTAACGCTTTCAGCAGCGTATTGTATTTAGAGTTGCTTCTTGCAGCATGCTGATTCCCTGGATAGACCTTAACATTTGCTCTTGTCTGACCGACTGATGTACTGCTTTCATAACTGTCACCAGCGTGTCCTGAACTGTTTGCAGAGTTCTTAATCTGTTCGCCATACTGAGAAAGCACATTCTGCATTTCCTGTGACTTCATCAGTTCAATATATCCATTAGAATCGTGTTCAAATTTCACTTTGCTATTCATATGCTTCAACCGTCACTTTCTTATTCCATCTGAGTGGAATATTCTCTGAAATGCCTTCCTGTGGAATGCCGATTACGTGCCATCTTTTGCCGAAGAATCCAACGATTGCATTCTCCCATGAATGATTGTCCATCTTAGGAATAGCAAGCGTATATGAAGCTTTATGACCGTCTAATGAGGTGTTGCTCAGAATGTCTTCACTTGTGATAGGAGACACGAGTACATTTTCAATCTCTTCAGCTTTTTCTTTATAGACTGGATGATTGAAAGCATCCCTCTTGCCTGTGTCTGCTCTTGAATAAAGAGTAACAGTAATACCTTTAATTCTATGCATTTCCGACTCCATAGAAATCAATAAAGCTTGCCTTCTGTTTGCGAAGTCCAAGCTTTTTGAGATCTTTATCAAGGATGGATGTACCACCACCGGTATTCACATATGTTCCACTCCATGTATAGCCCAGAGCCGACTGTGATTCCTGCTGTAGATTGTATGTATTGCTTGATGAATCCTGATCCAGTCTGCGGATGACAATATCGCAAGTAACCATTTCGACTACATTTGCATAATCTTCATCTTCTGCCATCATTGCATCAAGATCTCTGTTGCATTCCTTTGCCTTGATTCTCAAGGCACTTGATACATCTTTCAGCAGTACATCTGCCTTGGCAGTTTCTTCTGATGTCAGCAGTCTGTACCGATTAATAACATCTGTTACTGTAGCAAATGGTTTCCTCATAAATCATCATCCTTTCTTTCCGGTTTTCTTTTGTGGTTTCTTAGTTGCTTTTGCCTGTGGCACTTCAACAGACTTTTCTTCAGTTTCCTGTGGTTCTTCAACAGATGTATCTTCGTTTTCCTGTGGTTCTTCATCTGACTGTGGTTCGGAAGGCTCTAAAGCCTCCCAGTTCACATCAGTCAGAACACAGGAAATATCAATCACAGAACCGTTTTTAATATTTCTGTATTTCATAGTTATTAAGCGTCAGCCTTTACAATCTTCTTGAATGAGTCAGTATCTAAGATTCCCCAGCCGATGTATGCTTCAGCTCTCAATACAATCTGGTTAGTTTTCTTTAAATCACCCTGTCCATCTGGATCACCGTATTCAATGATTTCCATTGGGATATTTTCTGCGAAGCCCCATTTAAATGCATTAGCAAAGTCACCGACAATTGCTAAATCCTTGGATGTCTTGAATGATACAGTGTTGTTAATATCAGAAGGAACACTTGCGAATGTGCCAGGGTTGCCACCGAATCTGAATTCAGGATACTGAACTACACCGTTTACTTTGATTTTAGCTAAGTCACTTCCAAATGATGGTGCCATTGCAATACCAGTAATTGCTCCATCAGAAGCAACAATTGTCTGAATTGCTGCATCGAGAGTATCATCTTCAGATCCGGCTGTTACTGTTACGGATCCAACTGCTGCCATATCAAAGTTCTTGCTGGCAATAGCTTCACACGCAGTACCTGTTGCAGGATTTACACCGTGCATTGCTGCAATATCTAGAGCCCTTGCCATCTTCTTTGCAAAACCATCTGTGAAAGCCTGTAAATATGGAACCTGCTTTTCTTCAGACATGTTCACAAATTCGTCTGTAAGTCTGTGCTGATAGACAAACTTAACCGGTGCGATTGTTACTGGTTTAAATCCTGCATCACCTGCTGGCTTGACACCGCCTTCACCGACAATAGATGCTTCGCCATCCATTGTGAATACAAACTGTGATGTTCCTGAAAATGGAATAGGTTCCTGTTTTGAAAGCTTTGCTAATGTAGAACGACCAGCTACTTTGCTGAAAATCTGTGGAATTAATTCCGCTGGAAATAAATCTGTAGTTTTTGTAATTGTTGCCATTTGTTATTCTCCTCTTAGGCTTTTTGCCATCTGTAAATAAATCTGTTTAGATGTATCACCCTTTTGATCTTCGTGATTTGCTAAAGGTGGTACCTGTCCTCGATTACCAATGAATTTAGATAATGCTTCTGCATCCTTGCGGATGTCTTCTTCTGTAGTTCCGGACAATCTAGAAGCCATTTCATAAGGGATTCCATTTTCATGTGCGATTCTCATTTTTACCGAGTTGGTCTCGTAAGCACTGATCTTGGCATCTTTTTCTGCAAGCTGTTTGTCATAGTCTGCATACTTGTTCGCATTTTCTGTGATTGAAGTATTCAAGCCCTTGATCTTAGAGTCATATTCATCCTTAATCTTCTGAAGTTCTTCAGGTGATGTATAACCATCAAACTTCTTAGTCATAGTTGAGCGCTCACGCTCAAGTCTCTCTTTCAATGCTGCTTCGAATGCTTCCTGTGTTTCAATTGGTGTGAATGTCATGTTTAAGTCTCCTTTTCCTACTTTCCGTGTAGTGTACGTAATATCTAAAAAAGCAGCTGAGATAAGCTGCTTTAATAGTGAATAACCTGTTTTCGTCTTTCTTTAGCGGTCTTTGCCTGCCAGAAAGCGAAAACCATACTTTCCATAAGGCATATGTCTATGCCTTCCTTGATACTTTGATATCCATATCCGCCTTGACTGCCTATCAGTCTCTTCTGGCAGTTGCTGACTGACTGAGCAAGTGATGGCTGTCCCATATGGACAACCAGGCCCTGATCCAGTGATGTTTTAAATACGTCGTTGGCCGTAATTACTTCTGATGTCTTTGGAATAATGATATGTTTCAGTTTCATATCCTTCAGCTCTTCTTCAAGAGTCGCAGATCCATTGCCGTCAATGGTAATAGATGCAATATCTGCCTGCTTTAGAAATCGCAGCATCCATTTATTGCCATTGAGTCTAGGCTGACAGTCTATAGACTCTACGAATACTTTTTCACTTGTGGTCTTACATGCGATAGACATTGCCACATTCTGCCCATCGATTCCAAATTTTATTCCAACATAGAGCTTTCCTTTCAGTTCTGGAAGAGAAGTGAGCTTGCATTCATTCCACTGCACTTCTGAAATGAAAGATTTCAGATTCTTCTTTGACCAGTATCCTAAACGCTGAATGTTGAAATCAAGATCATCATCACCAATTTCATCTTTGATGATACGTTCTGTGAAAATCGTACCCAATGATGGATTGGTTTCATACCAAGCTTCTACATCGTGAACATCTGTCATCGAATCAACAGACCATTCCGACCATCCAGTATTCTCTGTTTCACCAGAGAGCGCCTTATTTCTCATTTTCATAAAAACGGTTCCACTAGAAACCATTGTTGGTGGTGTTCCACAGAACAGTGTCTGAGGATTTTTCGAAGATGAAACAACATACTTTAATGTTGTCTCTTGGTCATCTTGATATTCTTGCGCTTCATCAATGATCATCAAATCAAAGCCTTCACCAAGTCCACCTTTAGATGTTCTAGTTCTGAAACTTACTTTTCCATCGCTCGATGGAAATTCAATTGTTTCAAGTCCGTATTGCTTATGAGCAATATAATCCTGTTTGTCTTTATAGCCTGCATCTTCCAATAGCTTCAGCAATCTATAGAAAGCACTAGATGATGTAGGTGTTCTATGAGCCGTGTGAAGCACTTGCTCGCCTTCAATCAATCCGTACATTTCACGGATCGTAACGACTTCATTCTTACCATTACGTCTAGGAACTGCATAGCCAAACTTTGTGTGGATCCATAATCCATCATCGTTGTACGCAAGAATGTCATAGATCAGAAGCTTCTGCCAATCCTGTGCCTGTCTGCCAGTCTTTTCATAGATATCAATTGCTTCTTTTCCATATGTTTTTTCATATGGCAGAACAACGGATTTTGTAGGAGTCTGGCGACCTAATCTCTTAGGTTCTGCCATATGTCCTCCTTATCCTGATGTTATTCTGTTGGGTGCTCTAATCTTTTTATTTATCATTTTGTATCTCCTATAATTTGATTATATTGAGGTAATAATTTATGAATTCTGTGCCACTTCCTAAAGATGCAAGAACATTGCTGACAGCTATTAAAAACGTACAAACTTCTTTAAGTTCATACGTTTATATAGACATATACAACCAAAGAGTTTATCCAATATCAGAAATAAATATTGAAGAAACTAGCAGAACTATTGGAAATGATATATTTTCTTCATATAAAGTTAAATCATGTGATTTCAAAGAAACTATGCAATATCTAATTGATAATAATCTTGTTTCTAAAACTAGAGTTCCTTATATTTATCAATTGAAGTATATTGGAAAAGAAAACTCATATTTAAGGCTGCGTGATCTACTGTCAGCAATTATCACTCATATAATTTTTCCTTCTTTAGTTGCTTTTATCACT
>ERZ1035014.115-NODE-115-length-41020-cov-34.497449_pt1 | contig 41020 bp, 54 predicted proteins | sample MGYA00520620_ERZ1035014 | MGnify/ENA primary metagenome ERZ1035014 (study PRJEB33766, sample SAMN09781744) | gut metagenome | biome: gut microbiome | host: Homo sapiens | place: Madagascar | study: EMG produced TPA metagenomics assembly of the PRJNA485056 data...
GGCGGGGCGCGGCATCTGCTACAGGCGAGCGGGGCGCGGCATCTGCTACAGGCTGTCGGGGCGCGGCATCTGCTACAGGCTGGCGGGGCGCGGCATCTGCTACAGGCGAGCGGGGCGCGGCATCTGCTACAGGCGAGCAGGGCGCGGCATCTGCTACAGGCGAGCAGGGCGCGGCATCTGCTACAGGCTGGCAGGGCGCGGCATCTGCTACAGGCAAGGAAAGCGTTGCCGCTGCGCTGGGAATTGATAGTAAAGCTAAAGGCGCTTTAGGATGCTGGATTGTGATTGCAGAATGGGAAAGAGACGAGGACTTTAATTGGCATCGTAAAGATGTGCAGTGCTTTAAAGTTGACGGTGAAAACATCAAGCCTGACATCTGGTACAAGCTGAAAAACGGCGAGCTTGTGGAGGTGTCCTAATGACCAGCTTTTGTGGCCATCAAGACAACCCCTTCCCGCCTGATGAACCAGCGTTCCCGCGCTGCCCTGTCTGCGGCGAGGAATGCGAAACCATCTACAAGATTCGCACTGCCAGCCGCAGCACCGAAATCTTCGGCTGCGATATGTGTTACAACCCCGACGACTTCCCCGGTGAGGATGTCCAAGAGGACAACCCGTGGGAAGACTCCCGCTGTATGGAGGACTACTAAAATGACCATTGACGACATCAGCGCCCTGAAACAGGCGCACGCGCTTTTGAAGGGTCGGCATATTGCCGAGTTCATACCCACTGGAAAGGGCATCAGCGCTTGCTATTTCAACGCCGTGCAAGCTGCCCGCCGCATCTATTCCGAGAGCATCGGCACATTCATACCGCTTTTCGCAAAACATGAATACGGCCTGAACAGCACCTATTTTCTGGCAGACGGTATTCCGGTCTACTACTACGATCTCAAAACCCGCAAGCCGGACACGACCCTGCCGCCCGCCAGCTGCTACCGCATCCACCTCACCACCCCCGACCCGGAAGGAGAAGCCATCTAATGTTTAACGAAAAAAAGACGGAGTATTCTACTAAATCCCGTCAAGAGATTCCTGTTATCCAGAGCACAAAATACATTGCAAGCCGCGACAAAGCATTAAAGGCCATCAATGATAGACCGTACCTAAAAGAATCTGATTTCTGGATTTTAATGAACGAGACCAAAACCGGCAAAATGATGTACACAGGCTTGATTATTAGCCACAACGCCTGCTTGAAGATTAACGATAACATGCCAGAAAAAGACAAATTCAACCCGGATTGCGTATCCGTTGATAAATCTGGTTATTGGAACTCTCTTGTATTCACCTACGCCAACAAGCAGCAGGGGCTTTACGAAGTTGGCGAAGCATCTACGCAGAATTGTAAGAACGCTTACCCTTACGCAATGGCATACAAACGCTTGTTTGACCGGGTTGTTTTAAAAATCTGCAAACTTGCGTTTGACGGCATCTATTCCGACAGCGAAGCAGATGAATTTAAAGAGCGCTATGAAGAAGAGCCGCAGCCTGTCACAGCAGCGCCAGAAGTTACCCCACAAGTTGTAAAGAACATGGCAACAACTGCGCTGAAAGGATATGCACAGCGAACCGGGAGGGATAACAAAACGGTTCAAGCAGAAGCAAAAACCTTTATTGGCAAACTGTTTAAGGATTTTACCGACGATGATTGGCGCAACGTTGCAAAGGAGTTTGAACACAGAAAATGAAGCAACAAATTGCCATCAAGACCGCAGTCGTTATCGGTAACACAATTACGTTGGAGTGCTCCACCGCCGACTGCGATAAAGCCCGCGCTGTCATTGACGAGGGCAAGCCCCTTGCCGCCGTCATCGGCACGGCATCCCAGCGCCGCAGCCTGTCCGCCAACGCCTACGCATGGGCGCTCATGAACCAGCTTGCCGCTAAAATCAACCGCCCTGTGCTGGACATCTACCGCGATCTCATCCGCGACATCGGCGGCAGCTCGGCCATCGTCACCATCCGTGCCGACGCCGCAAAGGCGTTTAAATCCGGCTGGGAAAGCAAGGGCGAGGGCTGGCAGGTGCACAAGCTCGACGAGATGACGACCCCGCAGGGCGTCTATTACAATCTGCAATGCTGGTACGGTTCCAGCCAGTTTGACCCAGCCCAGATGCACCGCCTCATTGAACTGATCGTGCAGGAATGCCAGCAGCAGGGCATTCCCACCATGACCCCGGAAGAAATCGCAAAATTGAAAGGACTGACCGACGATGCGGAAACCTACCCGCAATGAATACGGCATCCACCTTGACCGCAACGGCTACGCGCCTACCATCATCCCCCACATGCTGCGCTGCTGCAACTGCTGCGGCATGTACCGCGAAACCGCCCGGCACGAAATCTTCGGCGGCAGCCGCCGCGCCGTCAGTAAGGCGCTCGGCCTGTGGGTAAACATCTGCCCCGCCTGCCACGATGAAATCCATCACGGCAAAAACGCAGCCGCCTTGCAAGCGTTCTACCACAAGCGCGGCCAGCAGACCGCTATGTCCTATTACCACTGGACGGTCGACGACTTTCGCCGCCGTTTCGGCAAAAACTATCTTGATTCGGAGGAATAATCCATGTTAAACGTTGTTGCTATTATGGGTCGCCTTGCCGCCGACCCGCAGCTCAAAACCACAACCAGCGGCAAATCCGTCGCATCGTTCCGCATCGCGAACGATACCGGCCACAAGAACGCCGACGGCAGCAGCCAGACGAACTGGCTGGATGTCGTGGCGTGGGGAAAGACCTCTGAATTTGTCTGCAAATACTTTCAGAAGGGTTCGCTCATCGCGCTGGATGGCCGCCTGCAATCCCGCAGCTATCAGGACAAGAACGGCCAGAACCGCACTGTCGTCGAAATCGTCGCCCAGAATGCGAATTTCGCGGGCAGTAAAGAATCCGCTCCCGTAGGGGGCGGCGTTCACGATGCCCCGCGTTCATCCGCACCCCGCACCAAAGGCGAGCCGGATGTCTCCTACTCGTCCGGCCAGAATGACGACTTTGCCTTCATCGAGGACGAGGGCGATCTGCCGTTCTGAGGTGCCGCCATGAACGATGAAAAAGAAAAGAAAGCCCGCATCCCTTCCCAGATTGAACAGATTCTCGTGGTGCTGGAATCCGGCGGTTCGCTAACGGCGCTTGACGCACTCGAAGATTTCGGCTGCAGCCGCCTTGCTTCCCGCATCTCGGATTTGAAGCGGCAGGGCTACCCCGTCGCTTCCCGCATGGTGCAGCGCCGCAACCGCTATGGCCGCCTCTGCCGCGTCGCGGAGTATTACATGGAGGTGTAGCGCGTGGCGAAGGAATACGTAAAACTCTGGGATAGCTACGAGAGTTATTTTGAATCTTACAGTGCTGCTGAGGTGGGGCGTCTGGTGCTTGCGATGATGAAATATAAGTCGCAAGGAGTGGAGCCTGAGTTCAGCGGGAGTGAAAAATTCATTTGGCCTGCTATCCGCAGAGATATTGACCTTGACCGTGAGTTTACCGAGAAAAAGCAATCCAGCGGCAAAAGCGGCGGCAAGCAAATTCAAGCAAAGCCAAGCACTTTGAAGCAAACAGAAGCAAGCGAAAGCAAAAGCAAGCAGGAATATAGGAATACAGGAATACAGGAACATAGGGATATAGGTATTCCTGCTACTGCTGCCGCGCCCGCGCAAAGCGCGATCTATTCGCCAGACCTTGCCGCCTGCATCCAGCGCTATGAGCAGAACTGTGGTTCGGTTCCCCGTGCGGTTTCCGACGCGATAAGTACCGCCCTGCTGAAATTCCCGGCATCCCTTATCTGTCAGGCCATCGACGAAGCTGCCGCCAATAACGCGCGCCGGTGGAGCTATATCTCTAAAATCCTTGACCGCTGCGAGCAGCAGGGCATCTACACCGTCGATGCCTACCTCGCCGAGAAGGAACGCGCGAAACCCACGAGCCCCGCCCCCCGGCAGCCGGACGCTGCCGCGTCTGCCCGCGATAAGCTCCGCGCCCTCGCGAAAGGAGTGACCCCCGATGACTGAACAGGAAACCGCCATGCTGCTGCTCACCTGCTCGAACTGGTGGCGCAATATCATGCGCGGCAGCGAGCCAGAGGAAATGACAAAAGCATGGGCATCCGCGCTGAAGGATGTTCCGTTTGCGGCCGCTCAAAGCGCCGCCGCCCATCTGGCCGAGACTATGACCTTCCCACCCACTGTTGCCGAAATCCGCAAGGCATCCGCGCAGTTCATGCCGAAGAAAATCGAATCCTTCGAGGTTCTTTTCGCCCGCGCCTGCCACGAATGCCTGCACCTCGACACGCCGCTTTTCCAGAAAATGCAGCGCGGAGAAATCAACCAGAAAGAGGCGCTGACGCTGAATGTCAAAGTATGAAATCATTACCTATTCCCGCTCTACCGGCGACATCACCCACTCCAAGCGCTTGTATTCAACACGTTGGAGCGCCGAAGCCGCCCTGCGCACCGTAGGTTACACCCAAAATCCCCGCCTGCCGGACATCTGGTACAGCGAGAAATACTACGCAAAAGTAAAGGAGATTGTACCGTGAAAGTATTAGTTGCCTGCGAAGAATCGCAGACCGTCTGCAAAGCGTTCCGCAAGCGCGGTCACGAAGCATACAGCTGCGATATTCAGGAACCGTCCGGCGGTCATCCGGAGTGGCATATTCTCGGCGATGCTCTGAAAGCAACCGAGGGGGGGCAAATCGTAACGATGGACGGTAAAGCGCATGACATAGGCAGATGGGATTTGCTGATTGCACATCCGCCTTGCACATATCTGACAGTAGCCGGAAATAGGTGGTTCGATGTCGATAAGTACGGAAGTAAGGCAGTTAAGCGCAGGAAAGATAGAGAAGATGCTGTAGAATTTTTTATGTCGTTTATCAATGCGAAATGTGAACATATCGCTGTAGAAAACCCAGTTGGAATTATTTCAACCAGATATCGAAAACCAGACCAAATCATACAACCCTATTATTTTGGCGACCACGCCCGCAAAGGTACTTGCTTATGGTTAAAGGGGCTGAATTTACTCGAACCAACTTCTGTGGTAGACCCGGGTGAAATATTAGATGGCGGGTACAGCGTTGGCGCATCTGCAAACTGGGCGGTTAACGAACAAGGAAAAATTTTGAGCTGGAGTGACCCTCGCACAGCAAAGGCAAGAAGCAAGACATTTCCCGGTATTGCTGAAGCAATGGCAGAACAGTGGGGCAGTTTATGATACAAAAATACATAATCTACGGCAAGCCCATCACCAAAAAGAACAGCCCCCGCATCGGATACGTAGGCGCTCACTGCCCGGTATGCCATAAGGGCAAGTACGCAAAAGTTCTGCCAAGCGCAGCCTACTTGAAGTACGCAAGAGCTGCCAAGATGTATTTAAACCCGGCACCAAAAAATCCGCTGGACGGCCGCTACAACGTCAAGTGCTTGTACTACATGCCTACACGCCGCAAGGTTGATAAAACAAACCTCGAAAGTGCCATCATGGATATTCTAGTTGATGCCAGGATTTTGAAAGATGACAACAGCAACATCGTAGCAGCAACAGACGGCAGCCGCGTACTGTATGACAAAGCCAACCCCCGCACCGAAATTTTTATCGAGGAGATGTCGGACGATGAATAGCCCCTGTAAAGACTGCCCAGACCGCCATGCGCACTGCCACAGCGCTTGTAATCGCTACGGCGAGTATGCGGCCATGCTTGAAAAAATCCGCGCACAACGGCTTGCAGATGCCGCATCGGACGCGGCAGATGTAGAGCGCGGAATTAAAATCCGCCGCGATGTCAGAAAATACGGATTGTATAAAACAGGAAAGAGTTGAAAGACATGAAAGCCAGACTTCATCCCACCCCCGCCATGCAAAAAGCCATAGACGCCTATGCAGAAGCTAAAATTCAGGGCATCCAGAGCCGTGCACAGGAAGCTGTCATAAAGGAGCGCAGCGATATTGCCACCCGCGCTACCTATCTGTGCCTGCTGGCGTGCTATCAGGTCGGTCTTTCTCCCCGCACCCTGAAACGGATTCAGGATGCGATGGTCGGCCCCGTTGCTGATAAATACAATGAGTACCGCAATGACCAGCTTGCAGACCTTTGGGCACAAGTGACATTGCAGAATATCGGCATGGATGTGCCGAAAACAGAGGAGCCGCTATGAAAATAGAGAAAAAAATTAAGCTGTGCCAAAACTGCGGGGCAACACCAGTAACAGGCAGGCAAATTTATTGCGACGAGTGCCGCAGGATGCTTTCTAACGAGCGAGATAGAGAAAGAAAGCAGAGAAAGAGAATCAAAGATGCCGCGTTGCTTCACGGGCTCGTAAAGCCAATTGAGCAATGCGTCCGCGAAGCAGACACCCTTGGCCTGACCTATGGGCAGTATGTAGCCCGCGGGTTTGATAAGGAGTGTTTGTAATGGGACTTGATATTACAGTAAGCCGCTACGATGTAGACAAATGCCCACACTGCGGCAAGCCCATCAGAGGCACAATCTGCGGCCAAGTAGATTCTTGCGGACGTATCTGGAGAGAGTATCTCGAAAAAATCGGCTATTATGTGCCTTATGAAATACGAGAGAAAGAGCCTGAACGAGATTTTTACGGAAAAGACATGACGATCACATCCGAACAGGCAAAAGACCTTGCAACTTTTGCAAGAGAACACGATGTATACAGTTGGGCAAGCATTGTGGCGCTTGTGGATCGCGCCATAGAAAACGGAGATTTTGTAGTTATAAACGCAGATTGGTAAGGAGTGAGACTATGGACGCAGTTGAATATGTAAAAACTCTACACAGATTGTGCAAAAGTCAAGACAGTTGTTCTGGGTGCGCTGGATGCCCATTACGAGACAAAGAAGATGGCTATTGTAGTATCGCAAATATAAGCGAACGCGCGGAAGATGCTGTGCAGATTGTCGAGCAATGGGCGAAAGACCACCCAATCAAGACACGCCAGAGCGAGTTACTGAAGATGTTTCCGAATGCACCCTTTTATCGAGGCGTTGTAAGTATACCGCCATGCAGTATAGAAAAAGAAATGCGAGGAAACTGTTTGAGAAGTGATTGCTATGAATGCAGAAGAACTTACTGGCTCACGGAGGTAACCGACAATGACTAACATCACAACCCTGCGCCCCGGCGAACATTTCATGTTCAAAGGCTTCGAGTGGGTCTGCCTTGACCCGAACCACCCCGACGGCGGTGTTCTGGCCATTATGTCTGAACCGTGGGCAAAAGATGTAAAGTTCTGCCCCAGTGATAAATTTGCCGATGAGAAGGGGAACTGGAATAACTACCGCACCAGTAATGTGCGGGGGATTCTATCTGCTATGGCGAACACTGTTTTTGAGAAAAAATGTATGCTGTCACATACCGTTGACCTTGTTGCCGACAACGGCGACCGTTCCTACGGTACAGTAGAAGACCCCGTTTTCATCCTGACCTGTGACGAGCACCGCAAGTACCGTGATTACATCCCGCACTATAATGTCCCGGTCTGGACTGCCACACCTTGGTATTGTGGAGACAAGGATTCTGACGCGGACTACGCGTGCTATATTCGCTACGTGAACACGGATGGTCAGTTGGGCTACGGTTATGCGGACGGCAGCTGTTCGGTCGCCCCGGCTTGTATTCTCAATCCCGACACCATGAATCTTCGCCAGAGCATGGCGTATGTAGAGGAGGTATCCGAATGACAAAAAAGAAAGCTATCAAAACGATTATGGCTGTTACCCACTATGGGAATAGAAGCTGGGCGCAAGGATGGTGAACGAAGATGACTAACAAAGCCTACGAACGAGCCTTTAACACCGCCATAAAATATGGCTTTTGCAGTGATTGCGTGCATGATTTCGACAAGGGTCACTGCCACGAATGCGATTGCTACCAGAACGCCGTCAAGGTAATCCGCGATGCGTTAGAAAAGCTGGATGCCATCGAGGAGGCCAAAGGAACCATCTGGCACGATGCACAGACCGATCCGCCAACAGAAAACGGCGAATACCTGTGCTACTACGAATACTTCCGTTATGGCAACTACAACTGCATGTACCGCACAATGGATCGGGGACAGTTTTTTAATGGAAATTGGAGCGGTGAGCCTACGCACGGAACTAACACAAAAGTCCTCGCATGGACAGAACTGCCGCTCTACAACCCCCCGGAGGTGACCCCATGACCATTATCCTTGTTATCGCCGCCGTCTGTGTTTACGACCTGTGCGGCCTGCTCGCCGTCCTGTACATCAACCACACAGACAGAATGGACACCGTAGACGGCGCGCAGACAACGTTATTGTCCTTATTTTCTGGCCACTGCTGGTCGTTACCCGCATCGGCATTGCGATTTATCGTATAGTTAGGAGGCTTCTAAAATGACTTCTACCCCAGCAGGCAACACCCAGCGTCAAAAATGGATGGAAAAATACGCCGCCTATCAGAAAGCCTTCATCGAGGCTCGCGATAAATTCTATGAATCCAACGCCGCCATGTCGGCTCACCCTGCCGATGGTATGCCCAAAGGCAACGCCCACTCTGACCCGGTGGCTCGTATGGCAGAGCGGTACGATAAAGCCTATGCCCGGTACTGTCGTGCCCGCGCCGAGATGAACACAGCCTATTCCAAGCGGCACGAAGCTATGAACCCCCTCAACTCCGACCAGCAATCTGTCCTGATCGCCATTTACTTTGAGGGCAAATCACGCCGTGACACAGCAAAAGAACTGAACCGTTCTGATTTCTGGGTACGTGCGCAGGAACGCACCGGCCTGTTTCTTCTGGAACTCCCCTCCGGCTGGGAGCTTGATATTCTCCCCTGACACAGCAAAGCCCGCAACTGCCGAGAAATCCTCGTCAGCTGCGGGCTGATTTTTTATTCCTGCACTGCCGCAATATTGTGGTAATACCGCCCGGCCTTATCCTCCGGCGCGTCCTTGTCCTCCAAAAACGCTGCCGCAAGGTCTGCGTAAAACTCCGGCCTGTCCACGCTGTTCTTGCGTGCCGCCTTACAGTAGTCGCTGTACATCATGTTCATGACTGCTGCCCACTCCCACGCCTCGCAGGTAATACCGCGCGGGGCCATGTAAGGCTTTGTTTGCGCAACATCCCAATGTGCGCCGAACGTGCCGTCCTCGTTTTTCATCTGGTACATCCATGCCATTGCGTCTTCCTGCGTCAGCTCGCCGCCTTCGGCGCAGGCCGTGCAGTTCTTCACGTGCTCCCAACATTCCAGCATCGCGGTTAGTGCCGCGACGGTGCGCTCATTCACGGGATAGTTTTCCACAAACTCGTCAATCTCGTGTTCCAGCTTCTCCTTGTACGCCTTGATCTTCTCCATCTTGCGCACCTCATGCCAGTTTCACAACGCTGGCGCAGACGTGGGTTACAGTTCCGGCCACGCCGCTCAGAACGGCGCTGATCGTCGGCGTGCTGCCGCAGCATACAGGGATGTACACGACAGTTTCCGCATGGAAAGTGGAAACCTCGTTCGCGGCCACCGTCGCGCTTGCCATCATGCAGGGCAGCGCAGCGGTATCCTTCATACCTTGCAGCACTTCCGTGCCGGCAGCGCCCGCCGTAAACGTCACGTCATAGCTGATGCGGTATAACCCACTGTGTCGGATGATAAATCCGCCCGCGTTCGTGTCGATGCTACACCCGGTATCTGTGTTCAGGATGCCCAGTACATTGATGGGAGTTGCGGTTGCGGCCATCGTCTGTGCCGTGTTGTTGTAGGCGTTCTGTGCGCTCTTGAAATGGGGATTTTTCAGCCTTTCATTGCAAGCCATAAAACTATACTCCTTTCTTCAAAAAGCCCGCACAGCGCTTGCCGTGCGGGCTGACGCTGTTACAGCGATTATGCGCAGCCGCCGAAGCCACAGAACGGGCTGGGGCCTGCCGTGTAGGTGTAGCCGTTGGGGTAACGCACCACGCCGTACATGCGGTTGTCCATCTGCAAGGCGTTTACCTTGTCGCGCAGCTGCTGAATCTCGTTAGCCTGCATCAGCGCACGGGTCTGCTCGCCTTCGGCGCGGATTGCGTTCGTGATGTCGCAGGTCTGGCGATCCATCTGCGCGGACAGGTTGGCCGTTGAAAGCCGGTTCTCGCAGCAGCAACTTGCAATCTGCTGCTGGATATTGTTGCCGGTCTGCATTACGGTCTGGTTCAGATTGCTCTGGCTCAGCGCCACTTCCTTGCCAAGCTGACCAATGCCGCCCTGCATCTCGAAGCCGAGATTGCAGACGCCGTTGCCCAGATTGGTCAAACGGTCGTTGATCTGCCCGAACTGTTGGCCAAACAAAATTTCCTGCTGGCTGGCAGCGGTGGCATACTGGCCGAACTCGCCCTGTCGGTTGCCCCAGAAGCCTCCGCCCATGAAGCAGATCAGGAACAAAATCACCATCCACCATGCGCCGTTTCCGCCGAAGCCGTTGCCGTCACCGGTTGCCGCGCGCAGGTCGCTCAAAGAGTACCCATTGTCCATAGTATCCAATCCTTTCGTAAGATTTGTATTTATAAGCCGTGTCGACCCGGCCTATATCAGTACAACACACCCTTAAAATTTTCCGCTATCGCTTTCAGCTGTTCAAACTGCTGCTGGCTCATCCGCCCGTCAGCAAGCATCTGCTCCACGATTTTCTGCGGGTCTTTCCCCTGCATCTGCTGCTTGAATTGCGTAAACTGCTGTATTATCGCCGCGGGGTTATTGGGTATTGTGCTTTTTCCCATCGCCTGTAAGATCGGGTTCGTCATGGAATTTCGCCTCCAATGCTGTAATGCGCTGTTCAAGGCTCGCTACATCCACCGGCGGCGCGGCCTTGTACGGCGTGATCGTGTAGGGGGTCAGTGTCGGGTAGCCTGCACCGTCCGTTGTCTTCAGCCATACTAGCGGCGCGGTCTCGTCCAGCAGCAGTGCGCTGGAATTCGGTGCCATTCCAAACGCCCTTGCGCCGTTCTCACCGCTCACCTTCGTGATGCTGCACGGCTGTAACGCCTGCTGCATCGTCTGCCCATAGGGGTTGCTGTAGGGGGTTTGCATACCGTAGTTGTTCCAGTACATCACGCTCACCTCGTCTTTCTGGTTTTATTGTACTACAATCCATCCCGCGCCGTAGGCCATTCCCACGCCAGTATCACGTCACTTTTGCGCCAAAACAAAATAAGCGGGCAATGTGCAAAAAATGCACATTGCCCGCTTTTTCTTTGCCTTCCCCTTCGGGGGAAGGTGGCCCCGCAGGGTCGGATGAGGGGCGGCCTTGCCTGTACCGACCTCTCACCGCATCTTATTCTTAATGTTTCTCACATGCCGGTTTACCGTCCTCTCGCAGCAGTTCATCTCGGCTGCAATCTCGGCATTGCGCCGTCCGTGCCGCCGCATATCCAGCACTTCCCGCTCATCGTCCGTCAGGCTGAATATAAGCTCGTCATACTCCGCCCGGTTCATGCAAAAATCAAACTTCATACAGCACCTCAATAGGGATTCTTCCACTGCTTGTTTGTCTTTGTCAAATAGGCTCGGCGCAACTCGTTCGTCAAGTCCATCTCGTTCAAACGTGCCATAGCCTCGCCCTTATCGACTTTGCCGTTGCCGTTTGTGTCGGGAATGGTAGCGCGGTAGTTTACCCAGTCACGCAGCGCATCTGCGCCGTAGCTCTGGTAAATCTCTGCACCGGCCTTGTCGGCATATGTGCCGCCCTTTTCCGGGTACTTGCCGTTCTTGTCTTTCTTGTAGTACGCTGCCAGATAAGCCCTCGCAAAGTCGTCTCCGCTCAGGCCGTATCTCTGCATACCGTAACCGACTGTAAACTTGTCCGGGGTCTGGTCATCGTCCAGCGTCTTTGCCACAGCGCTGTAAGCCTGCATGTAGGCGGTGACTGCCTTGTCTCCGGCAAGGTCTCTGATGTTGTGCACAGCGCTGCCATCGTCGGTGCTGTCTACAAAGTTGCTTACTGCATCATCGCCGAACTGCGAATAGAGCGTGTCCCATGTCTCCACGGTGTCCAGTTTCGCACCGTCATTGCCGCTCGTCTCCCGCTTTTCGTCACGCGCAAGGTCAGTGGCGTTTTTCATCAGCACATACTGGCTGAATCCTTCCGCGCCGCCGTCCCGGTATGCCTCGTACTCCTTCGCGCTCACACCGCTCACGCCGTCGCCAACAGCGGCAACGCCACCGGCGGTCTTGGCTACCGTGTAGGCATCCTGCACAAGCGCACTCTGCTGGTCTTCCGGCAGCTGCAAAAACATACTGTTCTGCCGCAGCTCGTCAATCAGGTCATAGGCCGTCTGACCGCTCGTCTTGGCATACTCGGTTTTTTCCTTCGGGGTCATGTAATACCCTTCGCCGTCCACCGTGATCTTGCTGCTGGCCTTCTCCGGGTAGACCTTGCTGTTGTTCGTGTCGCCGTAAAGCCCTTGCAGGTACTCGTCCACCGGGGTCACGTTCTCGGCGCTGTAATAACCGGGGCTGGCAAAGTTGTACACCCCGCGCAGGAACATACCGCCAGCCGTATCGTCTGTGCCGTCAAGGCTCGCTTTCTCGCGTCCCCACTGGTCAATGTACGGCTCGTTCTGCTGGCTCAGCACGGGGATCTTGTTTTGCAAACTTCTGGCAAGGTACGACGTGTTGCGCTCGCTCTGGGTGTCGCCGCCGCCGTAGGTGCTGCGTCTGGTATCGTCCAGCGTGCGTGCAGCTTTGCTTAAAACGGTCGGCACAAACTGCTGTGCGTAGTTCGTCAGGGTGTTGCCCACGATGGAACCCGCCGCGCCGAACGCATCGTCGTTGTTGTAGCGGATGCTCTCAAACGTGTTGTTGGCGCTCTGCAAAAGGCTCATCTGTGTCACAGGGTCAAGCGCGTTAGCAAGGATGTCCCCTATCTGCCCAGCGTATTTCTCCGGGTTTTCCATAAGGTCGCTCAGGTCGATGTTCTGCGCGGACATCGTAGCGCCCATCATGACGGGTACAACGCTCGGCGCCGCCCAATCGATTGAGTAGCTGCCCTTGCCGGGAATGTTCAGCGAAAATTCCTGCTTGCCAAGCATAGTCTGGTAATCCTTGTTGTCCCCCAGCGAACCGGTCACAAAGCCGCTGTCGGCAAGCCACCAGCCAAGCCCCATCAGCGCCGTGCCTACAACGCCCTTTGCCAGCGAATCGGTCACGGCTGCCGCGCCCTTATGGGTTGCGCCGCGCCAGACCGCTTGTGCAGCGCCGCCGACAGGGGTGTATTCCAGCGACGTTTTCAGGATGTTACCCGGTGTTTTGGAAAACGGCAAAAGCCCGTTACCGATACAATAGGCGATCTTGTCGCCGATGCTGCCGTTTTTATCCCCCAGATGGCTGATTTTCCCCAGTGCCTTTGTCAGAGCGTTGTCCGCGTGGAACGTCATATCTTTGCCGTCCTGAATTGCCTGTTCCAACGCATTGCCGATAATGGCCTTTGCCTCGTCGTCGGTACGGCTGAAAATGCTCGCGTCGTAGCCTTTGGCCGTCAGGTTGCTGGCAAGGCTGCGCATCACGCCAGCCCTTAAAAAGATTTCGTCTTCCTTGTCCAGCAGGTCGCTGTTTTTGTCGCTCATCCATTGCACCGCACGGCCAAAAGCGTTGTCGCCGTAGGTTTTCTGTGCACGGGTAAGCCCCTGCGCCAAGTCGTACCGCCCGCTGTCCTTCAAAACGGCCTGATACGCGTTCTCGTCGATGTACTTTCCGGCGGCGTCCACCATCTCCCGCGGCGTGTACAGCGCTTTCGTGCGGGCTTCCCGCGGCAAAACAAGCTGCATCGCGGCGGACACCTCGTCTTTTGCACTTGCCATGCCGCCCATCAGCACATTGCCGATCAGGTTGCGCGCATGGGTCGTCGGGTTGCCCAGCATCGCCAGATAGCGAATGTTGTCAAACCGCTCAAACCAGCTTTTCGCGGGCAGGTGCTTTGCCATAATGTTGATGGCTTCCTGTTCCAACGCGTACCGCTCCTTGCTGTCTCCCATTGTGGCAGCTTTGCTGTACAGGGTATCCACCTGCTCCATTTCATCTAGCGTCAGGTCGGAAATCCCTGCCGCCTGCATGATCAGCTTGTCGTAATACTGCTCTGCGTTGTCCCCGTTCAGAATACGCCCGGCAATGTCTTTCGCGGCATCGTCACTGCAATTCACCTTGTGCTTCTCGCACAGTTCTTTAACCCGCTTCGCAATGGCGTCAAATTCGGCGGTCGTGTCCGTTTTGGGCGCATCCGTGATGACACCCGCATCTTTTAGCATCTGGTCGAACTCGGCGTTCATGTCCCCAGCAGGCCCCTTTGCGGCATTACTGCCGTTTCCAAAAACGCCCTGCATGGCTTCGCGTTCCATTTCCGCAATGTCCCGCTCGCGCAGTTCGTCCTTCAGCTTCGCCAATTCGTCGGACAGGATCTTGATTTTCTCGTCCTGTGCAGGGTTGTTTTTTACCCAGCGCTCCGTGATGGGCTTCGCGGCGGCGTTGGCGCGCTCGCTGGCGTCGCCGTGGAAGCTCTGCATCGTCTGGGCTGTCTCACTGCGCACCTGACTGCGCTTCTGGTTCCATGCCTCATACCGCGCCTTCTGGGTGTAGTATTCCGGCGTACCGGGTTCCGTCGCTGCAAACTGGTTTTTCAGCCGGTTGCGGATTTCATCCGCTGTCGCACTGTCGCCCTTGTTCCAGTGCTCTTTGCTCTTCAAATCCTGCATTGCGGCGTCAAGGCCTTTGCTTTCATCCCCGCCCGCCTGCTGGATGTAGGTGGAAATGTCGTCTTCCGCCTGCTTTTTGGCTTCGGCGTCCGTCCATACCTGATGCGTATTTTCCGTTTTCAGGTTTTCTAAGTGTGCCTCATCCAGCCCGCTTGTCATGCTGCGCTGGTTCGCGTAGTCCTGATTCGCCACTTCCCGCCGGTCAAACTGGGTGCTTTCCGCGCCCACCGCATTTGCGGGCACACTCTCGCTGCCGTTCAACGGCCGCGCTGCATTCTGCCAGCGGGTGTCTCCTGCCGTCTGATTGGCATTCTCCACAATGTTCAGACCCGGCACAGGCTCTCTTGAATCCGCTTTGGCGGGAATGGGTAAAGCATCAGCGTCATTATCGCTGTTGAACACGCGGTCATACACGCTTCTGGTATAATCCGGCATATCCGGGTCAAATCCCTGTACTTCCAGCCAATCGGTAAAGTCGTCACCGCCAAGCGGCGTACCGTTTGGCCCCTGTAAAATGCGGTCACGCACATAGTCCGTGTACGCGCCCTGCGCATTGGTATCAATAAGAGATCCCGCTTTGCTCTGATTCACAAGCGCCAACAAAGCATCCGCCGGGTTGCCGTCCGGCGTGCGGTTTGCCATGCCCATAGAATCATAGATTTCCGGGATAGCAACATCATAGTCAAGCCCGCTTTTCAGTGAAAAATGCGTACCGTTCTGGATGTTGTACTGCTGGATATTTTTAAGACCGCTGGTGCTCAAAAGCTCACCAGCGGTCTGTTCATCCAACTTGATCTCCGTGTTCTTCAGGTAGTCTTTTAAAATCACACTGGATTCATCCAGCGGTTCCGCAAAGCTGTCCGCTTTCACAATCCCCAGCGCGATATCCTTTGCCTCGTCAGCTAGGCTTTCCCGGCTTGCGCCGCTCTGCAACTGGCTGTACAAGTTCTCAATGCGTCGTGTATAGGCACTTTTTCTACTCTTGCCAGTTATTCCTGCGGCCCATTCTTCCACTGAAGGTACGCTTTGCGTTCCAGCTCCTTCAATTCTGCGTTCGCTGCCGTTCGCGGCGAAACCTTGCCCAATTTCACCTGACTGTCCAGAAAGTCCGTCACGAACGTTTCCGGGTTCTGCCGTGTCGCCTGACAAACTGTCAGTGCCGACGGAAACAGGCTCACGAACATATCCTCCCACTTTTTCATCGCGAACACCTCCGTTTATAATGCTATTGTAGTCTTTCTGGTTGATGTGGTCAACTGGCACATCCAACAAATTATCCGGGATGTATTTGCCGTCAAGGTTTATCTCGCGGGTGGTCTGTTCGGGCTGTTGCATTTGCAGTATGGCGGTGCTGAAATCATTGGTCGAGTTCTGCACCACCGGGTTTGCGGGCTGGTTTGTGTTTTGCCGCCAAAGTCGCTTGGCATCGCTGATAGCACCCACCGCAGCGCGGTCTTCCGCATCCAAGTTTTCACGCGCCGCTGTGATAGCACCGTTATTCGCGGCATCCTCCGCGTCCCAGCTATCCACAAGGGACTGTTTGCGCCGCTGTAAAAGCTCTCCGGCGTTTTTCGGCGCATCCTCGCCATTCCACAAATCCTGTAAGTTGTCCAGTTCTTTGTTGAAATCTGTACTTTGTGCAGCCTTGTACTGTGCCAGTTGTTCAGCAGCCTGTTTATCAGGCATTGCATCTGCAAGGTTTCGGCTTGCTTTGTCTTTGGCCCAGTTCATAACCGCCCCGCCAATCTCCGGCAGCGCATTCATAGCAACGTTTTCGGCAATGTTCTTTGCGGTATTGCCTGCAATCCTGCCGGGCGTCAGGGCTTCGTCCACCGTCTCGCCGTTCGCAATGGCCTGCTGCTGGTCGCGGTAGGTGCTCAAATCATCCACCAGCGTGGGTAAGGTGTCCAGTGCAAGGTCGGCGGTCGTGTCGGTCAAAATGCGTCCCAGTGCATCACCGGCACCCGCGCCCAGTACATCCCCTAATACAGGGATTTTCTGTGCCTGCCCCACAACGGCATTGCCCGCTTTGCCCATCGTCTGTGCAAGCGGTGTGCCCTCCATAGCGGTGTTGAACAGTTTGTACTGCATTCCCTTGCCGACAAGCGTGCCTGCAGCCGCCGCCAGCGGATCATAGCTCTTTGCGCCATCAATCGCATTGCTAAGCTGCGGCAGCTCGGCGCCGGTCGCATTCGCAATGTCCGTCAACTTATCCACGCTCTTTGTCAAAAACGGTACACTGTCATACAGCCCGGCTGTAAAGGCCTGAGCAGTCTGCCCGGCACCGTTCATCTGCGCTTTTCCCCGCAAGGCGCTATTCTGGTTCAGCTCGGCATTCATGGCAACCGTCTTTTTTGCGTAGTCCTCTTGGCTCAGGCCATCTTTGTTCGCGGCAGTCTCAAACACCCGTTTCAAGCCTCTAAAACCGGTGTTCTTCGTGCTTTTTTCGTACTGGTTCACCGCCGCCACTTCGGCAGTCGTCAGTTTTCGCCCCGGTGCGGCAAGTTCGGCGCGGTAGCCCGCATCCGTCTGCAACTTTTTCAAGGCTGCGGCGGTGTCCTCCTGTCGGCTCTTGTAGTCGTTGCGCTTGTTCTTTGCGGCCTGCGCCTCTGCCTCGCTGGGGGCGCTCCCTGCGGCGGCGTAACTGCTGCCGATAACTTTCCCGCCCCGCGTCACAGCGCGGCTCTGCGCGGGCTGCGCGGCGTCGTTACCGGCATTTTTCTGCTCGGCGGAACTCTTGCCAACAGCCTTTCCTTTGTTGGCTCCGGCATTTGCGGCAGCTTGCTTGTCTTTAAGCATCTGTGCAATTCGTTCTGCTTTTTGCTGGGCGCGGTACTTGATGTCAGCCTTTTCCTGCTTGCTGCCATCATAGCGGGCGCGGGCGCTTGCATTGCGATCTGCATTGCTGCGGTTCGCGTTATAATTGCCGCCCGCTTTTGCCGTTTTCTTTCCGCTGGCCGTAGTCTCTTTATCCAATGCATCCAGCGCGGCGGCGGCCTCCTCGCTGTCAGCGGCACTACTGCTCGACTTATTGCTGCTGCCCTTGCGCCGTCTGCTGCTTCTGCGGCTGGCCTTTGCTGCCGCTTTTGCTGCTGCAGCGGCCTGCCTTTCGGCTTCTTTCTGCGCCTTCGCTGCGGCTTCTTCGGCTTCCTTGCGGGCTTTTTCGGCCTGCTCATCGGCGTACTTCTTTGCTGCGGTCATCTGGGTGTGCATATCGCCGGCATAGTCGTACTGCGCCTTCGCCAAGCTCAGGTTACGGTTCAGCAAATCGCTGCTCAGGCTGTTTTCCATCTTCGCGCCGCTCACGATGTTTTGCAGGGTGCTGCCGTAGGTGTCTCCCAGCGACGGCAGGGTCTTGTCGGTGGCGTTCAGTATGGCCGCGCCTTTCTGCCGGGCGGCCTGTGTTTTGCTCTGGCCTTCGCTCACCGTGCTGGCCTGTGCGTTTTTGTATTTGCTTAGATACGCATTGAACAGCGCATCTTCCCGGTTGCTCACTTTTGCCATCCGACAAATTCCTCCCACATATACAAAAGCAGGGCGGCTTTATCTTCACCGCCCTGCTTTCTTACTCGTAACTATATTCCCACTGCCCCGTGCTGGTGTTGAACTTCTGCCGTACCTGCGGCACACTAGATGCCATGTTCGCATATCCCTGCATCAGCGAGATCAGGTTGTTGGCGTTGTTCGCCGTCAGATTCGCTAAATTCGTCTGGTACTGGGTCAAGTCTGCTGCATCGCCGCTGGCCTTCTGGTTTTCCAGCTGCGCCATGTTGTTCTGGTAGGTGTTCAAAAGGCTGGCAAGCTGGCTTGCCCGCTCGGTTTCCAGCGCATTGCGGCTGTTGTTGTAGTTGTTGTACAGCCCCGCAGTCGTCGTCTCGCTTGTTCCGCCGTTTAACCCCTGCGCCGCAAGGCTCTGGGCAAGGTTGCGCTGCTGCAACATGCGGTTGATGTACGCCTGCTGCAAGGCACTGTCCGTTGCGCTGTTCAGCTGCCCTTGCCCGTACTCGTAATCGGTTTTCTGTTGGGCGGCGCTGCGGTTGTACGCTTCCTCGCGGGCTTTTCTCTGGGCTTCCTGCGCAGCCTTCAGCTGGGCTTCCGCCCGCTCCTGCGCTTCTTTCGCCTGCTTCTGTGCCGCCGAAATGGCGGATTGCATCTGGTTTAAGTAGTTTTGCATGTAGCCCTTCATCATGTTCGCAAGGGCTTCATTTCCGTTGTTTTCATTCTGGGCAGGCTGTGCCGCTGCCGGGGCGGATGCCACAGTCTCGGTCGTGGCCGCACTCGCGGCGGGCGCTGCCGCAGCGGTATAGCTGCTGCCCGTGTTGTAACTGCGGTTCCCGCCGCTGTAGCCGGTGTTACCTCTGACGCCGGTCGTGCCCGTGTTGCGCCTATGCAAAACGGAGCTGGTCGGCGTACCGCCGCCCGTCGTTTTGGAAAAGTTGTTGTACAAAGGTCCCAGCGCACCGGCAAGCCCCGTCCCGTCATTCTTTCTGATGACCGGCGTTGTTTTTTTCTTCGCGGCAACAACGCCGCTGCCGTCTCCCGCCATTCTCATAGGGCTTTACTCCTTCTTCTCGCTCTGCGTGCCAAAATAAAAAGCCACGACCATCGTCACAATGGTCATGACCGTGTCTGGCTGTAATTTGCTCTGCAATGCCATCACGGCAAAAACCGCAACAACCACAAGCGTCACAATGGTTTTTACCTTGATAAGCGCTGCCAGATTTTTCAAAAAATCGTACATAGATATGCACCCTCTTTCAGCCAATCAGATGCTTCTGCAAGGCTTCCTTTGCTTTCTGCATCTGGTCAATGTTGTTACCGTCAAGGTTGTGGTCAAGCATGGCAAGCAGCGCCTGCATGGTCACGCGCTGTCCCTCGTCCATGCGATCAAGCCGCAATTTGTCGTTTTTCAAAAAGCCCTCCATAGCGTTCACCCGCGCTTCTAACTTGGTAATGCGTTTGTCTTGGTCTGTCTTCGGCTTTTTTATGGCAGTAATGACTTTGCTTATGGCCACGCCCCCGGCATACAGTCCGGCAGCAGCGCCCGCCGCGTAAATCAAAAACGCCCAAGCGTCCGCAATCGTAAACGAAAACACGTGCTGCATCGGCATCACTCCTTCACATACTTAGCGTGGTAGGCTTTGTCGTTGTCCAGACCGTACTTCTTGGCGATGAGATAAAACTCCATCGCCGCAGCGTTGGGCAGGACGACGTGATCCAGCCACACTTCCTGCTTTGTCGGCGCGGCGGGCTTGTCCTCTTTGATAGCGGCATCGTACCGAGTCAGATTGAACTGCTTCACGACCGCCAGCAAGCTCGACGTGTATGTCGGGCTTGTCGCCCAGCCGTCGGCGCGGATGTACTCGCAGGCCTTGTTGATGTCGGTGCAGCCGACAAGGTTCGAGTAGCGCGGCATCGTCGTGAGCTTTTTGATGTAGTCCTCGACGCAGGCGATCATCGTATCGTAGGCGCGGAAGCCCGCCGTGATGGTGATGTACTTGCTGCCGTCCCACTCCTTTGTCTGCTTGTTGTAGACCTTGCCTGTCCAGTTGCTCGCCTTTATGCCGAACAGGTTGTTGGCCTGAACAGCCAGCTCGCTGGTGCCGTAGGTGCTTTCAAGGCAAGCCTGCGCAATGCACAGCGACGGCAGCAGATGGGCGCTCAGGCAGCGCTCCCGGCACTTCTCGACCATCACGTCGATGAACGTCTGCTCCTGCGTTTTGGCGGGTGCAGCGTCGGTCTCGTCGTCCTTCAGGCGCGTTGTGACCTGCGCCGCAATGTCGGGGAACTTGCTCTTGAGGTAGGGGCCGGGGCAGGCCGTGGCGGCGTAGAAGCAGTGCATCGTGAGAGAACCGTTTTTATCGCCGGTGTAGGTCAGCTCCTTGATGCCGTTTCGGCGGCAGATGTCGGTGCAGAGGTCAAGCAGCGCCGCATAGGCCTTGTCGCTGATGTGCCAGTCCGGCGCACCGCCGTCGTTGGCGACCTCGATCGTAATAGCCCGCTGGTCGTTCCACGGCGACGAACTGCACCAAGAACGGTCTGTCTCGTGGCAGAACAGCCCGATACGACCGCTGGATTCTATGGCGTAGTTTGCGCTCATCTGGCGCGAGGGTCTACTGACAAGAGCGCCGAAAGATTCAAGCGTCATGTTACCAGCCATATGATGAACGGTAATCTTGCTGATGGGCTGGCTGCGGGGTCTGTTGCAGTTGGGGCTGATGGCGGTATAGCCTACCAGTGCGGAATCACTCATCTTCGTCGTCTCCTTTTCCGTTTGAAAGTTCTTCATCCATTTCCGGGGTCAAAATCGTATCTTTTTCAGACATAGTTTTCTCCTTTCTGTTTATGCTGTCCGCCGCCACATATTGACGGCGGTGTATTTGTTTTCGATGTTCATCGGTTTGCTGTTGCCTATGACAGGCAAGTTCCATCCATTGTGGTTGGGCGATTCATTTGTGGTGGTGTTCGTAATTATACTACCATTATTGATATACCCGCCCCATACTGGCACAGTTACACTTCCGTTAGTACTCGAATTTGGTAAAAACGGGGAGTGTTTCGCAATCTCATCTACAGTCTGCTTATGTGTCCAACTACCGCCCGTACTCCCAACTGCATGGCTACTGTCAGCTGCGCGGATAAAACAATCCGTGATCTGTTTCCATTTCGTCCCCGGCCAGCGCGCGGTCGGTTCGGTACTCGAAAACGTAACATAGACATCATCGATGCTATACGGGCAGTAGCCAGCCAGTGCCTTGTCAATCAGCCGCTTTACAACTGCCCAAGGGTTAATATTCATCCTGTAACCTCCACCACAAACACTGCGTCAGCGCTCACGGCGCTGTCCGCATAAAAGTCCACGACCCCCGCGCCCGCTTCCAGCGCGGCAACCTGACACACAGCGTTTGTTGGCTGTGTGCGCTGGCTCACGGCTAACCGGCTATCCGCCGTCACTCCTTCAACCGTCACGCGGTTGCGGTAGGCGTAAGTCGTCGCCGTCCCGTCGTCCCACGCAACGGCATAGCTGCCGGACACCCACCCGGCCGCCGGGGCGGTCACAGTCAGCAGCTTCGTGCGGATGGCCGCCAGCATCTTGTCGATTTCGTTCTTCGGATAATAATTCGACAAGTCTGGCTGTTTGTCGGTATCCTTCCACTTATCAGTGTCGCTGTCCCAGACCCAAATCGTGTCCGTTGTTCCCACAATCGCCCAGTTTCCGTCCTTTGCCGTGGGGTGCGCCGCATTCAGTGCGGACGGTGTGGCATACCAGCCCACCGCACCTTGGCTCACCTGCTGCGCTTCCTTGGCCGATTCATCGGCAGCCTTGGCACTGTTTGCCGCCGCCGTCGCACTGGCCGCGGCGGCTTCAGCCTGCGGCTTTGCTGCGGCGGCTTCCTCTTTGGCGACTTCGGCCTGCTTGGCCGATTCTTCGCTCGCCTTGCGGGCATTATCGGCTTCTTTTGCTGCCGTATCCGCAGACCCCTGCGCCGTTTTGGCATGATCTGCCGCGCGTTCTGCTGCCGCGATGGCCTGCTGCACAAGGTCTGGGGTAGGTTCTGGTGCGTCATCTCCTTCCACGCCAGCCTGTTCTTTGACCGTGTAGCTGATGTTGTAGCTGATAAGCCGCACGCCGTCCTTCAGCCCTTCCACCACCACCACACCGTCGCGCCCGGCAGTGGCCGTTGCTTCCTTCGGCACATCGACGGTATCATCGGTAAAGGCTGCCTTGCTCACCGGCTTTGCGCCGCCGGGCGGGTGCCATACCGTCACGATAGACAATCCGTCCCACTCTGCCCCGCGCGTAAAGATGATTTTCTCCACGCCATAGCTGTCATTCGTGCCGAGCTTCAGCTTCTTCGGGGAAGGTTCATATCCACTCAAACTAATAGTGTGTTCCATACGTCCCCCTTAGCTTTCTGCGTAAACCGCAATCGCGGCCTGTGTACAGGCGGTGTCAGTATTCGAGCAGTACATCTGGATCGAATCGCCAGAAGATACCGTAAAACTGATGGTCTGTGCGCCGCTCGTTGAATCATGCGGTCCCCATAGCCAAGAGTTCCAGTTTTTCTTGATGCCGCTTCCAGACCCCTGCGGCTGCGTAATGACAAAATAGGCGCGGTAAGTCCCGGCTCGTCTGAAGGTAAAGGAGTACCCGCTTGCAGACCCAAAAGTTCCGTTTGCAAACACGGTTTTTTGGTCGCTGTTTCCGCTGCTCTGCAAAAAACACCACACAAGAACGCCGCCATAGCTCGCCTTCACCGCGCCGCCCCCGGCATGGAATCCCTTCACGACCGTAACGCTGTCGCCGGGGTTGATGGTCGCACCCCAGTTTCCCCGGTTCACCATCGCGCCTGTGATTTTGCTTTTGGCATTATTGCTGTACCCAGTTTTTCCAGCCAGCAGGTCAGCCGCCGTCATATTGCCGCTTAGTTCCAGCGTTCCCGTAATTTTGCTTTTGGCATTGGTGCTGTACCCTGTTTTTCCCGCCAACAAATCCCCGGCGGTCATGTTCCCACTCAATGCAAGTGTCCCCTTTTTCAGCGTCTTGTTCCCGGCGTAAAAGGGCACACCGTTCAGCACGTCCCCGGTTCCGGCGGTGGCCTGTGCCAGCTTAGAGGTTGTCAGCCCACCGCCGCCGTTAAAATTTAATTGCGTACCATCAAAGGTGAAAATCACCCAGCGCCCAGCCACAACGGCGTCACCGTCCACGGCATCCGCCCCGCAGTAGGCGGGCACGGCGTTCCCGTTCACCGTCCACGTGTCGCCGCTCGCCCACGCTGCAGGCACTTTAAAGCGCCCTACCGCGCCGGAACCTGTCAGGGCGTAAACCTTGCCGGTCTTAGTGCAGGCGTATTCCTGTACCGTCACGTCAACGCCCGCGTTATTCGGGTCGTACACGCCTTTTGCCATGTCGCTCGTGCCAATATCAATGACGCGCTGGTTGATGGCGCTGTTCGTCTCCGCTTTCGTGTAACGGTCGTTCAGCGCCGTTTCCGCTTGCTGCGAAAGCTCGTTAAATGCGGGAACAATGATCTCCCGCGGAATTTCATCCATGATGCGCTGCATCTCGGCGGTCGACACGCCGGGAATATCCGGCTTGCCAACGTTCCCTTTGCCCTTCAGCTCTGCATCCGTAATTCGTCTCAATGCCATAATCTCACCCCTTGTAATTGCCGCCTTCCACGTATTCAATGCTCGCCTGCACAATGCCAAAAGATTCGTTCAACATATTGTTCGCAAACTGAAAGCTGCACTTGTCCACCCGCTTGATGCGCAGTTTCGTGTGAAAGGTTTTCGGGCTGGTATCGTTGGAGTAGCATAAATGGGAATATACCAGCCGGGAATATCTAAAATAGCTTACGCCCGTCAAAAACTCTTTCAAAACCTGCCATTCGCCCTTCACGATGGCCGAAATTTTCACACCCGCCGATGCCGCGTTCACCAGCTGCACGGCCAGATGCTTGAACGTCTTGTTCTTGTAAAAGTTCGACCCGCTAATGTAAGGCGTCTGCCAGCTGGCCGCAATGGCCGCGCCGTCGTCGTTGAAGCTGCGGTAGTCGTCATCATCGGTATTAAAGCGGCATACCCTTCCATCGTTCGTGCCGAACCACAGCGCACCGTCCTTTACAAACAAAATACGCGCCGGAATGTTCGTGCAGTAAAAGCCCACGTACTGCCGGTTGGAGTACGGCTCGTTCTTCGCCAGCCCCAGACTTTGCAGCCCGTCCAGTATGTAGGTGTGTCCGTTCACCCCCAGCCAGTACATATCGTTGTACACACAGGCGCAGGCGTCTTGCAACCCGCTTTCTTTCAGCAGCCGACCGTTCAAGTAGTAGCTTCTGTCTTGACTGTACCGCTCGGCGTTGATGTCGCTGGCCGTAATGGCGTAGATACCGCTGCTTGTCAAAAACACCGGCTCGTTCTGCAAATACGCAAAGCTATCCCGCGCCACTGCGCCGGGACCTTTCAGCGTGTTGTAGATCGGGAACGCCGCTTCGCTGTCCACCAGATTGCCGCTGCGCAAAATAATGTTTCTGTCCGGCTCGTTGTCGTCCTTGTGCACCGCAATGCGGTTTTCAATGATGGTATAGCCAACGATAGCGCTCTTGTTCGTGCCCAGCACGCTGTACCCAGTGTCGGGGAAGTACGTCGGATCGTCCTTTTGGCTGTACCAGTCATAGTTGATATAGTCAGGGTTGCCGCTCAAAAACAGGCGGTCAACGTCACCGTTCACACCAAACCGCGCCCCAATGCTGCACTTGTTGATGCGGTCGGCGTACCCCTTCACGGTGCGGCTCGCTTCAATCTCGATGTTGTCCTCGCCGGTCACGGGGCTTTTCCCCGGTGCTGTGCTAAATGTAACAACTCCTGTCGACGCGTTGCAGCTGTAACCGCTCATCGTCGTCCATGTTCCGGCACTTGTCAGCTGGCGCACCGTCACAGTGGCGCTGTCCAGCCCAGAAAAACTCAGGTGGTATTGCGTCGAAGACCCGTCGCTCAAAAAACGTTCCTTAAATTTCGGCTGCAACAAATTCAGCGATTCATAGCTCTGCCCGCCGCCGCCGGGGTTCTTGGCAATCGTTACGGTCGGGATGTACGCGCTGCTCATAGCGGACTTCACACTGCTGCCGTCATACACCAGCAGCAGCTTCCCGTCCGCGATGTATAGCTTGTCCCCAAACTGCCACGCATGGCTTTTCGCGTCGTTCATGCCGGTATAAATCTGCTCCGGCGTGTCTTTCATGCGGTACAACATCGTCCCAGCGTGGATCAGGTCAAAGCTGTCCCCTTTGCGGGTATAGTGCCCGTTGATTTTCCCGCTGAACTTGTACTTCGTTTGGTACCCCATTCGCTTGCGCACCTTGCCCGGCTCGCTGCGGATCATGTTTTCGGCGTCCGGGCTTTGGGTCTGCGCCACGTTGAAGGGGTTGGACGTAAAATCCACCCCGTAAAATTGTGTCAGCTTGATTACATTCCTGTTCGGCACGTCGGGTATTGTAAATCTTGCCATCGCTTACCACCAGCCTGTATTGCTGTAGAACTCCTCTTTGCCGGGGGTTCTGTCCGGGTTTTTCAGCCGCTCAAACGCTGTCTCAAATTCGTTGCGGTAATACGTCGAAACGGCAATATCGTCGTCCTTGTACAGCTGGCTTGCCATGTACAGTGGCAGCAGAACCACCGCATCGTCCGGCAGGTTGATTTCGGTATCGTCCGCCGTGTCCAGCGTGATTTTTGTGGGCTTGGCGTCGTAGAACACCTCAAACGTGCCCTCCGCCTCTTTCGGGAAAACCAGATACTTCCCACCCATAAACAACGTGTCATAGTAGGGCGTCGGGATGTCGTCATCGTCGATGCTGTACACCTCCGGCGTACCCATGCGATAAAAATCCTTAACATCCTTTGTCATGTCGGCCACAAAGGCTTCGTCCTTGTCCTTGTCAAATGTCACGCTCTTGCGGATGTACCGTCCCGCAGTCGCCAGCATTTGCATCGCTTCGTTGGCCGCCTGCGGCATTGCGTTCATATATTCGCTGATGGCATCGTCTGCGCTGTCAATCGTCGTGCCGTCACTGCTGAACATTTTTTGCAACGTCGCCAATTTGATTTCCTGCCACGTCACCGGCATTCACCCCCTGTGTCATCTGCCGCTGTGCTTCCAGCTGCTTGTTGATATATTCCAGCACCGTTGCCGCGTAAGGATATCCGGTACTCTTGTTCCATGTCCAGTAGGTTCTGGCACTGTTCATATCGCCGATGGGGCCAAAAGCACCCGCTTGGAAATCCACCTTTGCCATATCCCACAGCCGTTCACGGTTGCTGGCAAGGTTACTTGCTGGGTCTACCTCAATGATAAATTCATCGTTCCAGTACAATTCCCCGGCAGCGTCCCGCTTCAAAAACTCCATGCGGTCAAAGTGCCCGTACTGCTGTTCGCCGTCTACGTCGGTATCCGTCATGGGATACGGCTCATCCGCATACGCCAGCAAAAATTCAAACATCTTACGGTACAGCTTGGCGTAGGCGTTGTTCTTCATTTCCCGCTTGGATTGCAAACGACCAGCGCTCTGGTTCGCGCTGAACTGCTTTGCACTTCCGGATGTCGCAGAACTGTCGTACTTGCCTTGGAACGCGTCGGTGATGCCTAACGTCGATTTCGCCCAGTTATAGTTATATTCCAGCATATTCTGGTCGTTCTGCACGTTGGGCTGCACATTGAGGACATCGATCATACTGCGCTGGCTCGGATTCTCTATGCGCAGGATTTTTAACTCGTTGTCGTTTAGTTCTGCCTGCACGCCATCCGGCAGAATGACCCAGCTGCCGCCTTTCAGCAGCTTTTCCTGTATCTTCGTGCCGTATTTGTTGATGGCTTGCTGTTGGTCGGCCACAATGTCCACGTCCGATACGCCTAAAAACATATCCGATGCCGCAATGTTCACCCGCTCGATCAGGGGAAAACCGTGCGGCTTGTATGCGGGTATCTCGTTGGCCTGCATCTCGCCGGGCATCAGGATAACTTCCCCGGTGTCATTGTCCAGCTGTACGCTGCCATCCGAGTTTATGATGGGCACATCCTCGCCCTGTACCTGTGCGGGCAAAACCTCACCGCTGCTCATCGTCACATCCTGTGTCAGGGTAAGCGTCTGCACGGGCTGTTCCTTGAACTTCTTATTCCCGCAAACACATACATCCCCCACCCGGCGGCGTCCGCATTTTGTGCAGACCTCCGCCGTTCGTGCGTAATAATCGGGAAAATCTTCTAACACTTGGTTGCCTACCCAGCTAAACATACCCACTGTGCCCTTGTCGTGCTTGTAGTAGACAATGTTCTGGGTCACAACGCCGCTGTGGGTGCTGCCGTCGTCTCCGCCCCGTGCATCCGGCGCATCTTCGGTGTCGGTGTCCAGCTTAATGCCGTACCGCGCTTCCAGAGCTTCTTTGCTCTTGGATATCTGCACAAACACATAATCCATGTCGTCCAGTTTGTACACGCCCGGCTGGGGGATGACCTGCCGCGGGTGGCGCAACTCAATTTCTACGTCGCCAAGTGTGCAGTGATACCCAGTTGTGGGGTTCCATTCCACATGGAAAAAATCAGCCCCCTGCACCGGCACGGTGCGCTCGCTGCGGTCGTTCAGTTCGGTAAAGTGCATCCGGCGTGCCTGATTGCGCAAAAGACTTTCCAGCTTGCGTGCCTTGTCCTCGTCCTCCCGGTGGATAGCTGTCACCTTCGGCAGCGGGTAGGTCGAATCCACTTGGCTTTCAATCAGCTCATAGATGATATTGCGAACATTCGTGGCGTCCTTCTTGGCACCCTGTATTTCGTGGCTGCCGTAGTACATGGCTTCGCGCGTGCGCATCTTATCCAGCGTGCCGCCGTACGCAGATTTCGCGCTGGATAGCTTGCCCTGCCATTTTTCAAGGTCTTTTGTCTGCTTATCGTCTTTCTTCATATCGTCACTCCTGTGGGGTCATGCCCCCGCAAATGTGATAAAAAAGCGACCCTGCCGTAGCAGAGCCGCTAAAATTACTGCTTCTTGGTTCGCCGTTTCCGGGGAACTTCCCCTTGGGGCAAGCTGTCAGCGCCCGCCGCCGGGTGAGCCTCGCCGTTCTCTACCGTCCGGGAATAATACGTCCCGTCCTTGTTCACGGCCTCCACAACATACAGCCGCTTGCCGTCCTCAAAGGTATCCCCGATTTTCAATCCTTTAGGAACCATGCCGCACCGCCTTAGGTCAGCGTGCTACCAGCAGCAGCGCCGCCCAAAATAACGTGCCGCCAATCTCCGAATCCGGCGCTGAAACGGCCACGGCAGGAAGTGATCAAATCCTGCGTCAGCGTGTCCACATTCTGGAAGGTCTCCATCGCGGTACGGTCATAGAACACGTTGCCCAGCAGGTCTTTGTTGGCCTGAGAACTCATGATGATATAGGGGTTGCTTTCCTCTGCAGCCTGCCAATGGTGGTCAACGATCAGCTTCCACATGCCCTTGTTGACGTTCACATCATTGAAGTTGCTGCCTACCTGCTGGTCACTGTTGGCGATTTTCTTTGCCAGCACGATCATATCGGGGCGGTTAGCAGGCAGGATGATGGTGTCGAACACATAGCCCATGTGGTTGCCGGAGGCATTCATGAAGTTGAAGCCGACATTCGCCAGCTTGTTCAGCATCGCGTCATCGGTGCCCAGCGCATTGGTGAACACATTGCTCTGTGCGGCAACGCCGGTATTGCCGGTATGGTCTTTGGCAAACAGGGCTTTGCCGTCCGCAGTGGTGGAATCCAGCCCGGTCTTTGCGCCGTAAGTAAAGGTCGCGGCGGCGCTGGTCAGTGCGCTGGAAGCAAACACAGCACGGCTGCGCTTGTAGGCACGCACATAGGCTGCCGCGCGGGCAGCGCCCATATCGAACTGGTTGTCCTCGATCATCGTCTTGGTGATGCGGAACGCCTTCTTGAACTCACTGTGCTGGATAAGTTTGGGCTCCACCTCGCCGAAATCATCCAGCGGGCTGGACGCGCCCTCATCGACCAGATCAAAGTTTGAGAAGGTAGACATGCCCGCGATCTTCTCACCGAAACGCTTGGACTTCTTGACATTGAACAGCGCTTTCACAAGCTCGTCATCGTTGTTCTTCTCGTTGTCGGTGTCTTTCATTTTCATGGTGAGCAGGTCAGCCCACTCATTCCAAAAATCATTGGCAAGGCCGCTTGCCTTACTAAAAATAACTGCCATAGTCAGTCTCCTTTACACAAAAATCAAATTGAGTTGTAGAGCTTTTGAAGTTCCTCATCGCTCTTGTCCGGGAAATACTCATGCGCTTTCGCAAGCATCCCGCTACTCATGGTCTTTTCCTTGCCCGGCATATTGGCACCTCCGTGCGCGGCCAAGTGCCCTTTGCCGCGTGCCGCGTTGATAGCCGCCTGTCGTCCTGCCGCCGTGCCGCTCTGCACGGCCTTGCCATAGTTGACCGCCTTATAGGCCGTCACCATGTCCAGCCCCTTGCTCTGCACAAGCTCGACGATTTTGTCAAAGTTTTCAAGTTTGGCAAGATCGCCAGTCGTTTTCAGGCCGGGTTCCAGCCGTTGCAGCTCGGTAAAGTCGCGCTGAAAGGCCGCCTGCGCCTCATCGTTGACGCGGGCGTGTTCCAGCTCCTCCACGCGGGCATTCAGCCGTGCTTTTTCCGGGTCGTTGTCCAGAATGCGGCGCAGCGCTTCCCGCTGCTCTGCGCTCTGGTTTGCGGTAGCCTGCTCGATGGCACGCTGCCGCTGCATCTCTGCCTGCGCATCCATCGCCGCAAAATAGTCATCTGCGCTGCGGATGGGTGCGCCCGTCTTCGGGTTTTTGTAACCGGCAAAGCGTTGTGCAAAACGGCGGTCAATGCGTTCCTGTGCTTCCCGCTCGCTGCGCCTGCGCGCGGTCGCCCATACGTCGTTGGAAATTTCCGGCTCAGACGGTTCTGCCTCCTGTTCTGGGGCATCCTCCGGCTGTTCCGTCGTCTCTACAGCTTCCTCGTCGGTGTTGGGTTCAATCTGGTCGGCTACGCCAGCGGTCACGCCGTTTTCAAACTCGTCCATAGGTTCCTCCGCGTACAACGCCCGCCGGCTAAAAATTTGTATAAAAAAAGCGCCTACCATCTCTGGTAAGCGCTTCTTCTATCGTAGTTGTAGGGGGCGGCGTCCTCGACGCCCCGCTCCTGCCTTCCCCTGTGGGGCTACGCCCGCAGTGTATCGCTATTGCCCTACTACCCCTTGTGCCCCAACCGGGTTATTCTCCTTCACGGCGACCGGGTAATTCACCCGCATCACCGCAACGTCGGGGGCTTTCTCCCCCATTACGTGCCCAAAATCAGGGCACTGCTTGTTTCGGCAAATGAATTTCAGCACTTCGTGCTCGGAATCGGTGCGGCACTCTATGCCGCAGGTCTGGCATCTCATGCAGGGCTCCCCCATTTCTCAATCAGCATTTTGCGGTCACTAGGGCTTGCGTTCTTGTAGTCCTCGTACATATCCGCCGTCCACGGCCGCTTTTTGATATTCATCGGCTTTTTTGCCGGGCTTGTCCACCAAACGCAAAAATAGCGCAACGCATCTGGGAAATGCGTCAATCCGTGCGGATTCTTCGCATACACATCAGGGTTTTTATCATCCTTCTGTATCTTCGTCAGGCACGTCCACAACTCGCCCGGCTTGTAGAACGTCAGATACCCCTTCCCTGTTTTTTCGTCCTTGCGTAGCCATTGTTTCATGGCCGCACACCCGGCAGGGAAATCGCGGGAACTTTGCACCAGCGGCAGATGCGCTTCGCTGAACAGCTGCGCACGGCTCTTGCCGCTCTCCTGACTTCGGTTCCACAAATCAGGCGGCGCAAGGTACATATCAATTTCCTCGCCTTCGGAATCTCGCAAAATCAGGTCTGCCGCTTCGCCTATCGTCTTGTTCGGCCCGCCGTCCACCCGGTACACCGTTGCATGGTTGTTCGGGTCAACGGCGATCCAGATAGCCGCCAACATATCAAGGCCGTAGTCAATCGCCACATAGCGTCTAAGCGGCCCTGTGGGAGGTGCATCGACCAAGTGGGTATCTTTATCAAGCTCACTAAAAAAGCGCCCTCCGGGTGCGGAGAGCGCTTCTTCCTCTGTTGCAGGGTACTCCTGCATCGTTTTATCCTCACCCAGCGCAGCGACCGTCTGTGCGTACCACTTCTCACTGCGGCGCGGGTCTGTGCTCCATGGCAAAAACAGCTTGGTAAAGCCGTTGCCGGGGTTCGTATAGATTTCCTCAAACAGCGTTCCCAGCTTGATAGTAGACAAGCCAATGACCCGCCCGCCAAACGGTCGGTTGATAACCGGGTATGCCGCCTGCCAGATTTCCTCTGCGTACTGCTGGAACGCCCATTCGTCTATCACGATCAAGTCGGCAGTAAACGAACGGCCTGCCGCAGGGCTGGACGGGAACGCCTTGAACACGCTCTCCGGGCCGTCCGGCCACATCACAACTACCTGCATCGTGCTTTTGTAGAACACCGGCCCTGTCCACCCCTGTATACTGCCGCCCGGCGTGTCCACCTCGCGGATAAACTCTGGCATATACCGCAGAATCACCGCCAGACGGCGCACAAGCTCTTTGGCTTCGTCCTCCGACCGGCTCAAACCGATGGCAGTACGGCCTGTGTTCAGCGCCACCAACCGTGCCACTTCCACCAGCGCCAGCCAAGTAAACCCCAGCTGCCGCGCTTTCAGCACGCACACAAGCCGATTCCCCGCAAACACCGTCAGGGCTTTTTTCTGCCCATCCCACAGCGTAAACGGCTGTATCAGCTCGTCCGCGTCCTTGTCCTCAATGTGGCAGTACGTCTCACAAAAATAAACGGGATCTTTGCGGCACGCTTCCCGTTCCAGCTCTCTCGCTTCTTCCAGTGTCACCGCATCACCCCGCTTTTAGCAAAAGTCTTGCGTGGAAACCCAGCCAATCAAAATTGATTGCAAAGTTTGGTACTGCATACACCATGTTGTCACGCAAAAACGAAAGCGACGGCAACAGATAGAATGATTTCCCGTAAATCTCAAAATCGAACCTGCAATCCATTTTTCTACCTCAAAATTCCCCATACCCGCCCTGTCGGTGTATGCTGTGCCGACCTCACCCGTTGCGGGTAGCAATTCCGCAACGCTTTTTTGATTCCCTGTTTGGAACGAGTCGCCCTTGCCGCTGTGATTTTCTAAGTCGTATATGGCTAATACGCCACCACTTGGCTGGCTGTGCGGGATAACTCAACGGCGGTGTCCCCTTAACTGCACACGCTTTAATCTTCGCCACAATCACAATGGAGCTTAGCGGAACCGTTGGTATTGCCGACTTTCACGGCTCTTTTCACTCTACAGGCTCGTATGTCTTTTCAAAGATGTCTGGCTTGCACGGATACTGTTCACCGTTCACACCAGTGATAATCCAGTCACCGGGAGCAGCGTGCATAACACCTTCCAGCGTAAAAATATCAAGTTTTTCCTGCGTCTGGTACGCTTCAATTACAACTGGTTTTTTCCTAAAATACATAGGCATCATATCCTGCTTGCTTTTCGGCTCTTTCTCTTTTTTCTTGGCTTCTTCCTCTTCCTCGCGACGGTGTCTGGAAATCGTGTTCTGCATGTGGATTGCACCAACGATAGCGCCGACAGGAATATACGGCATAGGTCTCATCCTTTCTCTCCAACATAAAGGCTCATGCTTTCTGCCTCGCAAGTTTCTTTGGCAAGCCATACCAGCACAAGCCTGTTCAGAATCCGCCACATGTTACGCACTGTAGTAGGCGCATGGCGGTTGCCTAACGGGGAACTCCTGTCCAGCGTCCCGGCCGGATATGTTACCCGTATCATCGGCCTTGGTACTGCACATAGGTCTTGCACCTTTGCCGCGCCGTAGCTTGCAGAACGCAGCGCCCTTGCCGTATTGACTTGTCAGGCCAAGTTTGCGGCTGGCTATGCAGCATATAAAACACACAACATGGCAACCCGTAAGGGACTCTAACCCTTGTATCGCGCGTCCTTCCTATTAGACGAACCGGCTCCCATATTGTGTATGGCGCAGAACAGAGGACACGAACCCCAGCCGCCACTGGCGACCAATCGGTTTAGCAAACCGTTCCCGCTCCTCGCGGGTTTATTCTGCAAATAAAAAAGCGCCCTGCCGTAGCAGAACGCTTTATATTGTGGCTGCTGGGTCTTGAAACGGACAGCCCTAATCCCATAGTCGGAGGAGGTTCCGACACCCGTACCGCGATACCCAAAATTTCAAAATTTTATTTTTTCAGGGAACCTTTGCTATTTTGTAAATAGTCTCCTTATAGGGGGGATATGTATCTTTGTCTCATGTTTGCAATACAACCACGCGTTTTCCTGTGCTTTACATGGAAATTTGTACCATGACAGGGCGCGGATGGGTAAATTTTATTTTTGAACGCGCTGGGGGAACGGACATATTCGTACTGGGCTGCGCTCTTCGCTCGACCCCCGTCGCCCCTCATAGGGGGATACCCCCCACCCCATACCCTGCCTTACCCTGCCAGCCTCTCGGTTCTGAATCTGCCGCAAAAAATAGACCCCCGCCCCTTCCTTGATGCCAGCAGCCCGCAGGCCTTCCCGCTTTTCTGCTTTCCGCTGCCAGCTTTCCCGCTGACATCATGCCAGAAAAGCAATCTATTTCGCTAAATACCTATTTAGCGAACATTTATTTCACGTTGCATCGTTCTTTTGCATCCGTTTCTGGATATTCTGCAACATTTTTCTATCTGCGTCCGTCATCGTTTCGGCTGTAATTTCCATCTGGTCAGCCGGTTTGTCGCCCGCAGAATCTCGCACGAATACTGCCGCTTTGACGTCTCCGGCTTTCGCTTTTGCCGCCATCGCAATGGCGATGCTATCGTATACCGTCAGCGGTTCGCCTCTCTTTTGCGCCATCTTTTGAGCTCTCTCTGCTAGCTCCTGATCTTCTAGGCTGCTAATATCGTCAGGCTGCTTCAGCAAATCGTTGTATATATCCCTGATGGTGCGGCGTTTTGCTTGTAGTTCGTTGCTCGCTTTTGCTCCTGCGCTCTGTATCTCTCTTTTTCGTTTTGCTGGTTGCTGGTCTAGCGTTCTCGGCTGTAAGTTGGCAATGCTTGCCGGATTCATTCGCCTGCCCGCTCTGCTGATCAGCTCCCCGCGCTCTGCCTGCTCTTTTGCTCGAACGGCTCCGCGTTCTGCCTTGCTCATCTGCTGGACGGCCTGCGCCGCCTTTTTCTCTGCCATGTTGCCGCCCTCCTGCTTTAAATTGCAATAAAAAAAGCGCCCAGCGGTAAAGCTGGACGCCACAAACCCAATTTTTGCGTTACAACGTTAAAACTGTATAATGAGTGATCCCCGCCGTGGAAGCTCGCTTCCTCGCGTGGTTCGCTCATTATACACATAATAACACTCAAGTGCGATTTTGTCAAGTGTCTTTCGGTTTATCGTGATTTTCGAGCTCTGCGCGTGATTTTGCCGCGCTGGCTATATAGCCGCTCAGGCTCTCCCCCGCTGCATCTGCTGCCCGCCACGCCTGCCAACCGTCACAAGATTCTGGCCGAGATCATCCGCCGGGCAAATAAGGAGTAACCACCATGAAGAAATTTATTCTAACCGCCATCATCGCCGCCGCGCTGGCGGCATCCTTCGCCGCCGGTTGCCGCGCTACCATGTTAAGCGCCCGCCTTGTCTCCGTCTCCGACAACGCCCGCCTGCATCCGTCCTACGTGATCTCATACCGCTTCGGCCCGCTCTGGTTTAATGAAATCTACGATTGAATATCGGACTTCCCTGTGCTACACTAAGAATAATAAAAAATAGGAGGTTTTTAACATGACCTACAACGATTATCTGGCCGACTGCCTCGACTTCTCGAAGGCATCTTGGACATGGTCCGAGCTCGACCCGCGAAAGCCCTTCATCACCACTGACGGAAACGGCTGGCAGGAAACCTGCAACAACAGCAACGGCGGTATCGACGTTTCGTGGGCTTTCCATCTTCCCGCCGTGGCCATCTACGACAACGCTGCCCAGCACTTCGCAGATAGCTTCTCCGAGCTTCTACAGCTTGCCATCGACAATGATGCCAGAGACCCCGACCAGCTGCAAGCCATCGTCGATTTATTCGTTTGAAGCGTCGTATTTGTGTCTTATAAAACTGCATTATCGACGATACATCGAACATATAAACAGGTTCGATTCCTGTTACTAGCTCCACCTAAAAAAGCACGTTAGCAAAGCGAATTCACTTTGCAACGCGCTTTTTTCTTGTTTTTATATGTCTTTTTTCGTTCTAAACGGTGCAAAAACAGGTCGTAAACATGTCGTAAATGCGGTGATTCTTGCGATTGCGTCGTAAAAACGTCGTAAAAAACCGGCTGTTTTTGGCTCAGCCGGTTTAAAATTTATTTCGTATTATCGTTTATAAATTTTTCAAGAGTTTCCGCCGCTTCGTTTAACTGTCGTTCTCGGATGTGCGTGTAAACCTTCCGTGTCGTAGATATATCGGCATGTCCCATCAGCTTTTGAGCTTCCATTTCTCCGATTCCTGCGGCATATAACATGCTTGCATACTCGTGCCGGAATTGGTGCGCCGTTACGCTGGCCTTGTAGCAGTGTGTATTGCAGCCCCTTTTTCGTTCAGCACCTCCGGCGGCTACGGCTCGCTTCCGTTCGCGTGCTGCCTCTGCTTTTGTGTCTATTTCAGCCATGCCAACAGCAACACAATAACGCAGCCAATTATTATGATATTCGTAGCTTTTAAGCGGTTCTTTTCCGCCTAATATAAAATCATTCTTGTTGCCCTTCAACGGCTCCAGCGCGGCACGCAACGGCGTCAGCAGCGGCACTACTCGCACACCGTTTGCGGTTTTAGGTGTTTGCACAACAGGCTTTGCATTTACCCATGCGACCTCCTTGTTGACAACGATCTTGTTGTTTTTAAAATCCACATCCCCCCATTGCAGCGCCAGCACCTCACCCAGCCTGCAGCCGGTATACATAAAAAGCCACGCGCACAGCCCGAACCCCTCCGGGTGTGCCTTGACGGTCTCCAGCTGCTCCACCGTCGGCGGCTCCCTGCGCTCCTTCTTCATCCCGCGCGGCAAATCCGTAACTGTCACCGGGTTGTACGTCTCCCCATCGCTCACACACCAATACTTGAAGATGCAAGACAGAACGCTCCGGGCGTTGCTTGCCGTCTTCCCTGCATACCCTGCGGCCTTGAATTTCTCTCCCCACAGCGACACCGCAGCAGGGGTTATCTCTTTCATTCTGTACCCGCTGAACTCTTCCAGCGCGGCCTTGTAGCTGCCCTTGTAGGCTCTTTCCGCGCCGGTCTTGATATTTTTTGAATGGTTTTCCCACCATTCACCGGCCACATCCTCAAACAGTGGGCCGTTCTCTTTCACCGCCTCCCGCTGACGTTCGTACTCGTCAATTTTTGCGGCGACCTCTTTTGCGGTCTTGCCGTAAAAGTGTACCCGCTTGCCGTCATAGGTTTTTGTTCGTTCGATCAGCCCATCAGCTCGCGCTTTTGATCTCGCCATATTGACACCCTCCTGAAATCGCTATATACTAAAAGATGCCAGCCAAAAGCTGACACCCTTTGCCCTTGCCGGTGCTCGACCCGCCGGCAGGGGCTTTTTATATTGGAGTGAACCTCCATGTTACTTCAACCTTTGCTTCATTTCCTGAATATCTGCCACTGGTTTCATATACATAAATCTCCGCAGTCGTTGTGAACCCGTCCTCAAAATCTCCATCTTCGATTGTAACATATCCGTCAAACCAGCCAACATCCGGCACACTGTCATCTTCTGTTATTTTTGCATACAGCGATACATCATCGCCAACGCAACATTTTACCGTTGCTGGTAATTGTTTATCGCCCGCCTCAAAATAATACTCCCAATCGTTACCAACATGATCATTATAAATCACGCTGGCGGTTGCAGTAACTTTAAATGTGCCAGAGGTCTTTTTTGTTGTTGGCTTCGGTGTTGCGGTTGGCCGTGCTGTTGGTCTCGGCGTTGCTGTCGTTCTGGTTTCTGTGCTATCCTCGCTCACCGCAGCAGTCGCTGTTGTGTCATAGCTACTGCTATGTGGTGTGCTGCTCCACCACCACACAAAGCAGCAAAGCAATGCCAGCACCGCCATAGTAACCCAAGGATAATTGTTTACATTCTCTTTCTTTTCAGGCGTAACCGCAGGCGCACTTTTTATCTCCGGTTTCTCCACCTTTTTCGCTTCATGCGGTTTTACTACTGGTGGCGTATTATTGATTGGGTTTTCGCGGTCGTAACGTGCCCTGCACACCGGGCAGACATGCTGCCTGCCTGTACCAATAGCGGTTTCCACGCTGCCCTTGCACAGTGTTCCATCTATCGGCGCTCTGCCAAGCTCCGGGCAGTTGTCGTATAAATGCCACACATCTTCTTTTGACCCATACCGCCAATACACAATTTTATCCACAGTTGAGCCGCCTTTGTTCAATCTGCCAATTTCCCGCGCCGGTTTGCGCTTTTTCGCGCTGGCTCTCCCCTATACTGTAGATACTCAATTACATATAAGGGAGGTTTTCGAGTATGTCCGTTATCATTCGCCCTCAACTGCCGCCAAAACACGGTCGCCGGAGACGTCCCAAAAACCGGATTGTAAAACGTTGCAGAACGTTTTTGTGCAATTTACTACTTGAATTACAACTATAAGTAGTGTATAGTTATTTTCATAAACAGCAGCTACATAATATAAAGGAGAACGACCATGCAGGAAATCAGCGATCAGGAATTTGTCGCCATGCTTCACCAGCTGCCGGATAAGGCAGCCTACATTAATTATTTAAAAGCCCTCGCAGCATCGCCAGACCCGCCGCCCGTTTATCCGGCGGCAGCTGGTGCATGATGTCCAGCGCCTCTTTATCAAGTTCATCCACCCCATCAGCGGCAACGCTGGTGGGGTTTTCTTTTTCTGCGTTTAAAAGGTAGTCAACGGTCACGCCGAAGTAATCAGCTAGTTTTAACAAGACAGTCTGCCTTGGATTTGCCCCGTTTTTCCACCCCGTTACCGTGCCAGTGGATTTTACACCAACCTCTGCCGCAACGGTATTAGGGTATTTACCTGCTTGATTACACAAGCGCACAAAATTATCCCAAAACATATAAATGCTTGCACCTCATTTTGTGCAAACCGCTGAAACTAATGAAACCGATGCTTAGCTATTGCAAAACTAATGTAAATGAGATATAATCATAGTACACAAACAAGCAAAGCAAAAGCCAAGCCCCATGTTTCAGCGGCTTACCAATGATTTCTGACAACTTCATTATAACTTTGGCTCTCTTGTTTGTCAATGAGATTATCTCATTATTTCATGTCGGGAGGTGAGATTTATGGCATTTGCACAGGCCCGCCAGAAAGCAGGTCTTTCCCAAGCGCAGGTAGCAAAGGAACTCGGTGTTGATCAGTCGGCTGTATGCCGCTGGGAAACCGGCGAGAACATGCCCCGCGCTGCAACGCTCGTCCTTATGGCTAAGCTCTACGGCTGCACCGTAGACGAACTTTTAAGAAAAGAGTAAACGATGTCCACTATCGCAACCGTTTTTACGGTGACTTTCGCGCTTACCGGCCTGTCAAGCCTGCTTGCCGCAGTGATAGCAAAGTCCGCTTTGAAGCGATTGAACAATTCAGATCGCGCCGAATCTCCTTATTCCTTTTCATTGTGTGATTTTTACGAGCTGAATTCAAATCTTCAAAGTAATTTGGCAACGGAACACCAACGAAGCCAAACAGATTTGGAATACAACTACAACTGGGCAAAATCCACTTTGGGCATTGCTGGGTCGTTCAAACGCTACACGGTCAACGACCTCAAAAACACCTATAACAGCAACTACAGCAGAAAGGAGTAACCCCCATGCCCCGTGAAAAGCCCCTCTACCGTGACACCCTTGTCACCGTCCGTGCCCGTGTCGCCGAGCTTTACCCCGGTGAGATGCTTTTCGGCCCCACCAAGGTTGCAAAGATTCTCGGCCGCTCCCGCAACTGGGTCTGGATGCACTATGGCAGCATCCGCAACATGACATGCGAACAAATCGCAAGCCTTATCAGCTGACTACCCGCAACGGCGATGATTTGCCCCGCCGCACATGGCGACGGCATGGCAACGATAAGCACCGTTTCGCAGTGGCTATGCGCGTCCCCGCAACGCGGCGTTACGCAAACCGTCGCATCGGCACTGATTAGCTCCCCTATGGATAGCAACAGCATAGCTCGGAATAGCTGCGCAAGGCAGCGGCAGAGCGTCGTAACGTAACGCATCGCACCGCATCGGCATGGAGTTGCTTGGCGAAGGCAAGGCAAAGCAATGCAATTCTACGCAAAAGCAATGCGATGGCTTGGCGTTGCTTGGCAGAGGCATAGCATTGAGATGCGACGCGAAGGCGATGCGATGCAGTGAACAGAGACGCAAAGGAACGGCATTGCTCAGTTCAGCTTCGGAATGGCGCGGCAAGGCATTGGCACCGAAAAGCAACCGATTTTATTTAAAAAGGAGACAACCCCAATGAAAGTAAAAATCACCCTATTGGAAAAAGTTCTCGGTTCTTCCCCCAGCAATGAAGAACTGCTGGCCACTTACATTGCCAGCAAGGCACCTACCAGCGACCTCACCGCCGAAGAAGTGGACAATATCAAGGCCCAGAATGCCGAAGACCGCATTACAGTTTTCCCGAAAACTGCTGACGGCACGCCGTTCCTGTATGATTATCAGGTGAAAGGCATGTTCAAGGACAGCTGCAAAATGCTTGCCAAAGCGGGAAAGGCTGGCTATGCAGGCGGAAAGGCTTGCGCAGCTATCAAGGCGTACAAACAGGCTATTGATGGACTCATCTTCGTAACACCGCGCGAGATTCCCTATGACCTGCACGGCATGAAGGTTGATTTTTGCGAGCGCCCCCTGCAGGCACAGACCCCGATGGGCGAACGCGTCAGCATCGCAAAGTCGGAGAGCGTTCCCGCAGGTGCAACAGCAGAGTTTGAAATCGAATGCCTCGACCCTAAACTTGAGGACATGGTTCGCGAGTGCCTCGACTACGGCACAAAGCGCGGCCTTGGGCAGTGGCGCAACTCCGGTAAAGGCCGCTTTGAATGGGAGGAAGTAAAAGAATGATGACCAAAACAAAAACGCCGCCCCGGTACACCACCACCGGAACGGCAAAAAACCAGAGCACACGTAAAAGCTCTATTTGCATTTTATCACTTACCCGCGCCGCCGTCAAGCTGGCCGCCACCGCAGATTTGGTGCTGCTGCTGGCGGCGCTCGGCTCGCTCAACATTCCAACCATCCTTGCCGCCCTGCTGGCGCTCAACGCCCTGTGCGGACTGATTTTGAAAGAGGTTTTCTCCGATGAAAATGTATAAAGGCTTTGACAAAGACCTGAAATGCCGTGATTTTCAGTACGAAATCGGCAAGACCTACGAGGAACCCACCGCTGAACTGTGCGAGAAAGGCTTTCACGCCTGCGAGTACCCGTTGGATGTATTTAAATACTACGCCCCCGGCAACATGAGCCGTTATTGTGAGGTGGATTTGGACGATGTGAGCGATAAAAAAAGCAACGAAGATAGCAAGCGCTGCGGCAAAAAGATTGCTGTGAAAGCAGAAATCGGCATTGCTGGGCTTGTAAAAGCTGCCGTTGAGTACACGATGGAGAAAGCCACCCTGGAAAACTCCGAACATGCTACAGGCTGGCGGGGCGCGGCATCTGCTACAGGCGAGCGGGGCGCGGCATCTGCTACAGGC
>ERZ1035014.117-NODE-117-length-40568-cov-21.563770_pt1 | contig 40568 bp, 61 predicted proteins | sample MGYA00520620_ERZ1035014 | MGnify/ENA primary metagenome ERZ1035014 (study PRJEB33766, sample SAMN09781744) | gut metagenome | biome: gut microbiome | host: Homo sapiens | place: Madagascar | study: EMG produced TPA metagenomics assembly of the PRJNA485056 data...
TGCTTGACGTTCAGACCGCTTTTGCTCTTGAGAAATCCCACGGTGTTTTTGGGCAGCTGGACATGCACGCCTGTATCAAACAATTCGCTTTCTCCAGGGTAGATGTAAACGTCGTCGCTCGCCGAATACAGGTCAAGCCCCGCGTCATATTCATGCGCCCTTGTGGGCATGATCGCCCACGGTTCCAAAACAATTTTCATTTGTCCCACCAATCCTTGATTGTATCGTTCCGTTCGAAAAACGGCTGAAAGAACGGACCGCAGAGCTTCTTGAGGCTCGAGTCCAGCCGGTGAATTGCATCGTCGGATTCCTTCTTGCCCAGCCATGCCACGCCGTACTCTGCGTCCAGCTGCTCCATTTTGTCCAGCAGTTCCTTTGCCTTCGCCGGGCTTTTGAGCATACCCAGTTCATGCGCCGCCACAAAGAACAGGTCTGTTACCTTCTGCTTTCCGGCTTCCATACCGGCAGAAAAATATGCCTTGTTGCTTCTGCGAATACGCTTTGCCAGATCGTTCATTGTGCTCATAGCTGTATCCCCCTCTCACAAGAAAACGGTCTCATCGGTGACTTGTCCATTGTCTGTGATTTCTACTTCCATTTCATCAGATAATTTCACGCGGATTTCTGCCCGCTTTGCACGAAATGGCGCAAATGACGAGTTATAGCAGTCGCATACAATGTAGTCTCCATCAAAACGGAACGTGTTTTTGTGGCAGTCCTTGTACTCTGCATTCCTGTTGCAGGTTGAAAGCTTTGCCCATCGTCCCTTCCAGTCCGGAGCTTTGATTTTGTAATCAGGATACGCTTCCTGGAATGCTGCATACTTTTCTGGGAATAAACCCCGTAGCTGATGCAAAAACAGCGGAACGGTTTTGTCCTGATAATCCCGAATGACGCCGCCCACCATTGATCGTGGGATAAAATTGCAAATTCTCTTGATGTTTTCTGGCGTGAGTTTATCGGCGCTTATGTACAGTTTGTTTGTGCCAATATGCGGGTTATCGCAACGGATTTCCCCGCCGAATTCCTCCAACCATATATAAGAAACGGTGAGAAAAGCGTCTTCTCCTATGCGTGTTATCAAATTGGTTGATGGATATTGCAATTTCCCATAAGATGGATTTGTTCTGGCTTCTTTCTGAACCTGTAAAAACGCCTTTGACCGTTTTGTTCCACCATCCACAATTGTGATCTCACCGTTGGGGCATCTGGCGCCAAATAGTGTTGTTACGCAAAAACACTTTCCATTTTTATAGGCAGAGCATTCCTCGGCGCGGTTGCAGCGGATGTACTCTGCTCTTAACCTACAATCCCTGCTACCGTCTCCGTATAAATGCGCGCAAATGCAGTTATCATTCATAGCTGTATCCCCCTTATGTACTTGTCAAAATACGTCACAGCTACCGCCATAGCCGCCCACATGTCGGCGGCGAACCCGTAAAAGAAACCGGGGTTCTTCTTTGTTCCCTTGCCGTAGTTCGGCTCTCCGGGCGCGTAGCGGTCGACGAGGGCTTGCCGGATGTTCGCATCCTTTGCCGACGCTCTGCCGCATAAGTAAAGCTTTTCTTCCCGGCGGAAGATCTTCTGTATCTGGTATCCCTGCCGGTAAAGCTCGGCGTACTCCCAGAACCGTCCAATCCAAAAGCAGGTGTCAAACACCTCTTGACCTACAGGCATTCCCATACCGGCAACCATTTCAATCGCTAAGTGCTGATACTCCCGGCAGAGAACGGGGAATATCTCCCCGTTCGGGACTTTACCAACGTCCAGCACCTTCCGGATTTCCTTCCCGTCGTGCTCCACCAGCACATAGCCGGATTGAACGTTGCCGGGGTCAATCGCCAGAATCACGCCCATCGAATACCTCCCCTCTCACAGCCCAGAATATCGTATTGTACGCATCATACCGTTTCTGGATATCCGTGCTTGCGATATCCGCGCAGCTCATCTGCCATGTTTTAAAAAGGTCACACGATTCCAATTCCGGGCAGCCGCAGCGATATACACAGTTCGGCACAAGCACATCGGAGATCTCCGGCTGCTTGATATGCAATGTTGCTTTGAGGTCCGAGGCGTACGCCCGTGTCTCGCGGTCCGCCTGGCAGCACAAACGTTTGCGCATGGTGTCAATCAGAGCTTGCACATTTGCCTCCCCCTCGAAGATCACCGGCGCATCCTGCGGCAGCTTGTCCCGCGGTGTGCCTGTCCGATCTGTCCGCTGCGTGGAAATGAAGCATTCCCATTTATGGCGGCTCCAGTGCGTAGCGATCCAGCTTTTGACCTCCTCCCATATCCACGATACCGAGATCCGGCGGATGGGCGAGTGTTCGGCAATTAAAATCCGGCGCTTAAAATTCTCGCTCGGCTCATGTCCAAGAGGACCTTTGCCGGAGGTGGCGCGGCAGGTGTCCACGACCTCCTGCCAGTCGCCCTTGATGTTTGTAATGTGTGTGTTCATTCTTCCCTCCGTTCTCCGTAGCTGCAAAAATCGTAAGGATATGCCGATGGCAAAATCCCATGGTGGCGCGGATGTCCACAGTTGCCCGTTTCAGTCCGATGCTTGCAGTCCTTGCACCGCACCACCTCCGCAGCGTCGGCGGCGGGCTGACGCAGCAGGAACGTTTTCACCCGCTGCGGCGTCCAGTGCGGGTTGGCAGCGTTGCATGCTTCAAAGTCTTCCAACGCCTCGGTTCTGCTGATAAATTCTTCAGTCGCAACGTTTTCCATCGTCAAACTCCTTCCATGTGTGATACAGTGCCCATGCCAGCGGGTCACGGATGAACGGCAGCTTTTTCGCTTCCGCATATTTTTTGTCGAGGATGCTCATGGCCTTCTTCCACGCGCGATCTCCGACGTGCAGTTCGGCGGGGAAGTATACCCTTTCCAGTCTGTCGATGTCCCCGACGTGCAAGTGAGCAGTCCCGCGCTCGTCAAAGAGCGCATAGACATCCTTGTCTTTGATGTAACCAATCATTTATCCCTCCGAAATTTCCGCCCGCACATTGGGCAATACTTAATGGTCACAATGTCCTGCGTCGTAAAGCTGTCGCAACTGTCGAGGACACGAACGCGAAACATGCCTTGCGGATTTAACGCCATTTCAATTCCGCTGTATTCTCTGCTCACGTTAAACAACACAAACTGGTTGTTTTCCCCTTCGCAGTAAGCACATTTATCCATCCTTCTTTCCCTCCTACGGCTTAACATCCACGTTTACCGGGAACTCAGTGTGGAACTCGATCAAATAATGGTACGGGTCGGCGTGCGTGCCGGTGATGTCCTCGACCACGTAGAGCGTGTAGTCGTTGAGGTAAATGTAATTCTTCTTGTACTCGTTTGCACCGACCTTGCACGTTACGACCAGCTCCGAAGAGGAGTTGTTGCTGATGGACATATAGCCCTCGGCATAGAGGATGATCTTGTCAGTTCTCGCGTTGTAGACCGTGATCCTGCGCTCACAGCTGAAATTGTCAGCGGCAACGTTCATGTTGTGGTTTACCTTGTCTGCTTCATGGCAGCCGGTGAGCGTGCAAGCTAGCACAACAGCCGCCATAAGCAAAGCTATTCGTTTTTTCTTACTGAAACTCATACTCCGTCCACTCCTTCAAAATACCGTTTCCGTTCTTCCTGCGTAGGCCAGTCTGGATCGAGGCAACGCTTGCGGCGGTTCCGTTTCCATCCGCTGTAAATCTTCGCATCGCGCCCGTCGATGGTGTACCCAACGCCGCGTTCTGCCCGGTTGTGAACCAGAAGTGGTCGCGGATAATTCGGATTTCGTGCCCTCAGAACCTCATACTCGCCGACAGGTTCTTCGAGTTTCCAGCCACTTTGCTTCAAGTATGCTCTGAGGTCGGACAGCATCCCGTGTCTGACCGTCAATCTGTTCTTCATCTGTTACTCCATTTCCTGCAAAGCCTTCTCGGCTTCCTCGCGGGTGAGAAATACGGTTTTGCCGAATTCTATTAGATCACTCAGAAAAAATGTATCGTTTCTAACATATTGTTTGCTTTTATCTGGATATGTGGCAAACGTCCACGCAATGCGCCACACAGGAGTGCCAGCCTTGCACGGCAGAACAACCAGCCGCCCGTCCTTGTCGGCTTCGGCAAGCTCGCGGAGGTGGTCATAGCTGCAAAGGCTCTCCAAACCAGCAAGGCGCATTAGATTCAACGCAATCTCGCAAGCCTTGCTTTTTGGCAGAATTTCCTCCGGCTCACGTCCTCTGTCCTCGTAGGCTTTCAGACGTTCCCACACCTCCTTCTGCGCGCAGCCTCCGTCATACGGGCACGGCAACTCGCGGCACTGCGCGATGTCGCAGAAATTGCCCTCAAACGTTAATCGCTCCAAAATTCCATCTCCTTCCCGACGTATTCACAATATGCTTTCTCAAGGCGCGCGCCTGCGCTGTCCTTCGCGTCTGGCAGGAAAACGACCAAGTCCGCTACGTCGATCATCGCAAAGCAGATGCGCATGTAGTCTTTTGGGCGCATCCCTTTTGGCAGGTCGGCTGGGTTGAGAGGGATGTGGGCCCCTCGGGCTATATCCGCCGCCGCTTCCTTAAATTTCTCCCGGTATTTCGGGTCTCCGGTGATTGTGCCGGCTATGTAAATCTTCATGCTTTTCCATCCTTTCCCGGCAGCGGCACCATATGGCATTTATCTGCCGCAAATTCTGCGACATAGAGCAGCGCAGTGCAGGCAAGCAGGATGTCGGCCATGAGCTCTTGCGCATCTTGCTCTCCAAGCCCATCGAAATTTTTCTTCCGCAGGTACTCTGCGTACATAGCGCCAAGCTTTTGGATATTCTCCGCGGCTTCCTGGTACCGTTCTTTCGGCACCGTATACCCAAATCCTACCTTTTTGATTTTGCTCATGCCTTTTCTCCTTCCTCCGGCGTTTCCGGCAAGCCGCGCCATTCCCACGCATTCTTGTCGAGATGACACTCACGGCATTTGCACGTCTTTGATTTACAGCTGGAGCAGTCGCGCGTATCGCACTCATAGCTTGCAATCGGGCACTGCGTTCCGTTTGATCGCATCGATTGCGCCGGAACGTAGGATGTATTTATCACTCTCAGCCGCCATGCCGCACCTCCACGCCTGCCATTTCAAGCAACCCGTAAATATCCGCTTCATCGCTGTTCGCGAGGAAATTGCCATTTTCGTCGTAGTAGTTGTAAGCCGTGTATGCGCGAGCCTGGATTCCGACATATTTCTTGAGCAACTTATTCGCCCCCTCGATTCCAAACGCGCAGGCATCTTCCATCTCTTCCATCTGCGATTTTGAGATAAACTTAGCCATCGTCCCGCACCTCCACGCCAGCCTCGTCCAGCAGATCAGAAAGATCGGTGTCCACGCTGCTACCAATAAACTCGCCATTTTCGTCGTAGTGGTTGTACTCCGTGGTCGGTCGGGATTCTATCCCTGCAAACTCTTTTAAAAGTCTCAGGTATTCGTCGTTATCGAAGAGCTGAGCCTGATAGAGTTGTCTCAACTGCGCTTTGGTTATGTGCTTAGCCATTACCACTTCACCCATCCTCTCACCAGATATCCAATCCAAAACCCCAAAAAAAGAATGTGGAGTATCTGTAACCAATGTACCTCAACCATCTTTCCTCGCCTCCAATGCCTTCTCGGCTTCTGCCTCCGCCTGCTTTCTCTGGGCGAGGGCAATCACCATGTCCTTCCCTTCAAGTTCTCTTCTGAGACTTTTTATCTCGTCCGATTGCCCATCTGTCAGCGCGCGCAGAAATTCAATGGATTTTTCATATGCTTTTTTCTGCGGGCGTTTTGCTTTGCCAAGGCTTGCGCCTTCTCGCAGCGCCACGTTCTCGGCGGTCAGGTGCTCGATGAGGTCGGCTGCCCCTCTCAGCGCATCTGTTACGCAATCATCGTTTCCGGACAATGGGCAGGTTGGACAATTCCTAGTACTCGTTTCGCAAGAACATAGTCGCAGCGCCCGTATAAATTCCTTGTCTGTCATAGATCCTCCATTCCTTCAAGAACCATTTGTCCCGGCAAAACGCCGTCCTCCATCCACCAGTGCATAACGTCATCACCTGTTTGCCAGTCGCAAGGCAAGCCTCGCTTTTGCCGTTCCGCAAGCATCCTATCAAACGCCCGGACATACGCCGCTTTGATCTTTGGGTAACGCGCGAACTGCACCTTCCGGTGCTTGCCTGCCATTGGGCACCCGATGCACCCCACGCGCTTCCATCCGCATTCATACAGCGGATTCATGCAGATCTTTTCGGCAGAAGCGTAGTCCAACACGTCAGATTCCGTCCAATCGATGATTGGATTGATCGTCCGCGTCCCCTTGAGCTGACAGTTTTCCATCATCATTCGGCTTTCGTCGTTGTCATTCATCAGCGTCAGCCGCTTTTCCTTATTCTTATGAATCGTTTCCATAACGCCGCGAGATTTCCGCTTTTGCGACTCGGCCCAGCGAACGCCGGTCGCGATCCACCGCCCACGCCCGCTGGTCTCTTTGAGCGCCGCGCAGCAGTAGCGCTTCAGGCGTGTCGGCGGAATGAGCTTACGCGGGATCAGGTTCCACATCGTCACGTTCCCGCCGTCCGGCGTCCGGTGCGTATCGATGTCGCATTTTACGCCAGCCAGCTCCAAGCGGCGGAAGGTATCCCGCACATGCCAGACAGTCTCCGGCGCGTCCGCCGTGGTCAGCGAATGCAGCACCTCATACGGGATACCAGATTTACCAGCCAGATGCAAAAGCACGTCTGAATCCTTGCCGCCCGAGTAGGTAATCACAAGCGGCTGCTTGTATACCCGCAGAGACATTTCAGCCGCAAACCGTAGCCGCTCTATCGCGGTCTGCTCTAAATCGCTCACGTCACATTTCCCCTCCTATTTTCCGTTTCCCTCTTGCCGCCCTCCGGCAATTTCTCGCCCCGCCATCGGTCATCTGGCTTATATCGATGATCTCGGCGCGCCTTCCGTAGCTTCTCAGCCGTTCTCTCTTCACGGCGTTCCAAGCCTCGCAGGACGCGCTGCAACCGGCTTTCCGGTTGGGGCAGTCCTTCGCGCACGGTCCGAAATTATTCATTCCTTCCTCCTGACCTGCACCGTCACTTCCGCCTCCCAGCATTCCGGTTCCCGGACGGTGATAATCTTCCGCCGCCCGTCCTCCGGGTCCTTGACGCTGACGAGGTAAAACGTCTTATTCTTCATCTTCTGCGGATACTTCCGCGCCCTTAAAGGCGTTCTGAGCTTCGGCATGAGTCGGGGGAATATGGGAAGCGGCTTTGGTATGACAATCCAGACCTCGATTCCCTGCTTCATCATGCTTCCTCCCCCAACATCCGCTGAATCGCCGCTTTCTGTAAGTCGCTCAGATCGCCGTCGTGATGCTGCACGTTGTAGCCCGGCTTCTTCCCCGGCTGTGACGTCGCGCCCTTCTCATGTTCTTTCGATTCCCACGTCAAGAACTTCTGCTTCCAGTTCCGTACTGGGTCGCCCTTCCCGTCGACCCAATTTCCGGCAGAATAATAGTCAAAAAATTTCTGTGCCAGATTCGGGACTCCACGCTCCTTCGCGTATGCGGAAACATCTTCCAACGTAGGTGGTATAAATTTCTTACGTTTCTTCTCAGAAATAGAACTACTCTCTTTTCTATTTCCATTTCCATTTCCTAAAGGTAATACCGTGGTATTACCGCAAGCACTACCATCAGCCATACCAGAGTTATCATTTTCTTTGTTCCAGCGCTTGCTGATGTTCTCCCTTTGACGCTGGCAATGCTTGTCCCGTTTTTCGATTTCAAGCTCCATCCGGCGATTGAAGTACTTGCCGTCCTCATCCTTCTGGAACTTGCTCATAACCTCGTCTGACGGCTTTTTGACAGCCCGTATGATTTCCTGCATCGTCATATGCCCGCGCTCTCTTTGGAGGCACAGGAGCGTGATATACTGCCCACGCTCCCGCATATCCATCAAGGCACAGCCGGACAGGAAATCCGACGTATAAAACAAGACGGCAGGGTCTTTGTTGTTTGCCATCCCGCCACCGCCTTAGAACGGCAGCTGATCGCCGTCATCTTCGTCCATCATCGTAAACCCGCCGGGGTTTTCCGGGTTCTGCGGTTCGGTGTTTCGCTTGCCTTCGCCGAAGTAAACGCGGTTCGCCACAATCTCGGCAGACCGGCGTTTGTTTCCGTCCTTGTCCTTCCAGTCGCGCAGCTGCAGCCGTCCATCCACGACCGCCATGCTGCCCTTGAAGAAGTATCCGCTTACAAAATCAGCGGTTCCCGCCCACGCGACGCAGTCAATGAAATCCGTCTCTTTCTCTCCGCCCTTCGGCGTAAGATCGCGGTCAACCGCCAGCGTGAAGGATGCAACGGACGTTCCGCTCTGCGTCTTTCTCAGCTCCGGGTCCCGCGTGAGCCGCCCCATAATAACAATGTGGTTCAGCATTTGCCGTCCTCCGTATCCGCCGCGTTCTCTTCCGGAGCGCCAAAAATGACTTTCAGGACATCTTCGAAACGATACGAGGGCATCTTCTTGTACGATTCAGCGAGCACATCGAGCATCAGGCACTTCTTTGCCAATTCCTCATACTTTTCCGTACTCAGTTTTACATAGGATTCCATAATTACGTTCCTTTCTTATAAACCAGTTTCGTTTCATCCCAATCGGGATATTTCATTTTTAAGTAGCGTCTGATATACGCCTGCATATGTTTCCTCTTTGCCGTCTGGTCAAAGTCTTCGTGGCACTTATTGCATAACGTCACAATGTTCTGCTCGATTCCAAGCCCGCCCTGCGACCGTGGAATGAAATGACACCACGGATTGCCGGGGCGAAGGCAGACAATGCAGCGCCCGCCGTCGCGCTCCCAGACGGCTTTCTTGACCTTCTCAGGTATCTTTGTCTTGCTCGTTTCCTTACGCATCCCATTCCCCCTCGAGCCGTTCCAGTTCCTCCGGTGTCAGATACTCCACGCCGACCTGCTTGCAGTCCTCAATGATAAGATCGAGCAGCACGCCCATTTGCTTCTGGTCGAACGTGGAGCTTCCGTAGTACAAAACAACGTTCGTACAGCCGGGGAGCTTTGACTTTAACGTATCGCTGCACCAGCCAATGCCGTTGTGCTCCCATCCGCTTTGCAGCTTCTCGACCGCTTCCGTCGGCACGCAGACCACCTGACTGTTTTCCGGGATGTCCGGGATGTAGTGCCGGTACAAGTCGCGCACGCCCATGTTCAGCTTGTCTGCCAGTTTGTTCATCAAAACCCACGCATAAGCGTTGGCGTCCAGACTCCGTTTCTTCCGGAACTCTTTAATTACCATTGTGTATTTTTTTTGCGGTTCAAGCGCCCCAGAAATCGTCTGGGCTTGCGCCGGAAATTCAGGCTTGAGCTTCAGCCAGCTCCCCGAAGCGTCCACGCTCCATGAGACTTCAATTATGTTCAGTTCTATCATGCCTTACTCGCGCAGTTCCAGCAAAGGCACCTGCCAAAGCGCTTTCTCGTCTTCTCAGCGACCTGCAAAGCGGTAAACTGTGTGCCGCCTTCTACGATCTGCGTGATCTCTCCTTTACAGTCCGCGCAGACAAGGCGCGGGGTGCTCGGCGTCTCAGCTTTCCCAGCGTGTCCGAAGGTGTAGACCGGCTTTCCTTTAGATGCAAGCGTCAGCGTTTTGATGCGCTCCTGCTCGTCGTAGGTGATCTCCGTCACGTCAAATTGGTCAGAGCACTGCCAGCGACCCGTCTTGTCGTTCTTTTTAAGTCTCTGGCACTTCGCCGCGTCAATCCAGATAAACGGTGCGGAGTAGAGTTCCCGCCCGATACCGTGCTTGAAACCGGCGCGTTTGAATGCGTCCGACGCTCTGCCCTTCTCGGCTTCTGTGTTGCTTTCTGTTCCGGCGTCCCATTTCCAGATAGGGTGTCCGTTTGCGGTGTAGTCTACGCCGATACCGCCGTACAGGACGCCGTCGACTAGCTTAAAATCATTCTCCCAGTTCTGCGCGCCTACTGTCTCGTCCAGCAGGTCCGCGTCGGTCCGTGCTGTTTTGTACAGCAAAATGGACGCGCCCTTTTCGTTGCACTGTGCCACGCGGCACTCGATCTCATCCGGTCGCAGCAGCCTGAATTGCTTCATTTTCATCCATCCTTTCAAATGGGCATTCCCGCCCAACATATCTGCCAGCCCACAAAATCGGCTCGTCTGTCAAAGCGCATCTTCTGGCGCTCTGGCGGTAAAACCGGCAGGCATCACAGCAGATGTACGCATTGCCTTTCAAGTCCACGGGGAACGACATACGAACCGTTGCTTCGACTTGGATATATCCGCTGACTCCTGTTTCAAAGTTCGCCATGTTCCCTCCTTCTCAGCCGAGGCAAAACGTCCTTTTTTCATAGCCCAGTTCCTCCAAAATGTGCCTTGTGCCAAGTGTTTCCACCAGAACAGCGATAATCTGGTTGTTCGGGTCACGGTCCTCTCTGTCTGTCAGATCAGCCATGTTCCCTTCGTCTCCGACCCAATACTCGCCGCCCTCATAGATCTCGTTGCCGAACACATCGTACATGCACGGCGCTTGCTGTTTGTCTCCCATCATTCCACCAACCTGTATCTGGCATAGCTCGTATCCTCGCCATACCGGTTCTTGCTCGTTTCCATGTCGCGCCGGATGTTGTACCCTTCGCGCTTCAGATCGTAGACACGCGCGCCCAGCCGCATGCAGCCGAGGTCCTGCATCGCCTCAAGCTGCGTAATGCTGCCGAAGTCTCGCATGTACTTCAAAACCCGTTCAGCCTGCGTCATAGCTACCTCCAAAGCCGCGTGAAGATCGAACTGAAAACAATCTCGCGATAGAATATCTTCGGCGGCGCGGGTAACGGCTCTGCGTGCGTCGCAGCAAGCACCTTCGCCGCTTCTGCCTCAAACTCCACAGAGAACCATCTCTGCCAGTCAAGGCAGCGGCACTTGCCTGTGTCGTGTGTGCATTTCTTGCACGGGTAAATCATCTCACGCCTCCATCAGCACCGCGCCGCCGAAGAAGATCACCGCCGCGCCGCCAAGCGTGAACGCCGCTTCGAACAGCCCGAAGCCCAGCAGGACCGCCGTGCCGCCCAGAAGGACGCAGCCAATCGAGAAGCAGAACGCCTCCGAAGCCTTCAAAAGCTCCGACTTCCTTTTCCGCTGCCGGATAATCTTGTCCCACCGCTCACCGAGTTCGCGCTCTCTTGCGCGCCGGTGATTCGCCTCAAGGATATATTCAACGTCACTCATTATTTTCCTCCTTACTCCTTCTCCATCGCCCCAAGAAGGGACGTGACCTACGGAATATGTTTCTTCCTCCGCGCCTTTCTCTGCGCCTCCCACTGATCAAGCACAGAATAAATGACCGGTTTCAGCTTCCGGGCGCTTGCCCGCCCATTCAATACATTGGAAATGTGGCTCTGCGTTACGTTGCAGCAGTCTGCCAGATCTTTCTGTGTCATGCCCAGATCATGCAGCCTTGCCTTCACATAAGCGCCAAAGCTCCTTTTGCTCAATCTCTCGCCTCCCTTACCACGGGTAACAGATCATTTCCCGCACATCCGCGATTGGTATAGACAAGCAGCGCATAAGTTGGAGCGTCTGCGGAAAGTAGGTCGTCGGGCTTGCATACAGTTTTGAAAGCGTCTTGCTGCTCAATCCGGCGTATTTGCATACCTTTTCCCGCGTGATTCCCTGCGCCTTAATCTCTCCCCGAATTCTCGCCTCCAACATGTAATCTAGCGTCCGCTTTACCGCCGCCTTCGGCATGTTCTTCACCTCCAGCAAAGAGTTCATCGACCGTGCATTTGTAGAGCCTTGCAAGCCTTTTGTGATGCTTCCTTGCAATACGTATCTTCCCTGTCTCCCATAGGTGTACTGCGGACTGATCGACGTTCATTTTTTTTGCGACCTCATCCTGAGTAAGCCCAGCTTTTAGCCGGAGTTCTTTTAACCTCAATCTCTCGCCTCCTCCAAGCCTCATAAATATGAGTAATAATGATTGACAACCCTTTGGGAGCGGTGTTACAATGAAATTGTTCAGAAAACATTGTTTTTTGCCGCTCTCCGAGGGGCTGCTTTGCTGTACCGTTCGGGTACGCTCATATAATAACTCATATTTAATTACTTTGCAATAGGAAAAAGTAATAATAAATTACTTTTATCAACTTGCACAGTTTCAGGAGGCTATTTTTGTGTTCTACGACAATTTCAAAAAGCTGTGCGAAGCAAACAACGAGAAACCAACGCCGGTTGCGCAAAAGCTCGGCTGCACTTCTTCAAATGTTGCCTTATGGAAGAAGGGGTCCGTCCCACGCCCGGCAGTTTTGCAGAAGATTGCTGATTACTTTGGTGTCAGCACGCAATATCTTCTTTTTGGCGACGCAGAAAATAAAAATCCCCCCGTCCCGGAGGACGAGAGGATTTTGAACGAGGAACTTATTTCGCGTCTGGTTTCTTTGACACCCGAAGAGATGCAGAAGGTTGACGCTTTTGTGCAAGGGCTCTTAGCAAATCGTTGAGCTGTCGCTTTTCGTTGTAAGATAGACGCTCTATGTATTTGGCTGCTTCTTCGCGTGTCATTGACGTTCTCCTTTCTTCGCGGCGTATTAATATTTTAGAACAAGCGTTCGTAAAATACAATATGCAAGATTCCACAAATTTCATATTCAATTTTCTACACGGAAATTTTGAATAAGTACAAATTATCGGACAGGAAGTGTGCTATATGGATGAAAATAATCTATCGGATAGCTACAACGACCTATTAGAGCGATATAATTCTCTTTCATCCTCATACAACAAAATGCGTGTGCAAGCAGAATACGACACTGAAAAAGCTAGGAAAACAGTCAGCACTTGCAAAAATACCGTTGTCGTTCTTCTCCTTCTTGGTAGTTTTGCTGTTGTGAAGCTTCTAGACGCCGAATATGCAAGAGGAAAAGCAAACGGAATTGAGTACGCAAAAGAAGAACTGGTCGACGCAGCATACGAAAGCGGCTACGAGGATGGCAAAAGCGATGCAATAGATGAGCATTCCGGCGACTATGACAAGGGCTACGATACTGGCTATGAGAACGCTGTGAGCAAACTGGAATACGAGTATGCCGGGAAAATAGATGATGTCTATGACGCAGCATATGAGGAAGGCTATGAGGCTGGATATGAAGCAGCTTCTGGCGAATCCTCTGCTCCAGTTTACTCTGGTGGATATAATGAAACCGAGATATATAGAAAAGCCTATGAAAATGCTGCAGAACAGCTTCGGCATGAGTATGAAGAAATGATTGCCGATGCATATGATAACGGATACGATAATGGATATTCCGACGGGGAAGACAGCTTTGGTTACTGAATAACTCTTGAAGTTGCCCCGCCGCCGAGTCACCGAGCGGCGGGGGCTTTGTTTGCCAAGCAGTGAGTGGGAGCTGCCTGTAGTTCCAGCATATACCATTCCATATGTGCATGTCGAGACACAATGTCCACTTCTCGCGCACATCAGCACAGGTTTTGTCCAATAAAAATATATGGGGGAATGCATTTTGGCTAAAAAGCTGTGGGAGATTTGCCGTGACGCGAAAGACGCCGCGCACGTCACGAACCAGCATATTGCAGACGAAACAGGTTTGGCTTTGAACACGGTTTCGCAATATCTTCGTGGGGATACCCATCACCCGTCTGTCTACACTGTCGGACCGATTTGCCGTGCGTGCAGCGTCGATCTGAACGCCTATTTTAATATTAAAATACCGAGCGAAAAGAACCCGGAAGATTGCAGCGCCTGCCCGGAGCTTGCACACGCAAAACAGATGCAGCGGATCTATGAACGCGGGCTTCACACGCGCTCCGTGATTATTATTGGGCTGTGCGTCATTCTGGCGCTGGCTCTGGTTGCACTGATTATTGACCTTTGCAGTCCAACCGTCGGCTGGGTTCGCGCATAGGAGAATCATATGAAGAAAATCAGCGTTCCCGAAGCAAAGCAGCTTCCCTCCGGTGCGTATCGCTGCCGGGTAAAGGTAGACGGGAAAACATATTCTTTCACCGCTGCAAAGAAATCTGATGCCGAGCAGCAGGCGCGTGACTTCAAGCTCGGCTACCTTTCTGCGCCGGAGGAAAAAACAGCACTCACGGTCTCCGGCGCAATTGACCTGTATCTTGCAGCAAACGAAAAGTCGATTTCCCCGTCCACCAGACGCGGCTATAAGACCATTCAAAATAACCGCCTGCAATCCCTCGTGTCTCTGCCCGTCTCAAGCCTCACAGACGCCATCTGCCAGCGTGCTATCAATCTGGAAACCGTGTCCCCGAAGTCCGTAAAAAACGCCTGGGCGCTCGTCTCCGCCGCCGTGAAGCATCAGACGGGGAAAACCTTCACCGTGTATCTCCCAAAACTTACGCAAGAGGAACACCCGTTCTTGCAGCCGGAACAAATCCAGACTTTTCTTTCCGCAATCGAAGGCACACCGTGCGAAATCCCCGCTCTTCTCGGTCTTCACTCCCTCCGGCGCTCTGAAATCATGGGTCTGAAATGGCGCAGCGTTGATCTGAAGAACAACCTTCTGTATATTCGCGGTTCGACCGTCTACGATGAAGACAACAAGATCGTCAATAAGCCGGACAATAAAAATAAGACCTCCCGGCGCACGATACCGATTATGATACCGCGCCTGAAAGATCTTCTTGCGTCCGCGCCGCGTGATTCTGAATTTGTCGTCACCTGCAATCCCAATACCATCTGGGCGCAGGTCAACCGCATTTGTGAAGCCAATCATTTACCGAAGATCGGCACACATGGTCTGCGCCACTCCTTCTGCTCCCTTGCCTACCATCTCGGCGTCTCTGAAAAAGTCGCTATGAAAATCGGCGGCTGGGCAGACTATCAGACCATGCGGAAAATATACACCCACGTCGCAGATTCCGACATCGCCGCCTCCGTGAAATCCATCTCTGATTTCTTCACCCCGAAGCAGTAAATTTCGTGTCACTTTTCGTGTCACTTTTTTAGTTTCCATTCTTACTATTTTTGTTCCCACACGCACGCAAAATAGAACGCTTTTGCCACACAGAAAAGCCCCGAAACCATTGATAATACAAGAAAAACCCGCAATCTCAACGGATTGCAGGTTTCCTTTTTCTGGTGCGCGAGGCGGGACTTGAACCCGCCAGAAAACGCTCATAAACGTAGTAATATCAATGCTTAATTATTTTCGTGTCACTTTTCGTGTCACTTTTCTTTTCCAGCGATGCAATGATAGTACGCCGCAATCTTCTCCTCCGGCTCTCCGGCGTCCTCGTCAAACAGGAACGCCTGCGCCATATCTGCGTAAAATTCCGGCTTGTCCACGCCGTGTTTTCTCGCCACCATGCAGTAGTCCGAGCGCATCATATTCACCGCAGCATACCAGATGCAGGCAGGCAGATATACGCCCATTTCCTTCGCCATCGCGCTTGTCTCTGCCATCGTCCACTGTGCACCCTTCGTTCCGTCGCTGTTTTCCATATGCTCTACCCAGCAAATGGCATCCTCCTTCGTGAACGATTCATGCAGCTCCAGCTTTTCCAGCGCCCGAATGGTCTTCGCATAAAGCCGGACTTCCTCCACATTGCCGGTCGTTGCCGGTCTTTCCATCAGCTCCTGCAATCTCTCATGAAGCTTTTCTATGTACTCCATCATACCGCCTCCTTTATGTATCTGTAAAGCTTGTCAACATCGTTCTGATCAAACGTCAGATCTCCGATAAACGGAATCGAAACCGGAAGTTTCTGCTCAAATTTCGGTCTCGCCGCATTGTAAAGCCTGTCAATATTGATGCTCCCTGCCTCGTCCATGACACCCATCATCTGCACGACCGGGTTTTCCCGCAGTGCAAGAATCCGTTCTTTTCCGCCGTCCATAATGAGCGCAACGGCAATTCCTGCGCCGATTCCCTTTCCAGTCGGAAGGTGTGGCAGAATTTCTGTATCGATAAAGCGGACCGCGCCGCGCATTGCCTGATCAATCGTTACCATATGCTCCTCCTGATACGTTGGGGCGGCGTTTGCCGCCCCTTTGTACGTTAGGTCGTCGTGCTAGTTGTCGGCGCCGTCCAGCTGTTATACCGCTGCATAGGCTCCGGGCAGACGTTGCCGATGGGAATGACGGTCTTCGTCATGGCCGAGAGCGCCGCGATCTCATTCTGCATGCAGCTGATATTCGCCGTGGTCTGCGCATTGATCACGCGCTGCTGACAGAGCTGCTCTTCGATCGAGCGCATTCTGCCGTCCGTGTACTGGTACAGCTCGAGCATTTTCTTGTCGGTGTAAGCGTTCGCGTCGCGCAGCTTCACTTCCGTCTCCAGCTCTGCGATTCGTGCGGACTGACCAGCCTCATACCGGCTGACATACCGGTTGTCACTGTTACCCGCAGCCATAGCCGCAGCCGCAGCAGGATTTGCGCCGAATCCGCCGAGGATGCCGCCGAGACCGCCGTTCAGTACGCCAAGACCGGTGCCGATCGCACCGAGTGTCACGCCCAGATTGCCCTTGCCGTTGCTTGCGTATTCCATAAAAATACCTCCGTTTTCAGTAGTGAACCTTCCGGTTCCTATCACCATTCTGTTGGAAAACCGCATCACAAAAAACCAAGCGAAAGCTCAAAAAAAGCACAGAAAAAGACAGGCACTATGTGCCTGCCTTTAACAATATTTCTGTGCATCGTTTGATAATGCCCTTCATACCATTCACGGAAAACCCGTACCGCTCTGCCAAGCGTTCCGCCGTTTCCCCGTCGCAGATGTTTCTTCGCATGATCTCCCGATACATTGCATTGTGAATCCATTCAGAAATCAGGAACTCCCACTCACTGCGCGGCTTTAATGGAAGCCCGCGCTGCATTTTACCCCTACTTTCTGTTCAGAACTGCAATGCTCCCCTGATTGGACACTTCCAGATCAAGTGCCGCCGCAAGGTCCCGGACCTTGATATAGTTTGTGCCGTCCTTGAGGATTCTGTCCACGGCAATCTCCTTGCCGTCTACAATGATCTTCGACTTCTCAACCACTTCGTCCACCTCCCTCAAAAGCCTCTTGAATTCATCCCATCTGTCCTCCGCAATCATCGGAAGTGGACAGAGTTTCCCGGACACGTCATAGTGCCGCACGGTGTACTGCACCCCCGGGAGCTTCTTCAAAAGCATCTGGTACAGTCTTGCGGCGTTCTCCTGTGTTTCCTTCGGGATGTAGTACGCGCCGGAAGCGTCTGTGTGGCTCACCATCTCGATAGAAACGGAGTTGTAATTGTTGACCAGGTTTCCGTATTTGCCGCTCCTGCCGTCTCCTACGCTCCATGCGACCGTGTCCAGCGGCACACACTCATATACGATATTCTTTTCATCTACGCAGTAGTGTGCCGACGCTGCCCGCCCCTCGCTGCCGTTCGCGAAATATCTGGCGTTGCCAAGCGCGGACGCTGACGAACCGGTATTCGCCGTATAGTGGAACACAATCGCCCGGATGGCGGAAAGAGGTCTCTTTCCGCCAATTCTGGAAGCGCGCAGACTTGTGTTGATCTGCAGCCTCACTTGTTCTCCACCTCCGGCAGACCTGCAACCGAGGTCAGCAGGCTCAAAACGCCCGCCAGCGCCGACGCCGACGCCACTGCAATCCAGTTTACTTCATTCAAAAGCGCCGATGTGCCAATTGTCGCGACTGCGGTCTGTGCGACGGTCTTGATTGCGCGGATACCCGCTGCCTTCCACCATTTTGCATTCATAAGTAAGTTCTCCTTTCAAATTTCGCGCCTCGTGGCGTGTGTTCTGTCAGTTGATTCCAATCTGCGCAAATGCCCAGCCTATCAGACCAGCTACCAGCGCCGTCACCGCTGCCTTGATAAAACCCTCCCAGCGGCTTGCCGGGACGTTCTGGAGGCGTTTGACGGCAGTGTCCATGCTGTCAACCTTGCTGCTCATGGTCTTCATCTGCTCTGCCATGACCGCAACGGACGTTGATAAGTCCAGCAAAGCTTTGTTATCGGTTTCCAAATCTCCGATGCGCCGTTCATTTCCCTTCGCAAGCTTTTCAACGGCAGTGATTCTGTGTTCCATTTCTACTTCATTCATAGGCGCTCCCTTTCTTTTATCCGGCAAGCCGGATCGGCATTTTCATTCCCATTTTCTCCGCGATAATCTCTCCGTCAACCAGCTTCCACGTCCAGCCGTCCGGAGCCTCCCACGCCTTCATGACGCCGTTTTGCAGCATCTGATAGGCGAGTTTCCCGGGCTTTGTGCTGACCGTGTAGCCGTCCTCCGGCTGATCGTCAACGTCTTCCTTGTCAAAGACAGCTTTCACCTTGAGTTCGCGCCCGTCTGCCGTCCGGGAAATAACGTCTCCGTCTTCCCCGACGGTCCAGACCGAGCCGTCCTTCGCCTCATACCGGTCCGTCCTGCCAAGCAGCAGATTGAGATATTCCCGGTATCCGCTGTCTGTTCGGATGTCATAGGTGCGGTCTTCTTCCTTCCGCCGGTCGATCTCTGCTTTTAGAGCCTGTCCCTCCGGGCTTCTGGTTAGCGCATGACCGAGCTGCCGCTCAAGCTCCTTCCAGAACGCATCGCCGGAGAGAATCTGCGTTTTGCCGGAGCTGCCGGGCGTACTCTGACTCGAAGCGCTTTGCGCCGATGGCGTTTTGCCGTCCCATCCAACCGCCTGCATGATTCTCTTCTTTGTTCTGTCGGCGTAGTCTCCCATGCAGATTGCAACGGCGTATTTCTGCTCCGGGGTCATGTCCGTCGTATTGAGGTAGTCACAGAACCAGGTGTACTTGTTCTTGTACCCCATTGCTTTTCGCTCGTCGGCGTTCGGTGCCTGCTTGAAAGTAGCAACGGCGTCAATATAGTCTGCCATCGAAGCGCCGCTGTCCAGCACATTCTGGCTCCAGCCGGTCTGTATCGTCGGAGACAGTTCATTCTTTGCTGCTGCAACGCTCATGGTTCCCGCCCGCAGCTGCGTGGATAGGTACTGCAGGTTCTTGACCGTGTCCGTGAAGAACCCGGCTCTTACCGCATCCTTCTGCTCCTGCGTCCAGTCCTGCTGTGAAAGCCAAGCGTCAAACTGGTCTTCCACGCTGCGGACCGTGTTCCCGTCCATGTCCATGATGGTCTGCATCCTGTCATGTGCCTGCTTCGCCTGCTGATACATGGTTTCTGTCGCGCCCGCGTCCTTGCCGAACCGTGTATAGGCTTTTTCCATCTGGCTCGGTTCGTCCGTTTTTCCGCTGCTCCATCCGCCGGAATACCCGCCGGAACCGGAAGTGCCATTTCCGGTTGTTACAACCGTTGTACCAGAGCTGGCTGTAGCTGGTGCGACATAAGATGCCCCAAGCTTATTCGCGATTTTCTTTTTCGTACTTTCCGCCATAGAACGGTCCGTGCTGATTGCAATCGCGTATTTCTGCTCTTTGGTCAGGTCTGTGTTCTTGTTCAGCTCGTTGCAGAACCATTCCCACTTGCTCTTGTAGCCCATCTTTTTGCGTTCTTCCGCTGTCGGCGCGTTCTCAAACGCTGCCATACTGGAAATATAGTCCCGCATCTGAACGCCCGTGCTGCTTACGTTGTGTGTCCAGCCATACTGGTATGTGGGAGATAGTTCTTGCTTTGCCTCTCCGACGGTAATGTTTCCGCGGTCAAGATCTTCCACAAGCTTATTGTAAGTTTCAACAGTGTCGCCGTAGAATCCCATGCGAAGCGCCCGCTTCTGCTCATCCGTCAGATTCTTCGAATCCAGCCAATCGTCATACTGCTCCTGTACGCTGCTGGTCACAATGCCGTCAATGTCTTTGACCTCATGCATCCTCGCGTGCGCGCTGGACGCTTCCAGCATCATCCGCGGCGTAACGCCTGCAGCCTTTCCGAACTTCTGATATGCGTCGACTTCACGGGCAGACAGAACCGCAATTGCCGTCCGGTCGTTCAGCTCGTTCTTGTTGTACGCCTGCAAAAGCTCGTCCCGGTTCGTTCCGTCGTTGTTCGTATCCTTGTACTTTGCCTTGACTGCCTCGTCTAGGAAATACTCTGCAAGCGTCTTCTGGTTTTTCCCTTCAAGCTTCTGCTGCTCTTCGGAAAGTTCGTAGCCGAATTTTGCTTTTTCTGCATCTTGAAAGTATGCCGCCGCCTTTTCTCTGGCAGATTCTTTCAGATCGTCAGATACCCCGGCATACGCAAGCGAGTCATAGAGTTTCTGCACGTTCCCGAGTTTGTTCTCTGCTTCGTCGCTGATGTACTTTTCAGTCTCGACGGCTCGCCCGAGAATTGCCTTCAAAACTTCCTCGTCGGATTTTCCTTTCAGGTCGTTGATCCATTTCTCATCGGTCTCATACCCGACGCCTGCGGCTTCTTTGCCGAGCGCATTGGCGTACTCCTGTGAAAGACTCATTGCCTTAGACTTCACATTATCCGGGAGCCCCTTGTAGATATCGCTATCGAGCATGCTTTTGCGCAGGTTATAGTCCGTCTGACCTCTCGTTTCTGTGTAATTTGCGTATTGTTCAGAGGTCAGTTTGATATTCTCCCCGTCTACTGCAATGCTCTTTGGCGGCTTCGTATAGAAGTTGGAGTATTCTACGTTCACGTCGTGGAGCCGCGCAATTTCTTCCTCTACCGCATCCGTCTTCTGTTTGGATGGATATACCGGCGTCACCGCCTTGAAGACACCCTCGCCGAAGCCGTTTGCACCGTTTCCTTCGACCGGAACGCCCCAGTTCCCGTAGGTGACTGCCATATCCTCCCGAAGACCGGGGAGCTTCTTCTGCACGCCCTGCACAGCTGTCTGTACAGGTCCCCATGCGCCGTCCGGTTCCAGATAGGTACTTCTCTGGTTCTTGTCCAAACTCGCCGCTACGCGCCCGATCACCGTCGGAACATATTGTCCCACATAGTTTCCGAGAATCTGCACGCCCATTTTAGTCAGCAGTTCACCTGTTCCCGCGCTGCCAGAATTCTGAATGGTTGTCAGAATGCTGTCCATGCCGCTGAGCATCGACTGCTCAAAGACCGGGTCCGTGATTTTGGAAAGCGCATCGAGGAAATCTTCAAACGAGATGGGTTCGTCGCCGTTTCTCGCATTCTGTGCCGCTTCCCAGATCTGCGCGCCCGTCAATAGCCCAGTCCCTGCCACCGTCAGGCTGTCAATGGGAATATACGTATTGCCGACTAGGATTGAGAAGTCCTTCGCGCCGAAGGCGTTCTTCTGCTGCTCCTTTTCCTTGTCGTCGCCAACGCCAGTCGCCCGAAGGATTCCCTGCTTTGCCAGCATCGCACCCACGCCCAGAAGCGCCGTTCCGGTGGTAGCTGCGGCGAAATCGTCAATCGCCTTCGCTGCTGTAATATCCGTGTTGCCCTTCTGCATCTGAATGAGGTCCCACGCGCCCTTTAAGTACCCGAGCGGGGAATATTCCACCGTCCGAACCATAACGTTTGCCGGGACCTTCTTGAACGGATAGACCGTACTGGACAAGAACCGCCCGAGTTTGCTTCCCTTTCCAAGAGACGTTGCCCATTTGGAAACTGCGTTCAGATCATTGTACGTGCCTCTCTTCGCTTCAGTTATTGCGTAGGTTCTGGCGGCGTCTGTGATTTCGGTCAATCCGTTTGCCTTCATGTACCCTGCCAGCGCGACGGAATACATGGGCTTCGAGAACCACATATCTTCTGCTTGCAACACTTTGCTGTTCAGGTTATTCGCCTTTTCCGCGATGTTCAGCGCCTTGTCAATGCCTCTGGTCAAAGCGTTCTGCGGGTCGTTGATCTTCCAGTACCGGCGCTTGTCATTGATGTCACCTGCCGCGTTGGAGTATTTCCCTGTGCCGTCTTCATAGAGGTCAACCGCCGTATCGTAATCTGCCCAGCCTAAATTGAGAAGATTCTGGTCTGATTTGTTCAGCGGATTCAAAAACGCTTTGGTTCTTCTCTCTTTGTCTCCAATGAAGATCGTTTCCATGAGTGCCGCCAGATTATCCTTGCCGATCTTCGCAACCGTGCCGGAAACGTTACCCATGATGTTCTTTGCATGCGTCGAAGGATTCGCCAGCATGGAAAAATATCGCCACTGCTGCGCTGCCTCGCCGAGAGACGTCGGAATCTGGTCTGCGACATTCTGATAGATGTTCTGCAAAGCGGCTTCCTGCGCTTCTGTCGTTGCGGCGGTCTGATACGCTTCCAGAAGTGCGTCCGGCACATCAATTTCGATCTGCTTGTTCGCAGACCTTCTTTGGTTGATCTGCGCCTCCAGATTGGAAACCATCTTCTGCACTGTGAAGATTCTGCCTTCCGGCGTCAAAGACTTCATGAGCCGCGCCGCCTGCACCGCCTGACCGGCGTTTGTCTCAACCGCTGTCAACGCAACCAGAATATCAGACGCTGCATTGTAGTTTCCTTCCGCGATAGCGTCTGCATACAGTGTCGTACCCTGAGAGACGAACTTCGCCCCGGCTTTCCCTGCGTTTGCGTCACGGATAAACTCGCTGCGGATTTGCTCGATGCTCTTGCCTCTGGCATATTGCTTTTCAATCTGCTTTGCGCCGTCCTCAATCGCCTGCTTGTTGCTGTAGACCTCATGACTGAGTTTTCCATCCTGCACCAGCTGCTCAATTCTCCCGACCATTTCGTCGGTTGTGATCTGCGCCTCTGCAGCTGTCCGGGAGAACTTGCTGACCTTCGTCTCTCCGTCCATTGAAACGGGGATATCTACCACGCGTGTGGGATTCTCTCCGGGAGGAATTGCGCCGTACTGGTTGCTTGCATGGCTCAAAGGGTCAAAGCCGGAAGGCGCTGCACCCGTCGAAGCGTCAGCCCCCACATTTTCCCTATTGACAGAACCGGTTGCTTGTGTTAATCTCATATTAGATGGAGTTTGAACCCCAGCGTCGCTATCTGCGGCAAGGCTGGTTGGATTGGTTCTTACTCCATCGTCTATTTTTATTACATTTCCGTTGGAGTCGACAACTTCGTGTAGATATAGTGTATTCTTACTTGTTTTTCTGACGATGGCAGCAACATAAACGGGTTCCCCGTCCATTGTAATGGGGGAGGCGAAAACATATCCATCATACCCTCGCCCTTTCCAATTCTCCTGAAAGTCTATCTGAATACCATTTTGAAGAACACTCGGAATAGCCGGGATAACAGCCGCTTTAGCCGCACCAACGCCGTGACTCAGGTCGTCCTTAATTGCACGCTTGTTGATTTCAATATCACCAAAATCCGGTCTTCTTACAATGCCTGTAATTCGTTCAAATAGCGCCCTCGCTTTTTCCGCCATTGTTCTTCCAGCCGTGTTGTTTACATCATTGACGGAAACAGTTGCAGTTGGAGCCAGCGTTGACAATGTTGGAATGTTTTCGCGCAGGTTCTGAACAATCTTTACTGTTTCGGATTGACTTCCCGATTTTTTCGCTTCACCTTTCTCTTGAACAACTTGCGTAGGCACTTCTACTTCTGCCACATCGGCAGAAGTATTTTTATTCTGGTTCATAGCTGCCAGAATCGCGTTATCAAGTGCTGTTGCCTCTCTGGTTTGCGTCACATTCTCCGGCGTCTGCACGCCCTGCAACGCATCGAGAATTGCCTGATCGAGCGGGCTTGCTGTCGGGTCGACAATGCGGTTTCGCGCATTGATTGCATCCTGTGTCAGCATCTGCCCGCCGCCCAGGATTCCGCCGATTGCTGCGCCCATCGCGCCTTCCTGTAAAGACTGCTTCGGATTGATGACGGCGTCTTCGTCGCCGGAGGAAATCCACGGCGCATCCTGATTGTAGACAGCTTTGTTGACAAGGCGCTCGATCATGCCCTGCACGACTTCTTCCTTGCCTTCATCTAAAGACGAAGATACCCATTTCCGGATTTTCTCCGCGCTGGTAAGCCCCTCTTTTCTCAGTTCGCCCGGCAACTGCTCGACACCTCCGCCGACCTCGACAATCGCGTTTGCCGTCGAAGAAAGAAGCGTCGCCAGAAGCGCTTCGTCCTCCGTCGCGCCCTTTTCGATTGCTTCGTCATAGGAATTGCCGAAGCTCTGAATGAAGCTTGTCCAGTACATGGGGTCTTTGGAGAGCTTCTGCACCGCGTCCGCTACCGTCGCCGTCAGCCCCGAAGCCTGCGGCGTAAGCGTCGCCGCTGCCGAGCCGCCCGCCGTTGCCATTGCAAGAACCGCGTTCGGAACGGCCGATACCGTTCCCTGTGTCAGCTGGTTTGCGATATCGCCCGCCTTGCCGTATCGGCCCCAACGTTCCGCTGCGCTTTGCTGGAGGCCCGCTGTCGTTTCCTTTGTATAATCGTTGAGGTCAGCAACCGGCTGAAAAAGAGATGCCGTGATGGGGGAATCGCCCCGTACAAATTTCCGGCTCTCTTTGTCCCAGCCGCCGTTGATAATGGATTCCAACTGCATGAGGGCATTTCTGCCCGCGTTCAGCGTGCTCGTAACAGCCGAGTTAAACCCGCCTGCGCCCGCTTCCACGGACCGCCCCAGCGATTCCAATACGCTGTAGTCGTTCGTAACGGCACGCTTCTGCTTTGTAAGCTTGTTCCGCTCCGCAACTTTCTGCATGTCGGGCTTTCCGGTCGCCTGCGTGGACTGGCCGATCTCCTTGTCAATGGCCCTGATCTGTCGTTCAAGCTCGGATACTGTCCGATTCCTGCCCTTTTCCTGATCTCGAAGCACAGATTTCTGCGCCGCCGCGCTCTTCTTAATCCGCTGCTGCTCAGCGCTTCTGGCCTCGCTCGGGCTCTTTCCGCTGAAAATCGCGCTGCCGAGCTTCCGGTTGACCGTGTTTCTAAAATCCTGCGCCCGCTTCGTGTTCTGACCAACCAGATACCCGTTCTTTGTCGCCTGCTCCACCAGAGACTGCTTTCTCTGGTTATAAGAGCCGACCTTCTGATTGACCGAACTCTGGAACGAAAGTCCGTAGGTTTTGGAGCTTCCAATCGTCGCCCTGTCCATAAGGTCGTTCAGCGCGGCGGACTTTTCTGCCTGACTGAGCGGCCGCTTTTTGGTTGTCTTGGAAGGCGAAGAAGAACCGGACGAAGAGTCAGACGTACGCTGCGAGACAGACTTTAGCGTTCCGGACTGTGTCGGAGAAGCAAAGCTGCTTGGCGCTTTTGTAACGCCTGTGATCGTCTTCGGCGTGCTGCTCTTTTTCCCTGTACCTGTATTTTTCTTCGCGCTGCCCTTATTCCCCGTGCCGGTATTTTTCTTCGCGCTTGGCTTGATGCTGTCGTACTGCTTCTGCGCCTTCACGCTGCGTTCGCCGTTGTTCGTAATCATGGAATTCCCTCATTACCAAAAACTGTTCTTCTTGTTATTTTGTATCCAGGAATACTGCCGATTTAATTTGACGTTTGCGGCTTTTGCTTTACCATAAATGTCCAGCTCGCGTTCCAGCTCCTTGTCGGCCAGCTCCTTGTTGTAGATCTCCTCCAGCCTTGAAATAACGTCGTCGGACAAACCGTAAAGCTTCCCATAAAGCCCGTACTTGCCGCCTGCCGCCGCAATCTCTGCCGCCTGCCGCGCCTCCTCCGAAGCGAGATTCCGGTCAGAGCTGATCTGACCGAGCATCATATTGAGGATTTCCAGCGCTCTCGAGCTGTCGTTCTTCGAAGCGTCAATCACGCTTTCGTCGACTCTCACAGCCTCCTGATAGAGCCGCTGCGCAAGCTCCATGTTGTTTTCCGCCTGCGCCTTCTGAATCGCGTTCTGATACTGTTGACCAAGTAAGGTTCTCTGGCGCTCAATTTCCGCCCGGTTCTGTGCCTCGGCGTTGTTGAGCGTGGTCAGATCGCTTTGCAGTTGGTTGCTTCTGGCAAGCTGCGCCTGCCCTCTTGTGCCGGTGTTCAGCCCGGAGGCGTTCGCAACCTCGTTGTAATTCGCCTGCGCCCGGTCGGCGTTTGCCTGTGTCTGCCTGCGCTGCTCATAGTAGTTCGAGCCGATCTTGCTTTCTTCGCCCGCCAGATTGGAGACGTTCTGGTTATAATCGTTCTCCAGCTGCGCCTTGTTCGCCGCCAGCTGCTGTTCGTACATCTGCCGGATATAATCCGACTGGTCCGCCGCCGTCGGGGTCTTCTGCCCCTGCATCTGCTGCAGCTGATTTATGTAGTCCTGAATCTGTTGGTCATAGGTGTCCCGTCGGCTGGTGGCGCTGTCTACCATCGAACTGGAACCGGAACCGCCCGGTGTGCTCCAGTCCTGCTGCGCAGGTGGTGTTGCCCCGCCGGTACCGCCGATACCGCCGATACCTCCCGAGCCGCCAGAACCGCCGCCAAAGCCGCCAAAGCCGCCATCCAGCAGGTTTCTCAGCTGGATTTGCAGCTTATTCCCATAGTGATCTGCATAGGCGTTTCCGTCCGAGCCGAGATACCATCTGGACCCGTCCGAGGCTGTATATTCCTTGCTTGCTCCGTTGTAAAGGTTCTCCAAAACCTTGCGCCCCTTGTCCGTGCCGACCCAGTAAATAAGGTCCTTCTTCGCGCCGCTGGAGCCGGAACCGCCGGAGTAGCTGCCGGAAGAACTTCCGGTACCCTTCCCGTATGCCAGATTGGCTTCTCCTGTGCTGCCCTGATGGTTCACCATCAGCTTCCCGGTTCCGGGGTCCGTCCACCATTGCGAGCCATCCGAGGCAGTGTACTTCTGCCCCGGATTTTTCTTTGACTCCTGCGCGAGGTTGTAGCCCTTTTCAGAGTTGATTGTATATGACATTTATTCCCTCACTCCCCATGCCGCCGAATACTCTTCCAAACTGTAAGATGTATCAGACAGGCATTCCGTGAACTTTCCGCCCTGCACCGCCCATTCGCCTTTTTTGTAGATATCGTGCGCGCCCGTTGGGTGTACGAAATTCCGCGCCGTCTCGCGTGACGTGCCGTGATACGGCTTATTGAACGTGAACCACGCAGCGCTGCCCGGCACAATATCCGGATTTACCGCATTGTCATAATTCTGGAAGCATTCCCATATGTCCCCGTCTACAGAGAAAATGTCTCCGGCGACGTGCTTGCCCGGCCCCCATTCATCATAGAGCGCCGAGCACATAATGATTTCATCTGCTGTCTTTGGCTTCTCACCCTTCATCAGAATTCGCGTCATATTCGCTGTGGATGTCAGCAGATCATAGACAACCGGCGTTGCAACAACCGGCTGCGGGGTTGGAATCGCAACGTTTGTGAGCAGCCATGACCCACCAATGATTTCCTGCCGAAGATAATCCGCCGGGTCAAAGGCGCGCAATTCAAATCCGTTCTCGGAAAATACCATAACCAAGCCCGTCAGTTCTTCCAATGCAGGGAGAGAGTCCCCAACAAAGCGCACAGAACTGGATGTGTTCAGCATCCTTACACGTTCGTATGTTTGATCATTTGTGATGATGTACATAGATAGCCCCCTGAATCAATTTTCCGTGATGGTGCAGGTCGGTTTCCACACAACGTTGCCGTTTCCGTCATATGTTTTCTTTTGTTCGAATAAAATGCGTGTGTTTGTTGTGGCTACAAATTCGTAAGTACCTTCTTTTTCGTTTGATACAGTTACACCGTTCAAAATAACGTTGCCGCGGCTGTTTCGTGCCTTATATGATATGGTGATCGGAACTTTACTTCCAGCAAGAAACGTTAGTTCTGTAGCATCCGTTAGTTTTTCGCCGTTAACTACGGCATACATGGAATAGGTACTGCCGTAAGAAACAGGGGCGCTCAGAGATACCATGAATTTACTGGGAAGTCCCCTTCGTAAAAACATTCCCATTGATGCACCCCCTAGAAGCAAAAGCCGAACGCCACGCCAGAGGCACGGCTGGCGAAGTCAACGCCCGTGTCGCCGCTGCTGGTGACCAGGCAGAAAGACGTGGAGTAGATGGCACTCGGCGAGCGATCCAACCAGTTGGCTGCAGAGCCGTTGAGCTTCTTCACCTTGCTGTCGCCCGCCTTGTAGTAGTCGTAATGCGTACCCTCGCCGCTCTTGGAATCTCTGACGCTGCCGAAAATCTCGATCTCGCTCAGCAGAAACAGCTTGTCCGCCGTTGTGGTAATGGCGCTGCTCTTGTTTCCCTCCGAGGTCAGCTTATTTACCTCCCGTATGCCGTTCTGTACCTCCGTTGGCATCAGCGCCAGAATAGCTGGCAGGTGCGTCGTTCGCATGGAACAGCTCTCCCAGCCGCCGACATTGGTGTTGGAGCTGTTCATGGTTTTCTTGTCCACGTAGCAGTCATGCATCTGAAACGTAATGGGCGCTTTGCCGGAGCCGTCGGTGTATTCATCATGGTCAAAACCGATGATGTCGATGAGATAATCTGTTCCATTGATCGTCATCGCCTTTTGGTTGCCGACATGCCAGGTGGACGGAATACGCTTTTTCTGGCAGACAGCAATGATCTGTTCCCATGTGTTGTCCGCAAAATTTGCCTCATACGGATATTGAATCCCCGTAAACCATCGCGGGCTTCTTCCGCTCATCCGAACACCACCACCTTGATTGGAATGTTGATCGTCGGTGCTTTGCCGATGCACTGTGCGGTCAGGCTGTTCGCGCCGGTCGTATAGTTGTGGATGAGGGCAAAGCCCTCCAATAAAGCCGTGTCCGCGTCCGGGTCCGTGCCCGATAGAGCAACGTCCCACTGTGGGTCGGTATCATAAGAAGCTTTCAGTCCCGTGATCGTGATCGTCTGCGCCTGGTAGCCGTGCGAGTCCTCGGACCAGCCCGAGGCAAGCAGCGTGCCGGTGTACTGCGCTGCCGTCTTGAAATTCTGAAGCGCCGAAAACACGCCGCCGGACGAAACAGGGTTGCCGCTGTTTTGCGCCGGGGCCGCGTCGATGCTCAGGTCCGTAATGTTTGCCATGACGTGCGTGTGAACAGTGGGCGCTTTGCCGTTCAGCGCCGCCGTCAGCGCCTGCACCGCCGCATACACGACCTTATTCATAATTGCGTCCTGGCTCGTCTCGGAAAGCTCGCTGTTCACAAAGACCTTCGTCGCGCCCGACGCGATGCCGTCTAGCTTTTTCTTGTCCGTGCTGCTCATCAGCCCGTTTGCCTTCTGCGTCGCCGGGTCGATGACGACCGGCCGATTTTCAAGTGTTTCAATCTTAACCTGCGCGGCAGAAAGAGCAGTTTGCAGGTTCGTAAGCAGCGTCGTAACGTCAGAAGCCAGCTTCAGATAGTTGACACTTCCGTTCGGGACCGCGCCGATCGCCATGTTCTTGACCTGCTCCTGCACATTCTCAATCGCCGCCTGAACCGTATCAGCTGGGATATCCGTTGTCTTTGCAAACGCGAGGTTCGCCGCAATCATCGCTGGGAGCAGCGTCTCGTTAATCCATGTCTGAATCGTAAGACCCGCCTCGTCAAACTTTGCCTTGAGTTCTGCCGCAGTCAGTCCGCCGACGTCGTTCGGCTCGTCGTCCAGCTGCCGAATGATGTTTAAGTTTGTCTCAAATGCCGGTAACGCCATCAAGTCACCCCCGTTTTGTTAAGCGCCCGCTGGAGCTGCCCATATCCGCTGCCGCCTTCAACCGGAACCTCCGGTCCCTGCCCCATGACCGGGGAGGAGGACTGCTGCCCCACCATCTGCGCCTGCATGCCCTTCAATTTATCAATCAGCTCCTGCTTTTTGGAAACATATCCTTCCGGGATACGCTCCAGGTAGTCAACCAGCTCAATTTTCCCCTGCATCAGAAGGTTGTCGAGCGTCTGCACTGTCGTGATCTCGCTCCAATAAGAAGACGCGCCCACGTCCAGCTTAAGACTCATCGGAATCTCATTGAGAATCGAGAAATCAAACGGCTTGTTAAATTCCTCGTTTTGCAGACTCATACCAAGCGGCTGATTGTTCATCTCCTGTTTGGAAAGGAACTTTACCTGCACATACCGTGTGCCGTAATACACGCGCATCATGTCAAGATAAATCCTGCCGAGATCTTCAATGGATTCATACATGTTGAGCTTCACAAGCTCCAATGGCGCATTGGAAGCCCTCTGCAGCGCGATAATTGCCGACGTGTTATCCGGTCTGGTATCGCCCAAAGCCGCGTCACTTGCGCCCATAAAGTTCTGCGTGTAGTTGACGGCAAGGTCAATAAACTGCCCGATCTGCGGGCTGATCTGCGCCGGGTCAATGATCTTCGCAATAGAGTTCATGTCCCCGCCGTTGACACCGATTGCCGCGCCGACGCGAGAGTCCCATTTGGGGATTCTGGTTTTGTCGTAGACAATCTTCGGGTACGCTGTCGTCATGAGTGAGATCATCGCCATCGCGAACGCCTTATTCACAAACTTCTGGTTCGGCAGCAGCTGCGAAATCAGCGCCTGCCCGTGATAGCAGTCCTGAATATAATCCCAGTTCATCCACGTAATGGGATAAAATTTCAGTTCCGTGTCCTTGTCCGCTTCCAGCTCCACGTTCTGCGTACACTTGTAGCTGTGGATGGTCCCTGTATCGAAATCCCTATAGAGATACACATACATGGATACCCGGTCGTCGGTCAGCGCGTCCATTTTGTTGTCGTATGCCTCGGAGTCTGCCTTGATGGAATCAATATCGTCCTTTCGGACGCCGTTCTTTTCTGCCAGATTCTTCACATACTCCACCTGCTTGCGCATGGGAATAATCACATACGGCTGCTCCTGCACGTTTCGCTCGTTCGGATTGCCGAAGATAATTCTGGTGTTCTCAATGATCTCCGTGACAATGCCGCCCTTCGCCTCCTGACCGGTCTCCATGTCCGGGTCGAACCACGAATAGGTCGCGCCGTCTCCGTCTACTGCAGCATTTCGCATGAACTCGCGGACCTTCGTCACAATTTTGTTGCGTTCAAAAAGCTCTGCGAACTGCTTGTTCAGAACGTCCGTCACCTGCTCCAGATCGCCCAGCTCATATCTCGACGTGGAGTTCAGCGGCGTTGCCTGCATCGAAAGGTTGTTCGAGCTGATGGTTGCAATCTGGAACAGCGTCACACGTTTCAGGAAATTGAAGACCGGCGTCGGAAGACCGTTTGACTCCACACCCTCCCACTGCTTTCCAATGAAGAAGTTCTCATTTTCCTTGACCGTGTCGTATAAATTGATCTGCGTATTAAATGACACGCCCTTGTCATATCGCTTGTAAACCAGTTCCGGTGTCGGTTTTTTCATCTATCTCTCTCCTTCGGGGTCCCATAGGAAAGAATGTTCGCAACGCCTTCGTTGAACAGTTTCATTTCCTCCTCTGCCCGCCGTTCCTCGTCTGTTTTCTCCGGTTCCGACGCTTCCTGCTTTTGGTGTCTTTTCCATACAACCGCCGCAATCAGCAGCAGCACCGAGCCATGCAGCAGAATGAACATGCTGAGAATGCCCAGCAAAATACACATCATAAGTTCCATAGAAGCCTCACTTTACATATCCGGTGAACCGCACCCGCATATCAACGCCCAGAACCGTCACGTCGTTCGCAATTGAAACGGTATCAATCAGAAGTTTATAATAGACAAACTTCTTCACCTTGAGCTTGACCCTTTGCATATGCGGGCTTGTGTTCGTGTTGAATGTGAAATGGTTGAAATCCACCGAAGAAAATTTCAGGACCGGAGCCTTTACCGTCTTCTCTGCGTATTCGCTCTTCCGGTCCGACCTTGCCGAGACCGTGCATATCGCGCCAGCCGCCGGTTTCAGACTGACCCAAATGACAGAGCTGTGTTTTCTCTGGTAGTCCGAGCCGAAGTCCATGTTTCCGCTTTCCCAGATACAGTTGATTTCCTGCCCGAGATCGTTGTGGACCAGCTCGTCAAACAAAACCAGCTTTCCGTCTGAGGTCCCGAAGTACACATCGTTGCCGTCTCTGCATCCGCACACAACCTTGAGGTTCGTGTATTTATACCAGACGTCTTCTATATACCGGTGAACCAGTGCCGTGCCTGCCGTATCGTTCAGGAACACGTAGTATTCCTGTTTGCTGTCGTCATCAAAAATAAATACCTTTTCCGGGTCTGCGCTCTGCAAGGTGCTGCGCACCTTTTCGGAGACAAGCTTTGCGTTTCTCTCGTCTCGGACCGTGGAAGACGTCATCTTCCAGTCATACAGCGCATTTGCGTACATCGAGCGCGGGAAGTTGTAGACCAGTCGGACCTGCCCCGGCGCCTCGTTGCCGATCTCCCGGTTCAGTGGAATCGTATAAAATCCAGCCGTGACCACGCCGTCTGCCAGCGTCGTTGCGGAATACTCCGTGGCATAGACGCTGCCCGGCTTGAAGGTCAGCAGTCTGTCATAGTGCTTGACCATTGCCGTAATCGGCGTGTTTTCATCGCCAACCAGCATTTCATAGAGGTCCGGGAAATACTCTGCCGAAGCAATGCCCGCTTCCGTAATGCCGCAATACAGTGCCTTTGCCGTGCCATCTCCGTAGAGAAACACTCTGGTATCGTTCGCGCCGTTGAAAAATTCCCAATACCGCATCTTTGTGACCTGCGAGCGAAGCTCGTTTGGCGCGGTATAATAAATTTCGACATTGTTGTTCCCTGTCTGCGGCGCGCTCGAGAACGTTACCGTGCCGCCGGTCGTGTCCTTCGTGACCTGCGCGCTCTGCATAAGTGCGCCGTCCACATAGATCTGGTCAATGCTCAGAAGCTCGCCTTCCGGCAGGACATACTTTGTAGACTCTCCATCCGCTGAAAACCGGACGCGCTTCTTTCCAGTCAGCCGGTTCACATTCTCCAGCGTCGTGCCGCCGCCCTTCGGAGATGCCGCTGTCACTACCAGCGGAATATACCCTTCTACGGTCTGCACGCTTCCCGTGCCGTCCCACGACAGATACTCATGCCCGTTGAGCATATAGACCTTGTTGTTGAACCCAAAAAACGTTGTCGGCGCGTCAGTAATGTTTCCAAGCTTTGTCTTGCCTTCGGAAATCTTCCACACGCCGCCATCCGCCGCGCAAAGTGTAATTTCTTCCCCTGCAACAAAGCCGTGCCACAGCCCGCGCACAGCCCCCTGGAAGGTCTCGATTGCCTGCATGCCGGGGCGCACTTTCAAATGGTGTTGCGGCGTAATCTGCCAGTTTTCCATTCTGGACGCCTCGCCGACCTGCAGCTGCGTGTCGCCGTCCTTTGATTCATTGAGTCCAAGAAACTTCTGAATCTGTAAAACCTTCGCGACATCCGAAGTTACGATTTTTGCCATACTTCCTCCAATTTGGGAAAAGGGCAGCTTGCGCTGCCCTTATACTCAGTTCGCGCCCTCTGCCACGCCGGACCAGTACATGCCGGTCTTCGTCGCTGCCGCACGGATGGTCTCGCCAGAAGCAAGCGTCGGCTTGCTGGATGCCGAGTACGTCTTCGCGGTATCGCTGAAACGCGGGTCGCTGCCGTCGGTGGTGTAGAGAATCACCGCGTCGGTAGTCTCCGAAGTAATCGTCGCGGTGTTCGACGCAATGACGATTGTCGGGTCTGCCGCTACAGTCCCCGTCTTGCAGGCGACGTAGATGCCGTCTGCCTTCGTGGGCTTCACGAAAGCGTCAAACATGACGCGACCTTCAACCAGATCGCCGGAGATGCCGGGCGGGTCGGTGTGAATCTTGTAATCGTTCAGCTTCATCGGGGAAATCGCCGCATTCTTGAAGACGATCATGAAGTACACATCTGCCGGGAGATAGCTGGACGGGACCTTTTTGACGGGCATGCCGTCAAACTCGCCCACAACGCCCTTGACAAGTGCCTTCGTGCCGATGCCCTCAAGCTTGACATACTCGTCGCAGAGCTTGAGATGCTTGTACATATCGTTTCGGATGTACAGCGTTCTTCCTTCCTGCGGGACAAACTTGTCGTCGAGTGCGCAGGTGGCATCCATGATCATACCTGCAATCGTGGACTTCGCCGGCGCAGCGCTCAGTGCCGTGTGAAGACCTGCCTTCGTCGCCCAGAGATTAAAGCGGTACTTATCGATGAACGGGGTCACGACAAGACGCATCTGGCGCTTGAGCGTCGTTGCGGCAGTCTTGATGTTGAACTGCTCTTTCGCGTTGCCTTTGTCGATGGTGTAGGTGAACGCCTTGTCCTGCTTCATCTGGAACTCATAGATGTTATCCGTCAGTTCCTGCGGCGTGCCGTAGCGGTTCGAGCCGGAGCGGGTATAATCGTTCAGCGGCGCGACGTCCGGGTCATAGACCTTGACGGTTCTGACACCGACAAATTCCATGTCGAGGTCCTTCGAGAAGGAACTCTGCGTCAGAGAATCCTGATAAAATCTTTCCTGTACCTTGTCGGAATACTTTTCCGCAAGATTGATGGTTTTCGACATTTTTTACCTCCTGTCAATCGTCGCTCAACAGGTATTCAAGGAACGGGTCCTTCGCCGTCTCCTTTCCTTCTGTTTTCGCGGAACCGATACTTTTCTGCTTGTTTTTCTCGTTCTGCTTCATGGCGTTGATGCTCTCCTGAAGCTTTCTGTTGTTCTCTGCGAGCTGCCGGTTTTCATACCGACCGTAGGCGGAGACCAAAGTCTCCCCGTTTCTGACGTCGTCCCAGACTTCCTTTGGAATCTGACCGGGGTCGACGTCCTTGTAGAGCTTCAAGAACCGCTCGATGTCCTGCTGCCGTGCCTGTTCCTGCTCCTGCTGAGACTGTTGATTCCGGCTCCGCTCTTCCTCGAGCCGCTCCGTTCTGGAAAGCCGCTGTTCTGCGTCTTCCCGAAGAACGCGCTCGTGGGCTGCGTCCCGGCTCAAACCCTGCGAAACGTAGGCGTTCTCCCGCACAGACTGCAAAAATGTGTTTCTGTCCGTGCCGGATTTCTGCGCTGCTGCGTCCAGCAGACTGATGATCGCCTCGTTGTCCTGCTTGAACTTCAAAAGCTCGGCATTTTCCTGTTGCAGGTGGTCTCTCTGCTCCAAAATGCGGTCATGGTTCAAGCCCTTTTGTGCAAGCTCCGTGACCTGCTGGCGGTTTACCTGCCGGATTTCCTTGTTGAACTTGAGGTCGAACAGTTCTTCCTGCGCAGCCTCTTCCGGCTTTTCATCAGGCTTCTCCTGTTCTTCCGGTTCTGTGTCCTCCGGCTCCTGCGTGGGTTCAGATTCTTCGGCTACTTCTTCGCTCGTTTCCTCTTCGGTCTGGTTGCCGTCGTCTTCGGAAACAATATCGCTCAGATCAACTCCGAATTCTTCATCCATAAACTCGTTCATTTTCTTCCTCCTGTTTTCGCCTCTGGTAGGGCGTATTCACGGGTCTGGTAGCCCGTTGTCTAAAAACCGTAATACGGGGTAATTTCCTCCCATACGGAGGGTTTCTTCGCCGCGAGCGTCGCAACCAATTCGGAATAACGCTCGTTGAAAAAACTCGCCATCGAGTCGTTCTCCCCCAGAAGAAGGTGCGCCGCCAGCCCGTAGGGCATGATTCCCTGCGCAATCACATCGTCAAGCCCGATCTCGTCGGAGAAGTCTTTCAACTCCGGGCAGATCGCCCTCTTTCCGTCCTCTCCAGTCTGGAATGTATCGGAATATGGAAATAACTCATGCCGCAGAACGTTCAGAATGCTGAGCGTCCGAAGCCGGTATTCCTGCGTGTCCTGCGTCGACGTTGCGCCGCTCGACTCGTTCTGCTCGTCCATCAAATGAATGGCTCTGGAAAATACCCAGTCTGGCGTTGTCATAACATCCTCCTAAAAGTTCAGATAGCTGCTGTCAGCCTCTCCGCCGGTCATGTAATCGCTGTAGCTTTCTTCATGCTCCTCTTCGTCTACGACGAGAGCCTGCTCCGGCTTTAAGGTCCGAAGCTGCGCGTAATATCGCAGCGCATCCGGTGCGTGCGTAATATCGTGCGGTTCTTTGGCACAGTCCGACGGGTTCTTGTCGTCGTGCTGAATCGCCATCAGATCGTCGATAATCCCCTTGCAGGTGTTGAAAACCAGAAGTCCCGGCTTTCCATCTGCCATGGGCTTTAACAGTTCCTTGACTGCCATCCAGCCCGCCACACGGGAATTGTTCGCCTTGACAACCGGAAGTCCGCTTTCTGCGAACAGCTGCGCCATTGTCTTGCCGGTGTCCTTTAAGGTCGACCACATATCCGGCGGCGCAATCGTATACTCCACTCGTTCGCCCGGCGGCGTTGACACAATCGCTGCATTCGCCGCCTGCGAAACAATCAGCCTCGATTCGTTATACTCCCGGTACAGATACGCCCTGCCGTTATAATCAACTGCAATCCACAAACACGCGAACATATCCAGACCGTAGTCAAACGCCCGATACTTCGCCCAGCCGGACGGAATCGCAAACGGTTGAATGACGTGCGTCTTGATCGTGAACTCCGGGAAGAATCCGCCGGACAGCGCATCCCAGTCGCCAAACCGGTGTGCTCTTCTGACATCCTCCGGCAGCAGATTCAATGCGTTTACATAATCTGGAGATCCTTTCAGCAGATCGATGTTATCCTCGACCGTCGCTTTCAGAAACAGATAATCGTCCGGATTCTCTTCCGGCAGAAAATCTCTTGTGACAAAGACTCTCTTCACCCACTGGTGCCCGACGCCACCTGGGTTACATGTCAGATACACCCGTTTCGGGAAAGGCGTTGCACCACGGCAGCATGCCGCGATACCGCGAAATTCCTGTTCGGTGAACTGCGTCGCCTCCTCAATGAAAATCCAGTCGTATTCCTGGCCCTGATACTTGCCCGTAACCGCCGAGCCGTACCCGTCCATGTTGCCGAATTTGATGCTGGACCCATTCACAAACGTCAGAAGATGCTTTTGCACGTTGTATGTAGCAAGACTGTCCGGAATCAATTTCAGAATCGGGTCTATGACGGAGTTTTCCAGATCTTCATATCTCCGTCTGATAACCAAAACCCGAAGCCCCGGATACTCAATGCACCCGCCCACAGGCTTTCTCTGCGTGCACCACGACTTCCCGCCGCCTCTCGCGCCGCCGTAACAGGTGTACTTCACCCGGCTTTCGAAGAATCGTCTCTGCGGCTCACTGTTCGGGCAGCCAAGATTCAGCGTGATCGCTCCGCCCTTTGCCGTTTGTTTTCTTGCCATAGTACCCTCCGCCCGCGCTCACCTTGACGCCCGGGTTGCCCCGGGACGCCAAAGTAAGGAGGATTGAAACATGGCTGCCGCCAAGGTCAACGCGGGAGTTTTTGGAAAATTTCAGATCTGGTTTCAATCAATGGGGTACGTGTTTTTCTGCTACCCCATCTGGGAATCAGTGGGAAAAGCTCTGAGAGGCGATACATGGGGGAGCTGGATATAACTATACATACTAGAGACATCGCCCCCTGTTTTTCCGCTACCCCCTCCCATTGCCAGATCGTTCGCGGGGGGGCATACCCGGAAGCGCCTTCCCGTGCGCACGCCCTCAGAAAAAAACGCGCGGGGGCTTATTGGCTCCGCAGCAGGGGGCTTATTGGCAGCACGCGCACACGCACCAGCAGCGCCCCAGCTCTCCGGCATTATGCCGAAAGATAGTAGACCATAATCTATTTATGTCTACTCGTAAGCGAATAGTTGCGCGAACTACATAAATCTCTGGGTATCCTTAACTATTTGCGAAATATAAACGCAACAAAAGAGATATTTGGTGGCGTTGACTACTTGAAAGCCGTTTTGGACCCGCCGAACTCAATATTGATCGTCAGCTCGCCCGAGCTTTTGCCGTCTTCAGCCTTATCGATCATTTTGCATCCGTCAAAATCCTGCTTATTGGCAAAGATGCTCTTTGACGAGTTCGGACCAGACCAGCCCGGCGCGGTGTTGTACTGCCCGCGAATCCAGGTAGCAAACTTTTTTAACTCGCGCGCCACGTCCATTTTATTCGCCGGAGGATTCTTAATCGCTTTCGACACGCTCTCGGCGTCCATGCCGATTGTGCCGCAGAAATGCCACCAATCCGCCTTCGGGTATTCCCCTGTTTCGACCTTGCGTTTGTAATCGTTGATTGCTGCCACTACCTGCTTGTAAGACAGCGGGAATACCGGTTTCCCAGCCATATAAGCCCTCCTCCCCGAACATTTTGAGTTAAAACGCAGTGTGCTGAAAATGCGCTGTACGTGGAGATTCAATAAGGGAAATCGGAAACTTTGTTTCCGAATTTCCCGTTTGAATCTCCCCAGATGTATATATACCACAGATTTTTTGACCATAAATAAAAAGCCATTTATAACTTCCCAAAAATATTGATTTTTTCGGGCAAAAAAGCGTTGGAAATGCAGGGAAAACCGTGATTTGAAAAAATTTTATAAAATAGTGGGCGCAGGGGCTTGACAAGATTCTCCTGTATTTACCAGCCTTTATCTCAGCCTGCTTTTGCACCGAATAAGTGCAAGCATCTGGCATTGTCAGAGGGTGCGCATTTTATGCAAACAATAACGCCAGTACATTGCAAATAATGCTATCTATCAGGTAAAGAAATACCCCGCACAAGATGACCTTGTACGGGGCTATTGTCTATTCTGTTGGAGGTTAAGCAAGCCGTTTTTCGATAGCATCGGACCGCGCTTGCAAATCCTTTTCGTCTAACATGTCTTATCCTCCATTCTCATTCTTACCGCGTCCAATATGAACGCCTGGACGCTCTGCCCAGCTTTGGCGGCTGCGTCTCTGATCTTCTGCCCCTCTTCCTTCTCCGGGCGAATCATAATATTGTCCCGGCTGGCGTTCCATTTCGCCGAGGCTCTCTTGTGTGCGTCGCTGACTGCCATCGTGCCACCTCGTTTCCGTGCAATTATACCACTTGCACCGCTTAACCGTCAACGTATAAATTTCGCCAGAAATAACCGTTAACTTTTGTGCAACCTGCCACTTGACGGTATAACCGTTAACGTGTATGATTGAGCCATCAAAACGAAACGAAAACGGCACCGCCGAGGAGGAAACAACATGACATACTTCACCAACATTCACACGCTGGACGAACTCAAGAGAGAATACAGACGCCTTGCATTTGCGAACCATCCCGACCGGGGCGGAGATGTCGAGACCATGAAGGCGATCAACACCGAGTATGAAGCAATGCATGAAATCTTGAAGAAGCAGCACAACGCGAGCGCAGACGAATACCATCAGACGACTGAGACCCCCGCCGAGTTCATCGAGATCATCAATGTGCTTGTCCGCATGGGCGGCTTGGAGATCGAGCTTTGCGGCTCCTGGCTCTGGATTGGCGGCAATACCCGCGAGAACAAAGACCGTCTGAAAGCCGCCGGTTGCCGCTGGAGCAATAATAAGAAGCTCTGGTACTGGCACCACGAAGAGCCCGGCAAGCACTGGCGGCGCGGCAACTCCACCATGAACGACATCCGCCGAAAGTACGGCTCCCAGGTCTACACCGCATCCGGCGAGTCCACCAAATACAAAAAGATCGGGGCGACGGCGTAAGCCGTTCCCCAAGAACGGAGGGAAAAACAATGAAAAGCATTTATCCGATCATCACACGTGAAAAGCAAGCAGCTTTTGAAGCACAAGCCGGCGCCACGCAGAAAAACGAAATCCCCTGCATCTGCGGATATTGCGGCAGAGGCTGCCGCCAGATGGGAGACAGTGCGAACCGGGCGATCTGCTCCGGCTGCCCACTCGCTACTTTTGCGAGGAATGCGCAATGAGCTACCGCGATCTTCTGAACCAATACGGGCACGAACAGCCGCAAGCCGAAACCCGCGTTTATATCTTCGTGCAAGCACCCCGGAAGCTCACCACGCCCGAAGAAGTCGCCTATAGGGACAGGACCACATCGCAGGACATTAAGCGGCTGGAGAAGCTTGTAGACGATCTCAAGGACTACCGCCGCGCACTTGCTTCCCGGTATGCCGAACTGGAAACCCTGCCTTATACGTACCTTTTGAAGCTCGAGCGCGTCCCGCATTGGAAAGGACATATCGAGTACGTTATCACGCTGACAAAGACCCTTTCCGACGGTACGAAAACGCAGGACTTACGCGAAGTCTTCCCCGGCAAAGATCGCCGCGCCGCTTTTGCCAGAGCCGCAGAGTTACGCCGCCAACGCCCCGGCATTCCCTACGAAGAAGACATCTCCCGCCGCCCGTGGGAATAAAAGAAGCTGCACCGATATGGTGCAGCTTTTGCTTTATGCTCTTCCGACAAGCTCGTCAAGTGTCACGCTGTATTTGTAATATCTCCCCATCATCTCCCCGAACTCCCGAACCCATTTTCCCCGCGTTCCGTCTCCTCGAGCGAGCTGACCACTTCCAGCTCCGGCAGGATGCAGGGCAGTATAACAAGCTGCGAGATCTTGTCGCCCTTACAGACCTTGTAAGGCTTGCTTCCGTGGTTGTAGAGCTTGACCATGATGCTTCCGGTGTAGCCGACGTCTATGACCCCTTCGCTTGTGATTCCGTGCTTGACGTTCAGACCGCTTTTGCTCTTGAGAAATCCCACGGTGTTTTTGGGCAGCTGGACATGCACGCCTGTATCAAACAATTCGCTTTCTCCAGGGTAGATGTAAACGTCGTCGCTCGCCGAATACAGGTCAAGCCCCGCGTCATATTCATGCGCCCTTGTGGGCATGATCGCCCACGGTTCCAAAACAATTTTCATTTGTCCCACCAATCCTTGATTGTATCGTTCCGTTCGAAAAACGGCTGAAAGAACGGAC
>ERZ1035014.118-NODE-118-length-40565-cov-30.323698_pt1 | contig 40565 bp, 68 predicted proteins | sample MGYA00520620_ERZ1035014 | MGnify/ENA primary metagenome ERZ1035014 (study PRJEB33766, sample SAMN09781744) | gut metagenome | biome: gut microbiome | host: Homo sapiens | place: Madagascar | study: EMG produced TPA metagenomics assembly of the PRJNA485056 data...
CTCTTGTGATCTGCCCGCCCCGGCCCCGTCTATCTTTGCCGTATGTCCTGCCCGCTGCTCTGCTCCTTGTCGCTCCGCTGCTCTCCGCTCTGATCCCTCGCCCGTCCTCGCCTCTTGCCTGCGCTCTCTCCCGACAGCCTCCAGCAGCTCCCGCATTTTACGCCCGGGGTTACCACCGTTCCGGCGGCGCGTCGAAGCCTCCCGCGCCGTGGTCCATCTCCGTGTGCGTCTCCTCGTGGCACCTCTTGCACAGGCACTCCATGTTGCTCTGTGCTAGCGCCAAATGAGGCGCGCGCAAAAGGGGGGTTTTATGGTGTACCTGCTCGGCGGGGGAGTACAGGCCCCGCCGCTTGCAGCGCTGACACTCGTTGTGCTGCAATTTCCGCGCTTCTGCCGCCGCCCTTTGCCACATATACGTCCGATAAAACGCCGGTGCCCCGCCGCTCTCCAGCAGCTCCCGCACTCTCTGCGCCCTGTTATCCTCCACGCTTGTGCCCTCCTTATGCCTTTATTTTGCCGCCCCTAGTGGCGCATTTTGTACGGTCTTTCGCGCCCTTCTGGGCGCAAAAAAAGGCGCAGCCGTTAAGCTGCGCCTAGTGAATAAAAAAAATAAGCGGACGCTTTCGCGCCCGCTTAGCCTAATTTTGTAATTGTCTTTCTGCCCACTCCTCCTCGTTTTTTTTGACCTCCTGCTTATATTCTGCCGACGTCACCCGCGCGATCTCCGCTTTTACAGTCTCCATCGTTGCCTTCTGTCCGTTGCCGTTGCACATATGCCGCGGTGAGTATCCCACAATGTGCCAATGCATATATCTCCGCCAATTGTCCTTTGACGCCCATACCTCCCCATCTTCTTCGGCAAAGAATATGTACGCCTCCCCCCTCGTCTTAATCCAATAATTATACTGCCCCACGGCCTCTTTTAGGCCATGTACTTTTATCCCGTTTATTTTTACCATTTTGTCGTCCTCCTATCAATTTTTGCTGTCTCCAGTATATCACCTTTCCGCCGCACGTCAAGCCGTCTTCTCAACCCACCCGGCCCGGCAGAACTCCCCGCAACTCTCTATTGCAATGTCTCGCCCGTAGGCCTCACAGTCAAAATACCCCCGCGCCCAGTCCGGCAGCTCGTCAATTGCGCCGGTCTCCTCTGCGTAATAATAGCCTAAATCCTCCACGTTGTCCACGCCCTCGATCAGCGTATACGCTCCGTCCTGCACCTCCTCGCACAGTTCCAGCAGCCCCGCCGCGTCCCTTGCAAAACATGCCATCCCTGCCTCTATCACCGCCGCCAATGTCAGCCGCTCTTGCTCGTCCATGTCCTCCAGCGCTTCCGCCAGCTCCTCCAGCTTGTCCAGGCTCTCAAACTCTCCAAGCTTGCTATCGATCCCCGGCACGTCCTCGGCCTCGTAGTCTGTAAAAAAGACCTCTTCCGGCGATCCGATCCGCTCCCATGCGGCCTTCCGCTCATCCTCGCTTGCCGGCAGGCCCAGCCACTCGCCCCGCAGCTCTCCGGCGGCGTATGCCCCAAGATTTGTGATAAAAACATTAAGTGTTGCCATTTTGTCGTCCTCCTAAATTTATTTTTAGCTTTGGTCCTCATTGGAGCGCCGCAATTGCTCTAAGTCTCATTTTTATTCCTCCTCGTCCGCCCATCCCCATAGATCAAACCAGGATTCCGGGCAATATAGGCTATACATTACACAAAACTGCTCCCCCGAGTAGTCCGCAAGCATCGGCGTGGATCTGTCGCGTGCAAGTGCGTCTAGCTCCGGGATTCTGTTCTCGGTTGCGACGTACAGGCCAAACCCCTGCCGGGTGATCTCGTCTCTCATGATTTCCATTCCATGTTTTTTTTGTAGCTCTTTTGCTCTTGCTCTCGTCATTTTTTGTTCTCCTTTCCGCCGCCCCTCGGCGGCTGTCCGTTTGGTTGTTGTTTTGCTGTTGTGCCCATATTATAAGCCCGCTTATAACGTTTTGTCTATTCGCGTTTTGTATAAGCCTGCATATAATTTTTTGTGCATTTTGTATAATCCTGCATATATCTATTGATTTTTTCTGCCTGCCGTGCTATTTTGGATGTGTATAACTATGCCATTTTGGAGGTGATCCCATGGCAACAGAGGCACAGCGCCGCGCCGTCCAGGCATACCGGCAGCGCCAAGACGCTTTTACCGTCCGTCCTTCCGCTGCTACCGGCGCAGCCATTCGCGCCGCCGCAGCCGCAGCCGGTCAGAGCGTCCAGCGTTATATTTTGGATGCCGTCGCCGCCCGCATGGCGGCAGAACAGGCCCCCCAGCCCCGCGACGATTAACCCCGGCGCGGGTTTGGGTCAACTGCGCCATTTTTCACCTGGTACCGGCCCCGCCGGTGCTGGGTATGGGGTAACTGTGCCATTTTGGAGGTGGTACCATGTCTATTTGTTCTGTCCGCCCGGTCTTGTCCCTGTGTATGGGTGATCTGCGCCCATTTGCGCCCCTTGTTGGTCTTTCTCTGGGCGATCTGCGCCCATTTGCGCCCCTTCCCGGTTCCTTTTGGCGTTATGTCACCCTGCCCCATTTCGGCCCCCGATTTTTGCCCGTTTTTGCAAATTTTCGTGGTTCCGGCTCCCGCCCGCGAGGTCTTCGGTTTCGTCCGGATCAAAAAAACAAAAAACTTTTTCTCCCCCCTCCGCCGCGCCGCGCGAACGGTTGCGCCGCCGGGACAAAAAAGTTTCCATTCATTCAGAAAAGCCGCTATGCATAACGCATAACGGCTTTTCCCTTATTCGTTTGGAAATACTTTCTCGTATTCTTCCATCCTCAGGTTCTCCAGCGCCCAGTATCGTGCATCATCCTCCGACATGAGTTCCCGGCTCCGCTTCTGCACAACCTGTAGCCCCTCCTCGCTTCCCCCGGCCCGTTCCGTTGTAATCAGGTGGTAGTTCCCGGCTCCGTCCCGGCACAGTGATTCTTCCTTCGTCTTTTTTGTGACCTCATACCATACGCCAAATTCTTCCCCCGCTCCAAGGCTTCTTGCCTTTATCGTTGTTTGATTCTCACGTTCCCCTAAGACTTCCCGCAAGATTTTCATGGCGGAAGTGCAACCCCCGTTGACTTTCGTTTCCGTCACTTCGAGCATCCCGTCCGTTCCCCCGCAGAACTTCGTGGTCTGTGCCGCCCCGGTTCTTACGTTTTCCACCGTTACCTGCACGGTAAAGGTTTCTTCTGTTCTTTTTCCCATAATTCTCTCCTTTCTGTCTCGTTTTTCTTGTTTTTTCTTCCCGGCATTTTCTCCTGCATTTTTCTTCGGCTTTTCCCATCCCCGGGAATGCTTTTCTCCCGGAACCCTCGCAAACAATTTTCAGTTTTTGGAGGGGGGGTATAAATACCCCAGCTTGGTTGCCACCAGCCGCATAAAACGCCGGTTGTAGTGTGCCGCCCGCTCATGCCCGTACCCCACCGCAAAAGCCGCCCCGTCCAGCGTGTGCGTCCCCTTGATGTGGTACATCTCCAGCATATTGTAGACCGGTTCCATTCCCTCCGTCCGCTTTACTTCCTCCAGTGCCGCTGTCACCGCGTCCACTTCTTCTCTCTGCCTTGGTGGCAACTTGTCGTATTCTTTTTTTCGCCGCGTATAGGCCCTCAGTGCAATCCGCACCTGTGCCCACCAGTCAGCTTTCATGGCTTTTACCCATATCCCACGCCCATCCGCTGAGCGCAGTCCCGCCGTCCTCCTTGCATTTTTTACAGCGGAGATGATTGCAGTATTTGCAGCCCTCTTTTTTCAGCTGCTCCATAGCCTTGGGGAACATATCTCCGTACCATTTTGTCATGCCCAGCAGCGCCCCGAAGCTGGTTGCCACGCCCTGGATGTCCCTGGAGAAATCCGCCTGAATCCCATCAATTTTGCTTTTGTTGCTGATGGGCGCACTTCCCCCTTGGTTTTTTGCCGCGTCCATTGTTACGATTTTTTTGCCCATATTCGTCTCCTTCCTGCGGCCCCCATTTGTATTCCGCCGGGGCCTGGCGGTCTGACTGTCCCGTTGCTTTCGTCCCTGGAACCAGAGGATGGAGTTGCACCACCCGGACGTGGATTGCGTTTGTGATTGGCACCCCGGCATTCTTCCGTCGTTGTGCCCGTGTCCGCCGCTCGGCCCTGGTGTATGTAGCTGGGAGGCCGACTTGAACGGCCTTCTGTTGGATCGGAGGGACCCAACGCGCTTCTTGCCCCAGCGTTCTATTTCTTTGCCCTCCGTTTTGGCGGAATTCGTTTTCCGTCCCGCCGGTATAACCGCGCGAACAGGTAAACGCTCCCGTACTCGTCAGAGTGGAACTGGTTGATGTCTGCGATTTCGTATTCCGGGAAGATTTCATTCCACGCATTGAATTCCCCGTCTGCCAGCTCCAGCGCCTTCTTCCGGCTTCTTACCTTCGTGTCGCTGATCTCCGGCTCCGGATCAATCAGGTTCCGGCTTCCGTTCCATGCCTTGTATGTGATCCGTTCCTCGTCCGGGTTGTGATGGGACTTTGTGATGTAGCCCACCAGCGCAGCTACGCCGTTCTGGTCAAATTGCAGCCGCTTGGAGTTGGCATACCCATTCCCCCACAGCTTTTCCAGCTTGTCCCGGTCAATCCCGCCGGAAAGAATCATGTGGACGTGATATCTGCCTTTTTTGCTTTTTTCCATCTGCCATACGTACTTCAGTTCGATCCCGGCTTTCTTATACTGCGCCCGCAGCTTCCGGATATATTTTTGCAGCTCCTTCACCGCTTCTTCCTCGCTTCCCGGATTTTCCCGGTATGTAAGGGTCATGCTCAGGTCTTCCCAGCTAAAGTTCGTGTTGACGATTCTGGTCAGCCGCTCCCTCGCATGTCTCTGGTTGAGCTTTGTTTGCACCTCCCGGCTCACTCTCTTTTTCGTCCGCTTCCCCTGTACCGGTTTTGCGCATGGAACAACAGGATAGCAGTATGCATCCAGGTACTCGCCGCACCGGTAATATTTCAGCCGGTAGATTGTTTTCCCTATCATTCCTGCTCCCCCTTGTCCTTGACTTAATACACCTTACAAGCCTGATTCAGGGGTTTCCCCCTGCTTCTTTTTTGCGCTCCATTTCCTTATACTTCCTGCACTTCGATCCGGAATTTCTCCCGCATCAGCTTCTTTTTGATCTCATAGGTTCTGGTCTTCGTTGCTTTTGATTTTACGTCCTCTACTATATATAATGTATACCCGCCGTTTCCGTCCCGTTTTTTGTAGGTAAAGTCTGCCTTGTATACGATAGCCCGTACCCGCTCCCCGTTTGGCTTTGTAAATGCCTCCTGGAGTGTGAAGTTAACCTGTAGCCGCAAATCGTCAATTTCTCCCGCGTCCCGCCTTGCCATTAGCTCCAGATATCGTTTCGCTTCTTTTTTGCTGTCGAATTTGATTCCGTTTGATTCCGTTTTGACGTTCCGATATTTCCCCGGTTTTGGCCGCTCGGCGGGAGCCGGTTTCGCCCGCTCCCGCTCTGCCATTTTTGCCATAATCTGCTTCTGATACCGTTCCGGCAATTTTGAGATATCGTCGATTTGCATCTCAGTAGTAATACCTCCATACCTCCCGGCCCTTCTTCTCTACCGGCTCATAATCTGTTATAACCCGGATCGTCGCCGCACTTTCTCCCTCTTTAATCATCTCGGCAACCTTCCTCATGCATTCCACCCGGTCTTCCGTTCTAAGCAGTAACTCCCCCGGCTCTCCGTATTCCGTTTTCAGCCGGTATACATTATATATCATCTGGCTTCTCTCGCTTTCTCGTCTCCGCCCCGAATTGCTTTGGATACCCCGCCCAGATTATTTCTGTCCCGCAGTTTCGGCATGACGTTTCTCCGATCTTTTTCCCGTCTATTTCAAACTGACTGAGCACCATTCCGCAGTGCGGGCAGAATGCAAACGTTCCGACTGTTTCCCCGTCTGCCCCTGTTATCGGCATCCACGCCGGCTTTGCCTTTTTCTTTCCCTTCTCCTTGGCTTCCGCCCTCCGGTTCCACCTCTCCGCCGCTTTTTCTTCCGCTTTTTTCTCCAGTTTTTTCGTCGGCCCGCATTCCCCGATCTGTCTTTTGTACTGTACTGTGCTCCCTCTGGCCCCGCAGTCCCAACACTCCACGTGGCAATTTACTATTTCATACCCATCCCACGTTGATACTGTATATTTTTCTCGCATGACGTGTGCCAGTCCCCCGCAGAATGGGCATAGCTTCAATTTTTCCATATCACACCTCCGGCAATTTCATATTGGCTCTGCCTGATTTCCCACATCTCCGCATCATAACGGTCTGCTTGGTCTCTCACTTTAATCAGTGTCTTTGTCAGCCCATATCTTCCCCACTCTTTTTCAGCCTGTCCATCCGTTGCCTTTCCCCAAAGCATTACATCCATGTAATAGCTCCCTTTTCCGTTTTGGAGCAGTCCCCATCGAATTCCCCATTCTTTCCCATCTTCTCCATGTAGCTTTTTAACTCTGTAAAGCCATCTGTGTATGATAGCCAGTGCTTCCTTCTTCTCCGCTGGCATCTCCCGGAATGTAAATTCTGCGATATCTCCGCGGTACGTAATAACCCGCTCCAGCGCTTCTTCTTTTCGCTTTCCCCGCACCTTATTCCTTCCTCTCTTCGCCGCTTCCGCCTGTCTCCTTTTCCGGCATTCTCCGCATAAAAACGCATTCGATCCTCCCAGAAACACGCTCTGTCGTGTCCGCACCGGATGCTCCTTTGCCCATTTCTCTACAATGGCCACAATTTTCTCTGGCTCTTGCGCCTCCATTATTCTGCACTCTCTGTCGCCTATCGGGCACCCCTTACATATAGAATATTCCGCGCACATTCTGGCGAATTCTCTCAAATATTTCACTGCGTCCATTCTTTCCCCTCCTACATATTATTCGGATGTTTTTCCCTCCATGCAGCCACAGGATTCTTCTTCGACCTTTTTAGTGCCCATATCAAAAGTCTCTTCGTGGTCTCGTTCGTCGGCACGACAAGCATATTTTCGCCTACACTCGCCGCGAGGCACTGATACATTCTTCCGAGTACATACTCCCACGCAACATTAATTCCATTTTCTCCCTCACGTCTCCTTTTATCTCTCTCCGTAATGTACGCTCTGCACATTTTATTCGCATCGTTTCGACTCATCCCCAGTGCCATGAGCTGCTTCACAAATGTTTTACGCTTCATTCCCTCAATCCTCCTTAATAGCCGTTAGGGTGGTTCCGGCTCCAGCTCCTCCGGGGATCCTCTTTGCTCCGCTTAATCTCCCAGGCAAACAATTTGTCGCCAGTCCCAGTCCACCACGTTGTCGCCGCATTGACGCTCAAAAGGTCTTCCAACTGACCGATTGTTTCCGCCAAAATGTGCTCCCAAGCGAGCCCAACAGGAAGCCCGCTCCCCCGGTATTTAGCCATACTGTCGAGCGCCTCCCGGCACAGCCTGTTTGCCTCATTCCTGGAGAGGCCCAGAGCCATGAGCTGCTTCACAAATGTTTTACGCTTCATTTCCTTATCAACCCTCCCCACTGTTCCGCCATTGCCCGGGCAATCCCTGGGAATGACTTTGACCGCATCTTCGCGTTTCTTTGGCCCTTTACGCTCCAATTTCCAACCGCTCTCCCGTGGTGTGTTGTTTCTACCCACTTGCCAGTTGGCACCACAATATCCGTTGCCATCAGGACAGGCAGATTTACCAACCATAAACACGTTGTTTTCAACCATTCGTCACCAAACATATACGGTTGGATGATTTGACTGTACGGCGGTAGCTGGTGGATTCTCCCCGGAATGGGATTCTCCACACAAATACGCGGGATTGGGGCTTCTAGGCACGCCATAAAAAATTTCTTGGCGTCAACGGCCTTTGCCATCCGCTCCACATTGATGATCCCGTGTTTCCTGAGATTAGCAGACCCGAGATTACTAAGATACGTGCAAGGTGGATGTGCGATCATTAAATCCCACTTTGGGATATCATGTACCTGTCCGTCCATTGTGGTTATCTGTCCCCCCTCATGGCCTCCAGTGCATCCCCCAGGATGTGCCACTCAGGGTGCCCGCCGCTTGGCTCCTGTATATCGCAGCTGTACGCCTCAATCCCCAGGGCGCGGAACGCCATGCACTCGGTCTGGGATTCCTCGCAAGCTATTAGGACTCGCATCCCGTGGACACCTCCCACTTGATTTTCATCTGCGCTGGACACAAATCAACCTCTGGGCGGCGTTTCCCAGTCCAACGCAGTCCGCCAGCCTTTCCTAAGCACTTCCACCCGGCAGCCTTAATGCTTGTCCCCGGCTCAGTGTCTAGGATATAGGTAATGAGTTTGTGATAGCCCATGGCCCGCGCTGCTCTCCATGCTGCCGCATAGAGGATAGAGCAAGCATTCCGCGTCCCGTCTGTACAGCAACGGTTCACCTCCAGCGTCCATCCATCATCCAGATACCGGGATACTGGTCTACCGACGATAGCAACTCCAACGATCTTTTCACCATCGGTGCAGCCGATAGAAAATTTATGGCCGACTACCGGTTTATGGTGACGGTGATGCTCTGCCACAAATGCGTTAGCCTCCGCAAGTGAAATTGGGCAAATCTCCAGCATCATTATGCCTCCATCCCCATTGCGCTCATAAGCTCCTTGGTGTCATCAAACGTGATATTTGCCGGGTCTTGGAATTCCATGTGCCCGTCCTCAAACTCGCAAAGCCCGTTGACTGTGTAAAACTGGCCTGCCGGTGCGCCACCAACAAACGGGCTTGCCGGTTTGGTATCCGCTTCGTCCACCCACCGGTGGAAAATTGCAGCCCGTCCGTCATAGATATGGCAGGGCCGGAAGCCTGCAAATAGCTTGTTGCTCTGTTTGATCTGGTTATCCATTATGTGCCCCCTTGTATTCCTCCGCAAATTCCCTCAGTGCCGCAATCGCGTCCAGCCGGTCAATGTAATCCGCCATAGTTTCCTCCTATATCTTTGTACCCCGCCCCGGCTATCCTTGCCATATGTCCAGTATGGAGGAGGTGCGTTTACACCTACCTTTATAATAATGTTCCGGGACGGGGCGCAAATTCATGATTTATGAGTTCAGCAGGTTTCCCTCGCTGCCTAGCAGCTCCTCCAGCCGTTCCGCTGCATCCATCGAAATCCGGTCAACGTCGCAGCTCTCCCACTCATGTCCTTTCCATTCCTCTTTTTTGTTGTAACGGCACGTTTTACACGGTTCATCCCCGGTCATTGCTGTTGCGGCACACCGCAGCGCCCGAACCAGCTCACGATCCTGTTCCGTCATCCCCGCTCCTCCTTTCTCCCAATGAGCCAATCCGTCGAGCATTCCAGCCCATCCGCAATTGCCGCCAGCGCTTCTGCGCTCATCATTGTTTTTCTCGATACGTATGCTCCGATGTTTGCCGCTGGCACCCCGCACTTTCTCGATAAGGCGCGCATCGTCATGTCCAGTTCAAACATTCTGACCTTCATCCGCCTGGATAGTTGCGTCTTGATCTGCTCTTGCCGCTTCGTTTTCATTCTTCTCTTTCCTTCCCCGCCATCGACATGACATAGTTTTCTAGTTTAAGGTAGCCCGCCACCGTGACCCCCTTGTCGTTTCTCGCCTTGTCCAGCAGCTTTTCCCGCTCCCGGCTAGATACCTGCGCCATTGCGGCCAGATACCCGTCAAAGTTTTTCCCATTGTCCATTTCTCGTCCTCCTCTGCATTTCTCGCACAGGGTTTCCCCGTACAGTTTTTTGTTTTTTTCTATGATGCATCGCAGCGGAATGTCCGTCTCCCGGAATGTATGTGTCTTTCTGTCCGGCTCCAGAACCCGCCCTCCGCATTCACTGCATCGAAAATACACGTCTCTCATTGTTTCCCCTTTCGTGGGTGCTCCCCTGGCACGAAGGAGCACCCACATAGATAGGAGTGTATACCAGCCATTGGCCGGTGGGCATGATAACGCTCATGCGGGCGGCTGTTTACAGCATTCTGGTCAGTATCACCGTACAGGCGATAATCAACACCCCCAAGGCCCCGGTGCAGACCCCGTAGAGAAATCTCCATGCGCCTGCTTCCTTCACGCGCTCAGTTTCCTCCGCTCTCGTCTTCCCGTAATGCACAATTCCCATAGGCCGTTGCTCTACCTCCTTCGCCTGGTACTTCGGCATTGCCTTTTCCCACGCTCTGTCCCAGGCTTCGTTCGCCGCCTGCAACGCTGCCTCGGCCTTCTCCGCCCGGATTCTGTCCCGGTTCTCCTCAATTGCCTCCTGCACGATTTTCCTTGCTTCTTCTCGCGTTACTTCCATTGTCGTGTCCTCCTTATTGCTCCCCCCGGATTCTGTACGGCACTAGTGCCTTATACGTTTTGCTCCGGATTCTCTCCTGTTCCTTCGCTGCTCTGATTTTCTCCCGCTCCCTGCGGAACTTTATGTACCTCTCGCAGCTGTCGTGGCATACCCCGGTTCTCTCCCGGCAGTCCTTACACGGCGCGTTCATGCCTCCACCCCGCAAAATTTCAAAAATGGAATCCTCGGTATCTTAGTCCGGTTGCCCGTCACCATCACCGGGAACCCCAGCAGTTCCGGCTTCTGCCGTGCCGCAACCCGAATCAAGTCCGGGCTGCAATGGATCACCCTAGCCGCCTCCGCCGGTGTGATGCACGTTTTCTCCATCTGCCGGATTTCCTCCAGCGCCTCTAAATCCGTCATTGTCCTCCCCCTTTAGCTCGATCACCAGCACCTTGCCCTCAATGTGCCAGGCCTTTACCGTGTGGAGCATCGTCCACACGGGCCAGTATTTGTCTTCCGTTGCCTCCCCGTTCAAAACAAAGCGCTTTTTGTCCGCATATACGGCGGCTGCCAGAAAATCCGAATCATTCCCCATCAGGTCATATGGATTATTCCTTGCCGCTTCCATTTGTCTGCTCCTTTCTCTGCGTCTTTTCTGCCGCTTCCTCGATCTTGGCTAAAAAATATCCCTTGTCAAATTCGCTGAGCTGTGGGAATCCTTCCCGGATCACCTCTGCCATTTTCTTTTCCTGCTCAGACATTTAATCTCCCCCTTTCTTTCCGTTGTTTATCGGCTGATAATCATCACACAAAAGCTCTTTGCTGCACCCAACTAGCAGCGGCTTTCTCCACAGGCTATCGCTGACCGCCACCGAAAACTTGCAGCCAAGGCATTGTCCGCTCCTGCAATGTTCGAGCTTTCCGCCGTATGCCTTGTTTTTCTCCTCGACTTCTTTGAGCAGTACTTTCAACCGCTTGTTTTCCTCCAGCAGCTCACGCTTTTTCATTCTTCGCATTTTCTTCTCCTTTCTTCTTGCTCCGCCTCCCATTCCGTGGTAAAATCCCACTGGAAGGAGGTGACCCACTTGATTATTGACGAATCTTCTCGTGCTTCACTCGATGCTCTAATTGCCGGTGAACCGGACCTTCCGAAGGGCGTATATTCCTTCCAAGCCGCGCTTTCTCTCATTCCGCTTGATGAGGTTGCCGCCCACCGCGTTATCCGTTCGCTGCTTTCCTCTGGCCTTTTGGAACTGGCCCACGATCAAAAAGGGAATGAAGCCGGTGTTGCTCTTTCTCAGCGGGGTCTTTGCTATAAAGAGCTGCAAAAGCTGGAAACAAAAGCCCGCTGGAAGGAGCGTATTATTGGCTTCGTTTTTGGCGTGTTGACGTCCGTTGTTGCTACAGCCATCCTTTCAGTTTTAGCAGCGTAATGATTGCCATGCTTATCGCCCATCCGATAAAATACCATACCCAATACCGCCAATCCTCTTTCACATTCCCCCTCCTTTCTTCTTGCCCTGCCTCCCATCCCGTGGTAAAATCCCACTAGAAGAAGGTGATCTCATGGATAAACTGTCTCGCGCTGTCCTCGACGATGTGTCCCAGCGCCCGGACGAGTATAAGCTCTTTTACGTCCGCGATATATTGGATTCCACCGCCGAAACATTTCATGTGGATTCAGCGCGTTTCCAATCCTGCATTGAGGATTTGGAAACAAAGGGCTACTTGAAGTTCTTGCATAACTCAACTGGCGAAATCCTCGGCTTTGCCCCAACCTATAGCGGCTACCGCTGGAAGGTCTTGTCCGTACTCAAGATTTTGGATGTCGTTGTATTCCATATTCTTCTTCCGGTCATTGCTTCTGTTGTCACGTCTTTAATCTTAGCGTGATGATTGCTGTCACTACGCTGATTAAGATGATCCATATGATTTCCAGTGCCCTTGCCCACCACGGCCCTTTCCCGTTCCAGTCATTCCACATCTCCGCCCCTCCCTCACCTCCCGGTGTTTTCCGAATCATTGCGCAGCCCACAACAGTACGTTTTAAGGACAAAATCGTACATAATGTCAAGGCAATCACGGTCCATGTCGGCTACAAACGACACCAGAAAATCTCTGAGATCGTTCGTGCTTCCGTCCCACTTGCATTCCATAACAGTTCCTCCCTCCTCCCTCTGTTTTATCTTTCATAGCTATAATATATCCATAATAGATATTTGTCAATAGCTTTTTTTGATTTTTTCTTGACATTTATATCTTTTATTGCTATTATGTATTCAGACAGGAGGTGATCTTATGTCTCTTGGCAGCAGAATCCGACTCGTGCGTTCGCAATCTGGCAAAAATCAGACCGAGTTCGGGCAACGGATTGGCGCTGCGCAAAACACCGTTTCTGCTTGGGAAAAGGACAAGGTTGTCCCGGCTGATTCTGCCATCGTCAGTATTTGTCGGACTTTCAATGTCCGCAAAGACTGGCTCTTAACCGGCGAGGAGCCCATGACTGCCCAGCAACCAAAGGATGATGTTCTATTGGACTTTTTTAACTCCGTTCTGGACGATCAGCCGGATTCCATCCGCAGGCGCTTTGTTGCCGCCCTGTCCGTTCTTACCCCGGAGGACTGGGAAGCCGCCGCCGCACTCATGCAGAAGCTCGTAAAAGGAATGGAGTAGGGTTCGCCCTGCTCCATTCCTTTTTTGTCCCGGTGTCTTGTTAATTATGGATTTTTTGTTATAATGGTACTATCTAAATCAAAAAGGAGAGAAAACAATGAAAAAACTACTTTGTGCATCCGTCCTTCTTTCTTTGCTCTTGTGCGGGTGCCAATCTGCCCCTGTCTCCAGCTCGGAACCGTCCTCCGCCAGTGTTGAGGCTCCCGCCGTCTCGGAGGTTATCTCCGCTTCCAATCCCGTATCTGATTTTGAACCAGTCTCCGTTGCCGAATCAGCTGCCGACCCCGAGCCCCAGGAGCCCCTTGTTACGGTTACGATTCCTGCTGTTGTTGATGGTGTTGATTTTTCCGACATGGACATTGATTCCGCCAAGGAGACCTGGGGCTTTGCCGATGCAGTCAAGAATGAAGATGGTTCTATTACCTTCACTATGACCGAATCCATTCAGGATGAATACCTGGCATTTACCCGCAAATCATTCCTTACTGGTTGGTTTTCTTCCACAGCCCAGGATCCTGAATTCGATTTTATTTTTAATGTTACGTATGACGATCCAACCAGAAGCGCAGAGGTTGTCTTAAAGGATGGGGCGGATTATGATGAAAATAGCGTATCCTTAATGTTTATTCTTGCCATGTTCCAGCGCGAGGTCACTGTCGCATCCGAAATTTGCGGTGATTTCTCCATCACCGTAACCGTTGTTGGCTACGACGGAACGGTTTACGATACTTATGTAGCCGATTCCACAAAGTCCGAAACCGGGGCCGAAGTTGAACCCACCGCTGAATCCCAGCCTGAAACGTCCTCCATCCCTTACGAATACCAGAACGCATTGACCAAGGCAGATAAATACCTCCGGTATTCCTCCTTTTCCTACTCCGGCCTGATTGACCAGTTGGAATACGAGGGTTGCACCACCGAAGCCGCAACCTATGCAGCTGATAACTGCGGCGCGGACTGGTATGAGCAGGCGGTGGAAACGGCAGCAGATTATTTGCGCTATTCCGCATTCTCCTATTCCGGCTTGATTGACCAGCTGGAGTACGAGGGCTTCAGCACACAGGAGGCCACCTATGCAGCTGATAACTGCGGCGCAGATTGGAATGAGCAGGCCGCAAAGAAGGCTTCGGATTACCTGAGTTTTTCTTCCTTTAATCGTTCCCGGCTGATTGAGCAACTGGAGTTTGAAGGATTCACCCACGACCAGGCGGTTTATGGCGCAGACCAAAATGGCCTGTGATCTTCAGAAAGGAGCGGGAATAATCCCGCTCCTTTTTTATTTGTGTTCCACCCGCAGCTGTGTAAATCGCAGGATCAGCCACAAATCCCGCTCGTCCTGGCACTGATCTACCAGTCGTTTGATCTCCTGTCGGTATGTCTCCATTCCATTTTCTCCATATTTTTCTTTTTTTATTGTCGGATTTGTCGATTGCACAAAATATCGGATTTTGCTATAATATTACGGAGTGTTATCCCGTGGTTTCTCCTTGCCGGTTCTCCCTCCGGGGCCGCTTCCGGCGGCGGATAATCCTCATGGCACTGCCTCATTTCGCCCACCTCCCCGCAGTGTCCCTTGCTGGTTTTATCGTACCACTGTTTCAGTTTCCATTCAATACCATTTTTGTGCCATTTAGTGTGCAAATTGCGTTCAACTTTGCACTTTTATGTGCAAAATTCCCAATTTTTGAAATGAGGTGTCCATAATGTCCGTTCAGCAGATTGAACTGCTACAAAAAATCCGTAAAATGAAGGAAGCAAAGTCTTTGACCTATCAGCAGATTGTGGACGCCTGCATTTCCGCTGGTGAACCAATCAGCCTGAATACCGTCCGTAAGATTCTTACCGCCCCGCTGGAAGAGGCGGTGCAGTGCCGCCCGGTTAATATTCAGGCGGTTGCCCGTGCGGTCATCGGGAACGCCTATGATCCTGATACCGTCCCCCGTGAGGATTTGGACGCGCTCCACTCTCTTCTCGCCGCCCGGGAAGAAATTGACCGGGAACGTCAGCATGGAATCGCCGAGCGTTCCGCCCAGATTGAGCGTTTGCAGCATACCATTGATGAGCAGCAAGCCGAAATTAAGCGGAAGTCCCACACGATTAAGATTATGATCCTCTGGGCGGCAATTGTCACCGTTCTGTTAATTGGAGTGACCGCCTGCCTGCTCATTTATCTCATTTGGGACATCATGCACCCAGACGTTGGGATCATGCAGTAAATAAAAAAAGACCGTCCCGGCGGTGGGCGCCGAAACGGTCTTGCTTTCCAGTCGTCGGGGAGGACGCCAAAACATAGCCTGTTGAAAACCATGTCTTGGAGGAATCAGCATCTTTATTGTATACAATGTCCTCCGGTTTGTCAATGTATACATGGGGGGATTTTTATGCAATGTCGTAAATGTCGTACACTTTTGCCGGATGGCTCTAATTTCTGCAATGTTTGTGGCGCTAAGGTTTCCGCTTCCGGCAGCGTGAAATCTCGTGGAAACGGTCAAGGCACCGCCATAAAACGTGGAAAGACCTGGACTGCCGTTTGGTCTGCCCCCCGTTATATTGGTGATGATGGCAAAGTCCATTATCCCCGTAAGTGGAAGGGCGGATTTGCCACCAAAAAAGCCGCCCTGGCTTATGCGTCGTGCCCGCCTGATTCCACATCCAAGGTGCCCACGCTCCGTGAGTATTATAAAACTTGGTATTCGTCCGGATTCTCCAAGCTGAGTAAGTCAAAGCAGATTGCATATGAAATTGCGTGGAAGCGCTGGGATGGTTTATATGATAAACCCGTGTCTAGTATCTCTATCGGCGATTTGCAGGGTCAGGTTGACGCCGAAACGACTACCTACTACCCCGCCAAGGATATGAAAACCCTTGCAAGCCACTTGCTGAAAATGGCCGTGGCCGAAGGCCATATGCGCACAAATTTGTCCGAATTTATTGAGCTTCCTCCGCTGAACGAAAAGGAGCTCCAGCCTTTTACCGAGGACGAAATCAAACTGTTTTGGGCCGCTTACACTGCCGGTGACACGTTTGTCGGCTACATCCTCCTTATGATTTATACCGGGATGATGCCCGGCGAACTGTTTATCCTGAAAAAGAGCATGATAGATTTTACCAAATGCGAGATTCGCGGCGCCGGTCTCAAAACAAAGAAACGGAAGGAGACGGCCCTTGTTTTCCCGCAGTCCATTGCCCCTGTGCTCCATAAACTTTGCGACTGCTCAAAAAGCCGGAAAGATTACGTCCTTTGCATGGCCCGTGACCGCTTTTACCAGGAGTACCATAAATCCGTGCAAAACGCCGGTTGCCGTGATCTCCCTCCCTACTCTTGTCGCCATACCACTGCTACTGCGTTGGCCCTTGGGAATATTGCTCCGTCGGTCATTCAGGAGGTCATGCGCCATACCAAATTTGCCACAACCCAGCGCTATATCCATCCGGACAGCACCGCATCTCATGCCGCAATTAATCAGATCGCGTCAACGCCCGAGTAGATATGTTGTTAGCATTTTGTTAGCAAAACCAATAAAAACGCTGTAATTGCAACGCATTTTACGCCCCCTGCTAAGGGAGTAGGCCGGGAAACCGGCGCGAGGGTTCAAATCCCTCCTTCCGCGCCAAAAGTACCGCATTTGCACTTGAATTTGTGTAAATGCGGTACTTTTTCGCTTTATTTGTTTGAAAACTCGCGCCTTGCATATCCGCACGGAATCACGCTGTATCATGCAAAATCACGCAAAGATTTATCCTATTGTTAGCATAATCGTTAGCGCTCATGCCTCCACAATCCCGTGGTAATACGCTGCCAGCTTGGCTTCCGGCCCCGGCCCGTCCTTGTCAAATAAAAACGCCTTTGCTAGGTCTGCGTAAAAATCCACCTTACTGCATCCGTGTTTTGTTGCCACGCTGCAATAGTCGGAGTACATCATATTCATGGCGGCATTCCATTCCTCCGGCGTGATGTGCTCCATCACTACCCCTGCGGTTTTTGCCGCGTCGGTGGTCTGGGCTACCGTCCAATGTCCACCGGTGCTGCCATCGTCGTTTTTCATGCGGGCGTTCCACTCCTCTAGCGCGTTGCCGTCGAGCTTCTCCGCGTGGCATACACAGCCCTCCATGTCGTTGACGTGCTCCCAGCACTCAATCATAGCATCAACAGCCGCCATGGAGCGAGTGCCTACTGGCTGTGCCAGGTACTCGGCCAACTCATGCTCCAGTTTGGCTTTGTACTCCCTCAATTTGGTTTTCATGGCGCTGCCCCCTTATGCCAACTTGACCGCACTAGCGCAGACGTGTGAGATGGTACCCGCCACGCCACCGATAGTGGCGCTGATGGTGGGGTTTCCATTGCAACACACGAGGATGTAGATGGTGGTCTCTGCGTGGATCGTGTACACAGCGTCAGCCGCTACCGTCTCCTGCGCGTTGAGGCATGGCAGTGTTGCCGCGTCTTTTAACCCCTGTAGCACCACCACACCGGCAGCGGACGGCGTAAACGTCACGTCATAGGATACACGATACAGTCCGGATGAGTTGATCTGAAAGCCTCCCGTAACCGTATCAATGGAGCATCCTGTATCCGTGTTGAGCACACCCAGCACGGCAACAGGTGTGCCGGTGGCCGTAAACGCCTGTGTCGCGTTATTATAGGCGTTCTGGGCGGATTTGTAGTGGCTGTTTTTCAGCCGGTTATTGCAACTCATAGTATTCTCCTTTCAAAAATGCCCGGGGCAAATCCGCCCCGGGCTTATCGCTGTTAGAGCGGTTGATAATTGGTTATGCGCACCCGCAGCCGCTATTGCAGCCGCAGAACGGGGACGGCCCAGCCGTATACGTGTACCCATTAGGGTACCGCACTACGCCGTACATACGATTGTCGGCTTCCAGCGAATTCACCTTGTCGCGGAGCTGCTGGATTTCGTTTGCCTGCATCATGGCGCGGGTCTGTTCGCCTTCCGCATGAATTGCGGTGGTAATATCGCAGGTCTGCCGATCAATCTGCGCGGACAGGTTGGCTGTTGCCAGTCTGTTCTCGCAGCAACACTGTGCAATCTGAGACTGGATGTTATTCCCGGTCTGCATGATTGTTGTGTTGGTGCCAGCCTGCGCAAGCGCAACCTCTTTGCCAAGCTGCCCGATGTTTCGCTGCATCTCATAACCGAGGTTGCAGACTCCGTCGCCCAGGTTAGTCAGTCGGTCGTTGAGCTGGCTAAACTGCTGCCCAAACAAAATCTCCTGCTGAGAGGCCGCAGTTGCATAGCGATCAAGCTCCCCGCTGTTCTGGCGGTTAAATCCGTTCCAACCGCCGCCCATAATGACAAACAGAAACAGGATAATGATCCACCATGCTCCGTTTCCTGCCATCCCGTCAGCATCCTTGGTTACCGCTGCCAGGTCGGAAAGACTGTAGTTTTCCACAAAATCACTCCTTGTCGTTAGATTTTATATAACACCGTAGCGCTCCGGGGTTATTTCAAAAATTCTGAAAATGCCGCCGCCTGCTGCTTGAGCTGCTGGAACTGCTCCTGCGTCATTTGCCCGCTGGAAAGCATCTGCTCCACCTGCTTTTTCGCTCCTTCCGGAGTCATTCCGGCGGCGAATTTGCGGAACTCCGAGATCATAGCAAGCGGGTTATTTGCTTGCTGTTTTTGCGGCTGGCTTTGCCGCAGGAATTGGCTCATTGGGTTTGTCATTGATTGCTGCCTCCAATCTTGCGATTCGTTCTTCAAGGGCTTTCACGTCAACTTCCGGTGTCTCCTGATGCAGAGATATATCAAACGGCTGTGTGGTTCTGCACCCTGCTCCGTCAACCTGACAGAGCCACACAAGCGGCGCTGTATCGTCCATTGCAACAACCCCGCTATTGGGGGCCATTTGGTTAACTAGCGTATTTGCCCCGTCCTGGCCTTTGACATGGACTAACTCATATTTCTGCATCTGCTGTGGTTGCTGGCTGTACTGGTTGTAATAGTTGCCATAGCCTTGATACGGCATATATCCACCATAGTTGTAGGCCATGCCCTCACCTCCTGACTCTATCGTACCGCGCTTCCAGAGCATCCACCATGCGGAAAAAATCCCATAAAAATCTCTTAAAAATATCATTTTCCTCTTGACAGTTACACACGTGTGTAATATAATAAGGGCAGTTAAGGGAGACAACACCACACAACAGGAGGAAATAACAATGAAACTTTACTACATGAGCACCAACGGCTGGAACGCAGTCCTGGCAATCGACGGTGACAGCGCTTGCTATTACACGGACAGCTATGAGGACGAAAACGCGGTAGACGAAAACGGCGAAATCATTGCGTACTACCCCGCACGGCATCCCGATTGGCGCGGTTGGACTGCGGATGAGCATGAGGCAGCGGCAAAGAAATACCTCGCGGCTCTTGCTGATTGGTGCAGTTTTGGCGATTTTCTGCCCGGCACATGGGAAGGCCCCGTGTCCGAGCTGAACGACTCCGAGTGGCCGAATTGGGAGGCCGACGTGGTTGCAGAGTACGACACGGAGGCAAAATGATGGAATCCGCCGAACAAGTTAAAGCGTTGCGGGCCGCCATCGGGCTGACACAAAAAGAGTTTTCAGCCCGGTTTGGCATCCCCCACCGCACCCTCATATCATGGGAGACCGGAGACCGCACCCCGCCGGATTATGCAATCAACCTCCTGCGGGTCGCCGTGTATAGCGTGATTGAAAAACCACGGTGGCAAGCAGGCTGTGAGCAGATTGTTACCATGCCATACATGGAGTTTTGTGACAACTGGCACAAGTGCAAAACCATAAAAAACAGCTACAGTCCGTCACAGAAGACGATTGACGTTTGCATACCGGAATATCTTTATGATCTCTGGCAGGTGATCCCAACGTGGAATATAGAGGATTACCGGCAAACCCTCATAGATAGTGGTCATCCTGAGCTTGCCACCACACAACACGTGCTAGAAATTTTTGCTGACAGTATGCGTGGAAAAACCATGGACGACTGCACCGCCACCTCTGAGGATGATGTCAAGTGGATAAAAAGAGCCCTTGATATCGCAAACGGAGATTGGAGAAATTAAAAGGAGGAATTACTATGGAATCAAAGGCCGACGTATTGGAGCGCTGCAAGGATGAAATACTTCTTTATTACGAGAATTTGAATCAAAATCTCAGTGTTGCCGCCGACGCAATTAGAGACAGCATCTATAATTACAATCGCTCTGTTTTCGCCGACAAATCCATTGAGAACACTGCACGAAACGACATGACCTCGCATTATTTTGAGGTAGCGGGTGAGGTGCGCGCCCAGCTAATCAAGGAACACCGGGACGCATACACCAAGTTGGAGGCTCTGCGCAAATACTATTTCCGTGAGGGTCTCGCCCTTGTCAAGCGGCTCTTTGACAGCAGGCCCCAGGATGAAAAGGACGCGGAGGCAGAACGTGAGCTCAATGACGCATACTCCGTTTGCTATGAGTGGATCAACAGCAAAGAATCCCCGTGATCCTCAAAAAACTACTTGACAGTCCAGCGTAACCATGCTATACTGCCAGCGTAGGGAGACCTACAACTGTTGCATATGCCAGTCATAACCCCACACCTGTGGGGATGAACCTAAGATAGATTGGAGTATGCAGCGTGTCAGGGCTTACGCCCTGTGGATTGAAATATAGATTATATCTTGATCGAGCAAAAATAATCTCCGTCAAAGGCGGAGGTTATTTTTGTTTGGCTACTTGACAAAATCGCCTTTTGATGCTACTATAAATTTGTCTGGGGGACAACCTCAGTGGATTGAAAAGTGTACTTTGTTTAGATTAGTTGCAGCTCGGTCTACCGATGCACAGTCGCAAAAATTCCTCTCCATTTTTGGAGGGGAATTTTTGTAAAACGCCTTGACAGGATCATGTTTTGATGCTATCATGTGTTTGTCAGGGCGTAAGCCCTGTGGATTGAAATATATACTTTATTTAGATTATTTGTATCATGCAAGCCGCTGATGCATAATCGCAAAACTCCCCCTCCATCTCGGAGGGGGAGTTTTTGTTATACCCGTTTCATCTTATTTTTTACCCGCCCGGAAATATGCCGTATCCCGCCAATGGAATACCCCATTGCGTCGCAGCAGCTTTCCATCGTGACCCCTGCCGCCCGCAGGTCGAAAAACTCCCGCTCCAGGCTGGTAAAATTACAGGTTGCCCGGAAATGCTCCAACTCCGGAACTGTATAGTCCTTGATCTGCATCTCCGCCACCTCCTGTTATCGGCTCAGGATAATCAGCACCCTCAGTGCGCTCAGCGGCATATCCAGCACCATATCATCTCCGCTTCCGCCCTTGCCCTTAAGCTTCCCGGCGTCCACCAGCTTGTCCAGCTCCTTACGGTATCCCTTCGGCACCTCGCCCAGAGTGTGATACCACGGCTCCATCGGCTGGAGCTTGCCGTCTGCGCCAAGGCCTACAACCATGTTGGTCTGCATGTCTCCTTCCGCGCCGAGGTAATAGGTGTCACCCCCGGCCTCTACCTGCCACGTATTGCTCAACATGTAGCCCTCCTTGTCAAAGCTGTACCACTTGTCGTTGATCTTCGCCCAGCGCTCCTTGTAGTATGTGGTCTCGGTGTCTGCGTACCACCAGCCCTTATCATCCTTGTTCCAGCCCAGCCCATACTTCCGGCTGTTGGTGACGCTCCCGGAATTTTTAAGCACGCTGACATCAAACTTTCCGGAGCAACCGGCAATGGTGTAGCTGCTGGAATACTGCCAAAAATCCCAAGTAGTTGCCGATGCATTGGACGAATACTGCGCGTACCACTGTACGTATTTGCCGATCCGGTCAATGTCCACGTACCGTCTCAGATAGTCCAGATTGTAGTAGACACCGGCCCGATATCCTGCCGCCTGAATGGTATCGCAGAATGCCACGGTATGGGCGTTGAACGCCTCCTTGCCCAGAGTTACGCCCTGCTTTTTTGCGTAGTCCACAGTATCATACTCAAAATCAAAAAATACCGGTAGCACGATCTTGTCCTTGTAGGGCTTTATCAGCCGAAGGACATATTCCGCTTCTGCTTTTGCGCCCGCCGCCGACAAGGCGTATGAAAAATGATAGATGCCAATATGGATGCCCTGGGCGATCGCGCCCTCCATATTGCGCTTGAAGTAATTGTCAACGTGGCTCGTTCCATATCCGTCCCGGATGATGGCGAACTTGATACCGGCCTTTTTGATGGCGGCCCAATCCAGGACGCCGTTGTGCTCTGAAACGTCAATACCGATAATTTTAGCCATTGTTATCGTCCTCCTTCGTCCCAACGCGGAAGCACTTGTTCCCAAACTTTTTATATGCGTCCAGGTACACTTCGCCCCGGTCTCCGTTGTACGTGACCTCATAGTACATACCGTCCGGCACCGTGGTACTTAGTAGTGCTTTCCAGTTCTGGAGCGTCTTGCAGCTCCAGACCATATATACGTTGTCGGTGGTGATACTCTCGCCGTCCGTCTTATCCATGTGCTGGTTGGTGTAATCCGCCACCAACTGCAAGCACAGGTTTATAAACTCTCTGTCAGTCATTGTTATTGTCCTCCTCCACACTCACCTCCGGCAGGCCTGCAATGCTCGTCAGCAGGCTCACGATACCCGCCAATGCCGCAGTACCCACTACCGTCTTCCAGTCCACCGCGCCAATGGTCACGGCGGCGGGGATCATTGCAACTGCCGTCTGCGCCACGGTTTTCACGGCGCGGATACCTGCGGCCTTCCACCACATCTTTGTCTTAATGGTCATGGTCATGATTATCAGCCTCCAAATCTTTAATCCGATGGTTAATGACTTTGATCTGCTCTTCGACGACCGGCATACGCCGTGCGAAGCCATTGTGTTCCCTGACCTCCCTGGTCAGCTCCTCGATCTTCGTTTCCGTGACCGCCTGGTTTTTCTCCAGGTTCGTCTGCATCTTTTTTGCCGTGCTGCGGCTAGTAATCACCACGCCCACCAGCGCCAGCACCCCTGTAATGAGTGGCGGCACAATTGCAATCACAAGCTCCAATAATTACACCTCCGCAAAATACTTCTCGTCCTCAACCCCAGTCGGCACGCCGTCCTCCAGCGCGACATAGAGCCGTGTGCCGTCGGTATAGTGATACCCAGTCTTGACTTCATGCCCCTCCGTCCAGCGCAGCGGGTTTTTTAGGGTTCCCAGCGCGTCCGGATCCTCCACCAGCTCCCACGCAAATCCGGCGGACGAGCTGTATATCGCCCGCCATTTATAGCCGACTTTTGGCGCCATCGTCGGCACCGGCTCCTCCGGAATTGCTGCCAGCATCAACGCAAGTTTATCGCTGTCCGTCAGCGGCTCAATGTTGCGCTCCATTTCGAGCTGTGCCTCCTGCATGGCCGCAATTTCTGCGGCGGTCATGTCGCGGACGGTTCCGTTTTCGCATATTTTCATTCGATTTACCTCGCTTTAATCCATATCTGAGTCCCGGCAGGTAGTTCTTTGTCGAGCTTCATGCGATTAGATATTTTCTTCTGACTCGTTGCTTGAGTCATTATATTCAAGTACACCCCAATCCCACCTTCCGCGCCGGTTACTATAATCGAGTCAATGATGTTCCCATCCGCGTCACACCAAGCGTGGCTCCTGTACACCCATGGGTAGGCTGTGGTTCCTATTTTCCCATAGTATAGTCCCGCTTGTCCAACCGGAGAGTAAGAGTTGCCGAGCTGTATGGCGCTATCGACTTTTGGCAGCCGAAAACATACAACAACCTCGTGATATCCTGCAAGCTGCACCTCCTGGTTGTAAGCCGCAGACTCCGTTAGTGTTGTATCAACAATGGTATTCCATTCTCCACCACCGCTTGCCATATCCACCGGCACCCACGCTGTCGGCACGCCGTTGCTGTCAACAGCAGAGATTTTAACGGTCTGACCGACGGTAGCGCCGGTGACATCTAGCCCGGCACCGGCGGGGCCTTGAGACGGCTTGCCGGTGTCCGTGTCTCCAAGGTACCAGTTTCCATTGTCGCCAATGTGCGGGGTGGTTCCGGATGCGCCTGTAGTGCCGGGACTTCCGTTTTTGATTGTGGCAGTGGTCGTCCCGGTCTGATCCGTGGTGGTAATTGTAGCGCCGGTGTCAGTCTGCTCCACCGTCACAGTTGGGCTGTATCCATCAGCACCAGGAGCGCCTGGAGCACCAGGTGCCCCGTCAAACTCCCCGGACGCTTTGGCCTGCGCCAGCGCGGCATTGGTGGCGGTCTGTAGCCCGTCCTGCGTAATGTAGTCGCCCTTTGGCTGTTTTGCATCAAACAATGGCTCCAGCGTCTTCTGTGCCTCGGCCCAGGCACTATTTACAGTGGACGTAACCTCATCCGGCGTTGCGGCTCCGATCCCGGAGGCTGTGATTGTTACAGCTCCGGTCTGACCGTTGACGGAGGATACACCGGCAACGCCGCCGCCCTTTTCCAGCGCTTCAATGCGCTTGTCCAGTGCCTCCCACGTTTTGATCTCCGTTGGCGTGTATGCGTATCCCGCCGGTTTCGGCTTTTTTTCTACCGGGATTCTCGCCGCGTCCAGGGTGTGATCCTCTTTGTAAGTCCAAAGCAGGATGTCCTTCCCGGTTTGCAGCAGTTCATCTGGCACTTTGACCCACCGGTCTGCTACCGGAAACCCCCGCGCAAAACTCCCAAACTTAAAGTGCACCGTCGGCACATTCTCCGGTACCTTAACTTTTTGCTCGGTGTCCCACTGCCAGAATTTTAACTGTCCGTTTGATAACTCAATTTCCATTCCCTCACTCCTTTCATATCCTGTACAACTTTGGTTCCGCCGAAATCCCACTCACGTCCATGCTGCTTGTCAGCCACATATTCGCGTAAATTCTCGTCGTCTTTGTCATCGTAAACGTCGCGCCGCCGCCAATATCCCACACCGGCGTTCTCTCCGCCGTGCTGGCCCCGTCGCTGCTGGTTGTCGTCCCGGTGATCCCGCTCCCGGTGTCTGCATCATAGAGTCGGATACCCCACATGGAATGGCTTGCATTTTTTGTGTTTGTCCCTGTCCCGTTGACAAATCCGGATAGCTTGTAGGCCCCCGGCGGCAGCTGCACCGGGCAAGATTTTGAAATCAGCGTTTTTGTAATTCCGGACGTTGCCTGTCCGCTCAGGCTCAATTTTTTCCCGGTCAGTATGAACCTTAGCCCGTTTGTGGTGCTGTTTCCTTGCGGTATTCCCGACCATACGTCAGGGATGAGGTCTGTTGCCCCGGCGCTTAAGTCTCCGCGTGCGCCGTTCACCAGGGCCCCGTACAGTGGCCTCGCGTATAGAAACGGTGCTCTTGCCGACGTGCTTGTTACAATCAGGTTTCCGCTTGCCGGGTAACTGGTGATGTTCAAAAATTTGTCCTCGCTAATCATCATGCCCACGTGGCTGATTCCGAAATATCGCTTTGGATACACCAGTGTCCCGTTATCGTTTGTTTTGTAGAAAAAACACAGGTCTCCTGGCTTTACATCTCGCTCCCCGGGCCAGAAGGTCAGTGACATCCTGGCATAGTAGGCCGCAATGTCCGAGGCTGTCACAATCCGCAGGTACCCGTCCGTCGTCTTGTATTTGTCCCCGATGTATGCAATGTCGGCATCCAGCGGTTGCTTATCAAAAAACGGTTCCGCCCATGCGTCATTTGTTGCTTTCACGTTCTGTGGAGCATAGGACTGATTCGCCCCGGTGATCCCCGCAAACGGGCTTTTGCGGTACCCGATCCCTCGCAGCACAAAACCGGTGTAGGACGAGCAGTCCATAACGCCCGCCCCGTTTTCATCAGATAGTCTCCCAGTCCCGTCCGCGTTGGTCGGCTTCATTGGGCCGTATCCGTCCTGGTATGCAAACGCCCGTGTCCCGCTTGCCTTTGCATTCCAATAGGTCATGCCGCAAATCACCGCCGCCATGGCCCCGTCAAAGTTTGAGCTGTCCGGCGATACCCCGCCGTTGGTGTTGATGTTCGGTGGTTTCGCCCAGATCGTTTCAATTTCCGCCGGGATATTCTCCCCGAGAATCGTTTGCGTCCGGTGTGTCTTCTCGCGGATTTTCTCCGTGATCGCCGCCAGCGTCTCCCGCTTGATTGTATACATTACGTCGCCACCCCCTCAGCCGCCGTCATCCGCTCCCACACCTTTTTCACGATCTCGTCCGGTGTTGTGGCTTCCTGCTTTTCTTTGGCAATGCTCTTGGTCAGTTCCGTTGCCGTGGCCCCCAGCGTCACCGTACTTTTGTCCGGTGCTCCCGGCTCCAGATGGATTTTGAGACACGGCATATCTGTCTCCAGGTCATGCGGCGCTGACCTCACGTGTACGATTTCCCCCAGCTGGATATCGTCAATCTCAATGTTTACAATGTTCAGGTCTACGGCGTTCAGTTCGATTGTTGTCGTGGCCTTTACCTGGTTTTTCAGCCACGCTTTCGCCTTTGCCAGCAGGTTACTCGGCAGCGTCACATCGTCCCATACGTTCGTCCCCCAGATTTTTCCCCACACGTTGATTCCATCCGCATCTTCCACATACATGGTTCCGCTGTTAGCCTCCCGCACCGTCACCCGGTTCCCGTGCCACTCCGTCAAGCCCTGTGATTCCGGCTCCTCCATGTATTTGTCATAGGTGTTCTCGTTGGTTCCGTTTTCTTCGATTCGCGCACCAAACGGGTAAAGCACCGTTACAATGTTCTCGGTGTCAATGTGTTCCTCCAGATCAAGCAGGTTCTCGCCGAATTCCACGGTCTGATTACTTTTCTCGGTCAGCTCCGCCAGGTAGTCCACATAATATTTCCCGTCCGTCTCCCTGACCATTACGTACCCGCCCAGCATATCAATCAGCCGCCCCGAGACGGCCTCCCAGCTGGATATGCTGGATTCGCTGGAACGTACCAACACCCCATTGTTGTCCGGGTCTGTCACCGTCACAGCCCCCAGGTAGAGCTTTTTGTAATCCTCCACCTCACTGTTGTGGGTGTCCAGGATAAACTTCAAAAAGTTTGTCACGGTGCCCTTGTAGGCAAACGGCGGCAGCATGGAGTCGCAAAGGAACGCCAACTGCCCCTCGCAGTACACCTCCACATTGTTGTAAAAGTCCCGCGTGGTGTCCGCCACCCGCCCCCTGAAGATTTTCCTTCCGCCGTAGGTTGCAATTACAACCGTCCCCAGCTGTGTTGCCGTATCATACCCGGGGTTTGTAATCGGCACCGTGAATTTCATCGACCCATGTGCGTTTACCTCCAGATCAATTTCGATGTCCGCAACTACCCGTCCCTGATCGTACAGGTTCGGATGGTCGATGCACACATCTCCCGCATAAATCGCCCACAGCGCCGGGTTGCTGTTCACGTTCATAGGCTTCCCCTCCTGTACCGGACCGTCACAGTCTCTCCGCCGGTCACTGCATTCTTTGCCGCGATTGCAAACGTCACCGGGTCATTCCGGATTATAATATTTTCGTTAAAATAGGTTCCTTCGGTCACGTCATAGGCCTGCCCGTTGACCGTGATCTTTACGTCTGCGGTTGTCTCAATGGTTGGGATTACCGGCTTCGCCGACCCTTCCACCGTGATTGTCGCGTTTGCTTGCAGCGTCCCGTATATCTTTACGTTGCTTACATCTCCCGTCACGGTCACTCTGTAGATTTTTTCCCAATCAATTGTGGCTTTTGCCTTTTCCAGCGTCCAGGCGTTATGCGTGCTCTGCACCTGCTCCAGACTTCCCACGCTCTTTTCCCCGGCTTTGACCGTGATGCTTACTTTCCTTCCGGCTTTTTTGTCGTATTCCACCGTCAGTGCCTTAAACAGGCTCCAGTCAACGCTCCTTACGTTTTTAGAGCCAAATACAATCACCGTTTTCTTCGCGTCACCGCTTCCGGAGTTTAGCGTATACATATCGTTCCTGACGCCAATCAGCCTGATTTTCTTTTCACTCTCTGCCGACAGCTCCACCGCATATTCCCGCTCCGTTTTTTCAGTTTTAAATGGTCTTACCGTCGCCCGAAGCGTCGGAAATGCCATTGTTCCGTCCGCGTCCCATTCGTCCACAGTCACCCGTCCCTCATAGGTATATTCCGGATCGTCGCTGCACGTAATCTCGCATTTTCTGCCGTGTACCGCGTTCATCACGTCCGTGTAGATTTTGTTCCATTCCCTCCGCTTCTTCCGGCAGAGGAACGGAAACTCAATCTCCCGATCCTGATAGGTCACTGTCCCGATGGTGCTTTCCGTCAGGTCGAGGCTTCCGTTCCGCCCTGGAACCTCCACCATATAGGTGTTTGGTTCCGGGGCGGAGACCACCACCGGCTCCGTCAGGTACAGCCCCCAATCCTCATAGGAGTTGTACGTTACCGTCTCCCCGTTTGCCTCCCTTGTAAAATCCACCGAGTGGTAGTGATTAGTTGCCACGGCGCTTCCTCCGTTCTTTGTTGCCGAGATCGCTGTCGATATACGGCGCTACCGCCTTCGCCAGCCCCTTTGCAGTGATCCCGCTCCCGTTGTCCATCTTTTCTACGATTTCCGGCAGGTACTGCTCCAGTATTTTTTCTAGCTTCTGATTCCCGTTGTCGTTGCCCGCGCTCTTTTTCGCTGTTTCTGCGCGGCTTCTTGCTCCGTAAACGCCCGTTGCGCTTTCCCGTGACATCCGATTCGCCGCCTTTGTTACCTCGCTGATATGCTCCGTAATGCCCTGTGCAAAGCCCTCGTCATAATACCGGCCTACCTCTGCCATGACCCGGCTCGGAGACCGAATCCCCAGCTTGTCTTTTGCCGCCTCGTATGCATTCTGCGCAGCATTTTCCGCCGCTTGTTTAATCATCCAGCTATTTGCGTTGATTCCTCTCGCCACGCCCGCTGCAATGTTGTATCCAACGTTGTACCAGCTCACAGAGTTAAACTGACTTGCCGCGCTTGCCGCTATGGTCTGCGCCGCCACCTTGACGCTTTCTTGCTTGCCAAGCATCCCGATTTTGAACTGGGTGATCGCGCTCCCGCCTGCGTCCCTGTATTTGCTCTTTTCGCCCTCAGCAGCGCCCGCACCGGCGTCCGAAACCGCCTCCGCAGCCGTTTCCACGGTCCCGGTCTGGTCTTCGATTCCGCCCGCGTAGTCCTCTGCATTGTCCGCACCGGCTCCTTCATAGTCTCCTGTCTGTGCTTCCGTTGCACCGGTCGTGCTGATTTCGTCCCATACGCCTGTGGCGCTTTCTTTGCTCCCTTCGACTCCGTTGTAGTATCCGGTTGCGCCCGCCTGACCTGCCGCTTCCATGTCTTCAGCCATGTCCCAGAAGATGCCGGACGTATCGTCCCGCATGGCCTGCACCTGGGCCGCATACCCTACGCCAAGGTCTCGCATCTGGTTTACCAGGTCGATTGCCCCCTGATCGTTCGCATCAACCGCTTGCTGCATCAGGTATGTCAGGTTCTCGTCCCAGCTCTGGTATGCCTGTACGTTGTGTTTCAGGTTCGCCGCCATTTCCGACAGTGAGATTCCTGCGTCCGTACTCAGCTCTTGGAACCCGTTTACAATCCCGTCCTTGACGCTGTTTACGCCTTCGCCCCATTCCTCCGCGCTGATCTCGTTGTTAATCAGCCATTGACTGAGGCTTTCCAACGGATAGCCCAGGCTTTCCACCCCGGCCACCAGCCCCGGATACTGCGTAATCAGTTCCTCGTTGGTGGCTCTCAGGTTCAGTGCCGCCAGCTGTATTTCCGCTGTCTTTACCGCCGCCTCCGACGCGGTGTCCTTGTACTTTTCGAACTCGCTTTCCAGCTCGTTATAAACGTCTCTTAGGTCTCCGCCGGATTCCGTTGCCTCTGCGGCCTTGTCCGTCACGTCTGCCAGCGCATCGTTAGCTTCCTGCATTTCTTCAGTCAGCTCTTCAGCTGCCCCAGCTGTGTTTTCTGTTGTGTCTCCCAGTTCCCCGGTTTGGTCGCTTGCGTCCTCCGTTTTTGAGTTGTATTCTTCGATCTCGCCAGTAATACTGTTGTACTGGTCTTCCAAGGACTCATAGGAGCCGTTCACATCGTCCAGTGAGGCCTGGAGTTCATCACACTTTTCTTGTGCCGCAACCTCTCGGCTGTGCATATCGTCATAGGAGGCCGTTCCGTCTTCAATCGCTTTATTCGTGTTTTCCTGGGCTTCTGCCAATTCTTCCTGTGCATCAGCCAGTTGTTTTTCCAGCGTGTAGCGGTTGCTCTCCAGCTGTACCATTTGGTCTACAATGGCTTCTGCCTTTTGCTGGAGCATTATTGTCCTTACGTATGCTTCGAGTGCCTCCGTTGTCATGTTCAGTTTGTCGGTCTCTTCGTCATAGCTAAGGTTTAGCCCTTCAACGGAGTTATTGAGTTGGTCAACCGTGGTCTTTATCTGCGCTGTCTGTGCAGCTGTTTTGTTCTCCTGCCCGGTTAGCGATATGAGGCTTTGCATTAGCCCCAGTGTCTTCTCTTGGCTGGCTTCCATCGTTTCTTTGGTTTCTTCCCAGCCTTCAATTGCGTTTTTCGCGTCTTTCACCGAATTTGCCCATTCGGTTGCTTCTCCCTTGCTCCCGATAAACGCTGTTGTTACCACGCCAAGCACCGTTCCCAGTGCTCCTACTGCGATTGCTACCGGGTTAATAACCCCGCCTAGCGTGCTCGTCACTAGCTGGAACACCTTCACCGCCGTAGTTGCCACAGTAATTCCTGTTGTAAACGTTGCCAGCGCCGCCACAACGCCGGTTATCACCGGCACTGCCTCTTCATTTTCGTTTACAAATTCCGTCATTCCGGTCAGCACGCCCGTAAAGCCCTCTGCCAGCTCTCCCAGCGCCGGTGTCAGTTTGTCTCCTACCGCGATTTCCAGCCCTTCCAACGCGCTTTGCGTCAATTTTACCTGCCCGGTGTAGGTGTCCAGCTGGATATTGGACATTTCCTCCGCCGCGCCGGAACAGTTTGCAATGGATTCCGTCAGGTTGTTCCAGTCCTCGTCACTGGCATTGACGATGGCCAGCAGTCCCTTCATGCCACGCTGACCTGCCAGCATATAGGCGTTGTTGATCTTCTGTTCCTCGGTCATCCCCGCGAAGCTGTCCCGCAGCTCCCCGAGGAACTGTCCCAGCGGCTTTGCCTTCCCGCTTGTGTCAAACATGGTAAGCCCCAGGTCTTCCATGGCCCCGTTTGCCGTCTCATTCGCGCCGGACATTCTGGTCAGCGCCGTGGTCAGCGCCGTGCCGGACATCTCTGCTTTGAGGCCGTTGTTTGCCATAATTCCCAAAGCTACCGCCACGTCGTCAATGCTGTAGCCCATACCGCCCGCTGTTGTAGCGCAGGCCTGGAAACTGTTGCCCAGCAGAGCCACCGAGGTGTTTGTGTCCGCCGAAGCTCTTGCCAGCACGTCCGCAAAGTGTCCCGCTTGATCCGCACCATAGCCGAATGCGGTCATAGCGTCCACAACAATGTTGGTCGTGTCTCCCAAATCCTCGCTGGAGGCCGATGCAAGGCTCATGGTGCCCGCCATGGAATCCAGCATCTCGTCCACCGTCCAGCCCGCCTGACCCATGACCTGATAGGCGTTCGCCACGTCCTGGGCCATAAACACCGTGGTAGATGCATAGTCCTTCGCCTGTGCCTCCAGCTTGCCCATTTCGTCCGTGGTCGCGCCGGATACCGCTTGCACCGTCGCCATGGTGTGGTGGAAATCTGCCGACACGTCCACGCATTCTTTCAGCGCCGACGCAACCTTGCGGATTCCCTCGGCAACGCCGGAAGTAACCAGTATGGAGGACAGGGTGTCAAAGGATTCGCCGACCCGGGACGCGCTGTCTGCGCCGTCCCCCATGTCCTCTGCCGCTTCTTTGACTTCCTTGCCCATCTTGTCAATGGAGGTGGCGCAACGATCAGAGGCGTTCTTCGCTTCTTCCAGATACCCGTTTGTTTTATTGATTTCAACAGTCAGATTCGCTTCCTCCGCTTTCGCGGTGTTTAGCTGCTGCTGCCATTTTTCTGTTTTGTTTGTTGTGCTCTGGAGCTTGTTTTCCTGCACTGTAAGGTCTTTTGTCAGCTTTGCCTGTGTCTCCAGCAGCTTCCCGGTTTCCTCCGCCGCGCCGTTTGTGCTGGTGTTCAGCGCGTCCATTTTCCCGTTTAGGTCGTTGATCTCTTTTTCAAGTTCCGCTTGTTCGCTGGATGTATCCTCAGTCGTGTTTTTCAGCGCTTCCAGCTCCGCTTTTGCTGCATCTAACCGGTTTTTGTAGGTAAGCCACTGCTTTCCGCTCTTTTGCGTCGCCGCGTCCGTGGCTTCCAGCTTTTTTCTGTTGTCTTCCAGCTGGTTCTTGGTGTTTTCAATCGCCGTTTTCAGCTGGTCTTGTGCCGTCTTTCCTGCCTTGACGGCATTGTTCAGCACTGTGATTTTTTCTCGTTGTTTTTCTAGTGTACGGGTGAGGACGCTCAGTTTTGCACTAAGTGCTTCCTGCGAGTTGGCATTGGTCTGGAACGATGCCGTAACCGCTGTCATTTCCGTTTTCAGCGTTTTCAGCGCCGTGTTGATGCTCGTCACCGCAGACCTGTACTGTTTTTCGCCCTCAATGGATACCTTGGTCGCAATACTTCTTCCGGTGCTTTTCGCCATTTCGCCGCCTCCTACGCTTCGTCGTCTTTAATCCCGTGTGACTGCTTGTAAATCTCCCAAAGGTCGGTAATGATCCCGACCGGGTACTGCAAGGTCTCCTGGATGCTAAGGCCGCACCGGACGCCCACCGCTATATAGCTTGCCGCCGATAGCGTGTCGTCGTCCGGCGCGGCACCCATTTCACTTAGTTTTTTTTTAACTCGATCGTGTCAATGTCCACCATGTCGCTTTCCTCTGGTTTGTAGTCCCGGTAGGTTCCGTACATAATGGCCGCATTGATGCTGTCAATCGCGCTTTGTATCTCCCAGGGCCCCGCAGCGTACCGGAGATATTTTTCCAGTTCTTCCGTGTCCGGCACCGGGTCTGCGTCGTAACCGTAGACGCTGCAAGCGGCGGATGCTTCCCGCGCCATCAGGTGCATTATTGCTGCCACCCGCTCCGGGCTTTCCATCCCGAAGTCCTGGTCTTCATCTGCTTGCTGTGTCCATTCAATCATGGCCCGTCCGTTCCACAGGAGCCGGAATTTCCATCCGCCGAGTGTCACCCTCGGCATATTCAGTACGCCGCCCATGGTTTAACCCGCCTGACCGGCCTTGGTTTTAAGCCACTCCACCGCCGCATCCTCGGTGTCGAACTCCTGATAGCTTCTGGTGGGGCCAAAGCTCGGCTCGATTGCGTTAAAGGTCACGGTGGTGGACGCAAGGTTCAAGCTGGAGCCGCCGGAGGTGCTCTCCTCGTCTCCCTGCACCGCCTGGGCCTTGTAGTAGTAGTAGGCCATAAAGGTCTTTTTGTTGGTCTTGTCTGCCATGGTGCGCAGATAGCCGATGCCGACGTAAGGCGCGATATCCTCCATCTTTTCATCCACCTGCTTGGTGCTGGTGCCGGTCAGGGTGTGGCCGTACAGTTTTCCCGCAGTCTCCGCAGGTACGCCCCAACCGGTCCATTCCACCGTCCAGCCTGTCACCTGAGAGATGTTCGCCACCTGCTTGTCGTCGCCGTCTGCGGTAGCGTTCGCCGTGGTGGGGCTGGCCTTAATCGCGTTGGTGTCGCCGATTTCCAGCGCTGCATCATAGGTGGGGATTGCCGTGTCTGTCTCCGCCTTCAGCGGAAAAATCATCATCCGTCTCACGCCCACGCCAAATTTATTGGTTGCCATCAAATCATTCCTTTCTATTTTTCCTTCAGCAGCACGTCTTCCATGCGCTGTACGATTGCCTGTTCTCCTGTCTCTACCGCCAGCCGGTTAAACGCTCTTGCCGGTTGCTTTCGCTTCCCGTACTCGTTGATAAATGCCACTTCCGCGTTCCGGTTTCCCTTTCGGTTCCGCCCGGTGTAAGTCACGTAGCATTCCCAGCCGTCCGCGCCTTTTTTGGGTGCTTTCACGGTTAACGCGCCCAGCGTATCGCCGGTTCGCTTTACGCCCATAGCCCTGCCCTTGTTGTAGGTGTAGGTCTTCAGTAGCTTCGCCCCGGCTTCCACTGCCGCTTCCACGTTTTCTTCCCCTGCGTCCAGCGCCAGTTCAAACAGCTTTTTCGAGTTGCTGGTGAACATGATCTTCCCCACATCTACACACCGCCTAAAAATGTCACCGTCCAGATATACCGCCATTCCTCCCGGTCGTTGTCATATGCCATGCCGTCAAACTGATAATTTACGCCCATGTCATCAAGCGCCAGTTGGATGGTGCCCGGTACATCGTCGTATTCTTTCGCGGTGTAGTAGTCCAGCTGACACAGTGCCACGGTTGCCACCGGTGCATCGTCCCCGTAGCTGCTGTTCGTCTCCAGCTCCTGCCAGCACAGCACGGGGCATTCGTCGTCCGGGGCCGCCATCAGGTGGTAGACCGGCACGCTGACCGCCTCCACCAGCTTGTCCTTAAACTCCTGTACTGTCACCCTCGGCCACCTCCGTTTTGTACTGTGTCTTGCTGATCTCCAGCGTCACGTCCAGGCTCTCCGGGGTTGTCATGGTGTTCCGTGCGACTTTTTGTACCTTGTATTGCCGGTCATCCCCGGAAAGCGTTACAATGTCCCCGGATGGCTGAATGCCTGAAACGCGCGGGATTCTCACCACCTTCGAAATTCTGCTGTCCGCCTGCATGGCCGCATAATACCTTACGTCGCCTACCTTTTTTTCGGTAAACGGCACCCGGAGGAATTCCTCCATGGTGTATTTCGGTCTATCGCCCTTTCCGGCTTCATTTTTTGCCCGGTGGAAAATTGCAAGCCCGTCCGTGAACGTCTGCGGCCCCAGAGGTGTTTCAATGCTTCTCATGGCTACTCCTCCAGCTCCTCCCCGTTCACACCGTACAGGTTTCTCAGGCGCATCAGGTCGCGCTGATAGTTGATCTCAAACATCTCCGTTGCGTCGCTCCGCACATACCGGAGATAATCAAATAGGAGCGCTTGCGGCGTGCCCGGAACGTCAAAGTTGAGCGTTGTCCCGGCATATTCCTCCAGCAGCACCTTCCCCCGTTCAATCCCGCCCTCCAGCTTACGCTGGAGGGTTTTGTCTTCCCAGGTGATTTGGAGATACGCCAGCGCATCTTCCATCAGTGCCATGGTTTAGCCTCCCACCGCTTCTCCGGTGCTCTCCTGCACGATTTTATAGGCCAGCGCTTCCAGCGCGGAGATGTCCAGCACCTCAAAGCTGGTGTTGTCCTTGGGCCGTCCATTGCCAAGCAGCCGAATCTTGTAAACCCGGTTGTCCTCCAGGAACTGTACGGAGTCATCATAGGTGACAACGCCCCTCTTGCTGCCCGCTCCGAGCATTCCGATGTACTGCTTTCCAAGGCCAACCACGGCCTTTCCCTTGGGGCATCCCTCGCTCTGAATAACCCTGGTGGGGAACGGGAGAACGTTAGACACGTATCCGCCGGAAGGCGTCATATAGGTAGTTGCAGGCATAATCTTGGTAAAGTAGTCCTCCGGATTGCACACCAGAATCACACCACTGACCTTTCTGTTTCTTCCGGTTGGAGTCTTCGACAGCTTTGCCAGGATCGCGCCGTAAGTCGCCGGGTCAAGGCTCTTCACCTTGGTTGCGGTCTTCTGGGGATAGGTGGTCAGTCCGGTAGAGCCGTCTGTGCTACCCTTGTCCAGGTCTCTGGTCATGCCAACCGGGCAGTCTGCGCTGTCTGCGTTTCCTGCGCCGTCCACAATCGCAGCCTCCATGGCTGTTCCTGCCGCTTCGGTGAGAATTGCCCGCACGTACCGGTCAAGCCATGCCGCACCCAGGTCAAGATAGTCCTGGCTCACCGCCATGAATGCGGTCAGCTTGCAGGTGGTCACGCTGATTTTGCCAAACGCGCCGGACAGCTCCTTGGTGACGGCACTGCCGATTGCGCCCCACTTTGCGGTCTGTACGCCCTGCTTGTTGTAAATCCAGCTGGTCATGTAGCTGGAGTTTACAAAATCAATTGCGTCCAGCAGCTCAAAGTTGGACTTTACATCCTGCATCACCTGGTCGATGATGGTCTCCGGCATGGTGACGGAAATGTCAGTCAGCGCGTTTTTCACGCCGGACACGTCGGTTTTCATTGCCGCCGCCAAGGCTTTGTAGTATGCGGTTTCCTCGCTGGTCAGCTGCCGAACGCCCCTTGCCGCCAATACCGCAGTATTGCCCCGCTGCTCCTCTGTCAGGCTTCTCGCCTCCTGAAGCATTGCCGCGCACACGTTTTCGCTGTAGCTCTCCAGGCAGGCAATCATTTTCTGTTCGCTGCCCTCCTGCATGGCAGAGGAGTACGCAGCGCGAAACTCCTTCTTGCTGTCTTCCAGGCTTTTGGTCATTTTGATTCCCATATTCGCTTTCGCTCCTTTACATAAAATTTTGAAACATTTTTTGGAACGCCGTCTTTGGCGGTTCCGGTTCTTTTCTCAGCGCATCTCTGATGCACTGGAACGCCGAGGAATACGCTGCATCCTCCTGCGGTTTCTCCTGCTCTACCGCCGTGGCAAATCCCCACTGTACGGCCTCCTCCGGGTCAATCCAGCTTTCTGCGTCCAGCAGTTCCTCCAGCTTTCCGTCTTCCAGGCTTGTGTGTTCCCGGTAGATGTTCGCCGCAGTTTTGCTGATTTTATCCAGGTCATCCGCCGTCTTTCGTAGTTCTGCCGCGTTCCCCGCCGCATTTGCCCAGGCGTTGTGGATCATGAGCAGGCTTGCGCCCCGCATGAGCCGTTTGTCCCCCGCCATAAACACCAGGCTTGCCGCCGAGCAGCAGAATCCCTCCGCAATGGTGGTAACGCTTACCCCGCAATTTTTAAGCATGTTGTACATGGCGATTCCCGCCGACGTGCTGCCGCCGTAGGAATCAATGTGGCAGATTAGCTCCTTTGCGCCGCATTCCCCCAGTTTGTCCAGCAGTGTCACCGGACTGCCTTCCCCGGGCCAAGTCCACGCGCCCTCCACGATGTCTCCCAAAATATACAGGTGAGCCGGTTCATTTCCCTGCGCCGGTGCCGCAAACTGATATGGCACGATCATGTTGTCTCACCCCCTTCCGGTATTTCGTTGTCCTTAGAGCCCTGTGCCCCGTCTGCGGCTTGTCCCGCCGCTTCATCCGGGTTTTCCAGTAGACCGTAGTTTTTGGTAATGTAATGCTTCTGCGCCTCCGGAGTTCCCAACAGCGGCTCTCCACGCAGGTCTCTAAGCTCGTCCACGCTGTACTGTCCGCAGCTGGTCATGCGTTCGCAAAACTGCGGCAGAGCGCTGGTGTCCCCCAGCTGGATTGGCAGTGGGTCAATAAACAGCCTCGACCCCCGTGTGTATTCCTTTTCTCCCAGCCGCTTTGCGTTGTATTCCTGTTCAAACGCCTGGGCAATGGGCCGGATTCCGAACATCACAAGGTCGGTTCTTGCATTTTCCGTGTTCTCTACGCTGCCCTTCATCAGTGCCACCGGAACCCGCAGCGCCAGCCCAAGCCGTTCTGCAAACTCGTCCGTCATATTGGCGATATCGTTCATCTCGCTTGTGTTTCTCGCCGATGTCGCAATCGGGGTGTAGGTATAGCCCGTATTCAGGGTCAAAGCCCCGTTCTGGCTGTTGAAAAACGTTTTGAGCTGGGCTTGCAACCGGTTCATCAGCGCCGTTCGTTGTGCTTCCGTGCCGGATTCCAGCCCGACGATGTTTAACACACCCTTTGTCCCGCTCTGCCTCCGGTATCCGCCGTATGCCGTCCCAATCATGGTCTCATACTCGTCTCCGATGCTGCTGAGTAGCGGTGCCAGCCCCGTCCAGTCCATCTTGATATGCATGACTTCTGCGGCGCTGAAGGTATATGACCTGGTGTCGTCGTCCACGCTCACATCCCGATAGATATCCGTCTGTGTCCCCCGGCGCTCCACGTTCCAGTTGTCTGCCACGTACAGGTCTTTCCCGTTCGGTGAGAACACCAGCGCCTCGTTTTGCATCGCCAGCCAAAATACCAGCCTTGCGCAAAACTCCGCTTTGCTTTGGTTTCCGTTCGGCTGGTTATTCAGCCGGAAAAACTCCGCGCCCTTCTCCTCTTTGCCGTCCTTAATCGTGCGCCACCGGCACATAGACAGCCCCGCCGCCAGGTATCCCGCGGCGCTTGCCATCATAAGCATTTTGATATTCAGTATTTTTTCTGCCGTTTCCGTAGCCCCTGCCACAGGCTCCGCCTCGATTTTGTAATCTCCGGTTTTTTTGCCCGACAGCCAGTCCACAAAGTTTTGAAATGCTCCCATGCCGGCCTCCTTGCCTTAGAATGTAAATACGCCAAACCCCATGGCGCTGTTCGCTTGCTCCAGCTCCAGCCGATCCACCATCGTCACCGCAGCCACCGCCGCCATGAAGCCGTCCGTTTTCCGCGTCTTTGGCTCGATTTTCCCAAATGTGATGTTGCCTCTGGTGTCCAGTAGCTGCTTGGTGTTGTTGATGTACCACCGCATCAGCGCATCGTCTCCAAACGCCACCTGCTGCCGGTTCAGCTGTGCAATCAGTCTTGGGGCGATTTGCATAATGTTCCGCCCCTTGACCTGTAGGATGTTACCTTCTTTCCCGGCCACAAATCCGACCCCCTCCAGCGCCTTTTTCATAATGCCGAATCGGTAATCGTCGATTGCCACGCCGATCACCCGCTTCTCCGCCATCTGTTCGGACAGCCATTTGGCCGGTAGCTCCGGCGGTATCTCCACATCCTCTACCCAGGTAATAAGCCCCCGCTCCACAGCGTCCTGAATTGGAAACTTAATCCGGCTCAGGTCTTTACACTGACTGCAAACCCATGTGTGCTGCTGCCAGACCCATTCATCCCCAGCCAGGCCGAACAGCACCACGGCTACAAAGTCCGTTGTGCGGGCAAAGTCCATTCCGGCCACCCACACATCCGGCTCCCGTTTTGCCGGTCTGCTGCAAGCCACAATGTTCTCCCAGGCCGTGACCTCGGTTTCCATGCTGCCCTGCGGGATGTTCATTCGCTTGGTCATAAATGCGGCATTCCCGATGTTGTCCATCCTGTAGTCCGCATACTCCCGCCGCAGTTCGTCCATTAGGTTTGGAAAGTACCTCAGGCTCGGGTTGGCCTTGTACCAGTTCCGTTCCTCGTTTACCTCTTCTTTCGTATCCAGCTTGCAGATAAACGGCAGTAACCCGTTGTCCGGAATCGCTCCCTGTAAAATCTGCTTGCTTCTGGCCAGCATATGATCCAGAGGGCCGTCCCGCACGTCGCCGTCCGTTGTAATAATCGTGCTCCGTGGGAATTCCTTTTTGCCCAAGCCGGTCTTTGCGACCCGCACAACGTCATAGTTTTCGTAGGCATGGAATTCGTCAAAATCTACCTTGCCGGGCCGTCCGCCGTCCTTGGTTTTCGCGTTGGATGTCCGGAATCGCAGCTGTGATCCGGTTTGTTTGGATGTGATAACCTCGAGATTCCATTTGAAAAACTTCTGTAGCTTTCGTTCATTCCGCTCCATGACGTTGTAAACATCCGTAAAGGATGTTTTTGCCTGATCCTCGGAGTTGGCAAAGATGTCGATGTGGTAGTCCTTTACGCCGTTTACCGGCGTCAGTAGGCAAAAATCCTCGAAAGACAGGTATCCGTTCTTGCCGCCGCCGCGTCCCATATACAAAAACGCCTCCGGGAATCTGAGCAATCCATCCTCCCGGTATACGCAGTTGTGCAGCGTGAACATAAAGATTTCCCATTCAAACAGCTTGTATGGAAAATACTTTTGATAGCCTAAATATTTGCTTAGTTGCTCATGGTTTATGCTTAAATTTTCGGTTTCGAAAACATTTTTTACGAAATTTCCGAGCATTTTTTGCTCTTTGCACACGGGGTATTCCTCGTCGTGCTCAATCATGTCGAGATAGGTTGTGATTTCTGGGCAATCAATTCTCAAAGCTCATCATCGTCCGGATTGGTATACCCCTTTACGGTGATTTCCATGGAATCAAGCGCGTCCTGCATGGCTTTTGCAAATGTCACAATATCCCGACTTGCCGTGTTGTCCTTTTCGTACAGTTTCCCGGAGCTGGAGGTTGTGAAATAGCTTCTGCCCCGCTCCCGGAGGCTTTTATTTGCCTCCTGAAAAGCGTCCCACAGCGCCAGGAACTGAGAAATCCGATCTTCAAACACCGGCCCGCCCAAGCCTTTGGCCTGCAACTGTTCCCGGATTTCCGCTTCGATTTTTTCCCTCCGCTTTGTGGTCTCATTCAGCCCCATTGCGTTCATGAGTTTCCCCATGTTCGCAATTTCCGTTGCGATTTTGTTTGTCTCCGCCTCGTCGTACTCGTTCCATCGGTCAATGTAGGCATCTTCCAGATGCATGAGCCTGTCCCGCGCATCCAAATACTGCTCCATTAGGTCTTTGTTTGCCGCGTCGCAGGCGTTCATTTTTTTCAGCCGCTCCAGCAGCGCTTTTTTCACTGCCGCCCGTGTCGGCTTCCCTGTAGCCATTTCGTTCTCACCTCTTTGTTTCCATTTATTCCCAGCATCCCTACGATTTTTTAGCGCACACCCGATGTTCTCCATCTTTTGT
>ERZ1035014.121-NODE-121-length-40149-cov-10.157505_pt1 | contig 40149 bp, 27 predicted proteins | sample MGYA00520620_ERZ1035014 | MGnify/ENA primary metagenome ERZ1035014 (study PRJEB33766, sample SAMN09781744) | gut metagenome | biome: gut microbiome | host: Homo sapiens | place: Madagascar | study: EMG produced TPA metagenomics assembly of the PRJNA485056 data...
TATAAGGAACTGCATTATTCTACAGATCAGATTGCTGAGAAACTGGGAGCTCCGGTTGACCAGATTCAGGAAATCATCCGCAAGCTTATGAAGTGATTTCGGGAAAGGCTTATTCGACAAAGCCTTATTTGACAAAGCCTTTCCGTGTTATTGACAGGTTTTTTACGTTCAAGCGTCGTAAAACCACAGCGAGGCAAAACAGGCGGAGCGGCGTGAATATTGCAGCAAGGCACCCCGGGCGGAGCAGGTTCAGTTTTCGTCGCAGGGAATGTCCTTTGGCATGCCAAGTGCGAGGAGGCGGCTGCAATTTTTATAGTACAGATAGAAGCCGCCGATGTTGTGCTGTACGTCGTCGATCCGCACGCGGAAGCCATCGTGCCGCACCATGAAGGAGCCCAGAATTTTGTCCGGGCAGCGCATGTACATGGCGTACTCCGGGAAGAAAAAGCCGTTCAGCATCCGGTCCGCCCGCACGCGAATCGTGCGCAGGAAGTACGGCAGATCGAATTCCTTCAGATAAGGAAGGCCGGGATTCTCCGCAAGGATCCTTTCGTACGTTTCAAAGGTGACCATCAAAAGCTCCAGGAAGGTGTGGTAGGTGGTCTCCCGTTTATAGAGAAAATCAAGATTCACCCGGGCATTCCGGAGGGCGAAGGTATCGTAATCGTCCCGATGGATGTACCGGGTGATTTCGTTCATGGCGTACGCGACCCAGTGATCGCGGTAACGCGTATAGTCGGCCGTCAGGAAGTGGTCCACTGCTTTTTCGGCGTAAAATAACCATTTTTCCTCTTTGGTCAGACGGTACAGCCTGCAGAGCGCATAGGCAGCCTCTCCGTCGTAGTACACCGTGCGATAGCGCTCCTTCAGGGAAAAGTCCATGTTCAGAACATGTGAAAATTCGCCGGTTTCCGGATTCAGCAGAGAGAGAATTCCGTTTCCGAGAGCGCAGGCAATTTCGGTATAGCGGCGTCGCAAGGCTTCCTGCTCCGGGAGCGCTTCCCTTGCGTGCAAAATCTCCGCATTCGGAGCCTTTGTGAGAGGCTCCCCGGAACGCAGAATTTCAGAACAAGGCTCCCCGGAACGCAGAATTGCAGGACGAGGCTCCTCGGAGCACAAATCCAGGTACTCTGTGATGGCGAGGATCAGGACGCCCCCTCCGCCGAGCTTGATTTCGTCTTTCAACGGTTCGGAAAGATAGGCGGTATCCGGATCCCTGTAAACCAGGGCGTGAGAGAGCAGGTACTCAATGGAGCGCACGGCGAGGGAGAGAACGGAAACCTTTTTTGTCATGCGGTACTGACACAGAAGGCTCCAGATTGTGCTCGCGTGGCGCATGCAGTTGTAGCCGGGGATCACGCGGTCAAAACGCGGGTAGTATCCATACCGGAAGGAGCCGTCCTGCTGCACTTGTTTTTCCAGAAAGGAAGCGGCAGCGGTGACGAAGCTTCGTGCGGCAGCGGCATCAAGATTTTGAATTTCGCGGCGCCCGCGGGAGAGTCCGGCGGGAATGAGAGGGATGACACATCCTGATGCAGAGGCAGAATCGGCATCCGTACTGGCGGCAGAATCGGCGTCAGTCGCGGCAGCGGTGTTGGCGGCAGAGGCATTGGTGGCAGAATCGGCATCGTAGAAAAATCCTGCGGTCTGAAACAGAAGGAAGAACTCCGGAAGCTTTGGAAGAGCCGGCCGTCCTGCTTTCTTCAGATAGCGATTGAGATCCGCCAGAGAGATGCTGCCGCTTGCATAATCCAGTATTTTCGCACCGTTTAATTCTTCCTCAAGAAGCGCCGTCCGGAAGCTCCGGTCAAAAGTAAGTCCGAAGCGGAAAAATTCGTTCCAGCCGGGCTCCTTGATCATGTATGCAAGCGTCTTTGCATCCGCAGGGGCGTATTCCGTCACGACGTCCGCCTTCAGCCAGCGGAACCGCTGACGCTTCTTCTGAATGAGTGTCCAGGCCTTCTGCTGCGCATCGGCAAACGCCTCCGCGATATCCGCGCCGCTCCCATGAACGACGTCCGCCCGCGCACTTCCGTCACTAACGGAAAGAAAAACAAGAAAGCCGTTTTCCGGGACATAGACGCCGGAAGTCTGCATAGCCGACAAAAGCTCCCGGCAGGCGCCGCGAAAGGATGCCTGCGAGAAAGAGGAGGACGAAAACGATGCAGATAAGGAAAATTCTCTCATTACTATAGCCACCCTGAAGAAAATAATTGGAAAATATGAGATGTTATCAAAAATCTAATGGAATTTATGATTGCTGATTTTTATAATGATAGCTGTAATAAATGAACAACTCTAATATTAGCCGAGACTTGCCGTATGTGCAAATGGCATGAATATGTTTCTGCGTAACGGGTTGTGTATCAGTTGGCTTTGAAGATTGTACGATGGGAGGCATTGCATGAGACGTCGTGAAGAGAACAATCAGGATAACAGAGAGAACACCGGGAAAATGTCCAGACTTGCGAAAAGCGTCATGGCAGCAGGACTTGCCGTCGGCGGAGCCACTGCATTTGGTGATATGAGCGTATTTGCTGCGGAGAACGGGGACGGCGGAGATCCGGGCGTCACTGTCGATACAAATGCACAGAGTGACGTTGAGCAGCATTCTGTGGAAATCTCGACAGGTGCGGTCAGCGTTTCGTCAGAAGTGACCACAACTGTGTCTGCACCCGCCCCTGCACCTGCTGCATCAGAACCTGCCCCTGCAGTGGCTACACCTGCACCTGCTGCATCAGAACCCGCTCCTGCAGCGGCTGCCCCTGCAGCGACTATACCTGCACTGGTTGCAGCAGAACCCGCAGCTTCCACGACAGAATCTGCTCCTGCAACAACTGTGCCCGCGCCGATTGTGTCTGAGTCCACATCAACTACAACTCCAGAGACTGGGAACAGCGTGACAACGACTACTACTGAGCAGAATGCGGGGGGAGCAACCACCGTAACGAAAACAGAGACAACATACGATCCGAGCACATGCACAGAAACCAAGACAGAAACAAAGACAACGACTGAGATAGCACCGGGCGGCTATGATGAATCAACGTTCGGAGATAAGAAGACAGAGGAGACAAAAAAGGTAACGAATCCGGATGGTTCTGTAACGACCACAAACCAGTATACCGGTACGGATGGATCTACAACAACGGAAACCATCACGGAAACCACAACACCGGGAACAACCAGCCCTACTGTCATTTCTCCCTCAGACGGAACGAAGAAAGATGCTGTTCTGGTAGATGAGAATGGCAATCCGGTGAAGGATGCGAACGGGAAAAATATCACCGACAAAGTTACGGATTGGGAAGAAAAGAAGACAGAGTCGACGGGTGAGACAACTACGACGACTTATGTGGCGATTACGACATCAAAGGCAGAGAGTGCAAATGAAGAAGGTGTAGATCTTGGCTTAACGGAATATTATTTTACAGCGATTGAAAATGGACAGCCAATCCTCGTTCCGGTATCTGACGCAGGTGTGCAGCTGAAAGCTGTGCCGAACGGAGACGGCACATTTTCTGTGAACTACGGTGGACAGGTTTACACATTAGCTGCCACGGCTGTCACAAAAAAAGGCACTCTGCCAAACGGAGCATCTGTATCCGGGAAGGATAACGCCGGAAAAGATATATCGGTTAAGGTTGATGATAAGAAGACAGAAATAGAAGTTACGCCGAACAAAGATGGAAGCTATACATTTAAGGATGTGAATGGGAAGTCGGTTACGCTTAAGTTTGCGGATGGGGTGGTAAAGCCCAGAGAAGGCGAGCAGTATTTCTACCTGGAAACAGTGAAGGAGGATGGAACAACAGAGGAAGTGCGTCTGAACGGATCAGATACTTTTTCTGCAGATCGAAATGCTGATGGAACGTATCAGGTAACCATCAATGGAACGTCTTATAAGGTCAGAGCGGCGGCAGGTCAGATACAATCAGAAACAAAGAATACGTTTTCCGGAACAGATGAAAACGAGAATCCTGGATCGGTGGAGGTAGCAGATACTGTAAATAAAATTCAGGTGGCATGGGATACTGATAAGAAAAAATACAAGGGAACCTTTCAGGACAAGAATGGCCAGACGGTTACATTGTTCTTTGATTCTGCGACAGAGGAAACGGGAAGCTCATATACTTTTATTCTTGTGCAAGACGAAAACGGAACGAAACAGGTCAGAGTAGATCCGAAGAACCTGCCGACCCCTGTCTGGAATGAAACAGAAAAGGTTTATCAGATAACGCTGGATGGAACGACATACACGGTTGATTCGAGCAGTGTTTCGGAAAAGATAACCATAAAAGAACAGGAACTTGCAGGGGATACCCCGGAAAAGGTGAATGTCCGAAAAGAACTGGATAAGGATGGAAAAGAAACCGGGAAGTATATCGGGACATTCACAGGAAAAGACGGAAAAGAATTTTCACTGCTCTTTGAAGAGAGCGAAGTTCGGCATGAAAAAGGGGAGCAGTATTACTACATTAATACCCTTGACGGTAAAAAGGAAATTCCGAAGGACGCCGGGCTGGAAGTTGTAGAAGATGGTGGCAAATTCTATGTGCTGGTCAGGAAAAACGGAGAAACGGGAGAACCGGAGCGGTTTGAGGTTGATAAGAACAATCTGACGGAAACTGTTAAAGAGAAGAAATACTATGTGGTCGGCTCGAATGGACAAAAATATGAAGTTTCGTCCGGAACGGCACTGAAGGTGGAAGAAAGGAATGGACGGTATTACGTCCGATTTACTCCGAAAGATGGGAGTACTCCGATAGAGATTGCTGTGGATAAAATACAGACAATCGCTGGCAGCATCTATGCGGATGATCCGAACCTGAAGGAAATCTCCAGAATCATTGGAGATTTTGGAGTAACAGCAGCCATCAAAATTGGCGACGGTCATATGGACTCCAACTATCGTTATGGAGAAAGCAACGGAAGGGCACTTGGCGGTTCAAAGAGTGACTATCTTCCTTCTGGTCATACTAAGGGAGACACATCGTATATCGGATATGTTAAGGAAAAGGTCGTTAATTCGGGAGATTCTACGAAACGGCTTTGCATCAATTTGCGCGAAAACCAGGATCTTGTGACAAGCCAGACGGCGAATGCTGCAGGAGTCGATCAGGTAAACGGATATTGCTTTGTCCGGACGAAAATGGCAGATGGGGCATATGAGTATTATGAGATCCAAAATTTCGCTGAAGTTGTTGTGGTAAAAGAAAACATTGCTGACAGCATCCGGAAGGATCTTGACGAAACGGCAAATCATGCGGAACAGCTTGGAAAGAACAAACAGACGGAAGGAGTTACCAGTGATATTAACAAGCTGACAGAGAAGAATTGGGACCTTTCGGATAGGGATGTATCTGACGAGAAAAAAAGTATTGATATCACAGGGGTTACCAATTCCGGCGAGAACAAGGATGTCGTCTATCTGTCTGTAGGAACCAATTCCGGATATGTGAATGGCTTTAAACAGGCAAGCCAGACAACCATCACCATGCGTGAGGATCAGATCCTTGTTATAAATGTTGATGCTGGAGATGCCAGCGAGATTGGACTGTATAAATTCGAGGTGAATCTGAAGAAGAAAGATGGTTCTACGGTAAGCTTTTCTTCAGATCCGCATAACTTAGGAGAGACTGTTGGCGATGCCATGCTGCGGTATGCACAGCAGATCATATTCAATTTCGGCAAATTCAACGGTAAAATTCGAACAGACGGATCTATCTGCGGCTTTATGATTGCACCGAATGCCACCGTTGCAATGAACAATACATCATCGGGAAGGATTGTTGCAAGAAAATATGAATCGAACAACGGTGAATGGCATTTTACAGGAACATATCCCGGAACAGGGTGTGAGTATAACCCGGAAGAAGAGCATTCTGTTGAATACAGTATCAGCATGATGGAAGGGAAGAGAGAGAACTGTTTTGTTGTTCCGGACAAGAGTGCTTCGCTGACACCGGCGGAGGCAAGGGAAAGCAGATTCTTTGTTGCGCCGACAAAGAGCACTTCGTATTTCCTGACGCCTTCAAAGGGAAAATCGACCACGTATTATATAGTGCCAACCAAAGACTCGATTGAGATTTACGAGACCAAGATTGATGCTCAGTACTATAAAACAAAAAAATATGAAAAGAAGGTGACAAAAACCTCAAAGAAATCCGAAAAGCAGTACATCTTCCGCAGAACAGAGGGAGACACCGACACTGACACCGACACGGATACGGACACCGACACCGACACGGATACGGACACCGACACCGACACTGACACCGACACGGATACCGATACTGACACGGATACCGACACGGATACGGACACTGACACGGATACTGACACGGATACCAATGAGGGAGAGGTTCTTGGTGTTCACAGAGACCGGCCGTCTGGCGGCAGGGTTCTGGGTGCAAACCGCGGTCGTCACGTGGCAACCGGAGATGAGACCAATATGATGGCGAGTGCCATGATGGCGGGAGCATCCGGCGGCGGACTTGGACTGATCGGTCTTGTAAAGAAGCTTCGCAATCGGAGAAATCGCAGAAAGTGATTTCGCAGGAAGTGATTTTTCAGGTTTGCCGGAGAGATCGTCTTCGGGAGTTGTTTACAGAAGGTGAACACCGGGGAATGATGCGGAAGGAAAAAAGGCAGACGGAACAGTAACAGGAGCAGACAAGGGGATTTCAGCAGCCTGCGTGATCGCGGGATCTGTTGGAATCCCTTTGTTGTATGCCGTGAGATACGATGAGGGAAGCATCCTGGAAGTGAAAAATATCCGGATTGTATTTGGGATGTTGTATGATATAAATCGAGGTTGAGACAGATTGTCAGCAGAGAGGCTGTCAGCAGAAAGAAAAAGTCTGCAGGAGATTTGATGCGGGGACACAGCATTTTACGGGGACGAATTGAATATTCGGCACTGATCGTTCTGGTATATCTTCTGGGACGCAGCATTCCGATTCCCTGGGTGGTATATCAGGAACCGGAGAATGTGGGAAATGGCATCCAGGCATTGATCGGGAGCTTTCTGGGAAGCAGCATCAGCACAACATCGCTGTTTTCTCTGGGACTGACTCCGTGGGTGACGGCCATGGTGGTGGTCAGCGTTTTTCAGAAGACGGTGCAGGATAAGACACAAAAGAGATCGCCGGGGCAGTCGAATCGAAAGATTCTGGTCCTGGCTTCTTTTCTTGCCGTGGTGCAGGCACTGATTGGTGCGGGGAAGATGCAGTACAGACCTTATGGAAATCTTCGGGTGACGGAGCTGTGGCTTCTTACCGCTGTGGTTCTGGTTGGCGGATCGTTTCTGATCCGGTGGCTTGTCGGACGCAACACAGCATGGGGAATCGGAGGACAGGCGCTGATCATTCTGGTGAATATCCTTGGAAATCTGAGGACGATGGCAACAGAAATGATTCGGACAGCAGGGATGAGGCCGGTGAGGCTTCTTCTGATTCTGGCAGCAGGGCTTGTCATTGTCCTTGCCATGCTGTTTCTGGAGGGCGGTGAATTCCGGAACACGGTGCGCAGAATCGGAATCAACAATCTGTACGCGGCGGATGATTACATTGCAATCCGTCTGACGCCTGCAGGAACGATGCCGGTGATGTATGTCATGTCCTTTTTTACCTTACCGTATTATGTGCTGCTTGTTCTGCGAATCTTTCTTCCGGGAAGCGCGTGGATTGACGAGGGCCTTTCTGTTCTGAACCTGAATCAGACTGCTGGAGTCTGGATTTTCGGAGGACTTCTTCTTGTTCTGACGGTGGTACTGTCTGTGATTATGGTCGGCCCGGGAGAGATCGCAAGGAATCTGGAGCAGCAGGGGGATTACCTGGATTACATGGAACCCGGAAGGGAGACCGCTCTTCATCTGTTTGGGCAGACGGTGACGGCTGCGCTTTTTTCCGGGGTGGTGTCCTGGCTTCTTGTGATTCCGCCGCTCTTTGCGCGGGCGGCGCAGGGGAGCTCATCCGGGCTTTACATGGCGCCGATGACCATCATGGTGGCGGCGGGAATGGCGGCGGAGCTTCTGGAGGAGGCAAAGGTTTACCGGACGATGGAGAGCTACCGGCCGTTTTTGTAAAGGGAGGCCACAGGTTTATGTACAGTTTTATTCCATCATGGTACGAGGGAACCGGCGAGTGGCATGCGCACATTGCGCCGTGGTATCAGAAGGCGCAGTCGTATGAATTTGATGACACGGTGAATCAGCTTCGGATGTTCCGGGATGCGGGCGAGGAAACGGAGCTGCTGTGCCTTGCTTTTTTTCCGAATCTTCGCAGGTTTCTGCACAGGCAGAATCTCTATCCGATTGCTTACTGGTCGGTTTTTGATGAAATGCAGAACATCACGCTTCGAACGCCGGCGGTGTTCTCGTATCTGGAGCTTCCCTGGCCGGAGGACGTAGAATGGGTGTACCTTCCGTCCCGTGCGGTAGCCATCCGGCAGGAACAGACGTATGCCGATGTGGAGTTTACGGAAGATGGGACGCTTTGCTGGGTGGAATATTACGGAAAAGGCGAGGCTGTCCGGCGAGATCTTTATGATGACAGGGGATTTTGCTCTTCGTCGATTTTCTTCCGGGATCATGAAAAGCTCCGTCAGGAATACTATGATGCACAGGGAAAACTACGATTTACACTGAACTGCACAACAGGCGGTGTACAGGTTTCGGAGAATGCTCGGGGAGATTTTAAAAGGCAGTTTTACCCATTTCCGAAGGAAATGATCCGTGAGAAACTGGAGACGTTTCTGATGCGTCATCCGGATCGGGAGGCGGTTGTCATTGCAGCAAACCCGCAGCATAACAGCCTGATCCTGCAGACGCTTCGCAGACTTTCCGGACAGCGGATTGTCCTGTCTTTTTTTGAAAACCGATATGATCTGACGAATCGGAAGGTACTGCAGGAGGATGCGGCCGATGCCTGCCTTCTGGTCACGGACACAGAGCATACGGCGAGGCTGATTGAAGAAGCAGGGATTCGCGACAAGAACATCTGCGACATCTCGCCGTTTGACACGAGACTGTCTCTTGGCAAGAGCCAGCGCATCCGGGAGCTGAAGATTTTTATGCCGATGGATGGACTGGAGGGTGTGTTTCTGGAAAAGGCGCTGCGGCAGGTTTTTGATTACATGCAGCGTAATCCGGATGTGGTTTTGCTGGCAGCCACGGGCGAGGATTCGCAAAGCGGTCTGGATCAGTTAAAGGAGAAGCTGGAGGAAATTCTGGCGGAGATGGGGCTTTCCGGACAGCCTGGATGGAGAATTGCTGCTCCGGATGGAGAGCCGGATGGAGCCGGACGGGATGGCTCCGGGCCGGAAGAGAATGCAGACGGCAAGGCGAGAATCCAGATCACCGTATATCATTCGGAGAATGACATGATCCGGATTCTGTATGATACAAGACTGATTCTTGATGTTCGTGATCAGCCGGATCTGTACCTGCAGATTGCGGGAATCAGTGCGGGCATTCCGCAGGTCAATTACCGTTTTACGAGATATGTGAAGCATCAGAAGGATGGCTACATCATTCAGAACATCAATTACATCACAGGGGCTTTGGAGTATTATCTGGACGGCCTTTCGGGCTGGAATGAAGCGCTTGTGTACTGCGTACAGGAGATTTCAAAATACACCGGCGGTACGCTGGTGAAGCAGTGGAAGCAGCTGATCCGGGAAGGAGGCACGCAGTGAGAGCCTGGCAGCAGGGAATCATACAGAGCCCGGCAGTTCAGCTTCCGGTAAGCCAGCTTACGGTGCACGCATCCTTTCATGGAGCGGTGACCTTCCGCGGGCATGGCGGGCTGCACTTATCCGGAAACTTCGGGGAGAGCTTTCGTCCGCTTCTGGAATGGACACAGAGCATTTCTCTTCCTGCAGGAACACAGTGGACGGTGTGGCCGGAGCTTGTGGCGGATGACAGCGTGCGGGCAAGGCTTCGGTTTTACGAGCGGAGAAACGGCTTTTCCGGCATTACAGGTACATGGACGGAGGAGAACCTTACACAGCCGGCTGCGGTTTCTGCGGGAGAGGGGCTTCGTCTTGCAATTTCTCTGGAAGCAAGGGGCGAGGGCACCCTTTCTGTTGGGGCGCTTCACATCCGTCAGGCAGTGCCGGACGGGGATGCTTTTTTTCCTGGAACAAGGCGCGAGGCGGACGCAAAGGGAGAAGAGTTTTTCTCGCTGTTCGGATCTATGGATCGGAAGCCGCCGCTGAATGTTTTCTTTACAGACAGAAGACCGCAGGAGGGCTTTGATCATCTGGATTATCTGTACTCACTGGGAGCTCCCTTTCTTGTTCTTACGGATCCGAGACTTGGCGGCGGCTGCGGATATCTTGGCTCTCCGGAGTACGAGGAAAAGATAACAAAACGCATTCGCGGAGCCTTGGGAACACTTGGCTTTAACAACAGTCATCTGATTCTTGCCGGGAATTCGCTGGGAGCAGTCGGCGCGCTGTACTATGGTGCAGTGCTTCATCCGCGGGCGATGCTTCTTGGAAAGCCGCTGATTCATCTTGGGGAGACGGCGCTTCGGGAGAAAATCTGGAGGCCGGGCGGCTATCCTGCGTCTCTTGATCTGCTTCAGAAGCTCTCCAGAGGAACCGGCCGGGAATCTGCAAAGCAGCTGGATCTGCGCATGTGTGAACGACTGGAGAATGGCTCCTTTGCGGGCACGGAGATGGCAGTTGCGTATATGCAGGAGGATGACTTTGATCCGTCTGCATATCTTGATCTTCTGCACCATCTGCGCGGCAAGGAGGCCAGAGTTTACGGAAAGGGCTTTCCGGGACGGCATGAGGATGGCGAAGATGAGGTTCTGGAATGGCTGAGCCTTCGTCACAGGAGGTTTTTACTGGAACGGTTTGGAAGATATGAATCCTGAACAGATGCAGAAAAACGGCACAGCCGAATATAAGGAAAATGTTATCTGGCTGCTGTACTGGGATCACTATGCCCAGGACGCATGGCTCTATGGGAGTACCATTTCTTTTCTGCCGGATGGGGCGGTTCTGTTTGAGAATGGAGAAATGCCTCCCGGATTTTCGGTGAGGGAGTGGTTTTCTCTGACGGATTATCAGGAAAAACGAATGGAGCCGCAGCTGCCGCTTCTGGAGGAGAAGAAGGCCTACCATATTTTGATAAGGAAGATGGATGAACCGGAAAATGGGTCCTTTCTCCGGTTGAATTTCTATGACCGGCAGGGAGAACTGCTGGATTTCTGCCTTCTTCGGGAAGAGGAGGGGAGCTTTACGTATCCGGAGGGGGCTTTTTCCTATAGCGTTCAGCTGGTGCAGGGAGGAGCAGAGAAGATCCGCTTCCGGTATCTTGCACTGATGGAAGAGGAAACCTGGGAGAGAGAACAGAAAGCGCTGCATGCGGAGACCAGTGGAGAGAGAGTTGCTCTGGAGAACGCAGTGAGGCTTCGGAGGAGGACGCTGCGCCTGTGAATTCTGTACAGAATCAATTACAACTGAAGAAAATGTACCGGATTCTTGCGAAGGTGAATGCCCTCTCGGGGGAGATGGAGCGGCTCTCGGATGCGGATCTGCAGGCAGTGACCGGGAAGCTGCGGGGAGAGCTTCGAAACGGCGCAGCGCTCGATTCGCTCCTTCCCCGGGCCTTTGCTGCGATGCGGGAAGCCTCCAAGCGAGTCCTTGGAAAATTTCCTTATGATGTGCAGGTCCTTGGAGGAATTGCACTGCATCAGGGCAAAATTGCGGAGATGAAGACGGGTGAGGGGAAGACGCTGGTAGCCACTATGCCGTTGTATCTCAATGCGCTTACGGGAAAGGGCTGCATTCTGGTGACCACTAACAGCTACCTTGCGGCACGTGACGGAGAGGAGCTGAAGCCGCTGTATCGCTTTATGGGTATGACGGAGGCAGTTGGAGTATCGCCCGAAGAGGGCGGGCAGCTCACCAATGCGCAGAAAAAGAGAGTTTATGCATCTGACATTGTCTATACGACAAATGATGCGCTTGCCTTTGATTACCTGTTTGAGAATCTGGAATCCTCGGCGGAGAGCCGTTATCTTTGCGGGATGAATTATGTCATTGTGGATGAAGCGGATTCTGTCCTTCTGGACAGTGCACAGATCCCCTTAATCGTTTCGGGGATGCCGAGAGTTCAGTCCAATCTGTTCGGAATTGCGGATTATTTCGTCACGACGCTTGAGAAGGATCGTGATTATAAAACAGAAGATAAAAATGTCTGGCTGACGCAGCCTGGAATTCGGAAGGCAGAGCGGTTTTTCAGTGTGAAGCGGCATGAGCTTTATACGCCGGAGCATGAGGCGATCATCCGTCATATCAATCTGGCACTCCGTGCACATGTGATCCTTAAGAAGGAAGAACGCTATATTGTCCGTGACAGGTCGGTTTGTCTTCTGGATGAGAAAACAGGCCGCGTTCAGCCGAGCACTAAGCTTCGCTGCGGTCAGCATCAGGCGCTGGAAGCGAAGGAGCATGTGACCATAACAGAGGAGAGCCGCGCGGTTGCAGCGGTGACCTACCAGAGCTATTTCAATATGTACCGGAAGCTTGCGGGAATGACAGGAACCGGCGCGCATGATGCCGATGAATTCCGACAGATTTACGGATTGGATACAGTGATTGTTCCGACAAGAAAAAAGGTTCAGCGTGTGGATTATCCGGATCTGGTTTATCCGAATCAGTCTGCGCAGATGCATGCGGCGCTCCGGGAGGTGCTGCACGTTCATGAGAGCGGACAGCCGGTCCTTGTCATTGCAAGCTCGATTCAGATGTCGGATCTCTTTTCGGAGATGCTTCTGGATCAGGGAATACCCCATAACGTTCTGAATGCGTACAACATTCCGAAGGAAGCAGCGATCATTCAGGAGGCCGGGCAAAAGGACGCCGTGACGGTGGCAACTGCGGTCGCGGGCCGTGGGACGGATATTCGCCTGGGCGATGGTGTTCCGGAGATGGGCGGCCTTGCCGTCATCGGGATCGGCCTTATGGTGAACAAGAGACAGGAGCTGCAGGGCAGAGGGCGAAGCGGAAGACAGGGAGATCCCGGATTTTCGAGATTTTACCTCTCTCTGGATGATGAGGTGGTCCTGGAATATGGGAAAAAATGGCTGAGCTCCTGCCGGAAGGGAGCGAAGGCGATACGAAACCGGCGGATTCTTCGTGCCGTGCACAATGCGCAGCGTATTGCTTCCGATATGGCGAGAGCCAGCCGGAAGGCAACCAGGGATTTCGGCGAAAGCATGGAGAAGCAGCGGAATTTAATTTATGAAACGAGAAATCGGGTGATGAATCAGGTCCCGTTGGAGTCCTCCTACTATCTGGATATGGAAAGGCTTGTGGTAGAGCATTATCTGGACCACATGGGACATCTCCCGGATCCGGATGATGCAGTGCGTTTTGTCATGGATAATATCAGCTATGAATTCGGCGGCTTTCCTTCGGAGGAGATGCTGAACACAAGAAAAAAGGCTGTGAATTATCTCATGCAGCAGGCGGAAGAAGCACTGAAGAGAAAGAGTGCGGAGCTTGGGAGCCGCGACATTCTGGAGAAATATTACCGTCTGATGACCCTCCATGCGATTGACCAGGCATGGGTGGAACAGGTAGACTACCTGCAGCAGCTGCGGCAGGTGATTTCCGGGCGGCAGTACGCAAGGCACAATGCGAAGTTTGTTTTCCCGCAGGAGGCCTATAAGGGCTTTGAGAAGATGCAGATGGAAATCCGGGCAGGTATCATGAGAAACATCCTGCTGGGAGAGCCGGTGTGGGAAAAAGACGGGAAGCTGCGCATTTTGTATCCGTAAAGTGCGCGGATCTGCCGGAACATAAGTTGCCATAACAGGTCGGACCAAAAGTTATCCTTAACCATGAGAAAGAGATGCTAATGAATGTAGTAAGCAGTATGATCGGATCGGGAATCTCGTTTTTGTCCCTGGAATATCTTGCTTTTTTGCTTGCGGCGGCGCTGGTGCGCTATCTTTGCCCGGAGAGGGCGAGGACGGCGGTACTGCTTGCCTTCAGCTGGCTGTTCTATGCGGCGTGGAACCCGGTGTGCCTGCTGTTTCTGATTTTTACAACGGGGACCACGTATCTTACGGGGCGATATGTCAGGAGGCGGAGTGTCCGGGCAGCGCTGTTTCTGTGCATTGCCGCCAATCTCGGCGTCCTGTTTTTCTGCAAGTACTGGGGCATGTTTTTCCCGGGAATCTTTGAGCAAAGACTTCTTCCGGTTGGAATTTCGTTCTACACGCTGCAGGCGCTTGGCTATGTGGTGGACTGCTGGCGGGAGGGAAAGGCTGCGAAGGCTTCCGCACAGGCATCCTCCGGGCAGAATTCGTCTGTGCGGGATGGAGGAAAAAAATCCGGAGCAGACGGGACGCGTTTTCTTACCTATGCGCTGTTTGTTTCGTTTTTTCCGGGGATTTTGTCCGGCCCGATTGAGCGGGGGCGGAATATGCTGCCGCAGTTTGAAAAGCCCTGCAATTTTTCCTTTGACAATCTGCGAAACGGCCTTCTGATTATGACATGGGGCTATTTTCTGAAGATGGTTCTGGCGGACCGGATTGCGATTGTGGTGAATCGGGTGTATGCCAATCCGGAGAGCGTTCCGGGAACCCTTGTGGTGCTTGCGGTTCTGCTCTATTCCGTTCAGATTTACTGCGATTTTGCGGGATATTCGGCGATCGCCATCGGCTCTGCAAGGGTCCTGGGCTTTCGGGTGATGCAGAATTTTACTGCGCCGTATCTGGCGGCATCTGTTGCGGAATTCTGGCGGCACTGGCATATTTCGCTGTCCACCTGGTTCCGGGATTATCTTTATATTCCGCTTGGCGGAAACCGGAGGGGCACAGGGCGAAAATACCTCAACATTCTGATTGTTTTTGCGGTGTCTGGGCTCTGGCACGGAGCGGGCTTTACCTTCCTGTTCTGGGGCTTTCTCCACGGAATTTATCAGGTGGCCGGGTATTTGCAAAAGCCCATCCGCGACGCCCTTGTACAGCGTCTTCACATTGACAGGACGCGCGGCTCGCACCGCGCGCTGCAGATTTTGGTGACCTTCCTTCTGGTGTCCTTTGCGTGGATTTTCTTCCGGGCGGATTCCTTTTCCCAGGCCGTTCAGATCATCCGCTGCATGAAGGGGGCCGAGATCTGGAGCCTGACAGACGGAAGCCTCATCGCGCTTGGACTGGATACGATGAACTGGGTGCTTCTTGCGGCGGGACTTGTTTTCCTGTTCGTGCGCGATCTTTGCGTGCGCCGCGGAATTTCCCTCCGGGTACAGCTGCAGAAGCAGGGAATATGGCTTCGCTGGCTGCTGTACATCGGTGCGGTGCTCCTGATTCTCGTCTGCGGAATCTGGGGACCCGGCTATGATGCGTCTACTTTTATTTACAGTCAGTTCTGACACAGGGCGAAGAGTGATGCGAATTCGAAAAACAGGACAAAAAATTCAAAAGGTGCTTCTTACCGTGTTGTTTCTGCTTCTTCTCGCAGGCTGTCTGTATCTGGCAGATCGCCTGGTGGAGAGAAAGGACAGCAGGGAGAAAAACGGGGATTATTTTGCCGCGGCTCCGAAGGCGGATGTGCTGCTCCTTGGCTCCTCGCACATGATCAACGGGATCAATCCGGCGGTTCTGTACGAGAACTTTGGAATTGCCTCCTACAATCTCGGCGGACATGGGAATGTTCTGCCGGTGACCTACTGGGAATTTGTGAACGCGCTCGACTACGGGACGCCAAAATATGTGGTGATTGACACGTATCTTCTGGAGAAGGACTATCAGTATCTGGATGTGATGACGGATGCGGAATCGGACGCGGACAGGAGTGCCGCGATTGATCAGCTTCACGAGGTGATGGATGTTTTTCCTTACGGGAAAAACAAGAGGGCCGCTTTGGCAGATCTGATTTCGGACCCTTCTCTCCGAAGGGAGTTTGCCTTTGATTTTATCCGTTATCACAGCCGCTGGTCCTCCCTGGAACGGGGGGATTATGAGGGAGTCTTCGGAGAGCCCTGCGGAGAGTCGATTCTTGGCGCGCAGCTCCGCTATGAGGTGGACCCGGGCGTTTCGCTCTATCCGCGGGTGGATCCGTCGGAGAAGTTTGAGGACGCCACGGTCGGCAAAACCTATCTTCGAAGGATTCTGGATCTTTGCAGGGAGAAGGATATTTTTCCCATTCTGGTTCAGGTCCCCTTTGCGGAAAATGAGGATCTGCAGCGGATTGCAAACAGCGCGCAGGACATTGCGGACGAATACGGCATCCCGTTCCTGAACATGAATTATGTGGAAAATATCATCAACCCGGAAACGGATCAGCAGAGCCAGACACATTTGAATGCGCTTGGAGCGGCAAAAACCTCCGCCTGGCTCGGAGCGGTGCTTTCCTCCGAGGTCGGTGTGCCGGACCGGAGAGGCGAAGCGGGATATGAGCTCTGGGAGGCCGCGGTTCGGAAATATCACCAGCAGATTGTCGCGAACATCCTGAATCCGGAGGATCTGTACGCGGAGCTGATGACACTGAATTTTAATGATGTCAGTACAATTATCTTCATCAACAATGATTCGGTTGCCTTTTACGACGAGTCCTTACGGAAGCTGATCAAGAATCTGTCCGGCACGGATGGAATTGATGTCATGGCCGGGACGAAGCTTGGCTACTGCCTGATTCATGACCCTGTGACCGACACGAACGAGGAGACCAAGGGAACGGTGCCGCTGGAGAACATCAAAACGAGCTTTGGCACCGTGAATTTCACGACATTGGAGAATTATGATCTTCTGAGCGTCGGAGAGAATACCGACGAAAATCAGCTGGACTACGTGAACAACGGAAACATTGATGTGCAGATCCTGCTCTATGATCCCGCAAGCGGGGAGAAGATCGGACACCTCTATTTCCGCGACGGCGGGCTGGTACGAGGGTAAGGCAGGATGGCAGGAGGAATTCTATGGCTGGGAATCATCCCTGTTATGAAGAAAACTGTAAATAGAGATGAATTCTATGGCTGGAAATCATCCCTGGGAGAAGAATCCTGCAAATAGGGATGAATTCTATGGCTGGGAATCATCTCTACGAGAAGAAACCAGCAAATCAGGATGAATTCTATGGCTGGGAATCATCCTTGGGAGAAGAAACCTGTAAATCAGGATGAATTCTATGGCTGGAAATCATCCCTGGGAGGAGAAACCTGTAAATAGAGATGAAATTCCGGACCGGAAATCATCCCTGCGAGAAGAAACCTGCAAATAGAGATGAATTCTATGGCTGGAATTCATCCCTACGAGAAGAAACCTGCAAATCAGGATGAAATCTATGGCTGGAAATCATCCCTGGTAGAAGAAACCTGCAAATAGAGATGAATTCTATGGCTGGAATTCATCCCTGGGAGAAGAAACCAGCAAATCAGGATGAATTCTATGGCTGGGAATCATCTTTGGGAGGAGAAACCAGCAAATCAGGATGAATTCTATGGCTGGGAATCATCCCTACGAGAAGAAACTAGCAAATCAGGATGAAATCCGTGGCCGGAAATCATCCCTGGGAAGAGAAAACAGCAAATAGAGATGAAATTTCGGGCCAAAAGTAATCTCGGAATGAGTGTTTCACCGAATAAGGATGAAACCGGCACCCTGCGGCATGACAAGCCCCCCCCCCCCCTGTAAACAAAAGCAAGATAATAAATCGTGGATATCGGTTGTGAAAGAGTGACAGGAAAGCAAGCAGCTTTTCTGTCACTTTTTGCGGATTGACCGGGCACGGGTCTCAAGCGTATCCTTTTCTTACCCCAATGTGGGAGCCGGGAGCTGAATGCCGGATGAGTCCATTGGGGAAACTGATTTCTGAATCGAAGTCTTTCTTCGAAAGACTGCCATTTCCTTGAAGATGTCACAGGAAGAAAGCTTCGTCTTATTCTGCGGTCGCAGAACTGTTCCGATTTATCTGACAACAGCACACACTTCTATTAAAAAGAAGTACAGATTAATTTCTGTTTCTGACTTGCCAAGGGCCCGGCGCTATGGTAATATTCTTTTTGCGTCTGACAGAGAAACGCATCTGATGCGACTCTGAACGGACGGAACAGAATATGCTGGCATGGCTCAGTCGGTAGAGCGTCGCATTGGTAGTGCGGAGGTCCCGGGTCCGATTCCCGGTGCCAGCTGATTTGGGAGATGAGATTGGAAACAGTCTCATCTCTTTTTGCGTGTTCTACAAGCGATGCGTGATCGAGACGCAAAGCGTCTGCGAATGCGCATCACCGGGATTAAGCATCGCCAGGCTAACCACCTTACGGACCGAGCTGTCCGGAAGCTTGCTTCCGGCGCGGTAGTTCACATCTGCCTTTCCCAATGAATAAGAAGAAATCAGCAGTACATCACATCCCAATACATTCATTCAGAGAGAAAGGAAGCTTGAAGCAAATGGAGTACAGAAGAAACCGAAGAAATGAGGAGCGCGGGAAGGACCGCCGGATGGCGGGGGACCAGAATGGGGAGATCGACTGGCTGGATGAGGACAGCGGAAGGATCAAGGCGAAGAGGAAGCTGGGGGAAAAGCGCAGCCTGCCAAAGCCGGGGCCGGTGATGATTGCGCTTCTTGCCATGCTTCTTCTTGCGGGAAGCACGCTGACACTGGTGGTTCTGCAGGTGAACGGAGCAGGAAGGCAGCAGGAGGAGCAGCAAAGGAAGGATGAGCAAATGGCAAGGCAGCTGGAGGAGATTCAGCTGTATCTGGCATCGCTGGATGAAACGGTGGCGGGCGGGCAGCTCTCAGATGAGGGAAGCTATGCACAGCTGACACAGGAGGTTGGAACTCTGCAGCGGAATCTGACGGAGTATCGGGACAACAATACGATCGCAGATGATGCGATCGGCGAGGATCTGGACAGTGTCATTGCACAGCTTGACAGCATCCAGGAGAATCTCGAGGAAGAGCGGGAAGCAGCCAGAAAGAGAGATGCAGATGGAACAACCGGGAATCAGCAGACCGCGAAGCAGCTGCAGAGCAATGTGGATTCACAGCTTTCCTCTGTGCGCGAGGATATTCGCAAACTGATTCAGGAGGCTTCCGGTGAGAGCAAGGCGGAGTACAAGGAACTCCTTACTGTTCTGAATGGAACCGATTCGGAGTTGGAAGCCCTGGAGAAACAAATTGTGTCTGCACAGGAGAAGATGCAGAGTGCGCTCAGTAACGGCCTTGGCAATGTAAACGGGAATGTCACAGGGCTCAAGGGCTCCATCGGTGAGATGAAGGCATCGGTAGAGAACATGAAGGGGCAGCAGTCGGAGCTGAAGCTTTCCATGGAGACCCAGGCGAAGGCACAGGAAAGCGCGCTGGAAAGCCTGTCCGTAAATCTTTCAGATGGACAGAGCAAAGTAAAGACCCGGATGGAGGAGGCAGAGGAGAGCATACTGAAGAAGCTCGGAGATACGGAAGAAAAGCTGAAGGATCGAATGAATGAACATGCAGAGGAGGAAAAGCAGGGCAGCAAGGAGAACAGTGAGAATACCAAAGAGATTCTGACAAAAACGAAGGAGCTTCAGAGCTGGCAGGAGACGGCGGGAAAGAACCTGGATTCCGTTGGTCAGAGTCTGGAGTCGATGGGAAAGAAGCTGGAAGCGATGGAAAAGAGTCTGGGGAAGCTGACGGGGGATGCGGGAAAGGATCCGGAAGAGGAACCGAAGAAGCACCTTCATATTGATTGGGATGGAAATGAAGTTACTGCAGAGCAGGCTGCCAGGGAAGGCGGGTGCTTCCATACACCTGTCTATCAGCTGGACGAGAGCGGACAGCCGGTTGTCGGGGAAGACGGACAGAAGGTCGTGATTGGGTATCGGGCGAGCTGCCGTTATGCGGTTTCTTCCGGAACCGGTGGAACCGCCGAAGACGCAGGCGCAAACTGACGCGATGAGTCCAATTAGCGGCCCGTGAAGCGTGAGCTCTGAAGACGCAGGCACAAATCCGTCCTGATTCTGCAGAGCGAGATCTCTCCTGATGAAGCGGGTCCTCGGGCTATGCTCTGTAAAAAGAAAATCCCCCGGCGGGAATCCTTCCTGAAAGCCAGCCGGGGAGATCATAGATAGATTATGCAGATTTCTCTTCCATGGATGTCGGGAACAGTCTTCCCTTGTGGGGAAGAAGAACGGAAATCAGAACTCCGCCGAAGATGACGCAGCAGATGACTTCGCCGGCACCAACGGTGAGAGCAAGGAACCAGAGCGCTCCGGGAACGGCATAGGCATAGCGAAGAACCAGCGGAATGATGATGCCGTTGGATACAACCGGGCAGAGTGTGCAGAGGAAGCGATGCTTCCGGAGTGCATAAGTTCCGACCGCGCCAAGAAGCGTTGCCAGTGTGCCGAATACAACATCGGGCAGAGCACTTCCGGTCAGAATGTTGGCAAGAAGACAGCCGATGGTGACACCGGGAACAGCAGCCGGAGTGAAAAAGGGAAGAACGGTCAGTACTTCGGAGAAGCGGACCTGAATCGCACCGCTTGCAAGATCAAAGCCTGCGGCGAGAGCGGTCAGTACGATGTAAAGTGCTGCGATCATGGCTGCCTGAACAAGGAACAGAATGCTGTGACTGGTGTTACGGGAATGATTCATGATGTGATCTCCTTTAGTTTTGTGCGAGTGGGAAGGATGAACCGGTTCCGGTCTGCAGCCCAAAGGCATGCAGCTGCTGGAAAAGGTATAACACTCGGTGATCAATTAATGCATGCGTAACCATAGCACCACACGGCCAAAAGCGCAAGACAAAAAGTGCAAAGTAAAAGATGCACGGCCAAAAGCGCAAGGCAAAAGTGCAAAGTAAAAGATGCACGGCCCAAAATGCAGGGCAAAAGGACAAGGCAAACCTGTAACAAAAATGTAACAGTTTTGCCTTCTTTTTTTGTTTGCAGTAGAATAAATTGACTAGGCATATTCTGCGCTAAGGGAAGGTGCCGGTTGGAAGAAATAAATGAGAATGATTTTACCTGTATTTGAGAATCTGAAATTCAGAAATCTGAGTTTCGAGAGTCTGCAATTTGAGAATCTGAAAGGAACGGACAAGAACTGTTTATGGATTATGGAAGAAGAGGCCTTGTCAGGAAACAGAAGAGTCTGAACTCCAGAAGAAGGAAGCGCGCCAATAAGGTCGGACTGATCGCGGGCATGGTTCTGTTCCTTCTGGTGGTTGGCGTGTGTGCGATGGCGGCGTGTGTCGGATTCGGCGCATTTCGCGGAATCATTGATTCGGCGCCGGATATCAGCAACATTGATGTTACGCCGACCGGCTATTCAACCTTTGTTTATGACAGCCAGGGCAATCAGACGGCGAAGCTTGTGTCAACGGATTCCAACCGTATTCCGGTGACACTGGATATGGTGCCGAAGGATCTGCAGCATGCCTTTGTTGCAATTGAGGATGAACGTTTTTACCAGCATCCCGGTATTGATATGCAGGGTATCCTGCGTGCCATGGTGATCGGCGTGACAAGCGGGCATTTTTCCGAGGGTGCCAGTACCATTACGCAGCAGCTGATCAAGAACAATGTGTTCACCGGATGGACGGATGAATCCTTCTCCGAGAGTGTGCGGCGTAAGATTCAGGAGTGGTATCTTGCTGTGGAGCTGGAAAAGACCATGAGTAAGGATGACATTCTCCTGAATTATATGAACACCATCAACCTGGGACACAGCACGCTCGGCGTAGAAGCGGCATCGAGACGGTATTTTGGCAAGTCTGTCAGCAAGCTGAATCTGTCGGAATGCGCGGTCATTGCGGGAATTACGCAGAATCCTTCGTATTATGATCCGATTATTTATCCGGAGCATAATAAGGAGCGCCGTGCGCAGGTTCTGAAGAATATGAGGGACCAGGGATGGATTTCGCAGGACGAGTACGACAATGTCCTGCAGGATGATGTCTATTCGCGCATTCAGGTTGTGGACAACAATACCAATGACAATGCGGTCAACTCGTATTTCGTGGATGCGCTGACCGATGAGATCCTTGCTGATCTGATGAAGAAGGGCTATTCGGAGACGCAGGCTTATACGCTGCTGTACAGCGGCGGCCTGAATATTTATTCCACGCAGGATCCGGAAATTCAGAGCATCGTGGATGAGGTTGTCAATGATGAGGCCAATTATCCGAACGGAACGAGATGGTACCTGCAGTATCAGCTGACTGTGCAGAGCTCGGATGGGACGGTTACCAACTACAGTACGGAGATGATGGAAAGTCACTTCCGCCAGTCCAATCCGTATTTTACCCTGATCTTTAATACGAAGGAAGACGCGAAGGCCTGTGAGGAAGAGTACAAGAATGCGGTTGTCGGCCCCGGAGATACGGTCCTTGGCGAGCGTGATAATATCACGGCACAGCCGCAGGTTTCTCTGACGCTGGAGGATCAGCACACGGGAAATATTCTTGCAATTTCCGGCGGAAGAGGGGAGAAAAAGGCAAACCGGACACTGAACCGCGCGACGGATACGGTGCGTCAGCCAGGATCCACCTTTAAGGTGGTATCGACTTATGCACCGGCTCTGGATGCAGGCGGCCTGACACTGGCGACCACGCAGAACGATGCACCGTATACGTATGCGGACGGCACACCGGTTCGCAACTGGTACGGAGAAGCCTATCGGGGACTTTCTTCACTGCGCCTTGGTATCCAGAACTCGATGAACATCGTAGCCGTGAAGACTCTTGTGGACATCACGCCGCAGCTTGGCTATGAATATCTGCTGGACTTTGGCTTTACCACTTTGGTAGACAACGAAGAGATCAATGGCAGGGTTTTCTCGGATATTCAGCCGACATTGGCACTTGGCGGTATTACAAAGGGTGTCAAGAACATTGAGCTGAACGCCTCCTATGCAACGATTGCCAACGGCGGCGAATATCTGGAGCCGAAGATGTACACGAAGGTGACGGATCATGACGGTAATGTCATTCTGGATGCCAATGAGATCCGTCAGACGAGAAGAGTGCTGAAGGAGACAACGGCATGGCTTCTGACCTCCGCGATGGAGGACGTGGTAACCAAGGGTACCGGTACGAGAGTAAACTTTGGCACGACACCGATCGCAGGTAAAACAGGAACCACTTCGGATGAGAACGATGTGTGGTTTTCGGGGTATACGAATTATTACTGCTGCACCACCTGGGCAGGATACGATGAGAATACAGACCTTGTCGGCTCTGAGTCCGGTATTGCGAAGACGATCTGGCGCGGTGTAATGGAAAAGGTTCATGAGAATCTTCCTTCGTCTGATTTCCAGAAGCCTGCGGGCATTGTGCAGATGACCGTGTGCCGGCTCTCCGGAAAGCTTCCGGTGGAGGGGCTGTGTGACGGATCGCTGACGACGGAGTATTTTGACCAGGATAATGTTCCGACCGAGCAGTGCGACATTCACTATCAGGGAACCATCTGCGCGTACTCCGGACTTCCGGCAACGAACGAGTGCCCGTTCAAGACAACCGGTGTTGCGACCTTTGATGAATCCGGCCTGAAGTGCATACATACGGCAGAATTTATGGCACAGCCGAATATCGCAGATATTCTTGCACAGGAACAGGCAGAGATGGATCAGGCGGCATCGGCTGCGGCGGCCAGTGATGCGCAGAGCGTGCTGAACTCGGCGAATGCTGCCCTGCAGGAAGCGAGCAATGTATTGCAGACGGCACAGGACAATCTTGTGGCGGCTCAGCAGAGCGGCGATGCAAATGCAATTGCAGCAGCACAGGAGACGGTGAATACGGCGGCCAATAATTACAATGTGGCGGTTCAGCAGCAGGCAGCGGCTCAGCAGGCTCTTGCGGCAGCGCAGGCCAGCGGACAGACGCAGACCGGAGCAGCAGGAACAGCGACCGGAGCATCTGGAGCAGCAGGAACAGCGCCCGGAGCGGCGACAGGGACGGCCTCTGCGCCTGCAGCGGCTCCGGCAGGATAATAGGTACGATCTGCGTACAGGAATCGGAGCAGAGCAGAACGAAGGAGCAGCATGGCGTACTACACCATACAAAAGACCGGTCATGGCGAGTATGAAGAAAAGCGATCCCGCTTTCTGGGAGAGGCCATACCGGTGCAGTCCGAGGAAGAGGTGCAGGAGCATCTGACGAGGATCCGGAAGCAGTATTATGATGCAAGACATCACTGCAGCGCCTATGTGCTCGGCGAGAAAAAGGACCGGAAGAAGGCATCGGATGACGGGGAACCTCAGGGAAGCGCCGGCCTTCCGATTCTGAATGTGATTGAGGGAGCGGGCTGCACGGGAATACTGATTGTCGTGACCAGATATTTCGGCGGAACGCTTCTCGGCACCGGAGGGCTGGTCCGTGCCTACACCAATGCGGCAAAGGCGGCGCTTGCGGACGCAGGCCCGGTCTGCATGCAGGAAGGAGAGATTCTCGAGATTTCGATGGAGTATTCCTTTCTGGACCCGGTGCGGTATTTTCTGGATCGAGAAGGAATTCAGAGCGAAGGGATTGATTATGCGGAGAAGGTGACCCAGAGGGTGATTGTTCCTTCGGAGAAGGTCGCTGCTCTGGAATCCGGTATTCGGGAATTGTCAGGGGGTAAAATCGGGGTGAAATCTTTGCAAAAAGGATATTTTGGTTTTGACAGCAGGGATCTCCTGAATTAGACTGGGACAGGATAAAAAATACACATCGGCAGACAGTGTCTGCAAGATGGCATGACATGAGAGGAGGTGGTTTTTAATGGAACGAAGTACATCGGACAGTCCGGCGCCCGGGCGAAGTTGCGTTAAAATCACACAAGGAGGATTCATGTCATGGAACCCAGAGAAGAAGAGGAACAGCAGAACGAGAAGCTTCTGACGGAGCTTCTGGAATCCAAGCAGTACACGAAGCTTCGTCAGGCTGCCGCAGACATGCAGGCGGCAGACATTGCGGCCATCATGGACGACATGGAGGACGAAGATTCCCTTAAGATCTTCCGAATCCTGCCAAAGAGCATGGCGGCGGATGTTTTTGCAAATCTGGAGCTGGATGACCAGCAGTATATTATTTCATCTCTTTCCGATAAGGAAGCATCGAACATCGTTGACAACCTGATGGCCGATGATGCGACGGACCTTCTGGAAGAGATGCCGGCCAATGTCGTTAAGAAGATTCTTGCAAACGCAAGGCCGGACACGCGGGCGGATATCAACCATCTGCTTCGCTACCCGGAGGATTCCGCAGGATCGATCATGACGGTCGAGTATGTGGATCTGAAGGAGGATATGACCGTACAGGATGCAATCGACAGGATCCGTAAGATCGGCCTGGATTCGGAGACGGTCAACATCTGCTACGTACTCGATCAGGCGCGTGTTCTGGTCGGAACGGTGGCACTCCGGTATCTTCTGATCCGGAAGCCCGATGAAGTCATCGGCGAAATCATGAACGAGAATGTCATCTCCATCGGCACCATGCTCGACCAGGAGGAAGTCGCGGACATGTTCCAGAGGTACGACTTCACGGCGATGCCGGTGGTGGACAATGAGAACCGCATGGTCGGTATCATTACCATCGATGACGTCATGGATATCATGGAAGAAGAGGCCACCGAGGATATCGAGAAGATGGCCGCAATCGTGCCTTCGGACAAGACGTATTTCAAGACGTCGATTCTGCAGACCTACAAGAATCGTATGCCCTGGCTTCTGATCCTGATGGTCTCCGCGACCTTTACGGGGGCGATCATTACCAGCTACGAGAATGCATTGTCTTCGTACGTGATTCTGACCGCCTATATTCCGATGCTGATGGACACCGGCGGAAATGCAGGCTCGCAGGCATCGGTTTCGGTCATTCGAGGCCTGTCACTGGATGAAATTCAGTTTAAGGATCTTCCACGTGCTCTCTGGAAGGAGATCCGGGTTGCGGTGATGTGCGGTCTGACTCTGGCAACAGCGAATTTCCTGAAGCTTCTGCTGCTGGATCGTCTGCCGGTAGAAATTGCGCTGATTGTCTGCCTGACGCTGGTGATCGTTGTGATCTTCGCAAAGACCATCGGCTGCTGCCTGCCGCTTGTTGCGGCAAAGATTCATCTGGATCCTGCCGTCATGGCATCGCCGCTGATCACCACCATTGTGGATGCGGTCTCACTCCTGACCTATTTCCAGATTGCAACGCATATGCTGCATCTGGCTGTGTAAAGTCTGAAAGCAGCATCGACAGGTCACTTTCAAACGGCAGTAAAACAGAACATAACAAAACGGCTGCGAAACCATTCCGGTTTCGCAGCCGTTTCTTTTTCGACATGTCAATCATGCGCTCTGGGGACACACGTTTCCAGCCTTCACTGCCGTTTTTCTTACTTGTCAGCCTCGGCCTGAGCCTTCATGTTCGCGGAGATCTGAGCGCGCTTTCTGAGGCGGGGATCCAGAATCTTCTTGCGAAGGCGCAGATGCTTCGGAGTAACCTCCAGAAGCTCGTCGGTATCGACGTACTCAATTGCCTGCTCCAGGCTCATGATCTTCGGAGGAACAAGGCGGAGAGCCTCGTCGCTCGAGGAGGTACGTGTGTTGGTCAGGTGCTTCGTCTTGCAGACATTGACTTCAATGTCCTCGGACTTACCGGATTCTCCGATGATCATGCCGGAGTACACCTCTTCACCTGCACCGATGAAGAGAACACCGCGCTCCTGTGCATTGAACAGACCGTAGGTGACGGCCTGGCCGCTTTCGAAGGCAATCAGAGAGCCCTGCTTGCGGTAAGTGATGTCTCCCTTGTAGGGCTCATAGCCGGCAAAAATGGTGTTCATGATGCCGTTGCCCTTGGTGTCGGTCATGAACTGTCCGCGGTAGCCGATCAGCCCGCGGGACGGAATTCTGAACTCGAGACGGGTGTAGCCGCCGTTGGCCTGTCCCATGGAAACCAGCTCACTCTTTCGCTGTCCGAGAACCTGAATGACGTTTCCGGAGAACTCATCCGGAACGTCGATAATGCACTGCTCCATCGGCTCCAGCTTCTTGCCGTTCTCATCATACTGGTAGATGACCTCTGCCTTGGAAACCGCAAACTCATAGCCCTCGCGGCGCATGGTCTCAATGAGGACGGACAGATGGAGCTCGCCTCGTCCGGAAACCTTGAAGGAATCGGTGGTATCGGTATCCTCAACGCGAAGGGATACGTCCGTATTCAGCTCGCGGTACAGACGGTCACGGATGTGCCGTGAGGTGATATATTTTCCATCCTTTCCTGCAAGAGGGGAGTCGTTGACGTTGAAGGTCATGGAAATGGTGGGATCCTCGATCTTCGGGAACGGGATGGCCTCTACCTTCTTGGGACCGCAGATGGTATCACCGATGTGCATCTGTTCAATTCCGGAGATGGCAACGATGGAGCCCATCTTCGCCTCCTGTACGGGAACCTTCTGCAGGCCCTCGAACTCATACAGTGTGTTGACCTTGCACTTGACGCGCTTGTCTTCATCGTGGTGGTTGACGAGGATAACATCCTGGCCGACGCGGATGGAGCCGTTGGAAACCTTGCCGACACCGATGCGGCCGACATAGTCATTATAGTCAATGGTAGAGATCAGAACCTGTGTGGGGGCCTCCGGATCTCCGGAAGGAGCCGGGATGTGCTCGATAATCGTTTCGAACAGAGGTTTCATGGAAACTCCGGGGCTTCCAAGATCAAGCGTTGCGATTCCGGACTTTGCGGAAGCAAAAACAAACGGGCAGTCGAGCTGCTCATCGTTTGCACCAAGATCCATGAGAAGCTCCAGAACCTCATCGATGACCTGAGTCGGACGAGCTCCGGGACGGTCGATCTTGTTGATGCAGACGATGACGGAAAGGCCAAGAGCCATTGCCTTGGACAGAACGAAACGGGTCTGCGGCATAGGGCCTTCAAATGCATCCACTACAAGGATGACGCCGTCCACCATCTTCAGAACACGCTCTACCTCACCGCCGAAATCGGCGTGGCCGGGAGTGTCAAGGATGTTGATTTTGACGCCGTTGTAGTTGACAGCGGTATTCTTACTGGTAATGGTGATGCCTCGCTCACGTTCGATGGCGCCGGAGTCCATGACTCTGTCGGCAACCGCCTGGTTCTCGCGGAACACGCCGCTTTGACGAAGCAGGCCGTCAACCAGAGTTGTTTTGCCGTGGTCAACGTGAGCAATGATGGCAACGTTTCGAACGTCTTCTCTTTTCTGGATCATAAAAACCTCTACCTTATATATATGCAAAAACAGTTCTGTTTCAAACCGCACGATTATAGCATTGGAAAAGCGAACATGCAACATGGATTGCATGGAAACGATATGGTAGAATAAATCCAAATCGAATACGAACCGTATTCTGACCGCCTTCGTGACCGGTGTCCGGAGGGAGAATCAGAGCGTTCAGGCAGGAGGAAGTATGAGCAGAATCATCCTTAAACTCAGCGGAGAAGCGCTGGCAGGAGAGAAGAAGACCGGATTTGATCTGGAAATTGTAGAGCGTGTTGCAGGACAGGTGAAGAAGCTTGTCAATGACGGAAATGATGTCGGCATTGTGATCGGAGGAGGCAATTTCTGGAGAGGGAGAACCGGAACAGAGATTGACCGCGTAAAGTCGGATCAGATCGGAATGCTGGCGACCGTGATGAACTGCATTTATGTTTCGGAGGTATTCCGAGGCGCAGGCCTTATGACCAACGTCCTGACACCCTTCGAGGTGACCGGAATGACGAAGCTGTTCTCAAAGGACCGCGCGAACAAGTATTTTGACCGTCACATGGTTGTATTCTTTGCAGGCGGAACGGGCCATCCGTATTTCTCAACGGATACCGGTGTTGTGCTGCGGGCAATTGAGGTCGATGCTGACTGCATCCTTATGGCGAAGAACATTGACGGTGTGTATGATTCGGATCCTGCGAAGAATCCGGATGCGAAACGCTTTGATGTACTGCCGATTCAGGAGATCATCGACAAGAATCTGCAGGTGATCGACATGACAGCGTCCATTCTGGCAAGAGACAACCACATGCCTCTTCGAATTTTTGATCTGAATGAAGAGGACAGCATCATCCATGCAGCGAGCGGAGCGTTCAACGGAACAACCGTTACGGTAGAGTAAGACAGAACAATTATAATTCAGGGAGGCTACAGCAATGAGTGATCCGAAGATCAAAGGTTACGAAGACAAGATGAACAAGGCAATTGAATTCCTGGAGGCAGACCTTCAGACCGTTCGCGCAGGACGCGCCAATCCGCACATTCTGGATCATGTCCGTGTGGACTATTACGGAGCTCCGACTCCGCTTCAGCAGGTGGCAAACGTATCCGTTCCGGAGGCTCGCATCATTCAGATTCAGCCCTGGGACAAGAACCTGATCAAGGACATCTGCCGCGCCATTCAGATGGCTGACATCGGAATCAACCCGACCAGTGATGCAACGATGGTCCGCCTTGTTTTCCCTGAGATGACCGAGGAGAACCGTAAGAACCTTGCCAAGGACGTCAAGAAGAAGGGTGAGGATGCCAAGGTTGTGATCCGCGCTGCAAGACGTGACGGAATGGATGATTTCAAGAAGCAGAAGAAGGCTGCGGAGATCTCCGAGGATGTCGAGGCGCAGCTGGAGGATGAGCTGCAGAAGCTGACCGATGATTTCATGAAAAAGGTGGATGGAATCATTGAGAAGAAGACGAAGGAGATCATGACGGTATAGTGCACTCGGCGGTGCCTGATGGCGCCGCCTCCCGCTTCGAGCAGGCGCGGAGCGTCTGCTCGTGCCTCGGAGAATTCGCCTCCGCGAAATTCTCCTTAACATGCACTCGGCGGTGCCTGATGGCGCCGCCTCCTGCTTCGAGCAGACACTCTGCGCAAAAGGAAAACTATGGATAAAGAGTATAAGATTCCGGCACACGTTGCCATCATCATGGACGGCAACGGGCGCTGGGCGAAAAAGAGAGGACTTCCCAGAACTGCCGGTCACGCACAGGGAGCCCGTGTGGTGGAGCAGATTCTGGAGGATGCGGATTATATGGGAATCCGGTATCTGACGGTTTACGCATTTTCCACGGAGAACTGGACAAGACCGGACGCCGAGGTGAAGGCGCTGATGAATCTTCTCCGGACCTACATGAAGACGTCACTTGCCAAGTGCGCGAAGAACAATGTAAGGATCCGCGTGATCGGGGACAAGTCCAGACTGGACGAGGATCTGCAGAAGAGCATTGCGCATCTGGAGGAGTCCACAAAGGACAATACCGGAATAGGATTTCAGATTGCCATTAATTACGGCGCGAGGGACGAGATGCGCCGCGCGGTGCAGAAGCTTGCAGGTAAGGTACAGCGGGGAGAGCTTGCTCCGGAGGATATCACGGAGGAGGCCATTTCGAATGCGCTGGATACGGCAGGAATTCCGGATCCGGATCTTCTGATCCGTACCTGCGGAGAGGAGCGTCTCTCCAACTTCCTGATGTGGCAGCTGTCCTATTCAGAGCTTTATTTCACCGATGCCTCCTGGCCTGATTTTACGAAGGAAGAGCTGGAAAAGGCAGTCGATGCATACAATCACAGAGAGCGGCGCTTCGGCGGACTGATCAAGTGATCCTTCGCTGAGAACATTCGAACGTGATTCGGAAGTGATCCTGACGTGATCAGGAGAGGATCCTGCGAGGATCCGGAGAGACCGGAATTAAGGAAGGCATAAACAGCAGCTATGAAGAAAAGAGTCATCAGTGGAATTGTCATTGCGGTTATGGCGGTTGGCCTTGGACTTTGCGGGGGCCTGCCCCTTGGAATCGTCCTGATGGTGTGTGCGCTGATCGGGTATTATGAGCTGACCCGGGCACTTGGCGTTCATGATGCATCCAAAGAGAAATGCAGCATTCTGGAAGTGACAGGGCTTGTGATCGGCATCCTGTACTATCTGGCTTTGTTTTACTACGGAGAGACGGAAGGTATGGTGGCGCGGACAGGTAATCTTCTGACGTGGGGATCGATGGATGCGATGCCGTTCATTTACCGGGCGAATTCGCTTGCGCTTATCGCCATCATGGGACTGTTTCTGCTGAACATGGCGATTTATGTGTTTACCTTTCCGAAGTATCATGCGGATCAGGTGATGGATTCGGTGATCGCTTTTCTTTACGCACCGGTCATGATTTCCTGCATTTACCGTTCCCAGTTTCTGCCGTACGGCAAGTTCGTCTATGCCTTGATTTTCTTCTGCGCATGGATCTGTGATACCTGCGCCTTCGCTGCGGGACGAGCCTTCGGCAAACATAAGATGGCTCCGGTTCTTTCTCCGAACAAGACCATTGAGGGAGCCATTGGAGGAATCCTTGGCGGAACGCTCCTGTGTGTCTTTGCGGCGTTTCTGGCGAGCGTTCTGGTTCCGGGAGAGAATCTGTACGGAGGCTTCATTGTGATCGGTATTGTCGGAAGCATCATCGGTATGGTGGGTGATCTTGCAGCCTCTGCGATCAAACGCAATCACGGGATCAAGGATTACGGAAAGGTGATCCCGGGGCACGGCGGCATTATGGACCGGTTTGACAGTATTATTTTTACGGCACCGGTGATTTATACGCTGGGAGTACTGTTTCTGGCGGTGCTTCGGTAATGATTCAGATGTGAGGGGACGGACCGCATAAGCATTCTGTTTATGGAAAGTCCCGTAAAACGGGTGGGGAGTGAAGGCGAAGGCCGGCACTCCCTCTTGTTTCCGGAAGAACGGATAAAGGAAAGGAACAATATGACAGAACAGAAGAAAATCGCCATCATTGGCTCGACGGGTTCCATCGGAACGCAGGCGCTGGATGTTGTGAGAACGTACCCGGAGCGTCTGAAGGTGACGGCGCTTGCCGCGGGCAGAAGCGTGGAGAAGATGGAGAAGCAGATCCGGGAATTTCAGCCGGAGCTTGTGTGCATGTGGAGCGAGGAGGCAGCGAAGGATCTCGCAGGACGCGTGAAGGATCTGCCGGTCCGGGTTGTCTGCGGCATGGACGGCTTGTGCGAGATTGCGGTGATGGAGCACAGCGATCTGTTTCTGAACGCAGTGGTCGGAATGATCGGCATTCAGCCGACGATTGCTGCGATCGGCGCCGGAAAGACGATTGCACTTGCCAACAAGGAGACGCTGGTGACGGCGGGGCATCTCATCATGCCGGCGGTGGAAGCTATGGGAGTAGAACTCCTTCCGGTGGACTCGGAGCACAGCGCGATTTTCCAGTGTCTGAACGGGGAGCCGCATGAGCGGATTGACAAGATTCTTCTTACCTGCTCCGGCGGAACCTTCCGCGGAAAGAAGCGCGCAGATCTTGTGGGCAAGCACGTTGCGGAGGCGCTGAACAATCCGAACTGGGATATGGGAGCGAAGGTTACCATTGACTCCGCAAGCCTTGTGAACAAGGGGCTGGAGGTCATGGAGGCGAGATGGCTGTTCGGCGTGGATGCGGATCGCATTCAGGTGGTGGTGCAGCCGCAGAGCATCATGCATTCCGCCGTGCAGTACGTGGATGGCTCGGTGATGGCGCATCTGGCATCGCCGGATATGAGACTTCCGATTCAGTATGCATTCTTCTATCCGGATCGGCTTCCTCTGGAAATCAAGCCGCTGGATCTGTTCGAGCTGGGCAGTCTTATTTTTGAAAAGCCGGATATGGAAACCTTCCGGGGGCTTCCTCTTGCGTACCGCGCAGCCCATGCGGGCGGCTCCATGCCGACCATTTTCAATGCGGCAAATGAAGAGGCGGTCAGCCATTTTATGAAGGATGAGATTGAATTCCTGGATATCTATGATCTGATTGAGGGTGCCATGGATGCACATGATGTCATTGTCAATCCGACGCTGGATCAGATTCTGGAGACTGAACAGGAAGCCAGAGAATTTGTAAGAAGCAGGTTATAAGGGCAGCATGATTATCAGCATTTTGATTTTTCTGATTATCTTCTCGGTAATCGTGATCGGACATGAATTCGGTCATTACGCGGTGGCAAGACGCTGCGGAATCCGGGTGAAGGAGTTCGACATCGGCATGGGACCGGTTATTTTCCGCAGAGAGGGAAAGGAAACCGATTTCTGCATCCGGGCCTTTCCGATTGGCGGGGCCTGCCTGTTTGACGGGATGGAAGCTCTGTATGATCCGGACAACACTTCCTTTTCGGAAGAGCAGCGGGAGGATGCGGATCCGCATTCCTACCCGAATGCAAGCGTCGGCGCAAGAATCGCGACAGTGCTGGCAGGGCCCTTCGCCAATTTTGTAATCGGGCTTGTGTTTGCCATCGTGATTGTGGCGTTTACCGGCACGGATCTTCCGGTGGTCTATCAGATTATGGAGAATTCCGCAGCAGAGGAAGCGGGCCTGGAAGCCGGGGACACCATTCGGGCAATCAACGGAGAGCCCATTCATATCTACCGCGAGGTGCAGCTCTTTTCGATGATGAACTACGGAGAGCCCCTGCGGATCACCTACGAAAGAGATGGCGGGAAGAATACGGTCACGCTGACGCCCCGCTACAACGAAGAGGCGGGCCGCTATTATATCGGCCTTGTGGGCTCCGGTCAGTATCTGAAATGCGGACCACTGCAGACCTTTCAGTATGGCTTTTATGAGGCGGAATACTGGGTGCGTGCGACGTTTAAGTCCCTGGGCCTGATCGTAAGAGGACATTTTTCGCCGGATGATCTGTCGGGACCTGTCGGGATTGTGAAGGTGGTGGATGACACCTATGAGACCACCAAGGCCTACGGAATTTCGACGACCGTGCTGTCCTTCTTAAGCCTTACGACGCTTTTGTCCATTAATCTCGGGATCATGAACCTTCTTCCGATTCCGGTTCTGGACGGCGGAAGATTCCTCCTTCTTGTGATCGAGGCGATCCGGGGGAAGAAGCTCTCTCCGGAGAAGGAGGGCTATGTGACGCTGGCGGGAGCGGCGATTCTGATGGCAATCATGGTGTTTGCCTTATTCAATGATGTGACGAAGTTTTTCAGATAGACAACAGAAAGGGGAGCGAAAATGAGCGGGAATACATACCGGCAGAATACAAAGGTGATTCAGATTGGAAACGTCAGCATCGGTGGCGGGAATCCGATTGCCATTCAGTCGATGACGAATACAAGAACGGACGATGTGGAGGCAACGGTGGCCCAGATTCTCCGGCTGGAGGAGGCGGGCTGCGAAATCATCCGCTGCACGGTTCCGGATGAAAAATGCGCAAAGGCGATTGCAAGGATCAAGGAGAGAATCCACATTCCGCTGGTCGCAGACATTCATTTTGACTACAAAATGGCGATCGCTGCCATGGAGAACGGTGCGGACAAGATCCGGATTAACCCCGGCAATATCGGCGGGGAGGACCGGATCCGTGCGGTTGTCAGCTGCGCGAAGGAGCGGAACATCCCGATTCGTGTCGGCGTCAATTCCGGCTCACTGGAGCGGGACCTTGTGGAGAAATACGGCGGCGTTACGCCGGAGGGCCTGGTGGAGAGCGCTCTCGACAAGGTGGACATGGTCGAGAAGTGCGGCTATGACCGGATTGTGATCAGCATCAAGTCCTCGGATGTTCTGACCTGCGCGAAGGCACATGAGCTTCTTGCGCAGAAAACAGATTATCCGCTTCACATCGGAATTACGGAAGCCGGCACCACCTACGGCGGACTGATCAAATCCTCGGTCGGACTCGGCATCATTCTGTACGAGGGCATCGGAGATACGATTCGCGTTTCACTCTCTGGAGATCCTGTGGAGGAGGTTCGCGCGGCGAAGCGGATTCTCCGTGACCTTAAGCTTCGTGAGGGCGGCGTGGAGGTTACCTCCTGCCCGACCTGCGGACGCACCCGTATTGATCTCATTGGTCTTGCAAACGAAGTGGAGCAGATGGTTCAGAAGTATCCGTACAACATCAAGGTTGCGGTGATGGGATGCGCGGTAAACGGACCCGGTGAAGCGAAGGAAGCGGATATCGGAATCGCCGGCGGAGACGGAGAGGGCCTTCTCATCAAAAAGGGACAGATTGTAAAGAAGGTTCCGGAGGACCGGCTTCTTGCGACGCTTCAGGAAGAACTGGATCACTGGAATGCGTGAAGATTACCATGGCAAAATCTTTTTATGAGGTATTCCCGACCATTCGGGTAAAGGGGGAGCTGCACGATCTGTTCGCGGACGTGCAGGTCACCCGCGTGGCGTTTAATAAGGATCATACAAGGCTCCGGGTCTATTTGGACTCGGGGCATTTGATTCCCAAGAAGCATATTTATGAGATGGAGACGCTTCTTACGGGAGAGGTCTGCGGAGGAACCGGCGTACAGGCGGTTCTGATCGAGCATTTTGTGCTCTCGGCCCTGTACAATCCGGAAATGCTGATGCGGGAATATAAGGACTCTCTTGTGATTGAGATGTGGAAAAACAGTCCGATTCTGGGAAGCTTCTTCAAGGAAGCTTCTTTTGCGTATCCGGAAGAAAATAAGGTGGAGGTCCATCTGGAGAATTCAGGCTTCTCGAGAGACGGCGGAGTAAAGATTCACAGCATTCTGGAGCAGGTTTTCCGGGAACGGTGCGGCATGGACTGCAGCGTTTCGATGGTTTATGATTTGCCGGTCCGCCACCACGCAAGGGCTGTGCTGGATGAACCGGTACCGGCTGCCGGGCCGCAGGCTTCCACCCAGCTTCCTGCAGATAAGACTGCGGAAAAGGCGGAAAATGCGGAGAAGGCGGAGGACAAGCTTTCTCCGATGGATCGTCTCCAGGCATCGGCAGACCGTGCGCCGATGAGGGGCGCCGGGAAGCAGGCGAAGAAGGGGGCAGCGGAGAACAAGGCGATCCGAAGCTTTATCCGCTCGAACCGGCCTGAAGTCATCTGCGGACGTGAGTTTGATGACGATGCGATGCCGATTTCCGACATCATCGGAGAGATGGGAGAGGTCACGATCCGCGGCAAGATCATGGCGAACGAGAGAAGGGACATCCGGAACGAGAAGTCCATTCTGAAGTTTTCGCTGACGGATTTTACCGATTCGATCATTGTGAAAATTTTTGCCCCTACCATGTATGCGGACCAGACGATGAACCGTCTTGCACCCGGAAATTTTGTCAAGGTGAAGGGATTTACGAAGGAAGATACCTTTGAACATGAGATCACGGTTTCATCCCCCTCCGGCATCATGGAAATTCCGTCCTTTGAGACCAAGCGCAGGGACAATTTTGAAAAGAAGCGCGTGGAGCTTCATATGCACACGAAGATGAGCGATATGGACGGCGTTTCGGAGTGCAAGGATCTTGTCAAAAGGGCGTATCAGTGGGGGTGGCCGGCGGTTGCTATCACAGACCACGGAAATGTGCAGGCCTTCCCGGACGCCAATCACCTCGTGGAGGCTCTTTACGGAGATGAGTGCAAGAGAAGGAAGGCAGAAGGGCTCCCGCCGGTTGACCGTCAGGAGTTTTTCAAGGTGATCTACGGCGTGGAATGCTACCTTGTCGATGACCTGAAGAAGATGGTAACCTTCGGGAAAACCGGGGAGGATCCCGCCTTTGCAAATGACCGCAAGGCACCCGGGGAGTATCGGACGGAGCCGGGAAACTATGTCATTTTCGATATCGAGACCACCGGCTTTTCTTCGGAGAATGACCGGATCATCGAAATCGGTGCGGTGCGCTATGAGAAGGGGGTCAAAACAGGAGACTTCTCGGAATTTATCAATCCGAAGGTGCCGATTCCGTTCCGGATTACCCGCCTTACCAGTATTACGGATGAGATGGTGCTTCCCGCAGATCCTGTGGAGAAGGTGCTGCCAAGATTTCTGGAGTTCTGCAAGGGCTGCGTTCTGGTCGGACATAACGTCGGGTTCGACATCAGCTTTATCCGGAAGAATGCAAAGGACCTCGGGCTTCCGGCACCGTTTACCACCATCGATACCGTGGGCATGGCAAGAGTGATGCTCCCGGGACATAAATCCTACAACCTGGACGCCGTCGGAAAGCTCCTGAATGTCGTCAATCCGCATCATCACCGCGCGGTGGACGATGCGGCGACGACAGCAGAGATTTTTATCCGGCTTCTTGGCATGTTTACGGAGAAGGGCGTGACAACGCTTGGCGGCATGAATGCGCTTGCGGATTCGGATCCCGATGTAATCCGGCGTCTTCGTCCCTACCACTGCATTCTGCTTGCAAAGAACGTGACCGGCCGCACGAATCTGTACCGGCTGATCAGCCAGTCGCATTTAACGTACTTCTATCAGAAGCCGAAGATTCCGAAAACGCTTCTGATGAAATACCGGGAGGGCCTTATCGTCGGCTCGGCCTGCGTGATGGGAGAGCTGTATCAGGCGCTTCTTGATCAGAAGAGCGAGGAGACGCTTGCGGGAATTGTGGATTTCTACGACTATCTGGAAATTCAGCCAAGAGGCAACAACGAATTCCTCATCGAGTCGGACCGTTATGAGAGTATCAGGAGCGAAGAGGACATTCTGAACATCAACCGGAAGATTGTCAGCCTCGGAGAGCAGTACGGAAAGCCGGTTGTCGCTACCGGGGACGTGCATTTTCTGGATCCGGAGGACGAGATCTACCGCTCCATCATTCAGGACAGCATGGGCATGAATCAGGAGGAGAAGCCTGCGCCGCTGTATCTGAAGACGACGGATGAGATGATGGAGGAATTTTCCTATCTGGGAAATGCGAAGTGTGAGGAGGTTGTCATCACCAATCCGAACCGGATCGCGTCCTGGATCGATGCGATTTCGCCGGTTCGTCCCGACAAATGTCCTCCGGTCATTGAGAACTCGGACGGACAGCTGCGTGAGATCTGCTACCGGCAGGCTCACAAGATGTACGGAGATCCGCTGCCGAAGGTGGTACAGGACCGGCTGGAGCGGGAGCTGACGTCCATCATCAAGAACGGATATTCCGTTATGTACATCATTGCGCAGAAACTCGTGTGGAAGTCGAACGAGGACGGATATCTGGTCGGATCCCGGGGATCGGTCGGCTCCTCCTTTGTTGCGACGATGTCCGGAATTACGGAGGTCAATCCGCTGGCACCGCATTACTACTGCGAGTCGTGCCATTATTCGGATTTTGATTCCGAGGAGGTGAAATCCTATTCGGGAAAATGCGGCGTGGATATGCCGGAGAAGAACTGCCCGAACTGCGGGAAGCCTCTGACCCGTGCCGGCTTTGACATTCCGTTTGAGACCTTCCTTGGCTTCAAGGGAGACAAGGAGCCGGATATCGATCTGAACTTCTCGGGAGAGTACCAGTCCAAGGCGCATGCCTATACAAAGGTTATTTTCGGCCATGAACAGACCTTCAAGGCGGGCACCATTGCGACGGTTGCCGATAAGACCGCCTACGGCTATACGCTTGGCTATTGCGAGCACAGAGGCATCAGCAAGCGAAAGAGTGAAATTGAGCGGCTTTCCAGAGGGTGTGTCGGTGTGCGGCGATCGACCGGTCAGCATCCCGGCGGCATCGTGGTTCTTCCTCTCGGAGAGGAGATCAATACGTTTACGCCGGTGCAGCACCCGGCCAATGATATGACAACGCCGATTGTCACCACGCATTTTGACTATCATTCCATTGACCACAACCTTCTGAAGCTCGACATTCTGGGGCACGATGATCCGACGATGATCCGAATGCTGCAGGACATCACGGGCGTGGATCCGATTCAGCTTCCGCTGGACGATGAGGGCGTCATGAAGCTGTTTGTTGGCCTGGAATCCCTCGGAATCACGTCGGAGCAGGACGGAGGCATCAAGGTCGGCACGCTCGGTGTTCCGGAATTCGGAACGAAGTTTGTCATGGGAATGCTGCAGGATACCAAACCGACAACGCTGTCGGAGCTGATCAAGATTTCGGGCCTTTCCCACGGAACGGACGTGTGGCTTGGCAACGCGTCGGATCTGATTGCACAGGGCATCTGCACGCTGGCAAGCTGCATCGGCTGCCGCGATGACATTATGATTTATCTCATCGGCAAGGGGGAGGATCCGTCCATGGCCTTCAAGACGATGGAATCCGTGCGTAAGGGGAAGGGCCTGAAGCCGGAGATGGAGGAGGCGATGAAGGAGGCGGGGGTGCCGGAGTGGTATCACGACGCCTGCCTGAAGATCAAATACATGTTCCCGAAGGGACATGCGGCGGCGTATGTCATGATGGCACTCCGCATTGCCTGGTTTAAGGTGCATCAGCCGCTTGCCTATTACTGCGCGTATTATACGATCCGTGCAAAGGCTTTTGACTACGAGATGATGGCACAGGGGAAGGAGCATCTTCTTCAGTGCATGCAGGAGTACCAGGCCCGCGACAAGCTGACCGCGGCGGAGGAAGCGCAGATGGACGATGCCCTCATTGTGCGGGAGATGTACGCGAGGGGAATTGAGTTTACGCCGATTCAGCTGGGTGTTGCGCATGGACGCGCCTTCCAGATTGTGGACGGCAAAATCATGCCGGCTTACACGTCGATCCACGGCATGGGTGCAAATGCAGCCGATGCCCTGGAGGAGGCCTGCAAGGGAGGGCCGTTTGTTTCCCAGCAGGACATCCGGGAGCGGGCGAAGGTGTCGCAGACGATTCTGGAGAAAATGAGTGAGCTCGGGCTTCTCGGCGAGCTGCCGGAATCGAATCAGTTCAGCCTGTTTGATTTTATGTAATGTCAGACAATAACGAAAATATTAAGTCTTTAAAAATTCGTTAAAAAACGCTTGCACAGAAATGGGTCCTATAGTAATATCTTACTTGCGCGAGACATGAAGCACAAACGCTTCGGAACACAGAGCTCCGCAGGAAGATATGGCTCGTTGGTCAAGAGGCTAAGACGCTGCCCTCTCACGGCAGAATCATGGGTTCGATTCCCGTACGAGCTACGAACGAAAACCGCTGAAGATTCAGCGGTTTTTTGTTTTTCAGCCAGCCGGATGGAGGAAGATCATTCGGGCTGGCTTTTTTCATTTCCGTATAAGAATCCGGTTGACACAGGAAAGGCCCTGGTATATCCTTGATTCAAACATATGAATAAATGCTCATATGATAAAACGAAGAAACTTAAGGAGGAGATCCCCATGAGCAGAGAAGAGAAACGGACACTGCAGGAGGAAGAGAAGCTTCGCGAGGCGGAGGAAGCCGAAAAGGCCAGGGCCGAGGTCCGCGAGGAGGAAGAAGAGGAGGAGGCACTTGGCGATGACATGAAGCTCACAAGCAT
>ERZ1035014.128-NODE-128-length-39543-cov-76.929903_pt1 | contig 39543 bp, 51 predicted proteins | sample MGYA00520620_ERZ1035014 | MGnify/ENA primary metagenome ERZ1035014 (study PRJEB33766, sample SAMN09781744) | gut metagenome | biome: gut microbiome | host: Homo sapiens | place: Madagascar | study: EMG produced TPA metagenomics assembly of the PRJNA485056 data...
ACTGAATGTTTACTGTGCTTATTTCCTAAACACGCTGCAAAGATATTAATATTTTTCGGTTCCACCAAAACTTTTCCCGAAAGATATTAATATTTTAACTTTTATTTGCTGTTTATATCGTAAACACTGCTATTTTCGGTCGTTTTCGGTACGTTTTCGGTCGTTTTCGGTACGTTTTCGGTCGTTTTCGGTACGTTTTCCACGTTCTATATAATAATAACTTGCACGCCTTAGTTTGAATGAATATATAATCTAACTCTCATATCCCCTACCCCTTTTCTCTCAATGAAAAGTGTTCTTCGCACAAAAATGGGCAGGAAAACGCTCTCCTGCGCTTCCTGCCCTTCTAAAAAATGATATTATGATTGAACCTATTGAACCCTCTTCTTGATGCGCTCCTTTATCCAGTTTACCGCAAGAAGGAATAGAAACAGAATCACGCAATCTCCAATGAATAGCCTTACCTTTTGCCAGGTGCTCGCTGGCTTCTCTACCTCCTTGGTCTTGTATCTGTTCACGTAATATTTGACTTTCACGGTGTCGGTCACAAATGTGTAGATGTCACCAACGATTGTATCTGTCTTGGTTGTCGTCTTCCATCTGGTGGTCGTAAGATTGTGCCACCGCTCCTTGATTACAGTGTCGCCCTTGATATAGACAAGCACGCTGTCATGCTTGAATACGCTGTCGTGCTGCTGGGTGTCCTGCCAGTGGATCTGTCGCTGGTTCACGCTGTCACGTCTTGCGCTGGTATGTGCGCTATCGCGATAAACCGTGTTATTTTGCGCTGTTTTTGCGCAGGAACAGCCCAAAATCAAAAGTGGGGTAATTATAAGCATGGCGAGAAATAACGCCACAGAACGCAAATTTTGCCCTTTTCTTGAATTTTTCATACTTTATAAACGTTAGATTGATATGTTTATTACACAAACACCTTAATATTCAAAGCTTCCTTGGCTCGCTTCAAATACTTCTCGCATGCTGCCAGTCCGTTGTAGCCTCCGTTTATCTTCCTGCGGATAGCCTTCAAGTTGTCTTGGTCTGCCAACTCATTGCAGCCGAAGGTGTCGAATACCCACATCGAGGATTTCGTTGCTCCGAATGGTCGTTCCAAAAGTTCGGGACTGTCAACAACATCGAAGCCGCAATAATTAGCATACTCCCGGTAGTTGGCTCGCCCGGTAATCTGTATCAATCCCCTGCCCTTATACTTCACGCCATCGCCCTGCTGGGTGTTGCCGAGGTCTTTCCTGCCCTCGTAGGCTCTGCCGCTTGCCAGTTCCTTTGTGTACCTCAACTCTCCGCTTTCGTGGGCAATCTGTGCGAGGTAGTGCGCCATCCTTAGTGGGGTGTTGATGTGGAAATGCTCAGCCCATCCGTTGATGATTGGAAGGTAGGTGTCTGCCCTGCTGCCTGCATTCGGCATTATCTTTACCAGTTGCGCTCTAGTTATTCTCATTATCTCCTCCTTTCTTCCGCTCTTCTCTCATTATCTCGACAACTGCCTTCGCAATTTCGTCCTTGTTTTCGAGTATTACCTGCATCGTGCGGTCTTGCTTGCGTATCTCAGCCTTCTCGTATGCCTTCTCCCGGATGCTCTTGAACTCGCACAGAAGCAGATACACCGTCCAGGCGATGGAGAACATAGGGAAGGGAGAGATAATACACGTAGCCACGTCCATAAGCGAAGCAATACCGAATGTCGGAAAATACTTCTTTGCCTTGTCGCACGTCTTCTTCAATCCGGTTGACGTTCTTGCAACATGCAGTTCCTTCGCCTTCTGTATGCCTGCTATCAGGTCAATTGTCATCGCTATCAGAATCGTAGCGAAACAGATAAAAATTACTAGGGCGCACAGGTATAGGTGGTGCACCTGAAAATCGTGAAATACTTCGCTCATATCAATTTATTTTTTTTGGTTACTCCAATTTTTCCCAGTCAATGGTCACACCCTTTCCGATGATGTCTGCCGTCCACCTGCAGAATGCCATACCCTCGTATCCGTCCGGATCACTGGCTACGGCAATAGCATACTGTACGCAGTCGCTCTCGGTCTTGATTACCTTCGGATAGAAGTCCGCATAAGCCATATTTGCCAAATAGAGAATATCCCCGATGGTCGTGCCCTTGGAGATTATCTCGTTGTTTGTTGCCAACCGGATTTCGTCTACCGTCCACCGGTGGCTCGTTCCGTCTACGTTCTTCATCTGCTCGCTTGCCTTGATTGCTAGCTGCTTCGTGAAATGGTAGCCGTGCTTGGCAACGTATGCCACATATCCACTGGCTCCCATGAGTGCCTTTGCTGCCTTCTCGTATGGTAAGCCGTGGATGATGTCGCTCTCTTGGTGCTGGTGTCGCTCTTCCTCGCTGTCGCAAGAATGGCGCATAACGATTATTTTCTTCATTGTGCGCCCTCCTATCCTAGTTTGTCGAGTAACTGTTTAACCATGCCACGAATGCCGCTTATATCGCCCTCAAGTGCCTTGAAACGCTTTTCGGTTTCCTGCTTTTCCTTGATTGCCGGGTTCAAAGCTGCAAGAAGTTCTTCGCCCTTGGCTTTTCGCTCCTTGCTTGGCTCGTATGCCTTGATTATCTCATCAGCTTCATTTACCAATTTCCCGACTTCGGGCAGAAGGTCTGCCTTGTCGGTTGCCAGTACGATTTCGCCTGCAAAGGTAACTCCGAGGTGTTCGGGTATGGTGTAGATGGTCTGCTTTCCCTCCACCTCGATTGTTACGTCTCGCATGGGCTGTCCGCTGCTGGAAATGGTTGCGATGCCAGTGTTGATGTGCGGCTGGTTGTCTACGACCTTGCCTTCCTTAACTTCCACCGTCTGCTTGTCTAGCAAGTAGACTGGGTGATTTCTTTGAATATTCTTAAACTCCATAATACGCTCTTTTTAAAATAATTCGATGAATAGACAAAAAGGGGTCTCACTGATAACACAGCGAGTTGCCCCTTGATAGATTTTGTTTAGACCGCCTACGCTCCAGTTGTGGTTGTGGTGGTCTTCAGCTGCTGGATAATGAAACCAGTCTGCTCTCTGCGCTTGCTGTCCTCCAGCTGGATGCGAAGGTCTTGCTCCCAGTGGTTGTTCAGAACATCAACGATGCGCTGAGTATTCTCCTTGCCCGAGGTCTTCAAGTCGCAAACGACCGTCTGGATGAGGTTGCCGAGGTTACTGAAACCTCGCTCCAGCCCAGTATTGGTGTAGCAGAACCCCTGCTGCATTGCGTTGATGATGTCCTTCTGCCCCAGCTGGTTCTCGTAGCCCATACGGTTGATGTTCTGCTGGGTGGTGCAGCAACAGTCCTTCAACTGCTGGATAATGTTGAGGTTTCCGAGGTTCGCTGCGTTGATTACTCGCTCTGCGCTGAAACCAACCTTGCCGCCTACATCTTGGATTGCTGCCTGAATGCCGCAAACAGAAGACTGCAATGCGTTGAAGTCGCAGTTCAAGTTAGCCGCCAAGGTCTTCAAGTCCTGGTTGTTGCCCTGGATTGCTCCCATCAACAAGTCGCTGTTGTGGTTGTCGCTCATCTGGGTGCGAAGGCTGTCAATCTGAGACTGGATTTCGGAACGCTGAACGTTGCCGTTCTGTCCGTTCCAGCCATCGCCATACATGAAGCGGAACATTCCCAACATCATCATGTAGGCGAATGGGTTGTTCCAACCTCCACCCATACCACCGTTCATTGCTGCCAGCATAGTCGCTGGATCATTGTCTCTACCTCTAGCGAGCAAAGCTGCTGCTAGGTTGTCATTGCCACCGTCCCCAGTGCAATAAACTTTCTCGATAGTGTCTGCCATAAAATTTTGAGTTAATTACGTTACGGAAGCCAAATATTGGAATCCGCTGCAAAGTTACTCTGATTTTCGGCTCGCTCCAAAAAGTTAGTACACTGGTATTTATCGAATTATTGTCAAAGAACGCTTTTGGTTATTTTCTTTTTGTTTCTTGATTAAATACAAATCGGCTCTACGTCCTTGTTTAGCAAGGTCGCTTGTGCTGTTGCAAGTCGATAGACCCTAGACGTGCTGATATAAGTGTAAGCCATCTTGCAAAGATGTCTAACAGCTGGAATGGTGCGGTTTAATACGGTCGCAATGGTCGTTATGCTGAATCCTGCGTGCATCATCTGCTCAACGACCATACATCGTGTCATTACGAGGTTTTCTGCTCTAGACTTGCCGAGAACGTCTTCTCTCGTAATGCTCAACTCTCCGCTCGGCAGTTCGATGGCGCAACACTTGATTACGTTGTCTATAACTCGCCATAGTTCTTTCTCCTTGTCATTCATAATAAAATGTTTTAATCGTTCCCTAACATCGAATCAATCATGCCATCAATGGCTTCATCGGTCATGCTCTTCTTAACAGAAGGATCTGCGCCAATTGACTTTATCATCATAGCTACCCAGGGGTTGTCACTCTCCAGCGTGGATTGTATCTGTTCCTTGTATGCTTCGTGAAGTTCTCCAGATTCCTTAAAATCCAAAAGAACCGTGCGCAAGGCTTTCACCGCGTAGTTATCCATCAGCAAGGGATTGTCCCTTGCCGATGATAATTTGGTAAGAAGCACTGCTAGTGCTTCGTGTAATTGTTTCTTCTTCATATAGTCTTACTTTTAAATTTCCAAAGTCAGCGACTTAGAGTTCGATAGTCATATCCTCTCCTGCTCCAAATCTTATTATGTAACATTTATTTTCGTCTCTTCTATAGACAAACGTGCTCCAGCATTCTTGTGTCACAGTTCTGTCAGTTCTACTAGGAGCATTTGCATTGTAATTAGACGTAGCTGATGTTGCATTTATAGTAGCTGCTGCTAGAGTGACAACAGGACATGGCATATTATTTATAGTAACATAATCTTCTCCATATTCATCTTTACCGTTTATGCTTTCTCCAGAAGCAACTGTTGAGTCACCATGAGCGTGTCCACAAATATATATTCTAATTTGGCTTGTACTTCCCGAGAAATCAACATTAATATCGTCATCGGTATAAATTGTATGATTATTAAATGCCTTGCAAATGTTCTCAAATTTCTTGTGGTTTACAATTCCAGAACCATCATTACCCTGATAATAATGAAGATACCAAGTAAAAAAAGGTGCCATGTGAGCAAAGAATAGCACATCCCATCCATCCTCTACATTTAATGCTACATTAGCAATCCATGTTAGTTCTCTGTCAGAATATCCAAATACAATATTACCATCAATTTCATCTGGGGTTGCTAAAAAGATACATCGAATTTTTGTTTGTGGATAATCAACATAATAATATGGTTTACCCATTTCTCGATGAATTGAAGAGTATTCTCTGCGCATGGAAGCTGCTTCCCATAAAGATACTCTAAAATCATTAGCCATTGTACCATCATGATTTCCGTTGATACTGTATAATTTATTTATCTCGCCTAAATTATTTAAGTATTCTTCCATTATGCCGACAAGATGTAAATCATCATAGTTGTTATTATCATATAACGTTTTATCAAGAATGTCTCCAAGATGAACTATAGCATTGCTATAAACTTTTTTATTTAAATACTTTAAATTATTAAAAGTATCAGATGTCTGTCTTTTAAAGGCATCACCTTCTTTAATATGATTATCAGTAATAATGTTAAAAACAATGCAAGTTCCTTGTGTATGTTCACGAATGGATTTTATTGTTAAATCCATTTCTTCTCTAAAAATATCTTTTAAATAGACACTATTTTGCTTATCCTCCAAAACGTCTAATCTTTCATAATTTGCATATTTTTGAATATTGGCTATTTTATGAGGACTGTATTTAGGAGCGAAAAATGTTGCATTATCTTTTATCTCAATCATATGTTGGACATACTTGTTCCAAATGGTAAATACGACATATACATCTTCCTCTGTAGTATTATGAAAATATGTCTTTTGCTGCGTTGTTATGTCTCTGTTTAAAGTACCATCCGAATTGTAAACTACGATAAATCTTGCTTCAACTAGTTTTCGGTCTTCATCTTCTATATCAGAGGCAGAAACAACTGCAAATTTTCCTGCTGGAACTCTAATTTTATTAGTCATAGAAAACCTCTCATCAGTCATGGTGGCGCCATCAATATTTTTGTAGTGATTTACTTTAAAATCATCACTACTCTCATCTATTTCGTTTGATGTTTTCGATACGTTAAATGCGACATTTTGGTCAGCTTCAATCTTATTCATATATGATTTATCCTCTAGTCTAAGATTGTCTTGTAAAATGTCGTAAAGTAACCCACCGCAAAGTCCACAAACACCATCATAAGCTAACAACATCACATCATTATCTGTAATTTCATCTTTATTTTTAACAACAGGCGTAATAATGGCATTGCTTAAATATTTTGTTGTCAATACTTTATTGGAATCACTGAGCACATAGGTTTCATCTGATTTCATTTCCTTTCGAAAATATCCATTACACCCAGTCAACCCATAGCTTCCTGCTCCATTTTTAAGTTTAAAAGTAACACTATTTATACCAAAGACTACATCACATCTATACCAAAACGCAATTTCTTTTTCTATAATCTTTCTGTTTAAATTATCGTGTGACGACTTTGGCGACCAATAGGTTTCTAAACGAACAACTTTTAGAGTTCCCCATTGTATAGCTGCACATAAAAAATTGTCAGGTATAATAAAACTGCCACTTATTTTCTTTCCTTCCTCTGCCGAAGTGAATCCTACATAAGTTGTTTGAGTTCCATTGTTCAAAAAGTTAAGTCTATTTTCAACAGCCAAATCTTTAGATGAAAAAAGAAATATAGCACCCTCAGAGTTTGAATTTTCAAGCTCATAGCGTATAACATCGCCCGTTTTAACAAACTTGTTGTCTAAAATGATAGTGTTAATATTGTATATATCTGGTGAAACAGAGCCAGTAATTCCATTAAAACCTAACGATAAGTCGCTGAGCTTAGAATCCTGCTGCTCTGCAAAATCCGCAAGACCAGCGAGAGCACCGCCTACCCTCTCGGCTGTGTTCTCGCCAACCTGCGTAGCGTTATTGACCGCTGCCGCCTGCTGTTTAATTTCGTCTATTGTTGCCATATATTAATCTCCTATTGCGTGAATGTGTGCCCTCGTTCCTCTCTGCTGTTTCACTTCCCCTTTTGGGGTGAATGTCTTGAGGTATTCGAGTGCATCTGATAAATATCTTTCTGCCATATCCATGATGTCGTTGTATTGCTTGTTGTTCGATAAGTCCTGAACATGGTCTGAATAATCGTCTCTATGTCGCATTCCACCTGCTCGGCTTATAATTGTGCCATCTGCACGGAAAAGTCTCGCATACGTGAAATAAGCGAGTGCCTTGCGTATTCCGCTGGTGTACTTCTGCACCTTGGTTTCGTCTTGGCTGCAATCGCTCTCCTTCTTGGTGGTGTATTCGCCACCGTCCATGAAGACCGCAGGCTGGAAATCGGGCAATACTGAATCGCCCCACTCTCCCTGCCCGGTCGCTGCCTTGAACCGCTCCCACCCGATAGCCGGTATGATGTTCGAATCCTCGCATTCACGAATGTATGCGTTCACTTCATCCTCATCTAGGTGTGTGCTGGTCGGTCTTGCCAGTTCTCGGAACTGATCAACCGTGATAAGTTGTTTTCTTTTCTGTTCTCCCATAGGCTCAATCAATTAATCTATCGTATTGTTCCCTGCGGCTTCGCTGCTGATATACTTCAACGGCTGTAGCTTCGGGTCTAGGTTCTGAATGGCTGGGTCGTGCCAATTCTCGAAAATCTTCTTGAAGGCTCGCTCGATGAATCGCTGTTCTGTCGTTACCTCTCCAGCGTAGTACTCGTAGGCATCCTGCATGACTTGACCGCTGAATCCCAGCTTGCCGATACGGATGGAGTAGAAGAGTTCTTGGTGGAACTGGGCGTAGATGCGCTCAATGACGCTGCTGTCGGTAACGGAAAACTCCTTGTCGAAGTTCTTTGTCGGGAAAGCCACAACCTTCGGTTCGTCTTCCTCGTTCTCCACCTCGACCGCAAGAATCTTCGCTGTGTTCTCGTCCCCTTGAAACTGCAAAAGGTCTTCATCGGAAATCATCTGTCCGCTCTCTACCTCTTCGCCCTTTTCATTGAACTTTGGCACGCCCTTCTTGGTTACGAGCATACATGATACGAGGAAGTTATTACGGACGTTCCTCATCTTCACGTTTCCCAGTCCCTCATCGGTCGAAATCTCCGTGATGGCTGAATCATAGCTGGCTGTAGGATAAATAAACTTTCCGTCTAGGCTCTGCCACAGAATCTGCCCCTTGTAGCTGTCGATGCCTCCTGCGTTTTCAATCTGTTCAAGAACGATGTCGGGGTCGGGGTTGAAGACGTTGATGCGTTCAATAGTCTTCTCGTTCACCATCAGCCGCTTTCCGTTCCTCGTTTTCTTCTGCTCCCAGTCGGGATGCAGCAAGACGTGCGCCACGCTCCCCTTGTCGTCCGTCTCTTCCAGTCGGCAATTTTCGAAGGGTACGTGGCTCACGCTCGACACCTGCCCTAGAACGTTGTAGTTTACATGAATGGCAAAGCCTCCAAAGCGTGCGAGGTCTTGCGCTACGTTCCGGAGCAAATCGTCTGCCGTGTCCCCTTGTGGGTTCATCGCCAACGCTGCTAGAATGTCGCTGTCGAAGCCGTAGCCCTCAATGAATCGGGCATATCGGTTAAGGCACAGCATTGCCGTTCCGCTGGCTTCCGTGATGCGTGCGAGGTTCTGCGGATATAGATTATCATATCCGTATGCCTGCATCTTGAATCGGCTGACGTAGCCAATATCAACCCTTCGCTTTGGCTTCTTAACTGTCTTAACGTTCATACTGCTTGTGTCGTTTTACTTGTTGTTTTACTCTTCTTCCTTGCCTGCTTTCTCGGCTTGGTCGAGGTCTTTTTTCTTGTCGCTGCCTGCTGCTTTTTCGGCAGGATCTTTCCCGGTGGTATCATCTGCACCGCTGTCGCTGCCTGCTGGCGGCTGCTTGTTCTCGATGCCTGCTGGCGGCTGCTTGTTCTCGATGAGTTCGTCACTGGGTATCTTCTGGAAGTAGCTTTCCATGTGTGGGTACTTCGTCAGATATTCATGCGCTACCTTGTCGGTCAGGTTCTCGTTCGTGAAAATCTTACCATGGTAGAAATCCGGGCAGGAAATGATAAAACCTGCCTTCATTGCGTAATTACATGTTTTTGGCATTGCCTTTTCTTTTTTGAGTTTTAGATATATTTCTATCAGAGCATCGTGGTAACACTGCTGGCAGGTTGTCGGAGCGAAACGCTTGCGTGTTACCTCGAAATATAGAGATTCAATAACTGCCTTGTCGGTTGCATCAAAGGGACTGTCGAAACGTGCCTTCAACTCCTCGACCTTGGCTGTTGCTTCCTCGTAGGTCATGGCTTAACCTCCTACGGCTGTTGTCAGACTGGCGTACTTTGCTGCCGTGGTCTCGCTGTCTGTGTCAAAGAAGAAGTACGCTGCCTTCGGTACGCTCTCCTCTTCAAGCGTGATAAGCCAGCCGCCCTCGGTGTCGTCAGAGTACTTGTCGTTCTCGCCTGCGCTTGCCTTCAGTGCCTGCGCATATCCGAACACCTGATACTCTGCCTTTCCGTCCGCTCCCTTAGAGAGGTTGCGCAGGATGATAACGAACTTACCGTTCGCCAGTCCGTCAATGATATTCGCACATACATCGGGTGTGTTTGCCAAAACCACGACTGCTACGGTGTTCTTCCAGCTGTTGCGATACGTGCCAACGGTCAACTCGGTCTTGGTTCCAGTAAATGGCTTGCTGCCTTCCTGCCGGATGGCGTATGCCTTCTTGCCAGTCTTCAAGACCAATGTGCTAATTGTATTACCAACGACAGCAGACTTGGTGAAGTCAATGTCGTCTCGGTTGATGATAAGTCCATCGCCCTCCAGTCCCTTTGTTACTTGGTCTTCGCAAGGGATGATGATGTCCTGGGCGATAAGGCTCTCGCAAGTTGTTGCCATATTAATTCGTTTTTAATTGTTATATCCTCAACACCGTTTTGTGGGTGTTGAGGATTGTCAAAATAACTTAATACTAAACTGAAAATTTGGTGCGGTTAGTAAGCTGCATGGATCATGTCCTCTTCGAGGAGAGCCGTGCCAATCTTACCGGTAGCATAGAGATAGTTTCTGCGCTCCTTCTTGTCGAACCAGATGTCGAGGTCGCTGATGAGATTGTCTGCGTCTGTACCAATCATAAGGTGCTTAGGATTGCAGAATACCGCACGGTGTGGAAGGTTGATTGTAGCCTCGCCCTTCTCGTATGCCTTAATCATTCTGTCCCAAATGCCGACACGTGCAATCTTCACTCCGTTGTAGGTCGCTACTTCGAAGCCATCGAACAACTTCTCCCATGGCATAATGTCGTGGTAGGTCTTCTTGAGGTCGTAGGTCAATGCGTCAGCAAGCGAGCGTGTCATGAGCAATACGGCATCGCTGTCGTCTACGATACGTGTGTCTGCATCCATCAGGATGGTGTCTACAAGTGTAGTAGCCGCACCACTCTTGCGCAATGCTGAAACCTGCGCTGCTGCTGTGGCTTCGCTGTTGGCTGCGATGGTTGTATGTTTGGTCGCTGTGGCTGTAAAGATGCGCTTGAACAGACCATCGCAGACGTTGAAATTACTGACATCTAAGTCTGCTGTCAGCTTGCCGCCACCTGCACCTGCCAATGCTGCCTCCTTGTCACCCAACCAGCCGAAACGCCAAATCATCTGCTCCATGGCTCGCAGGAGTGCATCGGAATAGATTGTCATAAAGTCGGTGCTGGTGAGGTCGCCAATGGCTGTACCAGTCTTCAATGAATACTCAGCGATGGTTCCCTTCAATGCCTCGTAGCAAATCTTGATAGGAATCTCCCACTGTCCGAGTTCCCAACGATTCTGAGAATTTGCGATACCCTTCTCCTCATAGGTAGGGTCGCAACCGCCACCCTTCTTACCTACCATTTCCATCTCTCCGAGAAGAGCGATAGGGTCTTTCTCTTTGACCTTCTGAATGTTCACGAATGAAGAGAAGTCTTCATCGTTGTAGAAGGTTTCCTGCACTGCATCCTTGATGCTTGCGAGGTTTTCCGGCTCGAGTTTAAGGTTCTCGAGCTGCTGTTTTGTAAATCCTGCCATTATTTTCTTTTGATTTAATGGGTTAATACTTTGTTACTTCTTGCCCTTTTTGTGGAGCTTGGCAAGTCTCTCCTTGATGGCGTTCTTACCTTCCTCGACCGGGTTCACGTTGTCGCCTGCGCCCTTGCCGCTTGGCTGTCGCTGTGCTGGCTGGTAGTGGCTGCTGTAGCCTGCCAGCACCTTCTCAGCACCGCCTGCCATCTTCACGGCATTCAGGATGCGCATGTCTTCCTTGCTCTTTGCGAGTTTCTGTGCGCCTGCCAGCTGTGCCTTGGTGTCGTTCAACTGCTGCTTGAGTGCTGCTACCTGCTGCTGCATCTTCGCTACGGTGTCGTCGGTGCTTGATGCGCTGCCGCCTTCATTGCCTTCACCGCCTTCATTGCCTTCACCGCCTTCATTGCCTGCGGTCTGAATGTCGGTAATTACACCGTCCTCGACAACGATTGTCTTGCCATCGGGCATTTCGAATGTTCCGTCCGGACTTGCCTTGTCGCCAACCTGTGGATCTCCCTCTTCACGCTCTACGGTCAGTGTCTGTCCGTCTGCTGTGTTGAGTTCCATCGCCTTTGGCTCTGCCTTGGCTTGTGGCTCTGCCACCGCCTGCTCTGCTTCCTCCAGTGTCTTCACGCCCAACTTGGCGAGAATCTTGTCAAGGAGAGAAGCCTTTACTTCTGTTTTCTTCTCCATTGCTTTTGGATTTTGTTGTTTTGAATTAATAAAATTTTCTATGTTGCGTTTTGATGCGCTTGCGCTGAGTGCTGCAACGGTGCTGCTGATAAGACCTAGGCGCAATGCTTCGCTGGTGTTGATGAAGATGTCCTTATCCATCAAGGCTTGTATTTCCTCACGGTCGCACTCGCACCGCTCTACGTATGCGTCCACCATCTTATCCTGCCACATCTGCATTTCCTCGCCCAGGTTCTTCAAGTCCTTTGCGTTCAGCTTATCGCCCAACCCCCAGCCAGGAACCCACGGATTGTGCAGCAGGAAGGCAGCGTTCTCGTATGCCTTGCGGCTCTCCTTTGGTGCTGCGAGCATGATGATTGTTGCCATGGATGCTGCCTTGCCCTCCACGGTGCAGGAAATCTTCTTGCCGCTCTGTCGCAGTCTGTCGTAGATTGCCCAGCCTTCAACCACCGAGCCGCCATTGCAGAAGATGCGCATATCGATTGTATCATCGTCTTTCGGTATGCTTGCCGCAAAAGCATCTATGTCTTGAAAACATACGCAGTCACCACCCCACCATTGATACCAAAACTTGTTGTCTTGGCAGTCGATATCGTTGTATATTCTGAGTTTTGCCATTGAATCGTGATTTTTTAAGTTTTAAAACGCTGCAAAGATACGATTATTTTCGATATGTTTATCTCTTAAACAGTTAATTTTCCTAAACAAGCCGAAATTTTGCGTTCTAAGCGAGTTTTACCGTCTTGGGTGTGTAGTTTTACCAGCTTCGACCAAAAACCGCTCAGAACGCAAATCTTGATGAAATAACTACCCTTTAAATCCTTCCGATATTCTCTATCGTCTGCACTCTACGCTGGGTGCGGTTTATCTCTTCCACGCTTACTACTGGCTGGGGAGCCATCTGATACCCTCTTGCTACAGCTGCCGCCAGCATATCCATGCCGATGTTGCTGCCACCGTTGTTAACTACGATAGGAACACCACCTCCTAGCTGGTTGAATGCGGATAATATCGGGCTGAACATCGATGTCGCCTTGGCGGTCATTACGCTCTCCCCATTGGATAGTCTCGCTGGTATGCTGTCGCTCGTCCCAGTTCCTGCGCCCTGCACATATCCACCAACAGAGAAGCCCTTGACGAGTGCTTTTGCTCCTGCAAACGCTGCCTTGATAAGTGCCATCAATGCTGCTGCACTCGCAACACCTCCCCACGACTTGCTTGCAATCTCCTTTGCCAGGATCTGTGCAAAGTATGCGTTAACTGCTATCTCGATTGCGTCAAGTATTGATGTCAGCATCGATTTGAGGAAGGAGTGCAGCGATTTATCCTCGCTCTCGAAGAACTCGGACAGACCGTCTCCCATGGTCTGTATCATGTCGCTCATCATTTTCAGTTGCTCTTCTGTCAAAGCTGCCTTTTTCTTGTTTGCTTCCTCTTGCTCCTTGACTTCTGCATCGCTCAAATCCTTCTGCAGCTGCTCCTGCACGGCTGCATAGTCCTTGTATGCGTCCAGCTTACTCTGAAGGAAAGCCTTGTATCTCTCCAGCTTGGCTGCATCGTCTTCCTCTCCAGTGCCACCGTTCATGATGTCCGCATCCCTGCGCTTCTTCTCTGCGTCCTCGAACTCCTTGTTGAGTTCGTCCACAATCTCCTTTGCTTGGTTCTTCAAGTCCGCTTTCGCCTTTATCATGATGTCGAGAAGTTTTGCCTGCATTTCCTGCGCCTTTTCCGCTCCGATTTGCCCTGCCGCCACGTATGCGTCAATGCTCCTTGCCACCATGTTCTTCTCCAGCTGTTCGAGGTCGTTGCTGTAGTCTCGCTCGTTGTCGTACATACCTGCGAGGTATCGCTTCTTTGCGTCCATTACTTGCTCGTTGTACTGGTACTGGATAAGCGCAATCTGTGCCTGCAATTCCTTTTCCTGCTTCTTCCTGCGCTCTGCTTCTGCCTTGGCTTCCGCTTCTTCCTTGGCTCTCTGTGCCTTGGTCTTGGCTGTGCTGCCCTTGGCTGCTGCTGGTGTCGTTCCCTTGTTTCCGTTCACTTGCTCGCTGCTGGTCGCTCCACCGTCCAGGTTCGCAAGTTTTAGATGGTTCAGTCTTCCGTTCACGGTGTTTTCGAATCCGTCAGCGAATGAGTTTCCTATCTCGATTCCAGCGTTCTTGATGTCGTGCCATGCTTCCTTGATAGTTCCGGAAATGTCAAACATCTCCTTGAATCCCTTCTGTGCCTTGGATAGGTCGAAAGTCACGATACCTTCGAGTATATCAAGCATGCCCTTGGCTGCAAAGCCCATCCTCTTGAATGCGTCTATTGCTAGATTGCATACGAGTTTGATTGCATTCCACATCAAGCGGAAATTTATGCCTATCGCATTGATTATCCCTCGCAACAGAAGGCTTTCATTGTACCAATCGATGAAGTAGTTGATGGTGTTGAACAAACCCTTCATTATCTGAATGAGCACCTTTGTTCCGAATTGCTTTCCTGCCGTGATAATTGATGCGAAGCCCTTTTGGCTGAAATCGAACATAGAACTCATATAGGTGTTCAGTTCCTTTTGTAACTTGATGTTCTCCAGCTGCACATCTCCCCAAGTTCCAGTCTGCTTCTTCACTTCATCAAGGCTGGTGCTCATCGTGTCAAGCTGTTCGATAAGCTGAATACCTGCTTGCGCTCCCTGCTTTCCGAAGACGTTTTTCAGAATATCGCCCACCTGCTGGCTGTCCGCTCCGAAGTTCTTCATCTTCGTGCTGACATCTTGGATAACATCGAAGGTGCTTTTAGTTCCTTTGGCTAGGTCTTCCTGCACTTGCTTTGATGATATGCCGATAGCGTCAAGGCTTGAAGCAGTTCCGCTACTCATCTCACGGATTTTCTTGCTAGCCATATCGATGATGTCGAGACCCTTGTCGCTGAAGATACCGCTACGTGTCTGCTGGATGATAGCCACCATCTGGTCTGCCGATATTCCTGCATCGTGGAAGGTAGGCGCATACTGCTGTATCTTCTGCAACATATCGCCCGACAGGTCTGCACCGCTCGCAAAGCCCTTGTTGATCACGTCCATCGCTTCCTCGCCAGATAGGTGGTAGTTCGCCATGAGATTGTCAGCTGTAGCGAGCACGTCATTGAAATCCTTTCCCATCGTGTCCGCTGTGGCTGCGATGCTGTTCCTCATCGTCTCCAATGCCTCCCCGGTGTAGCCAGTAAACTCCTTCGTAAGTCGTGTGGCTTCCATCAATCCCTTGTTGTAGTCATAGAACCACTTAAATGTCATACCAACACCGACAACGCCAGCTAGTGCTGCAAAATATGGATTCATAACCAAGCCGATTGCGGTCTTACCGAACGCCTTCAGCTTGCCTGTCAGTCCATCCATATTCTGCGCCAGCTTGATGATGTTGCTAACCTCTGTATCATTGACAATATCCATACCAAAGAACTCCGTCCCCTGCAGGTCATCTGCTGCTTGCATCATCGAGTTGTAGTAATTGCCAACGTTGCGATAATATCGTTGCGTCTCCTCCTCTGCCAGTTTCAGCTTTTCCGTTATCTCGTTTATGTGCTTGGCTAGTGCCTGCCCCTTCGCTCCCTCACGCTCTGCCTTTGCCATCTCATCGTATTGCTTGGTGGCATTGGAAAGCTGGGCACGCAGCTGTTTCAAGCTGCCCTCCTGCTCGTTCTCTGTACGCACGTTGTTCTGGATCTCCTTCTGCAGGGCACGCACGTTGTACTGATACTCCTTGATGGTTGCGTTGATGGCTTCCGTCTGCACCTTCATCTCGTTGGTCGTGATGGTCTTGTCTTTTTCCTGCTGCTGCAAGTCCTTGATGCTTGCCTTCAACTGGTCTATCTTCTCCTTGTATCTGATGATGCCATAGATTGCGTCCTCATACTTGACCTTGATGTCAAGTATCTGCTGTTTGTCTCCACTTACCATAGTTTTTTGTCTTTTAGTTGTTCAACTCTATCATTGTAACCTCGCTGTATCCGCTGCTTGTGGTCTTGATTTCCAGGACTGCAAAATACGCTCCATACTGAGCAAGGTACACTGGCTTCGTTTCGTCAAAGTTCAGTATCTCCAAATCGGAAAGGTTAAAACGCTCCACAATCTGGTGTGGGTTCGCCACCGTCTTTCTCAGCTTCTCCAGTTTGGTGTCGAAGATACTCTGTAGGTTGATGTTGAAAGCCAATGCCGCATAGCCAATGTCGCTCTTTGTCAGGTTCACGATGCGGTCTTTGCATGCCTTGTACTTTGTAGCTCTCTGTGTCGTAATATTGTTACCATTCCTTCCGATAGAAGCTGTTACGCTCTCCCACTCGTATATCGGTATACGGTTTCCGTCCGTGGCTGCGAATGGCAGCGTACAAACGTCTTGCGTAAACTCCAGCGTCTTGTTGTCTACGGTCATATCCGCATCGTGCTGCTGGTAGACTGTATCGTCTTCCTTCCACTTGTAGATATTGTGCTGGCAATATTCCTCTACGCTGAAATCTGTCTGCCTTGGATGGTTGCTGGCTTCGCTTGGGATGAGCTTCTTCGTCCAGTCCACCGATTGCGCCTTGGCTTCCCATAGGTTCACGATGTCTGCAAACGCAAGTCTTCCACCGATAAACCGCTGGCTTGGGAACGTTGATGTCAGAATGCAGATACACTTCAGGAAGTCCGTTACCTTGATGTCGGGAAGGTTCTTGCCGATTGGGAAATTACCACCGTAGGGTACTTCATCGCTCTGCTTGATGCTGGCAGACAACCGTCCGTTATAACCACGCAACCCTTTCAAGATTCCCTTTCCGTAGTGTTTGAACTCGAAGGTCACGATGTCACCCTCTTCAAGTTCTATCTCCCCTCTTCCTGCTGCAAGGTGTATGAATCGTCCGTTTACCTTGTCCGAATCATAGTCTACAATATACCGTCTAGAATAAATATTATCTTCGTCTATCTCATCGCCTGCAATGTAGGTCTTTGTGTACTCGCTTTCCTCTTGGCTGTCCGTATGCTTTGATACAACCTTGATTTCAACGTAGCAAGGTTCGTACTGATATACTCCGTTATGTTCTGCAGAGCCTTCGTAAGAACTTCCGACATACCCATTCGGGCGTGCCTTCGATGCGTCCCATGACCAGTTCATCTGTACGTCAAAAATCATCGTGCAGGCAATCTTCACATTCAGTTGGCTGTATCTGGTCGCAAGTTCCAGTCCATCGAAGACGTCCGATAGGCTCGTTGGCTGGAAATCAAGAATACCGAGGTTCGTTGTCGTGAAGAAAGTTCCCTCAAAGTCGCCTACTACCGTCTGTGCATCTGCCTTCCTTGTAATCAGTGGGACAGCAAGCCCCTTGATGGTCTCTTTCGCTTGTTTGCTCCATCCGAATGCAACCCCAGTCTGCGAAGTTATAAGGTCTAGGATATATTGCACCGTTACGGCTGGCTGGATTGCCCCTTTCGTCAGATATGCGAATGAGCCGCCACCGAATGCATAAGTCTGTGCTTCGCTGCTGCTGGTTCTTGCTCGGTTCTCTGTCTCGCTCTTGATTAGAACTGTCGTGCCAGTGCTGTATTCCTTGATTGCGTTAATGACAAGCCAGGCTGCCGTGGCTGGTGCTTGCAGGTCTACATCTATTGGCTCGCTCTCGCTGGTGTACATAACGCTGTATGGTGCAGAACTAGATGTCTTGTGCTGAGTGCCGCCCGATACGTAGTAGTTGCTTTCCGCTCCTGCACCTGCTATCCAGTAGAGCATTCCGTCCTTTGATGGCTTCACGTACACGAGCCTTCCTGCCTGCTTATAATTGTGTATGTTAACCGTGATTTCAGTTCCACCCTTGTCTGCTGGAACTTCTTCCACTCCCCATACTTCTGCAAAGCCAGTGGATGGGTCGTAGCTTCCGTATTCCACCTGCCCTGCTGGTGCTCCATCCTTCAATGCAAAACGGATGCTGATTGTTGTCATAGCCGCTTCCGTGTCTCCGCTGGCGCAAAGTGTTCCTGCACCGATAGCCGTTGAAAGGGTAGGGTCTGGTGCGGTTATGGTCGGATTGGTTTCCGTCTCGTATGTTCCTGCATCAGGAGCAAGGCTTACTATGTTCTTGTTGCTGTCGAGTATTGCCCATGTTCGGTAGTCGCCCTTTCCCAATATCGTATCTATTGTGGCTCTCATTCCTGCCGTGAATGGTATGATTGCACACCGGTAGGAATCATCGTTCAAAACCTCGCCAGACACGTAATTTCCGACCGCTGTTCCAGTTCTTATCTTACCGTCAACGAGTGAATATGTCGTGTCGCTGTTCCCTCCCACGTTTCGGTCGTATCCCTGCCACTCTTCGCTTGATGTCTTGACCGCTGCCGTGTCATAGCTTCCATAGAAAACTCCCTCCGATATTGCCTTCTCGTAGGTGTCGTAGCTGTTGGATCTGTTGAACCGCATATACTTCGTGCAATTCAGCTCGTTCAGCTTCAAGTCAGACGATTGAAGGGTCTCCAGTGCTTGGAACAATCCCCAATATATCGAAATTTCGATGGTTTCCTTGACGCTGAGGACGCTTGCCCTGCCGCTGCGGATAATTTCTAGTCCATTGCGGAAATAACGTGCTGTGTGGAAAATATAGGGGTATATGCTGCTGGTGCTCGGTTTCCCTGCAAACTGCAAGACCGCCATATTGTGCGCTGTCTTGGGCAGGTTGATGGTGTATGTCGTGTTGGCGGTCATTTTCGTGATGTCACGGAAAAGATTGCTCTTGATGTCGAGCGTGATTGCCGAATCCTCGCTCATATCCATAAGAACACCGTCTATGTATAGTTGCTGGTCTGTCATAGCTGCTGAATCTGTGTATTGTTAATAACCAGGTTGCAGACGAAATCCTGCAACTCTGCTGTTGTCTTTGTGTAAGTTCCTGCCTTGATTGTCACGCTCTGCCACTTGTTGCTGCCGAGGTACATATCAACGACCGGGCTGCTGGCTAGGTCTTGCAGGAAGTCGAACGTGTCACGGTCAACGAGCGGGGCGCAAAGCGGTATGGTGTCCTCCCTGCTGTAGCCCTGCCTTCTGCCGTTCGCTCCGAGGTAGCCGAATATCGTATCGTCATACTCTCCGAGGTTGTTGCGCAGAAAGCTGGTGTCGCTGCTTATCGCTCTACTCTCATCGCCTTGCGTGAATAGCCAGTAACGATAGAAGCCGTGACGGTCAACCCAACGCAGATAGATACCCTTTTCCGTGTTGTCTGCCTTGATTGCCGCCAGTTCCGTATACTTGCTGCTGGTCTTTAAATAGAACGTGAAATCGAAGGTCGTGTCGAAAGTCGCCTGCTGTATCTTACCTCCATAGTCCTTGATTGAGTAGGATTTCGCTCCTGCCTTCAAGACCTTGCTGGTAATTTCAAAAATACCCTGCCCAGCGAGGTCTATCAGCTTGCTCGTAATTCTTCCGTCCGCATATACCAGAAGGTCGTCAGCTTCACTCATATAAATGCCAAATGAGAATGGGAAATGCGTGAACCATGTCAGCTGCTTGCGTCCGTTCCACGTCTCTCCTGCCCTCATCGCTCCCCACACGTAGAAGGTCGTGTAGCTGAATGTCGCGATGTCGCTCCCCTTGCTGTTCTTGACCTTCACGGAAATATTGAATGTTGCTCCGAGGTTGCTCTTCTGGCTCTCCTTGCTGTAGTCCAGTTTCCCGAAGCTGATGCCATCGAAGAGTGCCTGCACATATTCCCGATAGTCCATGATGCAGCTGTCTGCAAACGCTTCCACGCTGTACGTGTGCGCCTTGGTCTCCTTGCTGATGGTTGTCTCGATGCTCGCAACTCCCGAGCCGCTTGCCTTGATGATGCAGGGAAGGAATGCGAAGCCTACAGCGTCCGCATACTTAATCGTGATACCGTTTTTCGTTGTCTGTCTCATACCGTTTCATTGTTTAGTTTGATGCTTCCCACCGACTGGTGGATTAAGAAAATAAGTCTCTGCCCCAACCGTTTCATCGTGTCGGGCACAACGTTGCTGTATACGTCTGCCCTGCCGCCAGTGCGGTGCAGTCTAGAACCCTTTGTGGCGATGGTGTGGGCGATTGCCCCTGCCATGCTCATGTCTCCACGCTCCTGCGGTGTATACTTGTGCGGTCGCTGGGTCTTGTAGGGGATGGGTGTTCCGTGCAGTCCCTTGTCCTTCATCCACTGCCGGATGATGCCACGGAAACCGCATGGTATCTTGCCTGCCCTTCGTCCAGTCTCGAGAACCCCGAATGGCTTGTGTCCCCAAAGGATGGTCTCGTCCTCGCTGGGCTGCTCCACCTTTAGGCTCGCTATAGTTCGCCCTGATGCGTTCTGACCGTTGATTCTGATGTGGTTGATGATAAGCTGCCTTGCTCTCTCCACTTCCTCACGCATGATGAGCGATGCCGCCTTGGGGTCAAATTGAATACCTCCCTTGCTCATAACTCACACCCTCCTATGCTCTGTGTCAGTTGCAGGGAGTACATTACGCCCGACACGATCGTGCTCAGCCGCTCGATGATGGTCTCGTAGTACTGCTGCCCTTCCAATGGTTCGAACTGGTGCGACTGGTTGATGGCTCGTATCATCCTTGCCCCTGCCACCTTCATTCGGTCGATGCACTCTCCGTTGTCTTCACCTTCCGCTGCCCTCGGTACGGTGTCGAGATAAGCCAGGGCAACGTTCACGGTGTCGTATACCCTGCCGTTTCGTATCTCTGTCGTTCCGCTGGCTGGGATGATGCACACGATTGCCGGATAGCTCAGTTTCTCCAGCTTGGTATCTGCTGTGTCCCAGTCCTCGAATAGGTAGGTGTAGTCTGGTAGCGTGTCTGCTGCCAGCTGCTTCAATGTTTCTCTGATTGTTGCCATAATTATCTAGATTGTTTCATTTCTTCCGCTTGTAGCTTCTGCATGTTCCGCTCGTACACGCTTCTCTTGTTGTCCATTTCCATGCACTTGTAGATGCGCAGCCATGGTGTCTTCAGTACCTGGTCGTGGTCGCTGATGCCCATCCTTACCGCATACCAGTCCAGCATTCCGAACAAGCCAAAGCGCAGGGTGTCGATGCCTGCTTCCTTCTCCAGTCTCGTTGGCTTCGCTGTGTCGGTGCTCTCAAACAGTTTGTTGATGCGCTCCACCTCTGATGTTACCCAGCCGATGAGCATAACGACATCAACAGCCCTAGCCTGCTCCACTTCCTTGTGGCTCAGACCGAGGACGGTTGTCACTATCTGATACAGACTTTCCTCGCTGTCTGATAGCTGGGAAAGGTCTATTAGCTGCCCGATGGATAGCTGGTTGAGATTGCCGGGCACTTGTTTTCCTCCGACAAATGCAGGTCGTGGCTGCTTGCCGATTTTGTAGCTGGTGTGCCTAGCAACTGCCAGCCAATACTTGAATGTCGTGTTCTTATCCATACGCTTTATATTTTTGTCGTTATCTTTGCCTTAATACATGCGCCCTAGCCGTTCCGTGGCTTGCTACGGATAACTTCTTCAAGGCTACGTATCGTATTGCGTCTATGCCGTGGTTAAATGCGTCTATAGGCTGGTTCGTGGTCTCTCCATCCCTTGACTTCTTCCACTTGTATTGCTGCATGTTCCCGATGATGCCGTGGCTGCGTCTGGTTATGTTGATACGGAAACGCTTCAAGATGTCGATGCCGTTGTTGATACTGTCCGCTCCCTTGGTGCTGCCTATTATCCACAGCCCTCGGTTGTGTATCTCCTGAATGCTCTTAGGCTCTGCCGAGTCCGCAATGATAAGGTCTCGTTTTGTCAGTCCGTTTTCCTTGCATCGGTCTGCGATGTCATCGTTCGTCAGCCCCGGCTGGTAGATTTCTTCGTCCACCCACAACTCTCCGTGCGCCAATATAAGGTGCTCCACTGCTGTCGGGTCGTTGGTGAATCCGAAGTCCAACCCCCTGCATTCCATCTTCCACTCCTCCCTTGGTGGCAGCTTGTCAACGATGCCCCAGTTGGTGAAGATAAGCCCGGTAATCTTTCCGGTCAATCCTCTAGCATACACTCGCCACAATTCGGGGTCGTCAATCTCCTCAATCTTCTTGTGCTCCTGCTCCGTAAGAAATCTATTGTTCCGATGGTCGCTTAGGATCAACCGGCAGTCATCCCTTCCGATGATGTTGTTGTGCACCCAGAAGCGTGCGCTTGGGTTGTAGTCGATGAACACCTGCTTTCGGGTTCGGATGGCAAGCTGCCAAAACACTTCGTAGGGCACTCCGTTCGCTTCGTTCACGAACAGATAGTCACGCTTTCCGTTCTTCGCATCCTGCGCATCTTGGTAACTCTTGAACTCGATGATTGAACCGTTCTTTCCTCTGTAGCTGCTGTCGCTCTTGTTGTTCTTGAACCAGTCAAGCAGCTCTGCCCTTGTGTGCAGGATGGTGTCGAGGTCTCGCATGGCTCCCACCTTTAGGTTCGGGAGGTCTTGACCGCACACCGTGATAATTGCCATGGGGTGCTCAAAAGAAAGAACTATAAGACGCTGCATAATGGTGTATGTCTTCCCCGAGGACGTGCCGCCCTGGTTCACAAGGAATCTCGGCTTCACGTCCGCATTCGGTTCATACAGTTCACCAATAACGTCAAATAGTGCCATTCTTTCAAACAATAAAACTTAAAACAAATTATGGTCAAAATTAATTTATATCCAATCCCTCACGCTCGATTACTTCCTGCTCGCTGGATGCACATTCGTGCCCAGAGTTGACGTATCGTACCTCGATGCCGCCTTGGAAGCCAGCGTTCAGGTCGAGCACGACCTTATCCAGTCCGAGCAGCTTGCAGATTTGCGTCTCAGCCTTGATGATGATGTCGAGGTAGCGTGGTTCTCCGAATCCTCGCTTCTCGGCATCGTACATTATCGCCTTGACGGTCTCGATGGAAATCTGCTTTCCTCGCTCATCTACGATAGGCAGTCCATGCTGGGTTGATTTCTGAACGTGGTAGTCTTCCTTGGACTTCTCCCACGCTTCCCAGGCTTCACGTATTACCAGCTTCAACCTTGCCACCTCGCTGGTTATTTTCTCGTCCGTGTCGGTCAGTCTCTCTTCCCTCCACTCCTTCAATAACCGCTGAATGTCGCAGTGTGCCTGATTGTATTTCGGTCTGTCGAGCCGCTTGCGAACCTCTGCCGTGATTTCTCGCTCCGTCCATCCCTTGCGGTATAGGGGTGCGATAATCTGCAGGCGGTTCTCGATGTCGATTTTCTGCGCTCGATGTTTATTATTGTTACCTTGTGGCATATTTTGATTTCTTGAAATTTATTTGATTTTTTATAAAAATTCTACTTGAAAAACTTGCATATTTCAAATAAATTTCGTATCTTTGCAAACGTAATAAGGGAAGTGTCCTTACTTACTGAAACCCTCCGAGGATGAGGGAAAAGTAAAATGAAATCCCAAAGTCTTATGAACGTACTGAAAATTTCATTGAAGATTTGGAAAATAGAAATCTTATCATTTACGATTAGATTATTCTAAGTTCCAAGGGGTGGTGCTCGAACCACCACCCCACTTTGGGATTTCGTTTGCAAATTTACGAATTAATTTTCATATCACCAAATTTTTAACATTATGAGTACTACGAATGAAACTACCTCCAAATCTTGGGGAGGTGCTCGCAAGGGTGCAGGGCGAACGAAGAAATACGCTGCAACATTCTATTTCGGTGCTACCGAGGACGTGGCTAACATCTTGGCAGGGGTCGATAAGAAAGACCGCAGCGACTTCATCAACCAGTGTATTCTCAAAGCGATGGGCAGGGGTTAATCTCCTGTCTTTTTCGTTTCCGCTCCCTTGGAGGTTATTTTCTGCGAATTTCGTGCACACGGCTCGAACGTTTTAATCACGCTTAGTTATGCGCATAGTTTTAGAACGTGCCGCATACGCCCGCATATCGTCTCATCCGTTTATTATCTCCCATTCCCCGGTTGCTTTTACCAGTTGCGCCATCGGTGCTTGGTCTGAGTACTCGCAGCTTGGGTCTTTGTTATTCCATTGCGCAATGAACCGCGACTTAGGAAAAGCCATCCGCAGGCAGATTACAGTCTCACCGCTGCCAGTCGGTATGGTGTAGGTCTGTCCCTCCTTGATGATGTCGAAAAAAGTTATTCTGTACTCCGCTGCCAGTTGGTTCATCATATCAATAGGCAGATGTCCGCTGGTTGCATCGAAGGAATCGGGGAAGGTGTTGCGTATCTCGTTCATGCTCCACCAGCGGTTCGCACTCAAATCGCCACCGGGAGAAATTTCAACGCAGGGGATGCCTGCCTCCTTGATGGCTCTTGATGCGTTACCGCAGGAGAAGCAGACGCAGCGGTCGATGTGGTTCTCTTCCATGTGCCGCTTGATGATGCAGGCACGGATGGTCTTCGCTCTTCTGCTGATGTCAATCGTCTGTGCCTTCATCGCTCTGCCCTCCTTCCTCTGCTGGCTGCTCTTCCTCCCCTGCTGGTTCTACGCTGTTGAAGGTGTCCGCAAGCTGTTGCGCTTCTTCCTCGTTGTATTCGATAGGCTGGAAATGGTCTTGAACGTGTTTCGGGTCGCCCTTGTAGAATACCAGCACGTTGGAGTGCATCTTTTCGGGCATTCTCATATCCTCGAACGTCTTCTTGATTTCGTCCATTTCGCCTTTATAGAAAACGAGCACGTTCTGGTGACACTTCTGTGTCTTGCGTGATTTCATTCCACCGTCTGCTCTCAAGCATCGGGACGCGACCTGCTCGATCAAGATAAGTTCGTTGTAATAGTGAAGACCGAGCCGCAGGAAGGTGGAGATATTGTCTCCAACGAAATTCCGGTACTCTCCGTTCTTCTTGTTTCGTACCTCCCCAATCTTGACAACCAGGAATGAACCGTCCTTCATCTTATCCACGCATTGCTTGAAGATGTTTTCGTACTGGCTCATGAACTCTTCGTATGTGCCGAGTGCGCTCATGTCTTCCTTGCTGTAGACTTCCAGGTCGTAGTATGGTGGCGAGGTGAAACAGAGGTCGAAATCGCTGTCTTTGATTATCTGCCCGATGTTGTTTGAGTCACCGCAGAAATATTTCACGCTGCCGTAGTCCTTGGTCGCTTCTGTGTTGATGTCGACCTGCTCCTTGCGGATTTCCACAGCTTGATAGTCGTATCCTAGCGTGCCTGCGACAACGCCCTTTGTCTGCTCTCCTCCGAATGGGTCTATAATCTTTCCATGTGGCTTGCAGAACCATCGCATGATGATTTCAGCCAGCACTGGGTCGAAAAGGCTTGTACCCTGCGCCAATACGCTACGGTCTGCCTTGGCTTTCTCTTCGGGCGATACATAGTTCTCGAGATACTCATCGAAAGAGATGCCTTTCTCTTTTCTGAACTTTTCGCTCTTGCTGTACAGTTCCTTGTATCGCATTTCCTTGGAACGGACGAGGGTCTGTTCACGGCTTGCCCCGATGTCCTTGCTGGAAACGATGGCACGCCATTGCTTCTTGCGCTCAACCCAGTAGCCTTGGCGTGTGTCGAGGATTGAGAAGGGAGGAACGACAAACTTATCCACTAGGCTTGGTTTCGGTGCTCCTTCTCCTTCCGTTGGTGTATCGCCCCCCTCCTTTTGCTCATTGCTGATGCCTGCCATACCGAGAATCCATTGTGGGATTGCCCAGTCCGTCAGCGGCTGGTCTCCGAACTGGTTCGCCAGTGCATCGGTGTCCCAGTCTCCGAAGCCAGCATTATCCTTGATGATGAATTCTTTCTTCTGTGCTTCCGTGAGGTCTGATGCCATAACGATGGTTGCAGTTGGCTGCTCCTTCCACAGGCTCCAGTAGTAGGCGATTAACCGCTTCTCTGAATCGGTCAGCCGCTGGTCTGTGTCGAGAACGTCCTTGATGGCTTCCGGTGTCATGCTCACGATGTGGCAGAGTGCCCTCGTTCTCATGTTGCCACCCAGTGCCTTGTAGGTCTCGTCTACGACTATAGGGCGAAGCTGAAGCATCTTAGGAAATACAAGGATGCTCTTGACAAGCTTTTGAAAATTCGCTTCCGTTATGGTTCTAGGGTTCGCTTCGTTCTCGCTGACCCTCGATAGTGCGATTTCTTCTGTTTTCATTTTCTTCTTGTTTTAAGTTCGAAAAACTGCTTATTTGGTAAACATTGGCGCAAAGATACGACTTTTTTGCTTTAGTTGTTTGTCCTTTGCCCACTTTTAACTTTTTCCAACACTTCGTTTTTATTTTATCCATCAAAGGCTCTGATGGTCTTCTGCAGGGTTGTCTGTGTCTTCTGTGGTTTCACCTTGACCGGGTATCCTGCACATACCCATGCGAGTAGAAGTGCGTCTCTCTGGTCTTGGTTCATTCTAGGGAGCTTTCCGTCTGAGCTGATGAAGTAGGCGATTTCGTCTTGTGTTATTTTTCCGTCCTTGCCTTTCCAGCACTTCTTTAGTGGCTTGATAATCTCGCAGGGGATATTGTAGTGTTTGCAGCACTCGACAATCAAGATTCCGGTCTGATGGTTCATTCCGGTAGAGCGTCCGATTGCTGCTGCCTTGACTGCCGACATGAATCTGCCTAGCACATGCCAGTTGCTTTTGTTGAGCCAGCCGCCTTCAATAACGACCTTGACCTTCTTGCAGCTTTCATTCATTGCCCTTAGGTAGTCAATCAAAGCAGGGAAGTTCATCTTGTAGGCGAGAAACTTCTTGTCGTCAAAGACTGCTCCAACTCCGCTTTCCTGGTTATCGGGGTCGATTCCGATTATAACTGTTCCTTTTTCCATTTCGTTTTCTTTTTTGTTTTATTTTTGATTTTCTTTTTTTTTGTTATTTTCTCGAAATTTTCGTTCTAAGCCGTTATTTCTGTGTCTGTGGGTAGTTGTTCGGATTGTGGAATCCTACGTGCGTGTGTGCGCTTGTGTGCGCTTGTGCGCTAGCTCCCTACTATTCCTATCCTCTACCCTATAGTCCCTTCTCCTTTCATCGTCTTGCTGGCTTGAAACAAAAAAATCGAGGGAGTGCTTGGCGATTTGCAAATAGGTGAATATCTTATACCGAACGAGTTTATTCTGCAAACACTCCCTCTTTGGATTTTGGATTTAATATAATAGCAAAAATCTTCATTAACATGGGATTCTTGCCCTAGACTATCTTTTTGTTTATTACTTCATGTTCCACCTCGCTTTCTTTGTTTAGAGTGGGCAGCGTTGATGGTCTGCCCAGCTGGTTAAAAACTTATCTACTGTGGTTCAAGGATTGCTCCTTCTTTTTCCTTACACGTTCTGCAAGCCACTTGAAGTGCTCTGCCGCCTGCGGATCTCGGAATATGGAAGCCTGCACTTCCGGATTGATTCTTTCCAGCTTCTTTCTTTCGGCTTGAAGCCTTCGCTGCTTCTTCTGCTTGTCGTTGTATTCCTTGATTTTGTCGGGGTGCTCCCTTCTCCAGTTGCTGGCGTACTCCAGCATTCTCTTTCGGTGCTTGCAGTAGTATTCATGGTTGTACTGAGAAGTCTTTTCCCTTCGCTTTTCCTGCTGCCTTTTTCCGTAAATCTTGACCTTTTCGGGGTTCGCCTTTCGGTATTCTCGGTTCTTCCTCATCAACTCCTCACGGTGCAGCATGTAGTATCTGTGTCTTCGCTCACGCTTGCGCTCCTCGAGTTCCTTGTCCGTGAATTTCTTCCTCCGTCCCATTGCATTCCTTGATGTCTTGGTGTTCAACATATTGCCTTCGAGGTTGGCAGTATCTGCCGTTGATGCAGTTTCGCCCTCCCTCGCAAGCCTTGCATAATTCACTCGCCATACGCTCTCTGGAATGGGTCTGACGTAAATGCGATGTTCTCGTTCCCCTCGTATGGGATACAGCTGGCGAAATCTGATGTTCTTCCGTTGTGGATAGGCAAGACTTTGTATCTCCACGCAAAGTCCTCTCCACGGTCACGGACAAAGAACGCTGGTAGCCACTTGCATTTCCCTCCGTTCCTCACAAGCACCTTGTCGAAAGGCTTGAAGTCTGGCTGCGCCATCGCTTCCTTCTCTTTCTTCTCCCAAATGGAGTAATGCTCGTTGAACAGCTCGGCTTCTTTCTCTGTCGCTTCTCGCAGTTCATCGTGCAAACTGATATTCAGATAGAAGGTTTCGTTGGCAATGAAATGTTCGGTCTCAATTTCGTACTGCTTGCCGAATACCAGCGTGTCCTTGCTCTCGTCTTTGTCGATGAGCTTACCGATGACCGTCACATCGCCATCCTCGTCTTCTTCGTTAAAAACGTAAAGTTTGCCGATTTCAAACGCTGGCTTCGCTGGCTTCTCAATCTCCAGGGTCTCACGGTTCAGCTTACCACCGAGTCTCTCTTCAACGAATCGGATATATCCTGCTGGATCATCGCTCTTGACCCAACTGGCTGTTAGGAAAGTCATAGGTCTTTCGCAGATACATTCTTTCTCCTTGACGAATCTTCCGAGAAAGCGTGTCTTCGTCTCATCCTCGTATTTCTCGAAGGTGCAGGTTCCTTGTACTCCCTTGTCGCCTGCAAACTCCAGCACGTCTCCCTTCTTGAAGAACTTGCTCCAGTCTCTCATTTCCTTTGATGGGAAAAGCAGGACTTCTCCTCCCTTCACCCATTTTCCGTTCTTGTCGAAGGCGTACTCTCCGTTCTTGCCCTCAGTCCAGATTGCTTCCGCTTTCCCCTTGTCTGCTGCAACTGAAGTGAACTCAACATTTCCGCAAAGTGGCGTGTAAAGTGGAGTACCATCGGGCATGCCCTTCAAAATCTCATAAATGTCAAAATCTTTCTGTTCCATAATCTGAATGTTTTTATTGTTTGTTATAACTTAACGTGTCCGAGTTTCTTGTAAAGTTCCACCAGCTCCAGGGTATCGAGCCAGAAGTCGGTGTTGCCAACGTATACGTGATGACGGTGGCTGTCTGTGATGATTTCAATCTTTTTCATTTCTTCTTACTTTTCTGAATGTGTCTGTAACTATCATCAAAGAATTATCTTCTTCGTTGTATACAAGGTCATTTGTGATATATCCCAAGTCATCAACAACATCTATATTACCAAACTGTTTCTTGTGAGTTTCAAGAAGTTTTATAAATGCTGATATTTTCATCCCTCCACCTCCTTTCCAAAAAGTTCCATCTGTGGATGGATGATGTTCATGCGCTCCTTCTTGGCAATCCAGGCAAGAACCTTGGTGTCCTTGGTCTGTGGCTTTCGGTTCTCCATCTGTCGCATGATGAAACTCAAGGCATCGTGCAATGCCTGCTTTTCCGTCTCGTAGAAGATTGCCGATTTGTCGTATCGGCTCGGATAGCCTGCCGGAGCACCGATTCCGCTGCTGGAAAGACTGATGTCATAGCCCCATATCCATCCGTACTGGGTGTTGGCGGTCTTCACTGCCCAGTATGAGCCAGTGCCTGCCTTGCGCTCCATGATGTGTGGATTGATGCATATATCGTTGATGTTGTACTTGAATCCGTCATGCTCTGCCACTTGCTTGTTGATGTCGTACTTGTGCTCCTTCAGCCAGTCCGTCCATTCGCTCACGGTCTCGAAGACAAGCCCTGCGGCTCTGCATTCGTGGAATATTAATTTTTCTTCTTTCATGGCTATCCCTCCTTGATGTACTCAACAAGTTCCTTACGCTGTTCAGGTGTCAGTGCGTCTGCGATGCGCTCGGCTGCATCTTTCTGTCTGTTGGCGTCCAAGCTCTCGAATGCTTGCACAATGATGTCGACAGTATTGTCGATGTCAAGATACCAGATATTGTCCCCTACAACACTCTTTCTGCTGTCTTCGTCTGATAAGTTTTGGAACATGTCTACCAAAAATTCCTCTTGGTCTTCTTTCGATAAACCGTTGAACATCTCCTCAAGGTCGATGTCAATGCTCTGATTATTGTATTCTGCCATAATTCTTTCGTTTTAAGCGTTTAAAATCTGTTTGCCTTATAATTTACCGTCCGAACCGAGAAAACGGCTCAGAACAGCTAATTTTGCCCTCATTTGTTATTTTTCGGGCTTCCAGTTGATGCCCAGCCGCTGCAGAACTCCCTGCTCGTAGAATCTTACCATTGAATCCTTGGCTGGCTTGTTCCGTGGATTCTTCTTCAAGTCGTCCAGGTTCTGCTGGATTACCCATCTGAACTTGTCGTCTTTGCTCTGCTGGCTCGATGGCTGCTGGTGCTTGGCTTGCTCGTAGAGTTCCCCGATGCTCGGTCTTGCCGTTGCCGCAGGATCTTGCGCCTTGGCTGTTGCCTGCGGCTGCTGGTTTCCTGCTGGCTGCTCGTTGTCGTAGTTGCCTTCAAGCACCTTGGGGAAATTGGAAGGGCACATCATCCAGTCGAAGCTGGCAACCCATCCCTTTCCGTTCTTGCCGTTCATGAAGTCGCTTGCCATGGCTTTGTCGATTGCCTTGTAGACCTTCTGAACGTCCCCTCCGTATTCCCTTATCCTTGCACGCACGTTGCTCTTGCGCTGGTCGCTCATCAAGGTTAACCTTCGCATTGCGCTGCCCGATTGGTCATGCTTGGTGTTCCAGTATTCCTTGATAGCCGCAAAATCAATCTTGGCGCATCGTTTGGCTGGGTCAACTTTCGGATTTTCCGAAATTGACGAACCTTCTTTAGAAGGTATATTATTATCTGTTTCTTTAGAAACATCATTATCATCTACATATTCATTTACATATTCATTTACATATACATTATCATTATGCATTGCAATTTCTGCATTTGCATCCAATTGTATACTTTTGCATGCTTTTGTATGCTTTTGCTGCGGCTCTTCTGCATTTGCATCCAATTGCTTTTTTTGCCAACGTTTCTGTGCATTTGCACGCAGCTTTTCTCGCTTTTCATTGTACTTTGCTTGGTTTCGCTCCATATCATCCTTGATAAAGGCGAAAGCCATACGTAATGTTGGCTTCAGGTTGATTACCTTGCCATCCCTTGCGTAGATGAAAATCGCCCTCATAAGTTTTCCGAGTTGCTCATCAGTAAGCCCCTCGATGATTGCGTAGTATGATGTGTATAAGATAAATGAATCGTTCATGATTTTATTCCGATATTGATAATTTCTTTTCCAGTTTCCGTTTGAGCACGGTAGCCATGCGGATTCTGTTCCGCTGGCTTGTGTCGGTCGGTGCTGTCACTTTCCTACCTAGGGAAATATAATTCTCCAGTTGGTAAATTATATTCCTTAGGTCGGTTTTTGATATTTGAATGCTAGCCATAAGCCTTACTTGATAAGTAATCTTCGTGCTCCCTGCACCTGCTTGATGTAGGCTGCGCATTCCTCCGGATGGTCTGTCTGAAAAGCCTTCGCATCGAACTTCTCGCTCGCCTTCGGTGCTTTCCACGTTGCCAGCGTCTTTCCGTTTCCGTCCACGATGCTCTCTGCGTCTCCGAAGAACAGCTTCAAGTTGTCCTCGATTTCCTTCTGTCGGTTCTCCAGCGTCTTGCTCTTCTCCTTGATGTCCTTCAACTCGATAAGCATGTCCCCGACTTCTGCAGTGGCTTCAATCTCCTTTCCTGCTTTGTGCAGTGGAGACTTCAGGAGAACGTCTTGTGCGCTGTAGGCAGGTGGCTCTTGGTTGCCCACGATGTAGTCCAGCCAAAACTTGGTAATCTCGTCCCTCATCCATCCGAAGAATTCAGGGTCGAAGTCGATGTCACGGTAGCCGAACTCCCTGCCTGCTGTCAGCCAGGCAAGTGCTCCGTCCTTGTATTCGCCCACTCCGAGGTTCATCTGCAACTGGCAGAACCAATGCTTCGGAAGGTCGTCTGCATCTATCTGCATCTGCGTGGTCTTGCACTCCAGGATGCTCTTGCTGGCTTCGTTGTGCGTTGCCCAGACTCTCCAGAATGTACGGTCAGGAGACACACGAAGATACGGTGTATCGGTGTTCGTTATGGTGTAGTCGTCCGTGCTCGCCTTGATGATGTGGCAGTGGCTCTCTCGCTGGAAGAACTGCGCCACGGCATCCTCCAGCAGGTGTCCTGCAACCATCGCAAAGTTCTCAACCTTTGGTGGGTCGATGCCCTTCTTGCGTCTCCACAACTGGTATGGGGTCTCCCATGGGTTCAGTCCCAGTACCGTGCCTGCCTCTGATGCACCTATTCCGTTCGAGCGGTTCTGCAACCACTCCTCTCTGTTCTTGTATTTAATTACTTGTTTCATTGTCTTTCATTTTTCTTTCGTTAGTGATAAGGAATCTTCTTGCTGCTTCAATAATAATATCACGAAGGATTTCGTCCTTCTGCATTGTCTGAGCGAGTCCGCTTGCGATGAATCTAGGCTGGCAGGTATAAGCAATATGGAAATCGAAGCCTTGGTGTCCTTCTTCGTCTTCATCCCCAGTTGTCTCAGCTGCCATCTGAAAGAAGTTTCTCTCCTCCTTGTTTTCTTCTGCCCATGTCTTGTATGCCTTCGCTGTCTGAGCAAAGTACTTGTCGATGGTGCTCTCTCGTCTCTGATTGTCTGCTTTCTGTTTCTTCATTGATTTCTGAATGTTTTAAAAGTTGCCACGGCTTCTCTTGTTCGTGATGGGTGCCCACCCCATAGGTTGCACCGTGGCGGTTCGGGCAATAACGTTATAACTTAATAGCTTATTTCTTCGCTGCTGTTCCAGTCTTACCTTGGCTGCGGTTCATTGCCTTCTCTGCCTTCTGCTGTGCGCTCTCGGCTGCTGCCTGCGCCTGCTGTGCGATGGCTTCCTGCTGCTTTGGCTTCTTGAAGGTCTCCTCTACGGTGGTCGTGCCTTCCTTGATAGCGTTGTACACACCACCCAGCTTCTGTATGTCTTCTGCCGTGACTTCCTCGGCTGATTTCTTCCCGATGTAGTCCAGAAGCATAAGGTCTGTAACCTGGTAGGCTTGGAAGCAGGCTACACAGCTCTTCCACTGGCTCTTGACGCCAGTCTGCTTGATGTGCTCCAGTGCCTTTGCCTGCACCTCCTTGACTACGCTTGCAATCAGTACCTGCGGAACGACCTTGCAGATTGCGTTACGCTGGGCGATCGCCACGGCTGCGTTGCCGACTACCACCTGCATATCCTGCGAGAAGGTGTATCCCTTTGAGGTCAATATACTGCGCTTCACTTCCACGGAGTAGGCAACGTTGCTCTCGAGGTCATGGCAGACACCCTGCGCTGTTATGGTCTTTCCATCGTTCGCGATGATGCGTCCTGCGATGCGCAGGTTCTTCCAGCAGGCAGATATAATTTCGGTGAATCTCACGCTAGGACCCTCAATTACTGAAATCTGTCCGTCCTTTCCCTTGCGCTCGAGATGGTAGAAGCAGTTGTATGCTACATCATCGTCCATCGCTGCCAATGCCACCATGTTCTTCTTGCATTGCATGATGTCTCTCGGAAACTTGTGCGCTGTTGCAATCTGTCCGTCAATCTCCGAGCGGTTGATGGCTTCCAGCATTTCGCCACCGCTTACTTGAATAATCTCATTTTCCATAATTCGTTCAATTTTTAGTTCAACTTATTGTTCATTAACTCTAGTGGAAGGCTGGGGATTCGAACCCCAGTTGGTCGCAGGTTTACCGCCACCCTTGCCTGCTGCTGGTGGACGCCCTTCCGTTATAGGGCACACGCTGTTTCCGCATATCTGTAGTATATCAATAAAAACACAATTAATACTAATAACCTTCTAACTTGAATGAGTTTTGCGTGCACCCTGCCCTGCCGCTGCAGGGAAATCATATAATTGTTTAATAATCATGTAGCCTATATCAGTCGAGCCATGAGACTGTCTAGCCTGCTCTCCTCGAAAGCGTCCATCGGGTCTTGGTCTGCGTATTGGCTGTTCTCCTCCATCCAATCGTCCATCACGTCTTGATAGTTAAGACAACCCTCGATGGCTTCCTCCAGCCGCTCGCTGTCGTTGTTGCTGGTCTTGTGCGTTACGACCGCAATGTTGCCAACGCTTCCGCACCATACGCAGATGTCGCCTGCCTTGGTCTTGATGTCTACCCTCGCTGTTGCTGGTCGCTGCGGATCTCGGTCTATCTCCAGCCAAACTGCATCGTACATTGCCTTCCTGCACTCCTCGATAATTCTTGGTTTCATAATGCTAAATTCGTCTTTTAATCACGACATTCCATTTGTCTTCCGGGAAAATCTTACGGATCGTTTCGATACATTTATTAATTTCTTTGAGTGAGCAAAACGCTTCCACCATGTCACCTTCTTTGTACCATTCCCATCTTTCTGTGTCTGATGCTTCTTCTTTAGAAAGAGGTCTGACTATACTCGCTTTGAAACTCTGGTACTCGTTAGGAATTTCTATACCACCACAGTATCCTCCTATAGTTGTGTTTCCGTTTCTGTTTTCCACAGGAATACTAATAGAACAATAGTAATGCTCTGCTCCACCACAATAACCTATATAAGAAGTTATGTAAAACTCCACATCTCGCTTTCCTTTTGTATAACTACCTATTGTGGTATATTGCTTACCATTAAGGCTGAAGGTGAAGCCTGTTCCAATCGTGCTAGGAATAGGGGCTTCCATTTCTGTAATATCGGCTCCACGTTCCACCTGTATCATTTCTTTCCAATTCATAACCTTACCGTCTGCTTAAATAGTTAAAGAATGTCAGACGTGCATCCGCTAGCGTCTGCTTGTTGAACTCGCTCATCGGGAGTACCGGTATTCCGTCCAGCGACAGACAAAGCATGTTGTCGAACTCCCTAACCTGAATGCGTCTTTCAGCTTCCTTCATGGTTGCCAGTCGCTTGCTGTCCTTTCGCTCCTGCTCCCACTTGGCGGTCAGCTGCTTCGCTTTTACGTATGCCTTCATCATAGGGCAACCCTCCACGCTTTCTTTATCTCGCTGCCCTCGATAACCTTGCGGTTGTCGATTCTGCGGAACTTGACCTTCATCTTTCCAGCTTGCAACCATCTGCGCAGGGTGTTGCGATGGATGCCCAATGCCTTGCAGGTCTCTGTCATGGTGTATCTGCCTGCATCAGCTACCTTTGGTTCTATGTTCGTCATACCTATGCCCTCCAAAAGATTAAAGTTAATACTATGGCAACAAATGCCACGGACAACATTACGTCACTTGTCACAAACTCGATAAACTTCTTCATACGCTCTGAATGTTTAATGGTTCTACTTGATTACTTGCGCACGGCTGCACGTCTCTTCTTTGGTGTAATCACTCCAGCCTTGATGAGACAGACACGCACGTTCTGCTGGGTGCAACCCACATGCTGTGATACTGCGAGCATGATTCTGCTGTCCGATGTATCGGCAGGTGCCTTTGCTCGGAAGTCTGCGAACATTGCAATGATGTTCTTCTTTCGTTCGTCCTGCTGCTTCTGCAACGGTGTTCGAAAATCGTAATTGAAATTTTCTCCCATTTTTATTTGTATTTTAAATTATTTTCTTTATCTTTGCAAATGAGTTTTTAAACTCGTTATGTAATTCGGTTGCAAAGATAGTTTAATTCAGTTTAATATGCAAGTAAAATACAATAAAACTGCATTATTTTAACTTGTTTTAATTCTATTGCAAACTATTTTACATTATTTTAAATTAGTTCAATATGAATACAAATGAAGAAGTAATAAACAGAATTACAGAAATTAGAAAGAAGAATGGGCTATCCATCAACAAGTTGGCGGATAAATGTGGGGTTAATTCTGCAAACCTTTCGAGGTCTCTTGCAGGAAAGGCTTCGCTTACCGACCGTGTAATTTACAAAATCGCCAATGCCCTGCACGTCTCGGTTGACTGGCTGGAAAAAAGGTACCGAACCGATGTTCTCTCCAACGGTTGCAAGTCCATCAGAAGTTGGTGCAGGAATTATCGGCTCGAACATTGATGCTTCGAATTGTAAAGGGTTCACGCAGACTATCGGCTCAACCGATGCCTTGACTAGGGAGTTAGAACTGCTTAGAAAGATGGTTGCGGATAAGGACGAGGAAATCAAGTTCCTTCGTGCGCAATTATCAACAAAAATAAGTGGTAGCGTATGACTGGTTTAGAGCTAAGAAGGTATGTTGAATACTCTGGGCTTACAATGAGCGATGTAGCAAGGGAATTGGATACCAGTCCACAAAATATTCGTTCAAAGATGATAAAGGAAAGAGTTAGTGCCGATTTTGTCGAAAGGGTCAAAAATGCGGTTTCAAAATGTGCTCCTCCAATACCTGGCAAAATAAAGCAAGTAATGATTGATGAAAAGGTGCATTATTGCGTAACTGGTGAGGGACTGAAAAGACGTATCAAATCATACGGAATACCTCTAAATTATATAGCCGCAGCTTTGGGGACTAGCCCTCAAAATCTAAGCGGAAGGCTAGGAGCAAAAAGTGTCAAACTTGATTTTGCCCAAAAGGTTGAGGATGTAATTCAAAAGTACAAAGAGGAGATAGGGCTTGCAAGGTGCGCAAGCGTCCCGACCGTGATGCTATCAACGATTTCCTTCTTGACCGTCTGAATTACTACAATAGAATGATGATGAAGGCGCAATGCAGGGAAACATATCGTGGCGACATTACGGCTAGGGAGCTTCGTGACTTAATCATTCTTGAAGCTGAGCCTGCAAGGGAAAAGGTCGCCCTGCTTCGTGATGGCTTCATCGCCTACGAAAGTAGAAACCTAAAAAAGAACACGATCAATAGATACAAGTACACTTGGGCAAAGATTGAAGCTTTCCTTGGGAAGGAAAAGGCGGCTTGTCTCACCTACGATGAGATTAACCGCTCTTGGCTTGAAGACTTCGATGCGTTCATGGCAAAGGAAGGCTTGTCTAGGAATACCAGAACAAGCAGGATGCTCTGTGTCGCTGCTGTCTTCAACCTTGCGATAGATAATGAGCAAACGAAAAACTACCCTTTCCGCAGGTACAGTCTACGAATTGAGACAACAAAAAAGCGAGACTTGTCGGTTGAGGAAATCCGCTCTATTTTCGAAGCTGGTGGTGATGAACTGGTCGACATGTTCCTGCTGATGTTCCTGCTGATTGGTATCAATGTGCGTGACTTGTTCGCCTTAACAAAGGAGAATATCGTCCGTGGCAGGCTGGAATACGACCGGGCGAAGACTGGCAGGCATTACTCCATCCTGCTTCATCCAGAAGCTCTCCGAATCATCGAGAAATACAAAGGGGAAAAGAAGCTGCTTCGTTTCTCTGAGCATTTCAAGACCGTTGATTCTGCCACGGTAATGATAAATAAGAAACTCGCAAAGGTGCGCCAAGGGCTTACTACGTACTACGCTCGCCATACGTGGGCATCCATCGCCTTCAACCTTGGAATACCAAAGGACGTGGTGTCGCTTGCGCTGGGTCACTCGTTCGGTGTCCGGGTAACTGATACCTACATCAATGCAGACCTATCGAGAGTAGATGAAGCAAACCGCAGGGTTATTGATTACGTGCTGTACAACAAAAAATAGCCTTATTTCTTGCGAATTTGCCGCATAAACGGCTCAAATTGTTTTCGGGGATAGTTTTACATGTTTACCACGTAAACGGCTCAGAACGCAAATTTAGGGGTAAATCGGGAAATAGCATAAAAATACCCAAGCGGTGAAAAAGTCTAGCCGCTTGGGTAATAAGTGGAAAACACTTTAAACATTCAGTGATGCAAAGGTACGCTTTTCCTTTGAAACCACCAAATTATTTTCCCAAAAATTTCTTTCTCAACAAATCATTGATGAATCGTGACTTGTTGGGCAATGCGTTGAGGAAAGGCAGCAGGTCGTTGTCTATCTGTATGCCAACTAGCTTGACCGTTGCGCCAGCACCCTTCTTCGTTCTCTTGATGTTTCTTCTTTCATTCTCCATATCCGTGATTTTTTACTGGTTCTCCATTTACTCGCAAAAGGTTGCACTGATAGATGCTACACTTCTTCGGGTTCTTTCGTGGCGTGCCATCCTTCTTGCAGGTCATACCGCGATATACCAGGCAAGGCAATGAGTTGTATTCGTGGGTTCTCTTCGAAATCTCCCAGCTTTCAACCCTTATCGTGTTGCAGTGGTCGCTGATATAATCTCCTGCCAAAACTTGGCTGTGCTCAGTAGCAAACGCTCTTGCCAGCATTCTTCTTTCGTTCTCAGCCTTCACGTTGATTTCGTGCAGGGCTTCTCTGTACTCTTGTTCTGTCATTGTCTTCTGTCTTTATTTAATTGTCTATCCAAGTTGGTTTTCATTCTGTTCATCTTGTGCTCAAGCCTGCCGATCTGCTTGTACGATAACCACTCCGGCTTGATATTCAACTCCAGCCAGTACTGGCGCATTTCCTTGCAATGCCGGGCGATGCTCGGAAAATAGAGGTGTCGCTCGTATGGGTTGCGAAGGAAGTACTCGCAATCGGACAGTAAACGACCAAGCATCATGTATTTATGCTTTTGTCCTTCTCCTAGACTGACAAGCCTTCCGTTGTCCCCGATCCACAGCATTGCTCCCTCTCCCTTCCAATTAAAGTCGAAAGCCTTGCTTACCGGATAATAATAGCCATCGAACACAGTGCCTTCCTTGAGGTCTCGCCCAATTTCTCGCAGGCAGGTTCTTCCCCAGCTGGTCATTACCTCGACCACTGCTTGTGCTGGCATCTTGTCGTATTCCTTCATATCTTGCCAAATTTAAATTTCTCTTTCTAAAATGTAATAATCAAATGTCACTCTGCCTATCTTAACCTTGAAGTGTCGGTCTCCTTCTTCCTGCATTTCTGCGTGTGGGCTGTTTCTAAAGGTTTCCTTTATTCGAGAAAATTCTTGCTCCATTCTCTCCTTTGTTGCGTAGTCCTCAATGTGACTATTAACTTGTTTAAGGCTGTTTGTAGCACTCAAAATATATTGTTTCATATCTTGATATATTGTGCAGGGCTTGCGCCCTGCTGGTTAATACTTTTCTATCCAATATTCGGTTTTAAAATTCACGCATAAGCCTACAAATTCAGACTTGAAATAACCTTGACGTACCCAGTATGGATAATGTCTGTCGGCTTCCTTCAGTCCCTTGAACAGCTCGTTCAAGAATCGCTCTGCTTTGTCCTTGCGTGTAAAGTTTGCCAGCTCCTCGCTGTCCTTTCCTTCCATCTGTCTCTTGATATAATATTTTGCTCTTGCCATTGTCTTGTCTCCTATCTTTGAATTATAAATTGAATACCTGCCCAGTCTGCAATGTTGTTGCTCTGCTGCAATCTCTTATTCTCCATATCAATCAAGATTGCTTCTGTCTCGGAAATCTGTTTGCCGTTTACAAAATACTTCTTCATAACTTCACCCTCCCTTGATTACTTAGCATAAAGCGTTACTACAAGTCCACGTCTCAAAGCGCAGCGGCAAGCGTCCATACCAGCTTTCAATGCTCGCTTGATGAACTTATTGAATAGTTCTGTACCGATGAGCTTCAAGATTCCGCTCACTCCTACGAGTGTGTTTATCTTCTTGCCATCCTCTGTGCGTCCGAAGACTTTGATACGAAAGTTTGAGTTGATAAACTTTGTTGTGAACTCTAAAACGTTTGAATTTGACTTTTTCATTTTAATTTGGCTTAACCGTGCTGCCTAGGGCTTAAATTACTGAATGTTTACTGTGCTTATTTCCTAAACACGCTGCAAAGATATTAATATTTTAACTTTTATTTGCTGTTTATATCGTAAACACTGCTATTTTCGGTCGTTTTCGGTACGTTTTCGGTCGTTTTCGGTACGTTTTCGGTCGTTTTCGGTACGTTTTCGGTCGTTT